>Ga0207664_10001441_pt1 | contig 15638 bp, 9 predicted proteins | sample LARL83metaG_FD_184349 | JGI IMG/M metagenome (GOLD analysis project Ga0207664, IMG submission 184349) | Corn, switchgrass and miscanthus rhizosphere microbial communities from Kellogg Biological Station, Michigan, USA - LAR L8-3 metaG... | ecosystem: Host-associated > Plants > Roots >... | reverse complement strand
TCCTGGCCGACGGATACCTGGCGACCACGCTGGAGGGCGTGGCCCGGCGGGCCGAGGTCGGCGCCCGCACCGTGTACGTGCGGTTCGGCACCAAGGCTGCGCTGTTCAAGCGCGTGGTCGACGTGGCCATCGTGGGCGACACCGAACCGGTCGACGTGCTCGGCCGGGACTGGATGCAGCGCGCGCTGACCGCCCCCACCGCGGCCGAGCGCATCGCCGCGAGCGCGGCCGCCGGGCGCCAGATCATGCAGCGCACCGGCGCGCTGTTCGCCGTGGCCCAGCAGGCAGCCGCGGTCGAGCCGCTGATCGCCGAGGCCTGGCAGCAGGGCCGCGAGCAGTCCCGCTACACCCAGGAGGTGTTCTGGACCCGGATGGCCCAGGACGGCCTGCTCGCCCCGGGCACCGACCTGACCTGGCTCATCGACACCGCCAGCGTCATCGGCGCGGCCGAGACCTACCTGCTCACCACCCGCCTGACCAGCTGGGATCTTGACGCGTACGAGGACTGGCTGCGCACTACGCTGACCCGCCTGGCCACCGCCCGCTGACGCCGCGGCGCGGTTCAGCCGGGCAGCTTGTACTGGTAGCGCAGCACGGCGTCGTAGGCGCGGCCGGGCAGCAGCCGGTTCAGCGTGACCACGCTCTTGGCCACCGGGTTGATCAGGTACCGGGTGCGCGGCCGCCGGGCGCTCACCGCCTGGGTGATGACCGTGGCCACGTCCTCGGCGGTGGACCCCAGGCGGGCCAGCGCGCCGGTCTGAGCGGTGGCGAACGACCGTCCCACTGCGGCCTTGTATGGCGCGTACGGGTCATCACCCGGGCCCGCCTCCCCCGGCGCGGCGGTGACCATCGACGCTACCGCCACGTCGTTCCAGGGGGTCCGCACCGGCCCGGGCTCGATCAGCACGACGTCGATGCCGAACTGCGCGACCTCCATCCGCAGCGCGTCGCTGAGCGCCTCGACCGCGTACTTGGACGCGTGGTAGAACGCCCCGCCCGGCAGGGTGGCCCGGCCGCCCATCGAGGACACGTTGAGTATGCGGCCGCTCCGGCGCCGGCGCATGCCCGGCAGCACCAGCTGGGTGAGCCGGATCAGGCCGAACACGTTGGTCTCGAACTGGCGGCGGATCTCCGTCATGGGCTGCTGCTCCACCGGCCCGTACAGGCCGTACCCGGCGTTGTTGATCAGCACGCCGACCGTGCCCGCGTCGGCCTCGACCGCGGCGACCGCCTGCGTCATCGACGTCTCGTCGGTCACGTCCAGGCTCAGCGTGCGCAGCCCGCGGCTGGCCAGGCCGTCGAGTGCCGCCGCGTTCCTGGCTGTCGCGTACACCAGGAAGCCGGCCTCGTGCAGGCTGAGGGCAGCCGCCCGGCCGATCCCGGAGGAGCATCCGGTGATGAGCACCGGATCTGTGCGTGTCCTGCTGGCCATGACCGGCTCCTTCCGTGCGACATGTCTTAGAAGGTAACCGCCCCGCCCCGGAGGTCAGGGAACCCCGGCCCGTTCCTTCGACCGGGCCCGGCACAGCCGCAGCACGTTCGCTATGACCTGGTGACCCGCGCCGCCCGCCGCGGTCATGATCGACTCCGGGTGGAACTGCACCCCCCACCGGCCCGCCGCCTCGTCCTCGATCGCCATCACCACGCCGTCCTGGGTCACCGCGGTCACCGTGAACCCGCCGCTGACCCCGTCCGGGGTCGCGTGCAGCGAGTGATACCGCCCTGCGGTGAACTCCGCGGGCAGCCCGGCCAGCAGCCCGGCCTGGGCGTCCAGGACCTGGACCGCACCCGGCTTGCCGTGCGCCGGTGCGGCCAGCACGCCCAGCTGGCCGCCCGCGTGCTCCACCATCGCCTGCATGCCCAGGCACACCCCGAACGCGGGCGTCTCCCGCTCGTCCAGCACCTTCAGCAGCGCGTCGCAGCCGAAGTCCGACGGCCGGCCCGGCCCGGGCGAGAGCACGACCAGGTCGGGCGCGTACGAGTCGAGCAGCGCGGGGTCGAAGCCGGCCCGCAAGGTGGTCACCTCGGCGCCGGCCTCCCTGAAGTAGCCGGCCAGGGTGTGCACGAACGAGTCCTGGTGATCGACCAGCAGCACCCGCAGCCCGGCGCCGGGCGCCTCTTCCTCGCGGCCTGCCGCAGCGGACGGCTGCGGCTGGGCGTCGCCGGACTCGCGCAGGGTCTCCAGCAGCGCCCGGGCCTTGAGCTGGGTCTCGCGCTCCTCCGCGGCCGGGTCGGACTCGAACAGCAGCGTCGCGCCCGCCCGGACCGCGGCGATCCCGTCCCTGATGTGCGCGGTCCGCAGGGTGAGCCCGGTGTTCATCCCGCCGTCGAAGCCGATCACCCCGACCGCCCCGCCGTACCAGCGGCGCGGGCCCGCCTCGTGGTCCTCGATGAACTGCATGGCCCAGGACTTGGGCGCGCCGGTCACGGTCACCGCCCACATGTGGGTGAGGAACGCGTCCAGCGCGTCGAAGCCGTCCCGCAGCTGGCCCTCGACGTGGTCCACGGTGTGGATCAGCCGGCTGTAGATCTCGATCTGGCGGCGCCCGATCACCCGCACGCTGCCCGGCTGGCAGACCCGGGACTTGTCGTTGCGGTCGACGTCGGTGCACATGGTCAGCTCGGACTCCTCCTTGGCCGAGCTGAGCAGCGCGAGGATGTTCTCGGCGTCCTGCAGCGGGTCCCTGCCGCGGGCAATCGTGCCGGAGATCGGGCACGTCTCCACCCGGCGGCCGGTCACCCGGACGTACATCTCCGGGGACGCCCCGACCAGGTACTCGCCCTCCCCCAGGTTCAGGATGAACTCGTACGGCGCCGGGTTGCGCTGCCGCAGCCGCTCGTAGAACGCGGCCGGCGACCCGCACGGGCCGTGGAACACGTGGCTCGGCACGACCTCGAACAGGTCGCCGCGCGCGAACCGCTCCCTGGCCTGCTCGACCACGCGGGCAAAGGAGCCGGGCACCGGATCGGCCGGAAGATCATTATCTGTAACGCTCCGCCGCTCCCTGGGGCCGTCGGCCACAGCCCGGTCCAGGCCCACGGTCGAGACCCCGCCCACCTCGAACTCGTAGCTGTAGCGCAGTGCCGTCTCCCGCTTGCGGTCCAGGATGTAGAGCTCGTCCGGCAGGTGCAGCACCAGATCGCGCTGGTCCGCGGGCCGGTCGTGGCGCTGCTGCACGGGCTCGAACTGGAACGCCAGGTCGTAGCCGAACGCACCGTACAGGCCCAGATGCGAGTCGGGTCCCGAGAACGCCGCGATGATCTCGCGCAATGCGGAGAACACGGTGGGCCGCCGGCTGCGTTCCTCCTCGGTGAACGTCCCGCTGCTCTCCGGGATGAGCACGGTGACAGTGTTCTCAGGGACCGGCGGTCCGCCGGAGTCTCTCCCGGCGACCGGCCCGGCGTCCTCCCCGACCACCTCCCCCACCCGGCGCATCGCGTCGGCGATGACCGGCAGCAGGACCAGGCCGCGCCCGTTCAGGGCCGTGGCGGTGAGTTGGCGGCCGCGGGCGACGAGCTCGACACAGGGGTCGACGTAGGCCATGTGCCAGCGGCTGTACCGGCCCGGGTACTCCATGCCCGAGCTGAGCACGCCGCCCCGGCGCACCTCGACCTGCCGGGTGAGGTCCTCCAGGACGGCCGGGTCGAACGGGGTCGCGGTGCGGGTGACCCGGACGCCGCCGCCGGTCTCGAACTGTGTCGGGTCCATCTCGGCCCCTTGCCTCTTCAGGCCCGGCGCCGGGGCACGAGAAAGGCGACCGCCGGCTGCCGGGCGGTCGCCTTCAGGGTCTGCGTGCGCGAACCAGGTACCGCCTCAGGGGCGGCGCCACCAGCCGTGGGTGCGGTTCGCGAGCATGCGCAGAGCCTATCGGTGCGGACTCCCCCGCGCCAGCACCTTGGCCGCGGCCTGGCCCGCCCGGCCCGCAGGCCGCCGTCCCGACACGCCACCACCCACCGTCAGCCCAGACCGTAAACCGCCGTGACCGACACGCTGAGCTGCTGGGATCCTGGGGAGATCGGCACCGCGGACTTGGCCGCCGACCCGCTGGCCGCCATGGGGACCGGCGGCGACCACGATGAGCTCTGGTCGGTGATGCTGATCACCGGCCCGAGCGGCTGGCCCAGCGCGTGCGCGTACTGGGCCGCCTTGACCCTGGCGTCGGCCACGGCCCGGGCCCGCGCGGTGGCGAGCAGCCGGCTGTCGTCGGTCAGGTTCAGCGACACGCCGCTGACCGTGGTGGCGTTGCCGCCCGCGTGCACCGCGGCGGTGATCTGGCCGCCGGCCGCCGCGATCCGGGTCAGCGTCGCGGTGAGCGACTCGCTGACCCCGTAGCCGGACGGCGTCTGCGACCCGGACTGGTAGTTGGGCTGGATGTACAGGCCGGAGGTCTGGATGTCGGCCGCCGCGACGCCCCGGGCCCGCAGCGCGGCCGTGACCCGGCGGACGGCCTGGTTCGCCTGCTGCAGCGCCGACGCCACCGACGCCCCGTTGACCTGGACCCCCATGCTGAGCGTGAGCTGGTTCGGGGTGCCGGTGACGGTTCCGCTCCCGGTCACCGTGATCCGGCCCGATCTGACCGCCGCGACCAGCGCCGCGCCGCCCCGGGCCGGCCCAGCTGACGTCGCGCCGCCGCCCCGGCTGGCGCCCAAGGTGAATGCCCCGATCAACAGTGCGGCGGCAGCCGTGCCCACGGCAGCCGCCCGGACGGCAGGCGTAATGGTAATTGTCACGGCACAACTCCGTTCGGGGGAATCCTGCCGCTTCGACGCATCCAACCCCGCCCCCGGTTCCCCAGATGCAACTCCGGTTTCTCGCGCTAAGCGCGGGGCGGGAGTGGGGGGCGGCGGCGGGAGGGGCGGGTGGAGGTGTCGGGGGGCGCGGCCGCCGGGCGCGCCGCCAGGGCCTCGAGCGCCATCCGGACCGCGGTCTCGAGCTGCGGGTCGGCGCCGGCCGCGAAGTCCTCGGGCGGCACCACGACCTCGACGTCCGGGTCGACGCCGTGGTTCTCCACGCCCCAGCCGAATCCCTCGAGCCAGGTGGAGTAGCGCGGCACGCTGAGCGTGGTGCCGTCGACGAGCTCGTGGAACGGCACGTCGATACCGATCACGCCGCCCCAGGTGCTCGTGCCCACCACCGGGCCGAGACCCAGGATCTTGATCGCGGCGGTGACGATGTCGCCGTCCGAGCCCGCGTGGTCGTCGGTCAGCGCGACCACAGGACCGCGCGGGGCATCATCCGGGTAGGTGCCGGAGCGCAGGTTCCGCGGGACGTCCCAGCCGATCACCCGGCGGGCCAGCTTCTCCACCACCAGCTGCGAGGTGTGCCCGCCGCGGTTGCCCCTGACGTCCACGATGAGCGCGTCGCGCACCATCTCCGCATGCAGGTCGCGGTGGAAGTCGGCCCAGCCCTCGCTCACCATGTCCGGGACGTGCAGGTAGCCGATCCGGTCGCCGCTGAGCTCGCGGACCCGCTGCCGGCGCCCGGCGACCCAGTCCTGGTAGCGCAGCCGCCGGTCTTCGCTGAGCGTGACCACCACGGCGCTGCGCGGCTCGCCGCCCGCGGCCGGGGCGATGGTGAGCTCGACCGGCTTGTCGGCCGCGCCGACCAGCAGCCGCCCAGGCCCGGACCCGTCTAGCAGCTGCCCGTCGACCGCGAGCAGCACGTCGCCCTGGGCGGCCTGCACGCCCGGCGCGGCCAGCGGGGAGCGCGCCCTCGGGTCGGAGGACTCGCTGGGCAGCACCCGGGTCACGATCCAGCGCCCGTCGGCGCCGCGTTCCAGGTCGGCGCCCAGCAGCCCGACCGCGGCGTCCCGCGTCCCGGCGTCGTGCCCCCCGGCCGGGAAGATGTACGCGTGCGAGGTGCCGAGCTCGCCGAACACCTCCCACAGCAGGTCGGCGAAGTCGGCTGGGCCCGCGATCCGGTCCAGCAGTGGCCGGTAGGCGTCCAGCACCCCGTCCCAGTCCACGTCGGCCATGTCGGGCACCCAGAAGTCGTGCCGGACGAACCGGCCGGCCTCGGCGTAGGCGTTCCGCCACAGCGCGGCCGGGTCGGCCAGGAACCTGGCCCGGGACTTGTCGATGGTCACCCGCTCCGCGGGATTGTCGGAGTCCGAGTCCAGGTCCGGCTTGCGGTCGGCGGGCACCGCGCACAGCTTCCCGTGGTCGCTGATGACCAGCACACCGCCGTCGCCGCTCACCTCGAACCAGTCCACTTCCTCGGCCAGCTCGGTGCGGCGCTGCTGCCCCAGGTCAAAGTGCTCCAGGCTCGCCCGCGGCGCGTCGTCGCCCGGACGGGCGCCGCCCTCGCCCAGGTTCCCGGCGACCGGCTCCCTGAGCCAGGCCAGCCCGCCCTTGACCGCGCGCAGCGAGGAATACCGCGATTCGGCCACCGGGACCTGCACGATCCGGTCGGCCAGGTCCTCGGGGTCGACGGTCACCGGCCGGGGCGCGTGAGTGCCGTCTGCCGGCCGGGTGCCGGCGGGCGCGTCGCCGTGACCGTCCCCGGAGTCCTCGTCGTCCTTGGCCCGGCCGCCGACCGGGCGCCCGCCGGGCAGCGGGCCGAACGGCGATGGTGTCGCCGCGGCCAGCGGCACGAGGTAGGGCCGCCACCCGTAAGGGAACGACAGGTCGAACACGTGCGCGTCATACACCGGGTCGAAGCTCCGCCGGGACAGGAACGCCAGGTACTTGCCGTCCGACGTGAACACGGGCTCGGTGTCGGTGAAGCGGCCGTCGGTGATCTCCACCACGGTCCCGGGATCCGCGGCCCGGGCCATGCGCAGCCGCCGCAGCGGCTGCGGCCCGGGGTGGGACCACGCCAGCCAGGCCGAGTCCGGCGACCAGGCCAGGCCGCCGACCTCGCCGTCGGTCGACACGGTCACCTCGGTGACCGCGCCCGAGGAGGTGTCGACGACGCAGAGCCGCCCGTCGCGGGAGGCGACCGCCACCGAGCGGCCGTCGGGCGCCGCGGTCAGGTTGGAGACCAGGCCGATCTGGCCCGCGGCGAGCCGCCGCGGCGCGGTGCCGTCCGCCGGGCCTCCGGACGGCGCTATCTCCAGCGCGTCGGTGCCCTCCGCGTCGGTCACCCACACCACCTGGCCGGTGTCGCCGAGCACCCGGGGCAGCCTGGCCCTGACGCCGGGCACCACCGACAGCGCCCGGGCCGGGCCGTCCCTGTGCGTCAGCCAGTGCACGGTGCCGCGCACCTCGATCGCGCTGGCCTGGCCGGAACGGTCGCAGGACAGGGCGCCGAGATGATCATCCGCCGAGATCAGCCGCGGCGCCCGCGCGGACGGCGAGCTCAGGCTGAACTCCAGCCGCTGGGGTTCGTCCGCGTCCAGCCCGTCCAGCAGCCAGATGTCGCCCGCGCAGTGGTAGACGATGCGCTGGCCGTCGGTGCTCGCGTTACGGGCGTAGAAGCCGTCGTGATCGGTGTGCCGCCTCAGGTCGCTGCCGTCGGGCGCACAGGAGTACACGTTGCCCGTGCCCTCGTGGTCGGACAGGAACGCGAGCCTGCCGCCGACCAGCATGGGCGTGGCGAAGTGGGTGTCCAGGTCCGCGAGGACGCGGGCGAACCGGCCCGGGGCCCCGCCGGCCGCCACGGGCGGGCCCAGCCACAGCCGTCCCGTGGTCCCGCCCCGGTACCGCTTCCACGTAGCTGGATCACCCAGCGCCGCGCTGAGCAGCGCGGTGCGATCGGCCTCCACGGACAGGTCGGTGACCGGGCCGAACGGGAGCGGAGCCGCCGGGCCGCGGCCGTCCGCGGCGGGGCTTAGCGGGTAGGCCAGGGTGAAGTGGGCGAACGGCTGACCCGCGGCGGTGATCGCGAGGACGTCGCCCTGAGGTGTCCAGCCGCAGACCCTGGTCCTCTGGTCACCCCAGTAGCTGAGCCTGCGGCCGTTTCCGCCGTCGATCTCGGCCAGGTAGGCCTCGGGCGGCCCGTCCCGCCGGCTGGTCCACGCGATCAGCGAGCCGTCCGGGGAGATCCGGGGATGGCTCGCGGCGGCGTGGTCGGCCGAGACCCGCCAGGCCCGCCCGCCGTCCGCGGGGGCGAGCCAGACGTCGTCGTCGGCAATGAAGGTGACGAGGTCACCGTGGATATGCGGGAAACGGAGGTATCCGGGTGCGGCCACCCGATCATCCTAGGACCGCCGCCGGCCGCGTCATCCGGCGCCGCTGTGCCCTGGATCCGGCTGGTTTGGCCGCCGGCCCTGGGCGACCGCAGGATTGGCGCCGTCCGCCTTGGCGGCACCGGTCGCCGCCGCGACATGGGGGGCGATCGCCATCTCCTCGGGCCTGTGCTCAGGCACCGGCTTGCCGATGATCCGGTACACCTCGGAGCCGTCCACCGTCTCCTTCTCCAGCAGCACGTCGACCAGCTGCTCAAGTTCGGGCCGGTGCGACCGGATGAGCTCGACCGCCCGCTGCTCGGCCTCCCGCACCAGCCGGGAGACCTCCCGGTCGATGGTGGCCTGGGTGGCCTCGGCAAAGGGCCGGCTGGAAAATCCCTGCCCGCCTCCACCGCCCAGGAACACCGAGCCGCCCTCGGGATAGCCGACCGGCCCGAGCGCGGGCGACAGCCCGAACTCGCGGACCATCTTGGTGGCCAGATCGGTGGCGCTGGCCAGGTCGTTGGCGGCCCCGGTGGAGCCCTGGCCGTACTCGACCAGCTCGGCCGCCCGGCCGCCCAGCCGTACCGCCAGCGAGTCGTTGAGATAGTCCTCGCGATACAGATGCCGCTCGTCCAGCGGCAGCTGCTCGGTGACGCCCAGCGTCTGCCCGGCGGGCAGGATCGTGATCTTCGCCACCGGGTCGGCGTTCTCGGAGAGCGCGGCGACCAGCGCATGGCCGGACTCGTGGATCGCGACCGAGTGCTTCTCCTCCGGCAGCAGCACGTTGGAGCCCTCGCGCCGGCCAAGCAGGATCCGGTCCCTGGCCTTGTCGAAGTCGGCCGCGGTCAGCACATCGCGGTTGTCCCTGACGGCATTGATCGCTGCCTCGTTGACCAGGTTGGCCAGGTCCGCGCCGGAGAAGCCGGGCGTGCCCCGAGCCACGACATTCAGGTCGACGTCGGGGGCGAGCTTCTTGCCCCGGCAGTGCACGGCGAGGATCGCGGCCCGCTCGGGCAGGGTGGGCAGCGGGATCGTGACCTGCCGGTCGAACCGGCCGGGCCGCAGCAGCGCCGGGTCAAGCACCTCAGGCCGGTTGGTCGCGCCCAGCACCACGATCCCCTGGGTCACGTCGAAGCCGTCCATCTCTGACAGCAGCTGGTTCAGGGTCTGCTCCCGCTCGTCGTTGGCCACTATGGCGCCCGAGCCCGCCCGCCGCTGGCCGATGGCGTCGATCTCGTCGATGAAGATGATCGCCGGGGCCCGCTTGCGCGCCTCGCTGAACAGGTCACGGACCCGCGCCGCGCCGACGCCGACGAACGTCTCCACGAAGCTCGAGCCGGTGACCGAGAAGAACGGCACCTCCGACTCGCCGGCCACGGCCCGGGCCAGCAGCGTCTTGCCGGTGCCCGGCGGGCCGATCATCAGCATGCCGCGCGGGGCCATGGCGCCTGCCCGCGCGTAGCGCTCGGGATGACGGAGGAAGTCGATCACCTCGCCGATCTCGGCCTTGGCCCCCTCGTACCCGGCCACGTCGCTGAACTTGGTCTGCGGCCGCTCGGCGTCGAAGACCTTGGCCCGGCTCCGGCCCACGCCGAGCACCCCCTGCAGCCCGCCGGCTGCCCCGCCGGCCCGGGCCATGCGCCGGAACAGGAAGAACACGATGATGAACGGGGCCAGCAGGATCAGCCAGTACAGCAACTCGGTGCCGAGCCCGGAGCTGGGCGGCGCCGCGGAAATCGTCTTCACGCCTTCCGTGCTGAGCTGCTGGCTCAGCTGCGTGGTGGGCTGGCCGGGGATGACCGTGGTGTACGACTTCCCGCTGGTGAGCTCGCCCGTGGCCGGCGTGTTCGACCCGCTCGAGCCGCTCTCGAATGTGACCGTCTTGATCTTGTGCGCGTTGACGTCCGAGATGAACTGCGAGTAGCTCAGGCTGACCGGCGTGTTGACGTTGATCCCGGGCAGGAAGAAGTACAGCCCGATGAAGGCGAGGAGCGCGATTGGCCACAGCCAGTGCCGCCACCTCGGCGGTGGCGGCGGAGCCGTGCGGACGGGCTTGTCGCCAGGGGGCGGCGGATTCGGCTGCTTGCTCATGAGTAATTGTTACGCATCCGGCCCGGTGAGCCGCAATTAGTCCGCGCCCAGCGCAATCAACCCCTGGGCCGGCCGGACGCGGGCCCGCCCGGCATGTCCATATTTGCGAATGTCTGGCCGGACCCTACGATGTTCCCGAGGAACAGTCACGCCACGATGCCGGTCGTGATGCCGACGTATACGCGGCCGAGGAACGAGCCTCGATGGCAATAACGATCATCGTCAACGGCACCGAGCGGACAGCGGCAGCGGACGAGGGCCGGAGCCTGCTCGAGGTGCTCCGGGATGACCTGGGCGTCACCGGGCCCAAGCTGGGCTGCGGTGAGGGAGCGTGTGGCGCCTGCACCGTGCTGGTCGGCCGCCGCGCGGTGACCTCGTGCATTACCCCCGCGGCCGAGGTGGCAGGCCAGCGGATCACCACGGTCGAGGGCCTGGCCGAGGACGGCGTGCTGCACCCGGTGCAGCAGGCCTGGCTGGAGACGGGCGCGATGCAGTGCGGGTACTGCACCCCGGGCTGGCTCACCGCCACCGCCGCCCTGCTGAACCGCGCGACCCGGCCGGACGACGCCAGGATCGCGGCGGAGCTGGCCGGGAACGTCTGCCGGTGCTGCACCTACCCGCGGATCTTGCGGGCCATCCGCCGCGCTGCCGAGCTCATGGAGGAGCCCGAGCTGCTCGAGCCGGTTCCGCCGGTGGCGGGCGCCGGCCAGGCCCCGCCGGACACCCCGGCCCGGCCCTGGGACCAGGCCGCCAAGGACGAGGCCTCGTTCTTCGAGTTGCTCGACGACGGCCTGGTCACGGTGGTCTCCGGCGATGCCGCCGCCGGGGCAGGACCTGGCCAGTGGGGCGGTCCGGACGAGTCCTGGGTGCACGTGGGGGCCGACGGCTCGGTGACCGCGTTCACCGGCAAGGTCGAGGCCGGCCAGGGCACCCGCACCGCGCTCGGGCTGCTGGTCGCCGAGGAGCTCGCGGTGCCGCCCGGGTCGGTCCGCGTGGTCATGGGCAGCACCGATGTCTCACCCTTTGACCTGGGTACCTTCGGCAGCCGCTCGATGCCGTACGCCGCGCCGCCGCTCCGGTCGGCCGCGGCCGCCGCCCGCGAGCTGCTCCGCGAGGCGGCGGCGCAGAGGTTCGGCCTGCCGCCCGCCGACCTGACCGTGGGCGGCGGCATGGTGGCCGGCCCGGACGGGGCACCGAGCGTCGGCTTCTCCGATTTGCTGACCGGGGTGCGCCGGGTGGAGCGGGTGCCGGCCGGCGGGCCGGTCACCCCGCGGTCGGCGTGGCGCTCGGCCGGCCGCCCGGTGCCCGCGGCCCGCGGCGCGGAAGTGATCACCGGCGTCAAGCACTTCCCCGCGGATCTCCGGTTCGACGGCATGCGGCACGGGTGCGTGCTGCGGCCGCCCGCGTTCGGCGCCACCCTGCGCCGCGCGGACACGGCCGCGGCCGAGGCGATGCCCGGGGTGAGCGTGGTCAGGGACGGCGAGTTCATCGGGGTGGTGGCGGCCAGCCGGAACGCCGCGCGGCGCGCGATCGAGGCCATCGACGCGGCCTGGGACCGCACGCCCCAGCCCAGCCAGGACGAGCTGGCGGGCTACCTGCGCTCGCACCCGATCGACGGCGAGGGGTTCAGCGCCAGGTTCCGGCACGAGCAGGGTGACGCCGACGCCGCGCTCGCGGCCGGGGCGGTCCGGCGGGCGGCGCACTACACGGCCGCCTACATCGCCCACGTCCCGCTGGAGCCCAGGTCAGCCGTGGCCGTCTGGCGGGACGGTGATCTCCGGGTCTGGACCGGCACCTCCACCCCGTTCCGGGCCCGGCGCGAGCTGGCCGGGGCGCTGGGCCTGCCGGAGCACCGGGTGCACGTCACCGTGCCCGACTACGGCGGCGGGTTCGGCGGCAAGCACGGCAGCTCGGTCGCGGCCGAGGCGGCGCGGCTGGCCCGGGCGGCGGGCGGGCCGGTCAAGGTCCAGTGGAGCCGCCACGAGGAGTTCCACTGGGGCTACCTGCGGCCCGCGGCGCTCATCGACGTGTCGGCCAGCGCCGACGCCTCCGGCCGGCTCACCGGCTGGACGCACCTGAACGTCAACTCGGGCGCGGTCGGGATCATGACCCCCTACCGGGTGCCGCACCAGCGGATCGAGTTCCAGCCCACGGACTCGCCGCTGCCGCAGGGCTCGTACCGCGCGCTGGCCGCCACCGCGAACAACTTCGCGCGCGAGTCACTCATGGACGAGCTCGCGCGCGGACTCGGGACCGACCCGGTCGAGTTCCGGCTGCGGCACCTCGACGACGGCCGGCTCGCCGACGTGATCCGAGCGGCCGCGGGCCGGCTCAGCCGGCCGGCCAGGGCAGATCCTGACGGGACCGGCGTCGGTGTCGCGTGCGGCTTCGAGAAGGGCGGCCGGGTGGCCACCGCGGCCGAGGTCCGGGTGGACGGCGACGGCTCTCTGCAGGTGGACCGCCTGGTCACCGCGTTCGACTGCGGCGCCGTGGTCAACCCGGACAGCCTGCAGAACCAGATCGAGGGCGCGGTGATGATGGGGCTGGGCGGTGCGCTGTTCGAGGCCATCGAGTTCGCCGACGGCCAGATACGCAACGCCTCGCTCTCGGAGTACCGGGTGCCGCGGCTGCCCGACCTGCCGGAGATCGAGGTCGTGCTCGTGGACCGGCCGGACGAACCGTCGGCCGGCGGCGGCGAGACGCCGATCATCGCGGTGGCACCCGCGATCGCCAACGCGATCTTCGACGCGAGCGGCATCCGGCTGCGGGCCATGCCCCTGGCCCCGCGCGGCAAGGTGACGCCCGGGGCCACCTGAGCCGCCAGAGTCCCCGGACGGTTAGCGTTCGGGTGGGACATGCTTCACAGCGAGGAGGCGGCGATGGATCTGGGGCTGGCCGGGCAGACCGCGGTGGTGACCGGGGGCAGCAAGGGCATCGGGCTGGCGGTGGTCCGTGCGCTGGCCGGAAGCGGCGTCACCGTGTTCGCCGGCGCCAGGAAGTCCTCCCCCGACCTCGACGAGCTGGCCAGGGCCGGGCAGGTGCACGCGATCGAGGTGGATCTGGCTGCCCCCGACGGCCCGGCCACGCTCATCACCGCCGCGGGCGGCCACGTGGACATCCTGGTCAACAACGTCGGCGGCGCGCCGGCCCGGCCCGGCGGGTTCCTGAGCATCACCGACGAGGAGTGGCTGGCCACCATCAACCTCGACCTGATGGCCGCCATCCGGGCCTGCCGGGCCGTGCTGCCCGCCATGCTCGGGGCGGGATCGGGAACGATCATCACGATCTGCTCGGTCAACGCCCGGCTGCCCGACCCGGCGGTGCTCGACTACAGCACCGCCAAGGCCGGGCTGGCCGGCTTCTGCAAGGCGCTGTCCAAGGAAGTCGGGCCGAATGGGATCCGGGTCAACACCGTCAGCCCTGGCCCCGTCGCCACCGACCTGTGGCTGGGCACAGAGGGGGTCGCTCACACGGTGGGCGCCGCGACCGGCGCGAACCCGGACGACGTGGCCAGGCAGGCCGCCGGCCAGATGGTGACCGGCCGGTTCACCCAGCCCGCTGAGGTCGCCGATGTGGTGCTGTTCCTGGCCAGCAGCCGGGCGGCCAACATCACCGGCGCCGACTTCACCATCGACGGCGGCCTCGTCCCCACCTGGTAAGCCGCCGCCGCCTCAGCCCGGGAGGCTCGAGCCCGGGAATCCGCGCACCGGGTGGATCTCGTAGCTGAAGATCCCGGCCCTGACCCCGGGGTCGCCGTCCATGATCTGGGCGGTTTCCTCGGGGGACGCGGCGAAGACGCCGATCCCGGACCAGTCGCCCGGGTCGTCGTTGGCCGGCAGGACGATGGCCAGGACGCCGTGCTGCGCCAGCGCCATGTTGCGGCGGCCGTGTTCCCAGATCACCGGGTCGACGTCGGGACGCCTGAACGCGGAGGTCTTCCTGAGCAGCACGGCGGTATAGGCCCGCGCCGCGCCGAGCCGCTCGCGCATGTACTCGTCGGTGATCACCGGCAGCGGCTCGCCGCCGACATGATCATGATCCGTGGTCACCGGATCACGCTAGTACCACCGCGGCGCTCAGCGCACGTCGCGGTCCCCTCCGTGGTAGGGCGTCAGGTCCGCCCCGGGGTAGCGCGTCTGGGTGTCGGCCAGGGTCTGCTCGTCCCAGTACGGGTCGCCGGGAGCGGGCCATCCGAACACCGACCGCTCCCGGGGAGTCGCCCGCTCGACGAGCTCGGACCAGCCTGGTTGCGTCGCGCGCTCGGCCCAGGCGACCCTGCCTGTCCAGCGTGGTCCCCACGCGTCGTAGTTGACGAGGAGCGCAAAGCGGGTTGAGCGTTCCCCGGTCATGGCCGACCCACGGTGAAGCACGTCGGTCCGACGAACGAGCAGGGTTCCCGCGGGACCTGTCATGGAGACCTCCACCTCGGCGAATATCCCCGAGGGGAGGTACTCGTTCGTGATGTCGTGATCCCCTGGGACCGGCCAGTACGGCACGCTCTGCCCGACCGACAGCGGAACGACCTTGGTGGGGCCGTCCTCCTCGCCGACGTCTGACAGGAGGATCCAGCAGTCCATCTGGGTGGCCGGCTGAGAGCGCTTGGGCACGACAAGGGTGTGGTTGGCGAAATCGCGGTGGTGGCGCTGGTCGTAGTCAACGGCCCCGGCGTACTTGGCCCACAGCTCTGCCTCATAGAGACGCAGGTCGGCCGAGCCCAGGAAGCGCTCGGCCAGGTCGAGTAGGTCGGGGTGGAAGGCCAGTCGGTTGAGGCTCCAGGACGGCCACGGTCCGCGGATGGCGCCGGCCCACTGGCTGGTTGCCAGCCAGGCGTGGGCGGCCGGGTCGGCGAAGTACTCCTCGGGCCGCGGATAGTGCAGCCACAAGGCGTCCTGGGCCGCCGCCAGCTCGTCGGCCTCGAGGAACCCCTCGAAGATCAGATAGCCCCGGTCGCGCAGATCCACCACACAACGGTCGGGAACTCTCATCGACGCCGCCCCCTAGACGCCTCGCCGGCCTCGCTCAAGAGCGATTGCAGCATCGTCCACATATGTCGGGTGTCTGGATCGTCGACGTGCGGGAACTGAAGGGTTCCGGTGCGAACGCCGATTCGGCGCACTCGATGTACGGCAATCCCAATGGCACGAATCTGTCGGCCTCGGTCTCCCGTCCCGCGGGAGTTCAGTGGCGACGACGCCCGGACGAAACCGTTGGAACGACAGACCTCAGCAAGCGAGACCAGGCTGAATGATGACACGGCGAAACCAACTCCTCATTGGTCACGGAGGAGCGTGCCGCGCAGTCTTGAGCGGCACGCGATGACAGGTCACAGACCTACGCGTCAGCGCGTGCCCTAGCAGCCGGGTTGCACAGACGCAACCATAGCAGGTCACGGGCCCTTTAAGATCCGCACCAGCGCCATGACCTGTGGGTATTAGC
>Ga0207664_10001440_pt1 | contig 15651 bp, 11 predicted proteins | sample LARL83metaG_FD_184349 | JGI IMG/M metagenome (GOLD analysis project Ga0207664, IMG submission 184349) | Corn, switchgrass and miscanthus rhizosphere microbial communities from Kellogg Biological Station, Michigan, USA - LAR L8-3 metaG... | ecosystem: Host-associated > Plants > Roots >... | reverse complement strand
GACGAAGGCGGGGCGATCATCTACCGCACCAAGCTCCAGCTCTCGTTCAAGTACGAACGCGAATGATCTCTGCGGCGCATGCACCCGGTCGCTCCCGCACAGGCCTCCGGTGCGGGGAGGCGCGCAGCCCGGCCGGTTCTGAGCCAGCAGGTGTTTCCCGCCGCCTGTGGTGGTGGTTCAGCCCGTGGTGGCCGGGGCTGGGAAGAGGCCGAGCTGCTCGAGCATCAGCAGCCGGTCGTACATCAGGCTGAACGAGACATGCTGGCCATCGCGGAAGTGCAGCACCTGAATGTAGCCGACTGTGACGGGGCAGCCGGTGGGCGGTATGTCGCCGGCTGGGGTGGGCAGCGGGCCGTTGTGTGTTCCGGTGAAGGTGCCTTCCTCGATGGCGGCATCGCCAGCGATGTGCAGGGCGTGAACCTCGACGTGCGCGTCGGGGAAGGCACCGAACCAGCTGGCGAAGAACCCGGCGCAGGCCGCCTTGCCCTGGCCGCTGATCCCGCCTGGAGCGCGGTAGGTAACGTCGTCGGCGAGCACACTGGTGAACCCGTCGATGTCATGGGCGTTGAAGGTCTGGGTGCCCTTCTCGAACGCCTCCTGCATGCTCATCGCCATCGGAGTGCCCTTTCGGTAGGTGCAGTGGCAGCTCCACGGTCGCGCAATCATGGATGGCTCACTGTAGGGCCGGCACCCTAGTCTTTTCTGCCGCCCAGGGCGTGTGGCAGCTGTGCGCGGCCCTGGATCCCGAGCTTGGCGTACACGCGCGCGAGGTGGCCCTCGACCGCCTTGAGGGTCACGTACAGCTCACCGGCGATTTCGCGGTTGGCGCGGCCCTCGGCGGCAAGCCGGGCAACGCGCAGTTCGCTGGGGGTCAGCGCTTCGACGCCAGTGCGCCACGGGCGCCGCGGGCGGGCGCCTGCCGCCTTCAGCTCCTCACGCATCCGGGCCGCCAGCGGCCGGGCGCCGCACCGGACGGCCAGATCCAGCCCCCGGGCGAGCGGCTCGCGGGCCGCGGTGCGTTCACCGGATCGCCGCAGGGCCGCCCCGAATTCCGCCAGTGAGTGGGCCCGTTCAAGCAGCGCGGGCGAGCTGCCGAGCACGGCTACCGACTCCTCAAGCAGCTCCAGCCCTTCCGCACCGCCGCGCGCCAGCCCGGCGGCCCGCAGGGCGATCCCCAGCGCACGCGGCGCGCCGAATACCCGCACGTCAGCCAGCTCGGCTTCGGCAAGCTGGCGCGCACGGGGACGCTGGCCCAGCCGCAGGAGCGCGAGCGCGGCACCTGAGCGGGCGTGCACGTAACCCGTCTCCCGGGTTGGCGTGCCCCATAGATCGGCGCTGAACATGGCGCCGCAGGCCTGAAAGTCGGCGAGGGCGTCGGCGGCACGGCCCTGGGCCAGCTCCAGGCGTCCACGGGCGGCCGGGATCAGCACCGTGCCCACGCCTGCGGGCCACCCCTGCTGAGGGAGCAAATCGAGCAGCGCCTGTGCCTCGCCAGGCTCACCGGCCTCGACGGCGACATCGGCCAGCACAGTGACGGCAAACGCGAGTCCCGGCGAGAGGTCTCCTTCCAGCAAAACGCTCAGCGCGACCCGGGCGGCCGCGTCGGCCTCCGGGAGCGCCCCCAGCCGCAGCTTGAGCAGGCCCAGGGTGGAGTAGGCCGCCACGAAGCCGCGGGCCGAGCCGCAGCGGTGAACCTGAGCCAGCATCGGCTCCAGCGACCCCTGGACGACGGCGAAGCGCTCGGTTACCACCAGCACCCACAGCAGGGCTGCCCGCGTATCCCAGTTCTCGGTCTCCGGGCCAGCCCGCGCCAGCGCTTTCTCCAGCAAACCGGCGATCTGCTCCGCTGGACGGCCTGCCAGCAGCATCGTCATTGCTTGCGCAACCGCGAGCGGTTCGCTGCCCGCCGCTGGGGGATGCGAGCCCAGCCGGGCGAGCACGGGCCCGACCCGGCCAGCGCGGCGTGCATCGTGGAGACCGCTGACCACCAGTTCGCCGTGCAGCCGGGCCGCGAGTTCCTGGTCGGTGTCGCCAAGCTCAGCGAGCGCGCGTTCGAGGACATCCACCGCGTCCACCCACCGGAACAAAGCCGCATAGGTCTCGGCGATCTCGAGCGCGATCTCGGCTCGCTCACGTCGGCCGGTGACCAGCTGCAGAGCCTGTTCCAGCAGCACGCACGCCGTCTTGCGCCCGGCGGCTGCCTCCGCGTGTGCCGCCTCCCGCAGCATCCCGGCGCGCTGCCCAGGTGGCGGCGGCTCGGCCAGCGCCCGGCCCAGCATGTCGGCTGCGGCCTGCGGCGCGCCGCTATCCATTGCCGCACGCGCGGCCTCCCGCAATCGCGCCACCACCCAGTCATCGCCGGCCGGCCGCACCCCGGCCAGGTGCGCGGCGACTTGCCCCGGCGGGGCTCGATCGGCGTGCAGCAGCCGGGCCGCGCAGCGATGGGCCTGGTCACGCTCGCCGCTGCTGAGCGACGCTTCGAGCGCGGCCCGGATGACCGGGTGAACGAACCACGGCCGGTCCCCTGCTGTCAGCACCTCGGCCCGCACCAGGCCCTCGGCCAGCCGCGTAGCGGATCCCAGCTCCGCACCCGCGATCTGCGCCGCGTGGCGCAGCTCGCAGCCATCACCCGCTACCGCGATGGCCTGCGCCAGGCCAAGCGCCTCAGCGCCCAGTCCGCCCACCCGGGCGATGACCGCCCGCGCGATCCCCTCCAGCCCTCCCGACAGCAGCTCACCAGGAGCGAGCACCGCCAGCGGCCGGCCGTCCCGGTCAGCCGCCCGCAGCAGTTCGGTCAGATACAGCGGATTGCCGCCGCAGGCGGCGTATACAGCCGCGCACAGCTCATCGCTCACGGCGCCGCCGGCTTCGGCGCGCACCACCGCGCTCACCGCTTTCTCGCTCAGCAGCGCCGGGCGCAACACCGCCGACGCCTCCGCGCGAACCGCCAGCAGCGGAGCCCCCATCGCCGCCGGATCGTCCTGGCGCAGCGCCACCAGCATCCCCGCCGCCAGTCCGTCCAGTCGCGGCGCAAGGTAGGCCAGCCAGCGCAGCGAGGGCTTATCGGCCCAATGCGCATCGTCAACGGCGATCAGCAGCGGCCGGTCCGCCGCCAGATTAGCCACCAGCCAGTACAGGCCATGCAAGGCCGCAAATGTGCTGTCACCAGCCGGCTCCGCGGCGAGCTCCCCTGACAGCAGTGGCCGCGCCGCGGCAGCCGGGCCAGCCAGCAGCGCCGCGCGCTCGCCTGCTCCAGCCGTCGCCAGCCGCCGCTCGAACAACTGGAGCACCACACCAAACGCGAAACCCGCCTCCAGCTCCGATCCCCGCGCCCGCAGGACTTCATAGCCGAGCTCCTCCGCGCGCGAGCACGCCACCTCGATGAGCGACGTCTTGCCGATTCCCGCCCGGCCCTCGACCACCAGCACCCCGCCGCAGCGCTCCAGCAGCACTTCGACCGCCGCCAGCTCCCGCCAGCGCTCTCGCAGCGTCCCCACCTACGTCAGCCTGACGCTTTCACCCGATCCCGTCCACCGCATGCTGACGTGCTGCCTGCTGGTGGCTGGCCAGGGTCAGGCCTCTGCCACAGCACTGGGCTTGACTGGGGCTTTGCCGTCGAGCAGCAGGTCTACCAGTTGCTCGGCGAGCAGATCGGTCACCGGCTCGCCGCTGACGAGCACCCGGTAGAAGACGGCCCCCGCGTACACGTCGAGCAGCAGGCCGATGTCGAGGTCAGACGGCAGTTCACCGCGGTCCGCCGCGCGCCGGAGGACTTGCGTGATTGCGGAGGTCCGCGGGCGGATCACCTGATTCCGGAACTGCTCAGCCATCTCGGGGTCGCGCATGAGGTCGGCGGCCAGGGCCGGAATCACCGCGCCAGCCGGGGTATGCGCCAGGGTTTGCACGATGCCGTTCCCGATGGCCAGCAGATCTCGCCGCAGGTCGCCGGTTTCCGGCACGGGGATCATGTCCAGCGCGCTGCGCATCGCCTCAATGACCAGCGCTCCCTTTGACGGCCACCACCGGTAGACAGTCGCCTTACCCACCCCGGCCCGGGTCGCGACACCTTCGATGGTCAGCGCGGTGTAGCCCACCTCGGCGAGCAATTGCGTGGTCGCCGCCAGGATGGCCTGGTGCGAGCGGATGCTGCGGCGGCGCTCTGGGGAGGTGACTGGAGGCTGACCCTCCGTGCCCGCGGGCATGCTGCACTCACTCCCCTTCAACCTGCGGCCGGCATTTTCACCCTATGTCGCTGGGCCGCGAGAGGAACCGTTGGAACGATCGCGGGCCGGGCAGGCGTCCTGGCCGTTCTTGATCGCGGCCGACTGATAGAACGATACGTTCCGTCTTGACCCTCGGCAAGTCCGGGCGTAGCGTCTCAAGCAGAGCGGCAGGCCCTGCTGAGTCGAGCCTGCTGGCCACCTGAACGTCAGCAACGCCGGAGCCCGGCCACGTTGTCACGAGGGCCGGCCAGGTCCGGGCAGGCGGGTTGCGGGTCCTGCCGGTACGGGGGCGTTACGGCATGCTGACACTGCGGACCATGTTCCGGGCGGCCGCTTCAGTGGCAGCCGTCTCGGTGTGCTCTGCCTGCGTGCCCGCGAGCGGCCCAGGATCTCCCTCCGGCGCGAGCGCGGCTGGACGGAACCGTGGCGTGATCACTGTCGGGTCGTTCGACTTCCCGGAGAGCGGCCTGCTGGCCGAGATTTACGGTCAGGCACTGGCGGCCCATGGCTTCCGCATCCGGATCATGCCCGGCCTCGGTAACCGTGAGCTGGTCGATCCCGCGCTGATGAGCGGTCTCATCCAGGTGGTGCCGGAGTACGCCGGCTCCGCGCTGGAGTTCGTCAGCCTGGGGCGGCTGTCCGCAACATCCAGCGCGGCGGCGACCAACAAGGCCCTGGCGGCCTCGGTGGATGAGGCCGGACTGGTGGTGGGGCGCCCGGCTCCGGCACAAGACACCAACGCGATCGTGGTCACGGCAGCCACCGCGGCTCGCTACCGCCTGCGGTCGGTAGCAGACCTCGCGCGGGTCGCACCCCGCCTGATGTTCGGCGGGCCACCCGAATGCCCTGGGCGCCCGTACTGCCTGCCAGGACTGGAACACACCTACGGAATCCATTTCAGGGGGTTCATCCCGCTCGATGCCGCGGGCCCACTGACCCTGCAGGCCCTGGAAGCGGGCAACGTAAACGCGGCGCTGTTGTTCAGCACCAACCCGAGCATCCGCACGCAGCATCTGGTGGTCCTGGCCGATGATCGCAGGCTGCAGCCCGCGGAGAACATCACTCCCCTGATCCGTCGCGATGCCGTCGCCCGGTACGGCGGGGGCCTGGTCGACGTGCTGAACGAGGTGTCGGCACGCCTGGATACCGGTTCGCTCCGCGCCATGGACGCACGGGTGCAACTCGGTGGGCAGGCCCCCCGCCGGGTGGCGGCCACCTGGCTGCGAACGCACGGGCTGGTCCCGAGGGAGCCTGCGGTCCGATGAGCGAGAAAGCCGAGACAGCCAACTCGTGGAGCGGCGCCGCCGGCCTCACGCCGCCAACGGCCGCCCACCGGACGGGCCGCAAGCGCCGCCCAACCGGCGCACCACCGCCACTGCCGCACCCGTTCGCGACCAGCACCGCCGTGTGGCTGATCCTGGCCCTGGCCGTGCTCGGCATCGCGTTCCTGGTCTCACTGCACTCGCCGGCGCTCCGGGTTGATGACCGGTTCAGTACGTGGGTGCTCCGCGGCCTGGCTGGAATCCGGACGCCATGGCTGACCGATATCGCCGTTGGGATAAAGAACGCCGGATCTGGGTGGGGCGTCACCGTCCTCGGATTCCTGGCGGTCGCCCTGATGATGGTGTTCCGGCGCTGGCGGCATCTGCTGGTATTCCTGTGCAGCCTGTTCTTCCTCGAGATCGTCGGGCAGTGGATCTACGAGGCCCTGTCAAGACCGCGCCCGTTCGGTGTGCCGATCATCGCCGGCTGGGGTGGTTACTCGGCGCCGTCGCCCCCGGTGGCGGTCCTCACGGTCTTCCTGGTCGGCATCGCTTACTGCCTCGTCGTCCCAGGCCGTCCGCGGACCTATGCGAAGGTGGCCATCGTGGTCGTCATCGCCGTGTTCGCCCTCGCCCGGATGTACCTGGCGGTAGATCATCCCGGGGACGTGCTGCTCGGCGTGGCACTTGGCGTGGCCATCCCGGTCACGGCGTTCCGCTTCTTCACCCCGAACGAGGTGTTCCCGGTCGCCTACCGGCGCGGCAAGACCGCCCACGTTGACGTGAGCGGCCGCAGGGGCGAGGCGATCAGGCGGGCCGTGCACGATCAGCTCGGGCTGACCGTGGTCCAGGTCAAGCCGGTCGGGCTCGAGTCCTCGGCTGGCTCTACCCCGCTGCGGCTGCGGGTCGAAGGCGACCCGGACGAGTACCTGTTTGCCAAGCTGTACACCAAGGGCCATGTCCGGGCCGACCGCTGGTACAAGCTGTGGCGGACTATCCTCTACGGCTCCCTGGAGGATGAGTCTCCCTTCAAGACAGTGCGGCGCCTGGTCACCTACGAGGACTATGCCCTGCGCCTGCTGCAGGACATCGGCGTCCGCACCGCGCGCCCCTACGGCATCGTCGAGATCACCCCCGAGCGTGAGTACCTGCTCGTCACCGAGTTCTTCGAGGGCGCCGTGGAGATAGGCGAGGCCAAGGTCGACGATGGCCTGATCGACCAGGGGCTCGCGATGATCCGCAGGCTGTGGGACGCCGGGATCGCCCACCGCGACATCAAACCGGGCAACCTCATGGTGCGTGGCGGGGAGCTGCTGCTGATCGACGTGGCATTCGCCCAGGTGCGTCCCTCCCCCTGGCGGCAGGCGGTGGACCTGGGCAACATGATGCTGGTCCTCGCGGTCCGCACCGACCCCAAGCGCGTTTACCAGCGGGCGCTGCGCCAGTTCACCCCGGCCGAACTGGCCGAGGCGTTCGCGGCCACTCGGGGAGTGGCCAGCCCGACGCAGTTGCGCGCGTTCATGAAGCGTGACCCCCGCGACCTGCTCAGCGAGTTCCGGCGGCTCGCTCCGGAGCGGCGGCCGATCGTCCTGCAGCGCTGGAGTGCCCGGCGGCTGGGCCTGGCGGCGGGCATGCTCGCGGTAACCGCGGTGGCCGTGGTTGTCGGCGGCAAGGCGTTCTTCCCAGCGGAGAACATCGGTGCGTATGCCCCGGAGTGCGGCACCGGCCACTCGGCTATCCTGGCGGCCCAGGCGGTCCCCTCCGCGGCGGTGCTGCCCTGCGTCGCCGCGCTCCCGCCGGGCTGGCGGGCCGGCGGCGCCGACATCACCAGCGGCCGAGCCAGCTTCTGGCTGGACTCCGACCAGGCTGGCACGCACGCTGCCACCATCACCCTGACCGCGGCCTGCAGTACCTCTGGCGCCCGCGAGATCCCGACTGACCAGCCCGGCATGCGGCGGTTCGAGCGGCCACTCAGTTTGCTGCCCCGATTTTCCGACTTGCGCTTTTATACCTTCCCCGGTGGCTGTATCAGCTACCGGTTCCAGTTCCCGCCAGGCGTATCCCCGGTCCTGGCCGGTGCCGCTGACACCGCCGTGTCATTCGTGCCCCGGTCGAGGCTGGTCAGCCATGTCCGGCTCACCGAGGGTCTCGCCCTGTGCGGGCGGGGGGCGCCATGTTCAGGGTGAGCGCGCCTGCGCGGCCAAGGCGAGAAGAGCACGAACTTCTGGCTGCACCCGGCCGTGACATCGCGATCACCGCCGTGACCCTCGCGCTCACCGTCGGCGTCTTCGTGGCGGTCAGCGACCACGGGACGCTCACCAGTATCCAGCGCTGGGACGATGCGTGGCTGCGGCAGATGATCTCGAGCCGGGCGCCCCCGCTCACCGCGATCGCCAGAATCCTCAACGTCCTCGGGCTCGTGTACGTCACCTTGCCCGTGCGGGTCGCCATCGCCGGCTTCCTTGCCCTGCGCCGGAGATGGTGGCATCTTGCCGCCTTCATCACGGCCGTGGTGATGTCAGAGGTCCTGATCGGCGTGCTGAAGGGAATCTACGACCGGGCCCGGCCGCCTGGGTCGCTCGTCGCAACGACCGGCTCGTCGTTCCCGTCCGGCCATGCCGTCGCCACGTCGGTCACGGCGGTCGCCGCGGTCATCGCCCTGGTCCCCCCCGGGCGGTGGCGGGCCTGGGGGTGCGCGGCCGCGGCGACGTTCTCCGTCCTGATGGGGCTCTCCCGCGCTTACCTGGCCGCCCACTGGCTGTCCGACGCCCTGGCCGGGGTTCTGCTCGGGGCGTCGTGCGCCCTGACCGCCGCCATGGTGGTTGGCCTGCTCCAGCGGCGGTGGCGGGGCACGCGGCGGCGGCCCGCGGGAGCGCAGCGGATGGTCGGTGTTGCTCCGCCGGACGAGGTGGCGGGGAGGCGGAGAACGGCATGAGCCCGGCCCGGACACCTCGCGGCGGTGCGTCACCCCGAAGTGACGCACTGACCGTGTCCCCGCCCGGCGGCGGTGCGCCCGAGCCCGCCGCCGCGCACCCACGACGGATTCTGCCGCCCTCCCGGTACCGGCATCCGGGCGATGTCATCCGCCTCATCGCGGGCGGGCTGGTACTCGCCGTGGCCATCGCCGTGGCGGCGGTGACGTCGGGCGAGTTGCTCGGCCCCGGTGCGCCAGCCGTGCGCTGGCTCGGTTACGACCCCGCCGGACGGGTCCTGGTCGGGGTGGTGCAGGTGGCTTTCGTCCTTGCCGCCGCGGGGATGGTCGTGGCCTGCTTGCGCTACCGGCGGTTCCGCCTGCTGGCCGGCCTGGCGGCCGGGGGTGTGCTGGCCGGCGCCGCGCTGGCGGGCATCTTGTTCCTGGCGGGTGATCAGCATCCGCACGCCGTAGCTGTCACGGTGGCCCACGGCGGGTGGCTGGCCAGTGCGGCGTTTCCCAGCCCGCCTTTCCTGGCCGGGGCGGTCGCCGTGACAGTCGCCGCGTCGCCGTGGCTGAGCCGTGCCTGGCGGCGGACAGCCTGGATCGGGCTGTGCGCTGCCGCGGCGGCGCGCCTGGCTGCCGGCGCGGTCCTGCCGATGGAGCTTGTCCTCGCCTTCGCCACCGGGCTGACTGCCGGGGCCGCGGTGCTGGTGATATTCGGGGTGCCAGACCGGCGGATGGGACGGGAGGGGATCGCCGCGGCGCTCCGGTTCGCGGGACTGCCGGTCCGCTCGGTCGAGCCCGCCCCGGTCGAGACGAAGGGCTCCCGGCCGTTCGTGGCGGACACCGATGGCGGCCAGCACCTGTTCATCAAGGTTCTCGGCTCGGATCAGCGGGATGCGGACCTGCTCTACCGGGCGTACCGGTTCGCCCGGCTGCGCAACGTGGGCGACTCGCGGCCCGCGGCTTCGCTGATCCAGGCGGTCGAGCACCAGGCGCTGGTCGCGGTGATGGCCGAGCGTGCGGGTGTCCACGTCCCACCTGTCGACCGGGTCATCAAAGCCCCGGACGGCACCGTGCTGCTGGCCATGGAACGGATCGACGGGTGTGCGCTCGAGCACCTCCCGGCGCATCAGATCACCGGCGAGATGCTGCAGCGATTGTGGGCCGAGGTGGACCGGTTGCACCGGGCCGGGATCGCGCACCGATCCCTCCGGGCAGCCAACGTGATGATCGGCGACGACGGGCAGCCCTGGCTGACCGACTTCAGCTTCTCCGAGCTGGCTGCCACGCAGCGCCAGAAGGATCTCGACGTGGCCGAGCTCATCGCGTCGCTGGCCACCTTGGCCGGCGCGGATGCAGCGGTGGCGAGCGCCGCTGCGGTCGTGGGTGCGAACGGGCTGGCGGCCGCCGTGCCGTTGCTGCAGCCGCTGGCCCTGTCGGCCGGCACCCGTCGCGCCGTTGCGCACCACGAGGGTCTCCTGGTCAAGACCAGGGTGGCGGCGGCCACGGCCAGTGGCCGCACCGACCAGCCGCTGGCCCGGATCCAGCGGGTACGGCCCCGCACCCTGCTGACCATCGCCGCCCTCGCTGGCGCCTTCTACTTCATCCTTCCCCAGCTGGCCCAAGTCGGAAGCAGCTGGCATGCCATCCAGTCCGCGCACTGGGTGTGGGTGCCCGTCGTCATCGCGATGTCGGTGCTGACCTACCTGGCCAGCGCGGTGTCTTTGCTGGGCGGCGTGCCGGGATGGGTGCCGTTCTGGCCCACCGTGCTGACACAGGGTGCGTCATCGTTCGTCAACCGGGTTTCCCCGGCCAACGTCGGCGGGATGGCGCTGAATGCGCGCTTTCTGCAGAAGTCCGGGGTCGAGCCGGCTGCCGGGGTCGCGGCGGTCGGGCTCAGTGCCCTGGCTGGAGCGGTGATCCACGGGATCCTGCTGGTGGTCTTCTTCGCCTGGGCCAGCCGCAGCCTGGCCCACGCGTTCAAGCTGCCATCAGCCAGCAAGCTGCTGCTGGTCCTCGCCGTGCTGGCCGCCCTCCTCGGCATCCTGCTGGCCACCCGCCGGGGCCGGCGCTTCGCCGCGACCCGCGTGCTGAAGGCCCTGCGGTCCGCTGCGGTCAGCCTGCGCCGGGTGGCAGCCAGCCCGGTCAAGCTGGCCCTGCTGGCTGGCGGCTCGGCGTTGGTGACCCTGGCCTACATCGGCGGCCTGGCCGCCTCAGTGCAGGCATTCGGCGGCGGAGCCGGGTTCGCGGAGATCGGTGCCGTGTACATGGCCGCGTCAGCTATCGCGGCTGCCTCCCCCACGCCGGGTGGTCTGGGGGCTATCGAAGCCGCACTGGTCGCGGGCCTGACCGGCGTCGGCCTGAGCTCGGGGGCGGCGGTGTCAGCCGTCCTCACCTACCGGCTGGCGACCTACTGGCTACCGGTGGTACCGGGCTGGCTCTCCCTGAGCTACTTGCAGCGGAGAGAGTACATATGACCCAGCGGGCCACCTGCCGGGGCACTCAGATCCCTGGCGGTGAATCCGCCCCGTCACTCCACCGCAGATTCCCCCACCCGCGCGTGACATTATCGAGGGCGGGCAAGCCATCACGAGGAGGGCGGAATGACTGGATCGGGCCAGCCGGGGAACGGCGTTCCGGCAGACATCCGCACGGACATCGCGCACCCAGCCCGGGTGTATGACTACTGGCTGGGCGGCAAGGACAACTTCGCCGCAGACCGGGCCGCCGCGGAGCAGGTGGTGAGCGTGATGCCGGAGATCCTGGACACCGCGCGCGGTAACCGCCAGTTCCTGGTGCGCACGGTCCGCTTCCTCCGCGATGCCGGGATCCGCCAGTTCATCGACATCGGCAGCGGGCTGCCGAGCAGCCCGAACGTTCATGAGATCGCCCAGGCGGGCGGTACTGGCGCGCGCGTGGTGTACGTGGACAACGACCCCGTGGTGTTCGTGCACGCCGAGGCGCTGATGGCCACGGACCACACCACCGCCGTTGTCCGGGCCGACCTGCGCGACGTGGACGAGGTCTTGTCCAGGGCCGGGAAAATGCTCGACTTCGACCGGCCGGTAGGGCTGCTGTTCGTCGGGTGCCTGCACCACATCGCCGGTCCCGACGACCCGGCCGGCGTCGTGGCCCGGTACCTGGCGGCGCTCTCGCCAGGAAGCTACCTGGTCATCTCGCATGCCACCGATGAGCGCTCGCCGGAGAAGATGCGCGCGAACGCTGAGGTCGCCGAAAGCAGCGGTGCCGTGCTCATTCCCCGCAGTAAGGACGCGATCTTGCGCATGTTCAACGGGCGCGAGCTGGTCGATCCCGGGCTGGTCCTGGTCTCCTACTGGCGGCCCGACGGCGGTGATCCAGGGCCCAATGCCGACCGGGCCTGGGCCTACGGCGGGGTCGCTGCCGTCTAGCGTCGGCGGGCGGGCCAGCTGAACGGCTGCGCGGGCCGGCTGGTGGTAGGTTCCAGTGATGTTCGCGCGTGACCTCCGCGCGCCCGGCCAGGCCGGATCCGGTGAGTTTCTTCCGCCGGCCGCCGGCCATGGCGCCCGAGGCGTGCTCGCCGACCTGTTCCCGCCACCGGCCGGACCAGCCCTTCGCACCGGCTGGGCGCGCTGGGCGTTCCCCCTCGTCCAGGTCGCCCTGGTCGCGCTGGGCGCCGTGGTGATGCTGGCCCGTATCAGCGGCCGGCCCGCCTGGGCCAGCGTTTGGGCCGAGGACCCGGGCATCTACCTGCCTGCGGCACTCGCGCATCCCTGGCAGCTGCTGCAGTCCTACGGCGGCTACCTGCAGCTGGTCCCGCGCCTGATCGGCCAGGTCGCCGCGCTGGTGCCGATCAGGCACGCCTCGGTCGTCTTCGCGGTCGGCGGCGCTCTTGTCGCTTCCGCGTGCGGGCTGTTCGCGTACCACGCCAGCGCGGGCCAGGTCAGCTCGCGCTGGCTTCGCGGCCTGGTCGGCCTGTCCGTGGTGCTGCTGCCGGTGGCGCAGCTTGAGATCGCCGACAATGGCGTCAATACCATCTGGTACCTGCTCATCGCCCTGTTCTGGGCGGCGCTGTGGCGGCCGCGCACCAGGGCCGGCGCGGCCGTCGCCGCGGTCGTGGCGTTCGCCGCGGCGACCTCAACCTCGCTCGCCCTCCTCTTCGCGCCGATGTTCGCGGCCCGGATGATCGTGCTGCCCCGGCGCCTCCGCGAGCACGCCGCGACCACCGGGTGGGCGCTGGGCTGCGTGCTGCAGCTCGTGGTCATCCTGACCAGCCACCTGTCCCGGGTGCGGCCTCATAACCCGGTCAACGCGGTGCTGTACTACGCACACGAGGTCCTGCTGCCAGCGCTTGGCTGGCATATTTCCTGGCACCTGCGCGGCCTCATCGGGCTGACCGGCGCCACCGCGCTCGTGGGCGGCCTGATCCTGGTTGTCCTCGCGGCCGCGGTGGTCACGCAGCCCGGGCGGTGCCGGGTGTTCGTGATTACCGCCGTGGCGGCCGGCCTCGTGTTCGCGGTGGTCAGCGCGGCGTTCGCCTGGGGCGGCCCGGCCCAGCAGGTCACGGTCAGAGTGGAACACGGCGCCCGGTATTCCACGGTGCCTATCCTGCTGCTCGATGCGGCGCTGATCGTGGCGGCCGACGCCTACGCACGCCGGTGGTGGCCCCGTCCCAGGGCCGTGCTCGCGGTCGCCGCGCTGGTCGCGGTCCTGGCCACCGGCTGGGCCACGGACTTCCGTTACCCGGTCCGCCGCTACGCCGGACCTGCCTCAGCCTGGGTGCACACGGCGGACCGGTGGCTTCGCCACTGCGAGCACCGGCCGGCCGGGACGATCACGGTCCGCTTCATCGACTGGTGGGGGCTGGGGCCGGCCGAGCTGGCCACTACGTTCAGCTGCTCCAGCCTGCGCCGGTGACCTGCTGACTGGCCATCCCGGCTGAGGATCAGTGCACCCGGGCAGTGCGGCGCCGGGTCCGGCCGCGCTTCGCGCCGGCCACCATCGGAGCAGCCGTTGCGGTCCTGGTGAGAGAGAGCTGCCGTCGGCCGGTTTAGGAGACGATTCTTACCGGGGATGTGCAGCAAGGTGAGACGAGCATGATGGGTGAAGACCTGGAAGATTCTCTTCAGGGTCGAGCCACCAGCTGACGCCCCATGGAGGAACCTGATGCGAGCAGGCAGCGGCCAGGCCGACGATCCGCCACCAGCCGGCCAGCAGGCCGGGCCGGCTGCCAGTTCCCCGTCTGCTGCCACCTGGCTGGTCGACTGGCATAGCGGTGCCGCGGAATGGCTCGACCGGCTCGGCTGGCTCCGGAGCCTGAGCGACTGGCTGGCCGGCGTGGTGGTGCCGTTCCGGGAGCAGCACCAGGACAATCTGGCCGTTGAGCTGCTGCATGGCGGCCGCTGGGCCGGCCACCCGCTGCACCCGGCGCTGAGCGACCTGCCCATCGGGCTGTGGGCCGGGGTCATGGTGCTGGACGTCACCGACCGCGACCCGGCCCCGCGACGCGGCATCGACGCGGCGGGCATGCTGAGCGCGGCCGGCCTGGTCGCTGCAGGCGCTACCGCCCTGACCGGCCTGAACGACTGGGCCGTCAGCAACGAGCAGGACCGCCGCATCGGTCTCTTCCACGGCCTCCTCAATACGGCGGCCCTCGGGCTGCAAGGTGCCTCCCTGGGCGCCCGGATGGCTGGCCACCGGGGCACGGCACGTGCGCTGGGCGCGGCCAGCTTCACGGTCACGGCCGCGGCCGGCTACCTCGGTGGCCATCTCGTATTCACCAAGGGCGTGATGGTCAACCGGGTCGCGTGGGCCAGCGGGCCGCGGCGGTGGACCCGCGCGCTGCCAGAGGCCGACCTGCCGGATGACTCGCCGACCGCTGTCGAGGCCGACGGCCGCCAGATCATGCTGTACCGTCACCGCGGCCGCCTCTACGCCATCGACAACATTTGCAGCCACGCCGGTGGCCTGCTCAGCCGCGGCCCAGTCGCCGACCTGGTGGTGACCTGCCCGCTGCACGGGTCACGCTTCGGGCTGGCCGACGGATGCGTCCGCCGTGGCCCGGCTAGCCAGCCACAACCAGTGCTCCCTACCCGGATCCGTAACGGCTGGATCGAGGTGCGCGGCAGCCAGCCGGCACCCAGGCGGCCCGCAAGTGGAAGGACACAGCCATGACGTTCGTAGTCGTCGCGAACCTCGACGATCTGGAGGTCGGCGACACCATGCTGGTTGACGAGCTGCGCGAACCGATCTGCCTCATCCGCCTCGATGATGACGACGTCCGGGCGATTCACAACACCTGTACCCACCAGCAGCAACCCCTGCACGAGGGCACTTTGCAGGAGGATGACACGCTCGTCTGCGCCGCTCACGCGTCACGCTATGACCTGACCACCGGCGAGGCGGTCGGTGTGTTCGCCTGCGGCCCCATCCCGGTTTACGCGTGCAAGATCGAAGACGACGCGATCTTCGTCGACATTGACCAGCAGCTGAACGACGCGCCCATCCCTAATCCGCCAGCACCTGGGTCTCTGGGGGCGCGCTAGCGCCGGGCGGGCGGTCAAGCCGGCCAGCGGCCTGGCGGAGCTGCGCCGTCGCCCGGCGCAGCGGACGAGAGGAAAATTCCGTGTCCCATCATCTGGACACCCCGCTGGCGGCCCAGACCGGCCAGCTCTATCTCGACGACCTGTATGTCTTCCCGGGTAACGGGAGCACGGTCTTTGTGATGGACGTGAACTCGAACGTCAACGGCCTGCACTCCGAGCCGGGGTTCCATCCGGAGGCGCGCTACGAGTTCAAGGTGCACTTCGATGGCTCCGATTTCGAGGACCTGACTTACCGGGTGTCCTTCGGCGGGCCGGACCCGGATGGCCGGCAGCCGCTGCAGGTGCACGCCCTGGCTGGCCGCCAGGCGCGCGACGACTCCGCGGCCGGCGAACTCCTGCTGGAGGGCTGGACCGGGGATGTGACCAGCGTGCGGGGTACCCGCGTGTGGGCCGGGCGGATCGCTGATTCGTTCTACATCGACCTGTCCCTGCTGGCCATCGTCAACGGGGCGGTGGCCAGCGGGACTGCGGTGGACCTGTCCGGCTGGCGGCCGGAGGAGGCGAAGAACAGCTTCGCCGGCAGCACGGTCGACTCGATCGTGCTCGAAATCCCGCATACCCATCCGCAGCTGCGGCCGGGCACCCGCATCGGGGTGTGGGCCGCCACCAGGCTGGCCACCGACGCGGGCGGCTGGCGGCAGATCAACCGGGCCGGGCACCCCATG
>Ga0207664_10001439_pt1 | contig 15652 bp, 9 predicted proteins | sample LARL83metaG_FD_184349 | JGI IMG/M metagenome (GOLD analysis project Ga0207664, IMG submission 184349) | Corn, switchgrass and miscanthus rhizosphere microbial communities from Kellogg Biological Station, Michigan, USA - LAR L8-3 metaG... | ecosystem: Host-associated > Plants > Roots >... | reverse complement strand
CCGAACGGGCGTGGGTTCCTGTGTCTCCTGGTGCAAGGCCACGGAGGCGGTCAGGGCTCGTCGAGCCGGACCGCCACGACGCCCGCGAGGATCAGCAGCCCGCCGAGGAACTGCATCCCGGTCGGCACCTGGTGCAGCAGCAGCCAGGCGAACCCCGCCGCGAACAGCACCTCCGCCATCGCGACGAAGGACCCGAGTTTCGGCCCAAGCCGCCGAACGGCCCCGATCCCGGTCACGTACGCGATGGCGGCGGCGAGCACGCCGAGCCCGAGCACCGGCACCACCCAGCTGACCCGCAGGGACTGCAGCGTCACGTTAGCCGCGTCGAACCGCAGCGGCACCAGCCCGGTCAGCCCGAGCAGCGCGATCGCGGCCCCGCCGGTCACCATCCCGCCCCAGGTGAGCACCGTCGCGGGCAGCTCGTCGCCGCCGTCGGCGCCGGTTTTCTGCGCCGACTGGAAGAAGTAGGTGGCCATGGCCACCGCCGCGGCGAGCGCCCACAGCACCCCGGCGAGGCTGGCGCCGCCCGACCCGGACAACTGGAGCATCAGCGCGAGCCCGCTCAGCGCCGCCACCCCGCCGAGCACGGTCAGCGGCCGGGGCCGCTGACCGTGCCGCGCCCAGAGCCAGCCGACGATGATGACGATGCCCAGGTACTCGAGCAGGATCGAGATGCCGACGTCCATCCGGGCGATCGCGTTGAAGTAGCAGACCTGGCACGCCGCGACGCCGACGAGGCCGTAGGCGACGATCAGGCGCGCGGAGCGCCGCAGCAGCCACCACCGTCCGCGCAGCGCGATCAGCGCGGGGACGGTGAGCGTGAGCGCCGCGACGCACACCCGGGCGAGCACCGCGGCGGCGGGGGACCAGCCGGCCGTGATCAGCGCCGCGCCGAACGTCCCCGACGTGCCGAAGAGCATCGCGGAGATCAGCCCGAGCCCGAGGCCGGCGCCGTGGGCGGTCCGGCCGCGCGACGGTCGGCCCGGTGCTGTGTGGCCCGGTGCTGGCACCGCGGCTTCGGCCAGGTTGGCCAGCGTCTCGCCGCCGGTCGCGGGTACGATCCGGTCATCTGGTGCTCGCAGGGTCGGCATGTCGTGCCCCTCGTCGCGTCCGCCGCCGTCAGAGAAGCTGTAAGTGGTGAACAACAGCTATAGTTATTACCCTAGCCAGGGGCGGTGAAATAGGTCAAATGCCTTTTGCTCATGACACCGAGGTTTCACTGAACGCGACCGCGGCCCTGGTCAACACGGACCGCGGCGGCAGTGAGGAGCTGACCGACGTCGCCGCGCTCGACGCCTTCGTGGTCCACTGGCGCTGGTCAGGCAGCCGCACCCACGACCAGGCGGAGCTAGCGGCGGTCCGCGCGCTGCGGCCCCGGCTCGCCGGGCTCTGGGACATGACCGAGGACCAGGCGGTCGCGCTCGTCAACACGCTGCTGCGCGACGCGAGCGCGCTCCCGCAGCTGGTCAAGCACGACGGCTGGGATTACCACATCCACGCGACGTCGCCCGACGCGCCGCTGGCCGACCGCATGGCGGTGGACGCCGCGATGGCGTTCGCGGACGTTATCCGCGCGGGCGAGCTCGCCCGGCTGCGCCGCTGCGCCGCACTGGACTGCGAGGACGTGCTCGTCGACCTGTCGAAGAACCGCTCGCGGCGGTTCTGCAGCCTCACCTGCGCCAACCGCGTCAACGTGGCCGCCTACCGCTCTCGCCGCAGCGCCAGCTGACCACTGGGCTAACCGACCACGGGGCCAGCTGACCGCGGGCGCGGGTCCGACCGCGTGGCGAGCCATGGCGCTTCCGCCTCGCCGAGCGGAGTTGAGGGCGGTGCCGACACGAATGGCCAGATCTCCTCCGAGATGCGGCGCCAGTCGGCGGTCGCGTTCATCGCGCCGAGGACGGAGAACAGCCCCAGGTTGATCCGCTGCAAGATCACGTAGGAACGCGGGATGCTGGCGTACGCGGCGAGCGGGCTCTTGAAGTCCACGTACCGCCGGGCGACCGTCGAGGAGTACTCGCTCGTCATGGTCCGCGGGCCGCGCTCGCGCACGGTCTCGTAGAACAGCGACATGTGACTGATCACCTCCGGGGTGCCGATCGGCGCGCCGGCCTGCAGGAAGCCGGCCCCCTCCATGGCCCGCCGGAAGCCCTCCGGGTCGTCGCGGAGGCACAGCGTCTCGACCATCTGGATGAGCGGTTCCAGCTCGTCCAGCGTGAAGTGCTTCACCAGCCCGAAGTCGAGGAACGTGACCCGCCCGCCCGGCTCGAACAGGTAGTTGCCCGGGTGCGGGTCCCCGTTGAACGCGCACAGCTCGTACAGCGACCGGAAGGTGAAGCGGTAGATCGTCTCCGCCGCGAGGTCCCGCTCCTCCTGCGGCCAGGTCAGCATCTCGGCGAACCGCGCCCCCGCGGCCAGCTCGCTGGTGATCACCCGGGCGGTCGACAGCTCGTCGACGATCTTCGGCACGCTGACGCTGGGGTGGCCGTCGAAGAAGGCCGCGAACAGGCGCTGGTTCTCCGCCTCGCGCACGTAGTCGAGCTCCTCGCCGATCCGCTCCCGCAGCTCCTCGATGAGCGAGGTCACATCCTGGCTGGGCGCGGCCATCTTGAGCAGCGACCGGATGAGGGCGACGTTGCCGAGGTCCGCGGAGATGGCCTCGGCGATGCCCGGGTACTGCACCTTGACCGCGACGGCCCGGCCGTCGGCGGTGATGGCGCGGTGCACCTGGCCGATCGACGCGGCCGCGATGGGCAGCGGGTCCCATTCACGGAACACGCGCTCCGGGGTGGCGCCGAGCTCCGCGACCACGACGCTGGCGGCGAGCTCGGCCGACATCGGCGGCACGCTGTCTTGCAGCCGCCCGAGGATGCGCCGGGCGGGCGGCGCGATGCCGTCGTCGATGTAGCTGGCAAGCTGCCCGATCTTCATGAGCACGCCCTTCATCGTGCCGAGCGTGTCCGCCACGTCCTGCGCGGTGCGCAGCGCCAGGTCGTCGCGCAGCTGCTGCCGCTGCTCGCCAGCGGCGGCGAAGAGGCGGGGCGCGTTCGCCGCGTACCGGGCGCCCCCGCGCGCGGCCAGGCGCATCGCGGTCAGCCCGCGGCTAACCCGGAGCCGGGGCCCCTGTCGTCCGGGCGGGCTGGCGTCCTCACCACTCACTGGCCGGCCTGGCGCATGCGCACGGTGATCCGCTGGCGCGCCTCGAGCACGCCGGGCTCGCCGAGGTAGACCGCGTCCAGGACGCCGAGCACCTGGCGTACCTCCGTGCGGCTGGGGGGCTCCGAGCCGGGGACGGGGCCTGTGTTCGCAGCACGGGCGTCGCCGAAGCCGTACATGTCCCGCGCCCAGCCGGGCAGCGAGGTGACCGCGGCGGCGGCGAGTACCTCCCATGCCTCGGCGAGTTCCGGCTCCACGTCAGGCATGCCCAGCAGGTACGCCGCGGTGTCCGCGGTGGACGTACTGGTGGCGAGGTCAGGCCGGACGGCCTCGAAGTAGGCGTCGAGCTCGGCGACCGACGCCGGCGCGCCGCCCGCGGCGAAGGGGGCCGCCGGGATGCCGATGAGCTCGGCCGCCGCGGTCATCTCGGCCACGTACTGGTCCTGCTCGGCCGGGGTGAGCGGCGCGCCGTACAGCGCGGCCGCGGCCAGGCCCGACTCGACGAGCGCGGCGTGTACCCAGATGAGCAGCGCGGGGTCGCCGGCCGCGTATGGCCGCCCGGTGACCGGGTCGACGCCCTTCACGTGTTCGTGCAGCCTGCGTACCCGGGCCGCGGCGGCGCGCGCCGCGGCCCGGTCTCCATAGGTGACGGTCAGCACGTAGGCCGACGTGGTGGCGAACCGGTCGCCGGGATCGTCGCGCCACTGACTGTGCTGGTCGACCCCGGCCATCGCCAGCGGGTGCAGCGCCTGCAGCAGCAGCGAGCGGAGCCCGGAGACTGGCGCGGACAGGTCCGCTTGGAGCCGCCAGGTCACGCTGGCCGGGCCGAAGAAGCCGTCATCGGCCGGGTTGACGGGGACGCACGCGGCGAACGCCGCCGCGGCGCGCTGGAACAGCGGGGTACCCGGGTAGACCTCGGCCGTCATCGCGGTGACCGGGACGTCGCGGCCGGGGGAAGCCTGTGTGCGCAAGTGCCCATGCCACCCACGCTACCTCGCCGGGCACCGGGCCTCATTCCCCGGCCTGCCCGGGTAAAACAGCCCGGATCAGGCGCTGGGCGGCGGGCTGACCCAGTGGATGGAGAACTGGGAGACCTTGTAGTTCAGCGCGGCCAGGGTGGGCGTGATGAAGTTGCCGTTGATGATCGTGGCCGCCTGCCGTTCGGCCGCCGCGATCAGCGGCTGCGTGACGCTCTTCAGCGTGGTCGCCTGCTGGAACGCCTCGCTCTGCGCCTGCGCGTAGAGCACCGACTGGGTGAACTGCGGCTTGATGAGCACGCCGCAGGCCAGGCCCGGGTAGGTCCAGGAATGATCGGAGGACACCGGCTTGGACAGCGTGTTGTCGATGGACACGTCGTGCACCGACTGCGGCAGCTGCGGCAGCGGCAGCGCGAGCGCGACGCTGACCGTGCCAGGCGCGCTCGCGGTCGGCTTGCTGAGCACGCGGAGCACGTAGTGCTTGGTTGACGGCTTCCACCAGGACGGGCCTGGGTTCAAGTTGACGGTCGCGGAGGCGCGGCCGACGGCGTAGAAGGTCGCCGAGTACCAGCACGGCAAAACGCCCATCGGCTTGGACACCGAGTGGGTGAACAGGAAGTTGAAGGTCGTGGTGCCGAGCGCCGGCTTGTCGACGCCCTCGATCTTCTGCAGCACGAGCGGCCCGACGTCCGTCGTCGCCGTGGTGGTCGACGACCACGGCCAGCCGAACGTGACGTGCGGCAGGTGGAGGTTGGCGCCGAACAGGTGGAGCGCACCGGACAAAGCGGCGAGCACCGCCCACACGACGGCCCGCCGGAAGATCACGCCGACGATGACGATCACGGCTGTCCACCGCACCCACCGCGGGATGATGCGGAACCAGCGACGGCGCCTGGGGGCGCGCGGGCCGCCGGGCGGGGTCATCAGCACGAGCGTCTGATTGTGACCGGAGCCGCGCGGCGAGTTGCCGCCCGCGGGCCCCTCGGCCGGACCGTAGGCGAGGCGCTCTCCCTGCACGAGCCGGCCGTCGGGCAGCCGCACGGTCACTAGCGGCCCGGTGGCCTGGCTCGTGGCGCCAGGCGACGGCCTGCGCTTGCTGCCTGGTGAGTTCTGCGAGCGGAACACGGGTGACCTGCTCTTTCTGTCATAAGACGGTCGCGGGGTAGCCGAGGCTGAGGACCACGGGAACGGCGCCGAACGGATCGCGGAACCGGCCGCCTGGCCGGTCGGGCGCGTCGGGGGCGTCAACGGGCGGCCAGTGCATCTTCTGGTGCTGCGGGGTCAGGCCGGCGACGGAGAACGGGAACTCCATGGCGGAGATGCCGTGCCTGCGGAGGATGCCACCCCAGCGGAACGCGGCGAACGCGGCGGCGAGCGAGCGCACCGACTGCCGCCGCCGGGCGGTCAGGTCGATGCCGTAGACGACGGCGGCGAGCTCGATGAGGTCGCTCGCGCACTGCCCGAGCGCACTGGACTTCGTGGAGTAGGCGGTGCCGTCTGCGTTGAGCGCACCCAGCTTCTCGCCGTGCACGGGGGAGTAGCGGGGGTCGGCCTTGCACTGCATCCAGTCTACGGCAGCGAGCAGCTGCCATCCGATTCCCGTGCAGGAGGCCACGTCGCGGTACAGGTGCTCGCCGCGGGCGAGCGGCGCCTTCGCGCTGACGAAGAACGCGGTGGTCACGGTGTGCGGCAGCGGTTCGGTGTAGCGGACGGCGGCGGTGGTCACCAGGGGGCCCGTGCCCACGCCGGGGACACGGGCGCTGCCGCGGGAGAGCGCGCCAGGCACGCCCGCGGTGCGGGATGTCCCGGGCGTCGCGGTTGAGAACGTGCCTGGCGAGAAGAGGCCGGGGATACGCGGGCCACCGCCAGCCGAGCCGGGCGTCGCCGCCGGGGCCGCGGTGACCGCCGGCGTCGCGGGCCCGAGGGACGGCGCCGCGACGCCGGGCACCCGCGCCGAGGCGGAACCGTAAGCGGGAGCGGTACCGCCAGCCGCACTCCCGTACCCGCTTCCCGGATCCGCGACCGCGTGCTGTCCGGCCGCCGCCGCGCCAGTCGCGCTGGGGGTTGCGGCCGGGCTGGCCGTCGGCGCCGCTGGCGTGCTCGCCGGCGGGGTAGCCGTCGGCGTGCTCACCGGCAGGGTGCTCGCCGGCGGGGTGCTCGCCGGCGGGGTGCTCGCCGGCGGGGCGACGGTAGGCTGCCCCGCCGCGGTGGGGACCGCAGCGGGCACTGTGGCGGGCGCCGACGGCTGCGCAGAGGTCGCGGAGTCGTTGAAGCGGTACAGGTTGTACAGCTTCATCAGCGCGATCAGGTTCGCGCCGTACTCCGGATCGGTCGCGTACACGCCGGTCAGGTCGTTCGCGAAGGCGTCGGGCACCGACCGGTCCGCCATCGCGCGGGTGTAGTAGCCGCTGGTCGCGAGCAGCTCGGCATGGTCGGCGATCGACTCGGCGTCGTTGTGGTAGACCCGGAACGGCGCGTCCACCGTCACCCAGCGGCCGCCGGTGTACTCGGAGGTGGGCAGGCTCACGCTGCCCGCCGGGCCCGTCCCCTTGATGCCGAACAGGTTGTGGTACTGCGCCGCGAGGCTGCTGCGCCCCCAGGCTGACTCCTCGATGGCCTGCGCGATCGTCACCGCGGCGGGCACGCCGAAGCGCTGCTGAGCGGCCAGCGCCCCCGGCGCGACCAGGCTGATGAACGCCTGCTGGTCCCTGGTGCCCGGCGTGGCGTACGGCCGGCCCGCCCGGCCGGAGTCGGCGGGCGGCGGCGTGCTGGCCGGCGTGGCCGACGGTGCGGACGCGGGCGTCGCCGACGGCGCCCCGGCCGGCGGGGTGGCGGCCGGCGTGCCGGCCGGCGACCCCAGGTCCGCCCGGCCCGCGGTCGGCGCGATGACGAGAGTCCCCGCGAGCACGCCGGGAACGCTCGCGTGCCCGGCCGTCACCGTCGCGCCGGCGGAAGACGTGCCGCCCGCGGCCGGGGCGGCGGCCTGCGTGCCCGCTCCGGTTACCCCGGCGAAGGCGCCCATCGCGCCGCTCGCGGGGATTCCGGGAACCGCCGCCGCTCCCGCTGGCGGCGTTCGCTTGCTGCTGCCAGAGGGCCCCGCGCTAGCGCTGCCGCCCTTCGACGTCCCGCCCTTCGACGCGCCGCCCGCCGCGCCGTCACCGGGTGTGGCGCCCGGCACGGCGGCACCCCCCGCCGCGCCGGCGCCCCCTGTGGTGCCAGCGCCCCCCGTCGTGCTGGCGGTCGTCGAAGGGGCCGCCTTGAGCTGTCCGTTGTCGATGAAGCCGGTCACGCCCTGCTCGGCGAGCGGGCCGCGCAATGAGTGGGCGTTCACCGTAAGCCCGGGCAGCGAGTCCGCGCCGATCGTGCCGAGCACGCCGTGGGCGTAGCTTGTCACCACCTCGACATGGCCGTCGAAGAGCACCCAGTCGCCCGGCTGCGGCTGGTAGCCGTCACCGAGCGGGTGCCAGCGCCCGTGCGCGTGCGCGTCCGCGACCATGGACGTGACCTTGGGCGACGCGGGGTTGGTGTCGACCCGGACGTCGGCCCACTCGGGCAGCGGCCACGGGAAGCTTGAGCCGCCGGACACCCAGCTCTGCTGGCCGACGGCCTGCGCGGCGAGCTCAAGGGTGAGGCTGGCGAAAGCCGCGCAGGACTCACCGTGGTCGGCCCCGTCGCTGCTGGTCTCGTCCCAGATCAGCGCTTCCATCTGGGCCGGCGTGCGGCCGCTCGCCAGCCGCAGGTAGTAGCCCGCGACGTTGACGATGGCCGCGCGCAGCTGCGCGTCGCTTGTCGCGCTCGCCGCGCTGTCACCGCCGGCCGCCAGGGCGCCGAGCGTGCCCGGCTGTCCCGCCTGCTCCAGCGCGAGCAGGTGGAGTGGCACGCTGGTCGGCGAGGTCATCGTCGTGGCCGCCCCTGGGATGAAGTTGAGCCCGGTAATCACGCCGCCAGTGCTCACGGTTACAAGCGCCGTTGCCTGCTGCCACCATGGCTTCCTGACGGAACGCACGGGTACCACTTCCCCCCTTCGGCGATTACAGTCCTGATTGCCGCGCGCGGTTTCGGCCTGGCTTTCCCTGACTTGGCCCGGTTCTGTGCTGAATGCTGCTGCTCCCCCTCTCGCGGCTACTGCCCGGACGCGGGCAGGCTGGCCAGGATGGCCTGGACCTTCGGGTTGCCGGGGTTGGCAGCGTTCTCGAAGAGGACCCCGGCCTCGGCGGCGATCTGCGAGGGCGTGCCGCCCATCCACTGCTGGAAGGCATCGCTCACCAGCGCCGCCTCGCCGTCGCCCGGAGTCACCGGGGACGCGCAGCGCGCCGGGTAACCCTGCCTCGTGACCAGCCGCGGTGAGCCGGTGTACCGCTGGCAGTTCGCCGCGGTGCTCTCCAGGCCGCCCTCGACGAGGGCGCCGCCGCTGTTTGAGGTCAGGGTCGCGCCGCCGATGATGTTGTTGATCGCCCGCGCCGCGACCTCAAGGCTGTCGAGCGGGCTGGCCGCGTTGTACGGGTGGTGCAGGTTCAGCGACCAGGCGATGTCGCCGCCCTGGGCCGGCTGAATCGGCTCGAGCCCCTTGCGGCCGGTTCCCTGGTCCACGTAGCCGGGGTTGTTGCCGCTGGTCAGCAGGGAGAAGACCCAGAGCACCTGCTGGGTGTCCTTGGCGCAGGCGAAATTGAACCCGCTCGGCTCCGCGGCCACGTCCGGGTTCTGGCAGGCCTGCTTGATCTCTGCCTGCACGGTAGCGACGCTGGCCGGCCACGCGGCATTGCTTCCGGAGAGCGCGACAAGCGCCCCGATTACCCCGGCGAGCAGCGCCACCAGGCCGACGAGCAGCATGCGCCAGTGGCTGAGCACGCGTCGTGTCCGCGACCGCCTGGCCCGCTGCCGGCCGTGGTTGATGAGGGCCTCGGTCCGCGCTCCCGTGCCGGTGGCGCCTGGCTGGCCGGCGGGCGGACCGTCCAGGTCGTCAAAGTCTGGCTCGGCCGCCGCGGGCGCCGGCTCCGGTCCCGGAAGCGGACGGCTCCCGGGCATTGCCATGTAGCGCAAACCGGGCCGGGGGTCGGGCGGGGCGTACGCGAGCAGCCGGCGCTCCAGGTCGGCGGCCCGGTTTTCCAGGATGGCGATACGATCGGCATCATTATAGCTATTATATTCGAAGTCCTGCGTCATGGTCACCCCTCGCTGGGCCGACTGTGGTGGGCCGACTGTGGTGGGCCGGCGGCCCGGACCTGATCGGCGGCACCGGCCGGCGCGCGCGCCCGCGGTGCCCTGTTACCGCGGCGCAGGGAAGTGCGCCGCGGTCGCAAGGAGGATCATCGCCGCGTCGTGCGTTCCTATGTTCGATTAGAACATGCGTACGAGTCTAGCGGAAACCAATTGCCGAATGGAACCCATGTTCGTAAATTCGATTTCGAATCTACGACCCCTGTTTCTGGTGGTGACAGATAGGTCAGGGAGGCAGATGTGCCGCAGGCGTGGCACGCCCGCGGCGGGCGTGCCACCATGGTCCGGTGCTGACAGCGCTGCTCACCGGCTACCAGGCGACGGGCGACACCGAGGCGGCCGACCTCGCGCGCATGACGCGGCTCGCCGCCGCGGCGCATGACCCCTGGTCGCGCTCCCTGCCGCTGCACTTCACCGCCTCGGCGCTCGTGGTGCACCCGGCAACCAGCCGCGTGCTACTGCGCTGGCACGTCAAGCACGGGCGGTGGCTCCAGGTCGGCGGCCACGCCGACCCGGGCGAGTCGGACCCGCTGCAGATCGCGGTGCGCGAGGCGCGGGAGGAGACCGGCCTGGCCGACCTGGTCCCGTGGCCGGACGACAGCCTGCGCCACGTCGTGGTCTGCCGCGTGAGCGCCTCGGGCCGCGATCCGGAGCACGAGCACGCCGACCTGCGGTACATCCTGGCCACGGACCGCCCGGACGAGATCGCGGCGGAGAACGAGCAGTCGCCGCTGCGCTGGCTCACCGTGGACGCGGCCCGGGACCTGGTCGGCGGCAACAACCTGAGCCATACGCTCGACCGCGCCGAGTCGCTCTTCGGTCGCGCTAACGATGGCAAGTTGCGATTATGCGGCTTCACGCCCTTGAGGGGGTTACCCTACGCTGCAGGCCAGGTTCGCGCCCGCGTGCGAGCCGCCAGGGGCTGGCAGGTAGCGTCCAGCAGGACAGAGCCGAGGAGCGCATGTGATGGTTGGGAACAGCCGGTGGACGCGCCGAGCCGCGGCCGCCGCCGTCGGGGCGGGAGCGCTGCTCACGCTCGGGATCGCTGGCTGCACGGTCTCGCCCGTTTCGGCGAGCGCAGGCGCCACGGCTTCCTCGGCCACTGCGCCCGCGGTCCCTGGCGGAATCGCGCGGGTGGCGCTTCCCGCGGGCGTGACCCCGAACTGGATCTGGCCGTACGTGCCGCGGGCCAACGCCAGCGAGTACAACATCCAGGGCTTCGAGCGGCTCCTCTACCGGCCGCTGTACCTGTTCGGCGACAACGGCCCGTCGGTCTCGGTGAATTACTCAGCGTCGAGCGCCGATGCCCCCGCGTACTCTGACGGCGGCCGGACGGTCACGATCACGCTGAAGGGCTGGAAGTGGAGCGACGGCGAGTCCGTCGATGCCAGCGACGTGATGTTCTGGCTCAACATGATGGAGGCGCAGCCCTCCGGCTTCTACGGCCACGTCGCCGGGCTGCTGCCGGACAACCTGGCCTCCTACGGCACGGTGGGCGCGGACACGGTCGTGCTGCACCTCAAGGCCCCCGTCTCCAGCATCTGGTTCACCTACAACCAGCTCGCGCAGATTACCCCCATGCCCGCGGCCTGGGACGTGACTTCAGCTAACGCCAAGGCGGGCAGCGGCGGCTGCGCTAGCGACTCGGCGGCGGACAACTGGGCCAGGTGCGACGCGGTCTTCGCCTTCCTGACCGCTCAGGCCAGCAACACGCGGACCTACGCGAGCAACCCGCTCTGGGGCGTGGTGGACGGCCCGTGGAAGCTGTCGGGCTTCAGCACCGCCGCGTCGGGGGCGGTGGCCTCGTTCGTGCCGAACACGGCCTACTCGGGCCCCCAGAAGGCGCAGCTGTCGAAGCTCACGTACTACGCGTACCCGGACGTCACGAGCGAGTACACCGCCCTCAAGAACGGCCAGCTCGACTTCGGTTACGTCCCGCCGCAACATCTGTCGCCGGTGTCAGGGACCCAGATCGTGCCGGCGAGCAGCCCGCTCAGCGGCTACACCCTGTCCGCGGCTTACTCGCCCGGCATCGACTACTTCGTGATCAACTTCCATAACCCGACGGTCGGCCCGGCCTTCAGGCAGTTGTACGTCCGGCGGGCCCTCCAGGAGCTGATCGACCAGGACGGCATCGTCAACTCGGTCGACCGGGGCTACGGCTACCCGACCACCGGAGGCGTGCCGGTTCAGCCGACGAACCAGTGGGTCCCGGCGATCCAGAGCCTCAACAGCGGGCGGGGCCCGTACCCGTTCTCGGTTGACAGCGCCACCGCACTGCTGACCAGTCACGGCTGGACGCACGCCGGCGACGTTATGACCTGCGAGAAGCCCGCCCTGTGCGGTCCAGGCGTCGCCGCTGGCACCAAGCTCTCACTCACGCTCGACTACGCCGCCGGAATCCCGGCCGTCCAGCAGGAGGTCGCGATCGTTACCGCCGACGCCGCGCAGGCGGGGATCGAAATCAAGGCGGTCGCAAAGCCCCGTGGCGTGATCGCCGGCGAGTCCGGCTCCTGCCCCTCCGGCCCGGCGTGCACCTGGGACATGCTGTTCGACAGCTGGAGCTTCGACGGCTCCGCGTTCGAGCCGACCGGCGACCAGCTGTTCGCCACCGGCGGGTCGTCGAACCCTGGCAGCTACTCCGACCCGACCGAGGACCGGCTGATCGGCCTCACCCACACCAGCAACAGCCTCACGGTCTTCCAGGAGTACGCGACCTACACCGCTGAGCAGCTGCCAGCCATCTGGATGCCGACCGCCTACGCCGTGACGGCAACCAGCAGCAAGCTGGCTGGCGTGGTGAACAACCCGCTGGCCATGCTGCTGCCCGAGTACTGGTTCTTCACCAGGTAGTCAGCCGACACCGTGCGGCCAAGCCGGCCCCCGTCCGGCCAGGGCCAGCGCATTGTCCTCATTGGGCGAGCACAGGATTCTCATTGTGCCGCCGCATTGTCTCATTGGGCGGCACGGGAGTGCCTGCCGTGCACTCGAGCGCCCGGCTGATGCTGTTGATCCGGAATCATACCCCGATACGGCAAGTTTCCGAAAAATTATCCAGTGTTATGGCGCGGTAACGGGAAAATACATACTTGTCCCTCATGAGTCACTGGTACCACATCGCTCATGATCGATGACAAGTTGTGACTTATCTTGCTGGAATGCCGACGCCGAAGGCATTGTACGCTTCCGTCAACAATTTGCCCGATGCTAGCGAACCGAACGGTTCCGGTCACGCAGGAACCAGCGGACACAGGCGAGGAAGGCTGTGCGCGCTGACGGGCGCCGTGATCCGGCATCGGGCGCCGGTTCGGCCTGGCGACGGCGGAACAGCGAGAGACGGAGGGTCGAGGCACATGATCCGACTGCGGACCGATGGCGCTAACGGCGTGGAAACGGATGGCTGGCGATGAGCAAGCGGATCGCGGGCGGGCTCGCCCTGGTCGTGGCGGGCATGACGGCACTGGCCGCCTGCAGCGGCAGTGGCACCGGCACTGGCAGCGCCACTGCCAGCGGCAGCGGGAGTGCGGGCGGCGGCGTCGCGATGGCCGGCCAGATCGGCGGGGTGCCGGTGGCCGCGAGCGGCGCCGAGCAGTCCGGCACGATCACGGTGGCTACGCCGCCGAACTCGGCGCCGACCTGGATCCTGCCGCTGGTCACGTCCGCTACCGTCTCGGTCTACACAGTGCCTGAGTTCGACTACCAGATGTACCGGCCGCTGTACTGGCTGACCAACGGCGTGGAGCCGAAGGAGACACCGGCCATGTCGCTGGCCAACGAGCCGACGTATTCCAACGGCGACAAGACCGTCACCTTCACCCTCAAGTCCACCTACAAGTGGTCCAACGGCGACCCGCTGACCTCCCAGGATGTCCTGTTCTGGTTCTACGTGCTGAAGGCGGCGGTCAAGGAGTCCCCGGCCAACTGGGCCTACTTCACCCCGGGTACCGGCTTCCAGGATCTGGTCACCAGCATGACCGCGCCGGACGCCTCCACGGTCACGATGAATCTCAAGAACGCGGTGAACCCGACCTGGTTCACGCAGGACGAACTCGGGACCATTCAGCCGATGCCCTCCAAGGTCTGGGACGTGAACGCAGCCGGCGGAGCGCCGGTCACCGACTGGGCCACCAACCCGGCGGACGCGAAGAAGATCTACGACTACCTCGCAGTGGCCTCCAAGTCGGTATCTACCTGGGCGACCAACCCGCTGTGGCAGGTGGTCGACGGCCCGTACAAGCTGACCGCCTTCTCGGCGGCCAACGGCGGCTTCACGATGGCGCCGAACCCGTCCTACGGCGGCCCGCACGCCACCACGGAGTCCAAATTCCAAGTGGTGCCCTTCACGTCCGACCAGGCCGAGTACAACGCGGTCAAGTCGGGCAGCGTCGACCTGGGCTACGTGCCGCTCCCCGACGTTCCCCAGGCGAACTCCCTGACCTCCTCCTACAACGAGTTCGGCTTCTCGACCTGGGGCTGGTCGTATGTGGCCTACAACTTCAAGGACACCACCAGCGACTTCAACAACATCATCGACAAGCTCTACATCAGGCAGGCGCTCGCCCACCTGGAGGACGAGGCCGGTTACGTCCACGCCTTCATGAACGGCGCGGCCGGCCAGGCGTTCGGCCCGGTGCCGCAGAGTCCGAAGAGCCCGTACGCCCCGGCTAACGCGGCGACCAACCCCTACCCGTTCAGCACCGCCGCTGCCGCGGCGATCCTCAAGGCGAACGGCTGGAACGTCGTGCCGAACGGCACCGACACCTGCGCCAACCCGGGCACCGGGGCGGGCCAGTGCGGCGCGGGCATCCCGGCGGGCACCAAGCTGGAGTGGAACGTCATCTACGGCACCGACCCCAAAATCATCGGCGAGCAGGTGCAGGACTGGGCCTCGCAGGCCAAGACGGTCGGCATCACGATGAACCTGTCGTCGAGCAACTTCAACTTCATGGTCCAGAACTACAACGACCCCGCCGCGCCCAAGTTGATCAACAAGTGGGCGATGGAGGACTTCGGCGGGTTCACCGACTCCACCTACCCGACCACGTTCGGCGTGTTCAACTCCGGCGCGTCCGCCAACCTCGGCGGCTACGCCGACCCGCAGGCGGACAAGCTGATCAACGCATCGCTCTTTAGCGCGGACCCGGGCGCGGTGACCGCTGAGGCGTCGTTCCTGACGCAGCAGCAGCCCGGCCTGTTCCAGCCGGAACCGGACGGGGCGATGGGCACGTCAGCGATCTTGGTCTGGAAGAAGACCGTGTCCGGCACGCCGGAGTCGTTCGAGGGCCTGACCCAGCCCGTCTGGAACCCCGAGTTCTGGTTCCTGACCAAGTAACCTCCTGGCCGCGCACCGGTCCGTTTCCGTTCGCTCCGGCCGTGGGCCTCGCCCCCGGCCGGAGCGGCCGCCCGGCTGATTCCCTAATGAAGGGCCAAGGCACGTGATCGGCTACATCGTCCGCCGGATCGGGACCTCCATTGCGGTGCTCTTCGGCGTGTCCATCTTCATCTTCGCCCTGCTGCACGCGATCTACCCGTCCCCGGCCATCGACGTGCTCGGCCCGCGGGCCGACACTGCACTGATCGCGGCGTGGAACAAGGACAACGGGTTCGACGATCCCTGGATCCTCCAGTACCTGCGCTACATGGGCCACTTGTTCCAGGGGAACCTGGGCTACTCCTACAAGCTGAACCAGAGCGTCGCCTCGCTGTTCGGCGAGGTGTGGGCGCGCAGTGCCTGGCTGTCTGGCGCGTCGCTGGTGCTGTCGGTGCTGATCGCCATCCCGCTCGGCATCTACCAGGCGGTCCGTCGCAATACCATCGGCGACTACGCGGCGACGACCGTCGCCTTCAGCCTGTACGCGATGCCGGTGTTCCTGCTCGGCCTGATCCTCATCGAGGTGTTCGCCCTTGACCTGCACGTGTTCAGCTTCGAGGGAAGCCAGGCAAGCTCGCTGCCGTCGATCATCGTTGACCTGCACGCCATGACGCTGCCGATCGTCACGCTGACCCTGCTCTCGGTCGCCGCCTACTCCCGGTACATGCGCTCGAGCGCGATGGACGTGCTCGCGCAGGACTACATCAAGGTGTCCAGGGCCAAAGGGCTGCCCGAGCGACTGGTGCTGATACGGCACCTGGTGCGCAACGCCTCTCTGCCGATGGTCACGCTGATCGGCCTGTCCATCCCGGCGCTGCTCGCGGGGAACCTCATCACCGAAACGCTGTTCAACTACAAGGGGCTCGGCCTGCTCTTCTACACGGCCCTGCAGAGCGTGGACTACAACGTGCTCCTCGCCTACACGCTGATC
>Ga0207664_10001438_pt1 | contig 15659 bp, 9 predicted proteins | sample LARL83metaG_FD_184349 | JGI IMG/M metagenome (GOLD analysis project Ga0207664, IMG submission 184349) | Corn, switchgrass and miscanthus rhizosphere microbial communities from Kellogg Biological Station, Michigan, USA - LAR L8-3 metaG... | ecosystem: Host-associated > Plants > Roots >... | reverse complement strand
CTGGTCCCCTCCTATTTCTCAATCGCGGTGACGGAACCTTCGCGCTCCGGCGCGATGCCTTTCAGTTCCAAAACCGGCCGGAGGGCAGTTTCACGGGCATGTCGGCAGCCGACTTCGATCGTGACGGACGGGTCGACATCTACCTTTGTACGTACACATATTTCCAGAGCGAGGATCAGTACCGTTATCCCATCCCATATCACGACGCGCAGAACGGTCCGCCGAATTTCTTGTTTCGCAATCAGCTCAATGCCGACGGTTCCGGCGGCTTCACGGATGTCACGGCCGCGTCCGGCATCAATCAGAACAACAATCGCTTTAGTTTCGCGCCCGCATGGTGCGATTACGATGGCGATGGGTGGCAGGATCTTTACGTCGCCAACGATTTCGGCCGCCACAACCTCTACCAGAACAATCAGGGGCATTTCGAGGATGTCGCACGGAAGGCCGGCGTCGAAGACATCGGACCCGGCATGAGCGCAGCGTGGTTCGATTACGACGGCGACGGGCGTCCCGATCTGTATGTCTCGAACATGTGGAACGATGCTGGACAGCGTGTGACCCGCCAACCCGGCTTCAAACCAGCCAACACAGACGGGCTGCGAGAGGCGTACCGGCGCCATACCAAGGGAAATTCGTTGTATCGCAACCGCGGCGACGGCACCTTTGAAGAAACCGGCGACGCCCAGCACGTCGAAATGGGCCGTTGGGCATGGAGCGCCGACGCGCATGACTTCGACAACGATGGCTCGGCCGAAATCTTCGTCGCCTGCGGTATGCTCACCGGATCTCAGACGAGTGATCTGATGAGCTTCTTCTGGCGTCAGGTGGTAGCTGCGTCGCCGTCCGCCTATGAGCGATCGGAGGCATATGAAAACGGCTGGAACGCGATCAACCAGTTCATTCGCGAAGGCTATAGCTGGAACGGCGGCGAACGCAATGTTTTCTACAAGCGTGCGGACGGCCGCTATTACGACTTCTCCGGCGTGAGTGGCCTCAATTGCGCTCTGGACAGTCGTGCATTTGCCGTCACCGATTTTGATGGTGACGGAAACTTGGATTTACTGCTGAAGAGCCGCCTGGGCCCGCAGTTGAAAGCTTTCGCCAACGATTGCGCCGGTGGACGGCGAGCCATCGCCATTCGTCTGATCGGCGTGAAATCAAATCGTGATGCGATAGGGGCGCGGGTCGAAGTAGACGGCATGGTCAAGTTTGTTCACGCCGGCTCTGGCTTTCTCTCCCAGCACACTAAGGTTGTGCATTTTGGATTGCGTGAAGCCAGCGAAGCAGGGCGTCTGGAGATCCTTTGGCCTTCCGGTGAGCGGCAGCTGTTTCACGCGCTGGCCGCGGGCTTCCGATATGAGATCACAGAAGGCTCGCCGGAGCTGAGAAGACTACCCTTCGCCAAACGCGCTCCGATGACCTCGTCGGCATCATTCACTGCCGACAACGAATCGCGAAGCCACGACACTTGGCTCCTGGAGCCCGTTCCTCTGCCGGACAAACGCAAGGGTCCCGGACTACTCTACATCGGAGAAGGTGAAAAGCCCAATTTTACGGCCGGCACCGAGGTCGTCAATCTGCGCGCGGAGCCAGCCGACATTGCGGCAGGTTATGCCATCTTTCGACGTTACCTTCTGGACTGGCGGCCAAGCCTTTCGCTGCCACTACTGTTCTTGATTGACGAGAATAGCCGGGCCCACAAACTCTACGCGACTTTGCCCAGTGCGGCCGCCGTCGCAGAGGATCTCAAATTGATGCATGAAGATCGTCGCCAGACATTGGCCCTTCCTTTCGCTGGAGATTATTACGCTCGGCCCCGCCGGAACTACTTCAAACTGGGGGCCGCGTTCTATTGGGCCGGGTATCCGGAACAGGCGCTCGGGTATCTTAAGGAAGTGGTGCGGCAGACGCCGGAGAACGACAAAGCGTTGAACGCGATCGGCCAGATTCACTTGGAAGCTGGACGGCATCCAGCCGCGCGATCGTACTTGGAAAAGGCAGTAGCGGTGAATCCTAATTTGGGGGAAGCCTGGAATAATCTGGGTGGCGTGGAATCTGCCAGTGGGGATCTCAAGAAGTCGCTACAGGACTATGAGCGCGCCTGCGAACTGCTACCGAAATCATCCTACCCGTTGGTGAACGCCGGCGAAATTCAGATTCGGCTTGCCAACCCAGCGGCCGCCGAACAGTTCTTCCTGCGCGCAGCTAAGGTGGATCCCAATGATGTTGAAGCCCTCAATCAACTAGGGCTGTTGGCCGCCGGCCAGCAACAGAATGCGCGGGCCAAGGAGTGGTTCCAGAAAGCCATTGCGCTGAAGCGCGACTATGCTGGCGCAATCAACAATCTTGGGGTATTGTATCTGCAGATGGGACAGGCCAACGACGCCATCGCTGCGTTCGAGTACGGCATCGGCGTCGCGCCCCAGGAGCAGGATCTGTACCTGAACCTCGGCCGGCTCTACGTTACCCAAGGGCGGCGCGATAAAGCCCGGGAAGTGATGCAGCGGCTGCTCGAGCAAAAACCCGATAGCGCTGCCGCAGCGAAAGCCATTCGCGATTTGGAGTCACGATGACGGGCGTTCTGCTTTTCTTCTTCTTCACCATTGACCCGCGGGCTTCCGCGCTGATCCAGGAGATTGCTGCCTCCGGCCAGGTGGTCGAGATCGCTGAACCGGCTCCCAGCCGTTTGGTTGTGCTTCCTTCCATCCCGCCAGGTGCGCCTCCCCTGCTCAGCTTTCGCTTGTTTGAAGGAAAATCGCGACACCGCTTCGGCGATCTCGACCTGGTGCTGGATGATGCCGGTCACTAGATGCGTGCTCGCCGCCGCCCTTGTCTTCACCGCAGGCGCGCAGACACTCACGGATGCGGTGGAACAGTTCCATCGCGGTCAGTATGCTACTGCGCGCCAGATGCTGCAGAAGATTACCACCGTCTCTCCGAATGACCCCCTGGCGCGTACCTTCCTGGCACTGAGCCGCGCCGCGACCGGAGCCTGCGAGGCCGCCATCGCCGATCTCGATCAGCAGTTCCACAAAAATGAGGACGCAACGCTGCGCCGCATGTCAGGCATTGCCCTGGTTCAGTGCCATTTAGCTGATAACCATTTGACCGAGGCCTGGCCGGTGCTCGATCAATTGCAAGCATCGTTTCCTTCTGACCCCGACGTGCTGTATGAGACTGCCAAGTTACACATGAAAGCCTGGAATGACGCGGTATTCCAGATGTATCAGAAGGCGCCGGGCTCATTTCGCGTCAACCAGCTTTCCGGCGAGATCTTCGAAATTCAAGCACGGTATCCGGAGGCCGCCGCCGAATACCGCAAGGCGATAGCAAAGAACCCAGCCGCGTTGAACCTGCATTACCGGCTAGGCCGCGTCTCACTGCTCGAGTCGCACGATCCTGCCCATCTGAGGGAAGCGCGCCAGGAATTCGAAGCTGAACTGGCACTGAATCCGAGCGACGCGGTGGCTGAGTATCAGGTCGGCCAGATCCTTAGCAGCGAACAGAATTCGGCCGGCGCAGCTTCCCATTTCGAAAAAGCCATCACGCTGAATCCAGATTTTGCCGAGGCCTTGATTGCGCTGGCGAAGACCAAGACCGGTAACGACGCCATTCCGTTACTAGAGCGCGCGGTGAAGCTGCAACCGTCGAGCGAGCCCGCCCATTACAGCCTTATGCTCGCCTATCGCAATGCCGGCCGCGCCGATGATGCACAGCGCGAGAAGGCTATTCTTGACAAAATTAAACGACCTCCAGAGGGAGAATTCACGGATTTCCTTAAACGGCTCGGAGAGAAAGCGCCCAAGCAGTGAGATTAGCGGCCGGGATTTCCGTCCTGCTGCTTTTCGCTAATCCGGTATTCCAGCCTCGGTTTGAGAACGTCGCAGCCCGCGCCGGGATTACGCAGGTATTTCCAAACGGCGGCAACAGCAGCAAACAATTCATAATCGAAACCACTGGCAGCGGCGTCGCATTCATCGATTACGACAACGACGGATTGCTGGACATTTTTGCGGTCTCGGGTGATGGCGGCATGAATCGCATGTACCACAACGAAGGCAAGGGCCGCTTTCGTGACGTGACCACTGCGCTGCAACTCCCGGCAGTTAACGGTTGGGGAGAAGGAGTCTGCGCGGCCGATTATGACAACGACGGATTCACCGACCTGTTGATCACCTATTGGGGGCAGAATCACCTCTTGAAGAATGTCGGTGGAAGGAGGTTTGAGGATGTCACCGAACGTGCCGGCCTTAGACAAGATCGCGTGCGGTATAACACGGGTTGTGCTTTCTTGGACTACGACAACGACGGTCACGCCGATCTGTTCGTGGCGAATTATCTGAAGTTCGATCCCACGACGACACCTAAACCAGGAGAGAACCCGTATTGCTGGTATCGAGGATTAGCCGTCAATTGCGGGCCACGCGGCTTGCCCTTCGATCGCAATATTCTTTACCACAACAATGGGGATGGAACCTTCGCTGATGTATCGGTGGCATCCGGTATCGCGGAACCCGATCAGAATTATTCTCTCGGCGTACTGATCGGCGATTTCAATGGCGACGGTTTGGTGGATATCTATGTCGCGTGTGATCAGACGCCCTCACTTCTATATATCAATCGCGGTAATGGAAAATTCTCGGAAGAGGCCCTGTTGCGGGGCGCTGCCTTCGACGAAAATGGCAAAGCCATGTCCGGAATGGGTGTCACCGCCGCGGACTATAACGGAGACGGCTGGCTGGATATATTTCGGAGCAACTTCTCCGACGAACGCGAGACGCTATACCGGAATCGCGCGCAAGCCGAGTTTGACGACGTAACCATTGCCGCTGGGATGTCCCGCAACATCCGCTATGTCGGTTGGGGCTGTGGATTTTTCGATTTCGACAACGACGGCTGGAAGGATCTGCTGCTGGCAAACGGCCATGCTTTCCCGGAAATCGATCGTCTGGCGCTCGACATTCAATATCGTGAACGCGCCATTCTGTATCGGAACCTGGGGAATGGCCAATTCACCGACATTTCGGAGGCTGCCGGACCAGGCTTATTAGAGCGACACTCGGCTCGCGGCGCCGCTTTCGGCGACTACGACAACGACGGTCTAGTGGAAGTGTTGATCAACAATCAGAACGAGCCGCTTTCACTCTTGAAGCAATCTTCACGGCCGGCGGGTCACTGGATTCTGCTGAAACTTACCGGCACGCTTTCCAACCGAAGCGCGCTCGGGGCCAGGGTAAGACTAACAGCCGGCGGCCGCACGCAAGTCGATGAAGTGCGCAGCGGAGGCAGCTACCTGTCCCAAAATGATCTCCGTCTGCATTTCGGCTTGGCCGCCATCCAGCAGGTAGAGCGCCTCGAAATCAATTGGCCGTCGGGTAAACATCAGGTACTTGACCATCTAGCCGCGGACCAGATTGTTAGTATCGAAGAGCCCAGAAACTAGCGCTGGCTGTCAGCGATCAAGCGCGCACGCTCAACCTGCGTCCAAGCAAAAATCGAATCCACGTCGGAGGGGGAAAGCTCAGCACTCGGGTGCAGCCAAACGTATTCGCGTAGAGGCATTTCACGGTCTTTGACCTGATTCGCAATTTCTGAAAGACTGCGCTGCTTCCGGACTAATGAATACTGGTCCCAATTCGACAGGTCGAGGTGCAGCCGGCCTTGCGCAACGTCTCGTCGAATCCACCAGGAAACGGGCACGACGAAGCTGTACCAGGGATAGCGCGTGGCTTCAGAATGACAGTCGCCGCACGATCGTTCCAAAAGTTCGCGCGTGTGAGAATCGATCCTAGCACCGGTGAGCAAAGCCTTGTGGGCTTGGCCGGATTCACGCGGTGCAGTCATCACGGAAGCAACCGAGACCAGAGCGAGCAGGAACAATGACCATCGAATCTTGGATCGCAAGTCAATCAGCCCGAAGCATCCGAGTGGGGCGCCAGAATGGAAACAACGCGCCGCGCGGCCCGGGCTGTCGATTCGCGAATGATCAAGTGGGTGCCCATCGGGAACTCCGCACCTTCCATGGCACCGCGGATCGACTGAAACAGCGCATTGCAAGCCAAGTTCGCTAGCTCTGAACGCTGTAGCCGCACGGTGGTGAGTGGTGGCTCGGTGAACTGCGCCATATCGATATCATCGAAGCCCACGACGGATAAGTCCTGTGGAACGCGAAGCCCGGCCTGCCGCGCGCCCCGCAGTATGCCGATCGCCGTAAGATCGTTGGAGGCCAAAACCGCTGTGGGTGTATGCTGGCGCTGCATCAATCGCGTGATCGCGCTTAACCCTCCGTCGATTTTATGGTTTCCCTCTTCAATCAAGTCCGGATCAGCGGCCAAACCGCGCTCGCGCAGGCAGTCTAGGAATGCATCCCGCCTCAAACGAGCCGACTTCAGGCTGGTTGGTCCGCTGATAAATGCGATACGGCTGTGGTTCAACCCACGCAAATGGTCCACGGCTTGCGCGATTCCCTGCGCATAATTGACTTTGATATTGCTGACACCACGCGCTACTTTGCCAACGTCCAGGAATACGAGCGGAACCTTGCGGCTCGAAAGCTGATCGCTGAGGGACCGGTCCATTTCCGAAGTCATAATCGCGACGCCATCCACTTTACGGTCAATCATTCGGCGCACGCACAGCGCCGTCCGGGAATGGTCGTAATCGGTGGAGTTGATTAGAACATCGTAGCCATTCTGCTGAGCGACATCTTGAAAACCGCGAATCAACTCCGGAAAAAAGGGATTAGTGATGTCTGATACTACTAAACCGAGCATCCGGCTGCGCCCTGAGACCAAGGACTGTGCGTTGGTATTGGGGTGGTAGTCGAGTTCCTTAATCGCACGCCAAACGCGTTCGGCCGTATCAGGATTAACGGGACCGCTGCCATGAACGGTACGTGAGACAGTCGAGATTGATACCTTCGCGCGCTTCGCTACTTCTTCGATGGTCATGAAGTCTAGACGAAATCTGATGGCGCCGGCGTTACTCGAATCTCAGTCGATCGCTCGCCGAGATAGGGATGCCTGGCGGTCAATCGTACTGTACCGGCCGACTCCTTGGCTTTAACCCAGACCGCGCCCGCCCCGCCCGCCAGCGCGAAGGGATTTTCTCCGATCAGATCGCCCGGCCCGGAGATCGTTAATGAGATGGCGGCGGTCGCCAAGGGCCGGATGTTTCCGTATTCATCGGTCACCAGCAGTACCACGCGCGTCGCATCGCGGCCGTCACCTGCAATTTGTGTATCGTCCGGCAGGATCTTCAAGTCCGTGTCTTTTCCCGAGCCGGATAGCGTCAGTGTCTTGGCCAGCCTGCCTTTGATGTAACCCTCGATCTTTAGATCGCCCCACGGATTCAGTGGCACATCTCCGAGGTTCATCAGGAAGGGCGGATATTTCAAATTGCCAAACGTGGCGCGGTCGGGATCGAGTTCCTGTTTCAACTGGCCGTCATAATATATCTTCAAGTGGTCGCAATTGGAGAGAATCGGCACGGTCCCCGGACCACCGGCTTCCGACTTGTCACCCGATGACCAGAAAAATCCAGCCTGAAGGACAACCTCTTCTTCAGGGTCACATTGCGACTGGTAAACGTAGGCCGCTGGCTTCGGGATGCGGAAGATATCGCTGACGCCGTGATAGCAAATATGATCGCCGGAGCCGAAGTTGGAGTGCGTGTTGTAATCGAATGCGCACCAGCCGATGCCACCGGCGTAGCGGTCATCAGATGCCAACTGATTATGCACCCGCGCATGCCTGACTACGTGCTCCGCGACGCGCGCTACGTTGTCAAAGCGCTTGGTTGAGAACATGTGACCGTTGAACTCGGTATTGAGATAGAGCGGATGATTCGGCGGACGCAGCGGAAATCCGAAATCATTCATCGTAAAAACGTCTTCCAGCTGCTCCGAGTCATACAGGTAGCGAATTCCGCCAGTCTGCCGCGCGTCATCGAGACTGTGTGCTAGCGCATTAGTGCGGATGTAAAAGTCATGGTTATCGCGCGATTCGTTGATGCGCACGCCCCACAGCACGATCGAGGGATGATTCCAATCGCGGCGGATCATCTCACCAACGTTGCGGACGGCGATATCCTGCCAAGCGGAGCCACCGATATGTTGCCAGCCGGGGATCTCTTCGAGCACCAAAAGGCCCAGTTCGTCGCAGGCGTCGAGAAAGTGTGGGGATTGGGGATAGTGCGACGTCCGAACGATGTTGCAATGTAGCTCGCGCCGGAGAATAACGGCATCGCGTCGCTGCACCCGCGCCGGCATTGCGCCACCGACGAAGGGAAACGTCTGATGACGATTTAATCCGCGCAATTTGATGGGCTGGCCGTTCAGGAGAAATCCCGACGATGTGAATCTTCCTTCCCGGAATCCAACACGCGTGTGGTATTCATCCTGGGAGCTGTCCTTGGCCGTCAATCGCACAACCACATCGTAAAGCTTGGGGTTCTTCAAATCCCATAGCTGTATCGAACCGAGCCCGTCCAGTGTGATGTCATAATACTCGGTCTGACTTGAGACCTTGGTGTTGGCGGTCTTCAACACCCGCCCTCCATCCTGCAGTTCCGCTGTGATGGTCGCGTCGTCGATCGGTCCGTCAAGGTAACATCGAACCCTGAGTTCACGGTTATTCTCCAGCGGCCGGACTGGCCGAACGTAGACATTTTCTATGAACGCCTGTGGAACGACACGAAGTTGAACGTCGCGATAGATGCCACCAAAAGTCAGGTAGTCGATGTTGCCCCCGAACGGCGGAATGTCGCTTCGTTCGGTGGAATCCAACTCCACCGCAAGTAGATTATCGGCGCCGTAATTCAGGTGTGGCGTGATCTCGAAGGAGAACGGCGTGTAGCCGCCTTTGTATTCTTCGAAGCGATGACCATTGACAGTCACCGTTGCCGCCGTCATCGCGCCTTGAAATTCCACAAAGACGCGCTTTCCTCTCCATTCCGGTGGGGCTTGGAAGTGGCGGCGGTAAGCCGAAACGTATTGAAAATCCCTTTCCTCAAAACTGTGCCACGGCAGGTGCACGTTTGCGTGGGGAAGCGTGATTTTCTCCCAGTTCGAATCGTCATGTCCTGGAGCCTCAAACCCGGCAACGGCCTTGCCTCCGAATAGCCATCTACGGTTCATGTCGAAAACGCGCTGATTGGCTGACGAAGCTGGCGCTTGAGTCTGCGCGGCGAGGATGCCGGCAGCAGCCGAACCTATTAAGAATCTACGTCGGTCGAACTCCTGATGAGGGTTTCGCATCAGAAGAATTTAGCGTATCACAGTGGGTAAGTTATTGACGATAGGTGACTGGAAACGTTTTCTCTCACCCGCGAACAGGAGCCGCGGCAATCACAACGACTTCCAGCTAACTGCAGGTGATCGGTCCAACGAGCGCTTCACATAACCGAATTCGAATGAGTGGTGACCGGCGTCGTGTCAAACTACAGGTTCAATCGAGACAGATGGGAGTATTTTGACTCAGCAATCTTTTGTTGGAAGGAGCCCGCACTCCAAAATTTTTCCGCTACGGAATTGCCTGGGCAATTTGGGACGTAGAACGACCCGCGTCGATCTTGCACTACGTCCGCCTGCTTGGAGCGCCCTTGCTTTTGGGCTGCGGTGCGATCTTGCGCGCGTTCGCGCGGTATTGCGTCGGGGAGATACCGACTGCCCGTTTAAATGTACGAGTAAGATGTCCTAGATCGGCAAACCCCGCGGCGTACGCCAGATCGCTGAATGATGTATCGGATCGAACCAGCTCCTGACACACATAGTCGATTCGTAACCGGCGAACGTGATCGCCGACAGTACATCCATGGAAGCGCCGGAATGATTGGGCAAGATGGACTGGGTGAACCCCTACTTCATCCGCGATGCTGGCCAGCGTCAGTCGTCGTGGGAAACTGTCTTGAATCATTTCAACCGCCCGTGAGAGCCATCCGGGCCTCCGCAATTCATGTCGACGTTCCGCGCGGAAGAACTCACCGGTGATTTCGAAAAGCAGCCCCTCGATCATTAGTCGAGCCGCCGGATCGCCAGTCAGAAACTCTCGATACAATCGAGATCCCATGGGACGGAGTATTCCGCTATCCTGCGCGGCTGAGTTATGTATGCCAACCCCGGAGATCTCCTGAACACGATCGATCCAGGCGGGCTCGAGCTCCACAATCAGGGAGCGCCCGCCACAATCCGCAAAGCGTTCCAGGTGTTCTTCCTCGGCCGCATGAAACAGAGTTGTCGTCGGAGTGCAATACAGCGTTTTATTGGAGTGCTGTTCTTGGTAGGCGCCCTCCAGAACCACGCAGAATAGTGGACGTTCGTGAGTGTGGACGGGTGTCGTACAGCCGCCCGGGTACTGACGCTCCGTCATGAGGAACTGCCCAAAATCTCGAGACGTCAGGCTACTCCCAAAGAATGGCTTGTGGTTCGTCCGGCTCTCCATACCTGCATCCGCGCAATCGGAAGGCTTTGGACAATTCTATCTTCTGGGACGAGAAAGTCAAGGATGACGCACAACCAGCCGACACCCGAGATCGATCCAGGCGCAAGCACCAAGGAGAACGCTTTCGCTACTCCAGGGCTGTTCGCGTTCCAGGAAGAAACTCGACCAGGCTTCGATCGAACGAGGCGAGATTGGGGATGCCGGACTGAGCCATCGCAACCATCATTTCGCCATGCAACATCTCGATCACTCTTTGTACGCCTAGCTGGCCAAAAGCTGCTAGGCCCCAATAGTAGGGGCGGCCGATCAAAACCGCTTTCGCTCCCAGGGACATCGCCTTTACAATGTCGCTGCCTCGGCGGATGCCGCCGTCCATGAGAACAGGGATTCGATTGTTGACAGCCTGAACCACTTCGGGCAGCGCGTATAGCGTGGGAATGCATCCGTCCAGAGTGCGGCCGCCATGGTTGGAGACGATAATCGCTTGGGCGCCGTTCTGCACCGCCAGATGGGCATCCTCGGCTGTGCAGATTCCTTTGACCACAATCGGCAGTTTAGTCGCGGCGTGCAGCCAGTCGAGAACCTTCCAGGTCATTCCAGGGACGAACGGCTGGATCATGCCGGCGACCATCGGGATTTTCCTTTCGCTCGACGCATTCGGGTTAGCCGGAACACCTGAATTCGACCAGGCGTAGTCAAAGTTATTGCGCACTTCACGATCGCGTGGAGCGGTATAAGGATAGTCCGTGGTGATCGTTATGGCCGAAGCGCCGGCATCCTCGGCGCGTTTCGCGAAGGCTTGCGCGGCCGCCTGTTCAGAGAAACCAAGCGACGCCGCCCACCACATGGGAGCTTCTGAAGTGCCTTTCATTTTCGCAAGCCAATCGGCTGGCCCCGGCATGCAGATCGCCTTGGAGTGAGCAGCGGCCTGAACCGCGAGGCGCTGACCGTCGGCATACACCAGGTTCTGATGTCCTCCGGGGCCCAACAGGATTGGAAAATCCAGCTTATGTCCTAATAGCTCCAAGGACGTGTCGATCTTACTGACATCCACACCGATGCGGCGGCGAATCTGAACATGGAGGAAAGCTTCTCGATTGGCTTGTAAGGTCAACTCGCCGGCACTACCGCCAGCGATGTAATCATAGGCCAGTGGCGGGATTTTCGCGCGAGCGATATCCTCCATTTCGTTAACATTAACGGGAGCCATGACCTCGTCACTGTAGGTAGGCGGATAAATCCGCTGAGGACGAGGCGGTTGACCCTGGCTCTGCGAGAGTAAGGGTGAGCTTCCCGCCATGGCGGCCGCAAGCTGCAATGCCGACCGTCGCGTCCAGCGCCGACCAGCCCCGGGACCAGCGCCGTTCCTGTTTGCTTCCATGTTGCTTCTCCTCAAAGTTTCATCGCTCACGCGCCAACCCGCGGCTCCCAGGCGCGGCACGCCAAGCTGGAATTTATAGCGGCGAGATTAGGCACACCTGCCAAGCCCATCGCAACGACGAGTTCCCCGCGCAAGATATCGATGACACGCTGCACGCCCTCTTTTCCGAAGGCTGACAAGCCCCAGCAGTAAGGTCTTCCGATCAGCACTGCTTTTGCGCCCAGCGCGAGAGCCTTCAAGATGTCGTCACCGCGGCGGATTCCTCCATCCATCAGAACCGGTATCCTTCCATTCACCGCCTTCACCACCGCAGGCAACGCATCCAACGTGGCCATTACGCCGTCATCCGCGCGCCCGCCGTGATTCGATACGACAATCGCCTGAGCACCCGCCTGGATCACCCGCTCTGCATCATCAGGGCGCAGGATGCCTTTGACGCAAACCGGTACCTTCGCAGCGGAGCGCAGCCAGTTGATGGTTTCGAATGTCATGCTTGGCGTGGAAGGCACCAGCATGCCGTCCAGCGCCGGATTGCGCGCCTCCAGCTTCACACCGTTTGGCGGCGGCCCGGGCTGATGATAGCCCCAATCATAATGGTTACGGATGTAACGATCACGGTTGGGCGTATATTCGTAATCCATGGTGAGGATGATACCGGCACAGCCTCCGTCCTCGGAGCGGCGCGCGAAATTTGTGGCGACCGCCTGTGTGCCTAAGCCCACCGAATTCGACCACCACACGGGCGCCGAGTTGGAGGCGTGCAGCCTTTGCATCCAGCCGCCCGTCGCAGCGACACAATATAGAGCTTTGCTGGCGAATGCGCCCTCTGCCGCGATCTGGTCTGCATCGGGATTGTCGATATCCTTGCCGCCGGTTGGATCCAAAAGAATCGGATAATCGAGTTTCTGGCCGAGAATCTCCAGCGATGTGTCGATCTTACTGACATCGACCATTGCGCGGCGGCGCAGCCAGATACGGTTATATGCCGCTCGATTGGCGCGCATCGTGACCTCGTCTTCCACGCCAGTAGCGATATAGTCATAGCCCCATTTGGAAAGCTTGGTCTTGGCGATCGCCTCGAACTCCATGACATTCGAGGGACCCATGATGCCGTCGGAGTATTTGGGTGGATAAATGATCCTGGACTGCTCAGACGCGCGAGCCTGCAATAATACTGGCGAACTGCCGCGAAGGTTCCGGAGCATGCCCCGGCGCGTGACAAAACCCTTAGCATCCATGATTCTAATTTCCTCCCATCACCACAGGATCTTCAGCGCTAATTGGATGTTGAAGGGCTCGCCCACGCCAATACCGGGAGCGCCGGTGCCTCCGTTCGTGCGTGTAGCCCTTCCGAAACCGCTCGTGCCTACAGTAAGGCCAGTCCCTGCCAGGTTCGCGCGGTTAAACATATTGAACATATCCAGGTGAAATTGCGCGCGCAGTCTCTCTCTGATCGCAATGTTCTTAATAACAGAAACATCGACAGAGCCGAAGCCTGGTCCAAAGAGCATGCCGCGTCCAATGGTGCCGTATGTGCCGGCTCGTGGAACTGCGAACGCAGCGGGATTGAGCCATTGGACTGGTTGTGCGTTGACAACCGCATGCGAGCCAGAAGCATACGGATCGCCGCCGATGTAGTTTGCATATAGGACGTTTTCCCCGGTTCCGGTGGTGTCGGCTGCCGACGGCGTAAGCGGCGGGCCGGTGTGAAAGACCATCACGCTACTTACCTCCCAGCCGTTGGACAACCACTTCGGGCCATAGCTGGCGCCTGGAATGTCGTAGACCACGAAGCCGTTGAACTGCAGGCGGCGATCATTGTCCGAGTTACCGTAGTTCCCCAGAAGGTTAAAGCTGTTCTGCGGCAGCGTTCCCTGGTACGCGGTCATGTCATCCAGATTGTGACCCCACGTGAAGTTGGCCTTGGTGGAGACCCCGTGCCAACTGGTGGTCTTAACCTGAACCTGGAGCGCATTATAATTGGCGTCGCCATTGCTTTCGACCGTATTGATCACGCCAAAATTCGGGAATTGCGAAAAATAGGGCCGGCTCACTTGAGCCCTAGTGAATCCCGATGGAGTTAACGTAGTTCCGCTTCCTAACGCCGCTTGATTCACGTCCTGGAGTGTGATCAAGTGCCTTGATTCCATGCCAACGTATCCGACCTGCACTACGACATTCCTACCCAGACCTTTCTGAATGTTCAGGTTGAAGCCCAACACCTCGGCCGGGCGAAGCTGGCGATTCACTCCGAACAGGTTGATGACGTTAGTCCCGCCGATGGTGGGGACGCTCGGGAAGAGCAGTTCGTCGGGCACGATTGTATAGCCGTTACGCACTACCGAATAGACGGGTAGACTCCCGGCTGGATTGCCGTTCACTCCGATCGGTCCGCCATTGGGCGCCCCGTAACTGGCCAGGCTATTTGAGTTGTTGAGGAACGGAAGAATCGGCACGGTATCGGTGTAAAGGCCAATGCCACCGCGAATCACGAAGTCGCCGTGATCAGTCGGTTGGTAGGCAAAGCCCGCCCTCGGAAGAAAATTCTTCCAGTATTGCGGATAGAGATTGGGGATATCCTTTCCAGCGACAGCCAGGCCGCCCGGCACGGCCGGGTCGAATGTGGTGAGGTCCTTATTGTCGTCATGGATCGGCCCGGAGTATTCATAGCGCAGGCCATAGTTGATGTTGAGCCTTCGCGTGACTTGCCAGCTGTCATGCACGAAAAGATTGAAGCCGTTCATGGTGACGAAACGTTCCGGGTTGCCCTGGGCGACGGTCGACTGATAAACGTACCCCGCCAGGAAGTCGGCCAGCGAGAGAATATTATTATCGATGGTTAGACTCTTCCACGGACCTTGCAGGCCATTGAATATGAAACGCCCTCGCCCGCCCGCGCGATAAAAGCCATCGATACGGCCCTGCGACATTCCTCCACCAAAACGCAATTGATGGGATCCCCTTATGTAGGACACGGTATCGGAGCCAGAAACGGCTACGGTGTCGCGGCCGACTTTTGGCGTGGAGCCGATAAGATCGAACCCGCCGATCTGGAAATACGGAGACCCTGCCAAACGTGGATCGGCGACGCCGGTATTTAGTCCGAGCGCAATGGGCTTGAAACCAATGTTCTGATCTTGTTTCTTGAGGTCAAAGTAGTTGGAGCCAAAAAGTAGCTGATTCGTTAAGCGAGGCGTCACAACGGTATTCAGGGTTGCATTGTAATTCTGGGAATGAACCGGCGTAACCGCGTAATAGTCAGGCAGGTTGTCGCCGATGGACCCCAGCTGGAAGCTATAAGCGTCAAACGCGCGAAGGGACAGCCTAAAGCGATCGTTGAAATTGTGATCGACCTTGATCATGCCATTGTGGCTGTAACCGGTTTGTGGAGTGGAAGCGAGGTAGTTATTAGCTGAACCCGGTCCGTTCAGAGCGTATGTCGGCCATAATGTATTCAGCAGATTCCTGGAAACGGGGTTCACCGCCACTCCATTTTGATTCAGCAAATTCAGCGCCAGCTGCTGGTAGGCGAAAGAGGGCTCCGTGGTGAAAGCCGCTGCGCTGAGGATATACTTCTGCGCCTCGTAGGCGCCGAAAATGAAGGTCTTGTCCTTGCGGATAGGCCCGCCTAGCGAAACGCCATAATTTCGGTTCCGCACCACGGGCTTATGCTGAGTGGCAGCCAAGAACGGCGACCGCGCAGCCAAACCCTCATTGCGTTCGTAGTCGTACGCGCTGCCGTGTACCTGATTGGTGCCCGATTTAATAATCAGGTTAATTGTGCCCCCCGGGCTGCGTCCCATCTCCGCATTGCCCTGCGTCACAATTAACCTGAT
>Ga0207664_10001437_pt1 | contig 15663 bp, 13 predicted proteins | sample LARL83metaG_FD_184349 | JGI IMG/M metagenome (GOLD analysis project Ga0207664, IMG submission 184349) | Corn, switchgrass and miscanthus rhizosphere microbial communities from Kellogg Biological Station, Michigan, USA - LAR L8-3 metaG... | ecosystem: Host-associated > Plants > Roots >... | reverse complement strand
CCCCACACCTCTTCCAGAATCTGTTTGCGCGAAACGATGCGCCCGTCGTTGCGCACCAAGTGCCGCAGAAGTTCGGCTTCCATCAATGTCAAATGAATCGTGGCGCCCTTGGAGCGCAATTCGAGTCCGCCGAAGTCGATCGTCTTTCCCGCGAACGAAAATGTTCCGAAGTCGCCGACGTTGCTGGCCTCCGCTTGCGTCTCGGGCGGCGCTGCGGCCTGCGCGCCGCGCATCCACTGGCTACGCCGCAGCAATCCCTGCAACCGCGCCAGCAGAATCGAAAGATCAAACGGCTTCGGCAGATAATCGTCAGCGCCTGACGCGAATCCCTTCAACACGTCCTCGGGACGGCCCATCGCAGTCAGCATCAGCACCGGAACATAATTCCGCGCCGCGCGTAACTCCGAAACCACGCTGAATCCGTCTTTGCCGGGAAGCATGATGTCGAGCACAACCGCGTCGAAGTTCTCTTTCTTCGCGAGCAAGCGCTCTGTAGCCGCCTCCCCATCTCCAACCACCTCGGCCGCGTAGCCCTCGGCCTCGAGGTTGAACCGCAATCCCTGCGCCAGGTGCGCTTCATCTTCGACTACCAGCACACGACTCATTCCGCCCACCTCGGCAATTCGAGGACGATGGTCGTCCCCTGCCCTTCGCCTTCGCTTTCGGCGAAGACCTTTCCTCCGTGCTTTTGCGCGATCGCTCTCACAATAAACAGGCCGAGTCCGGTGCCCTTCACATGCGCGAGCGAACGGTGCGTGACGCGGTAAAAGCGTTTGAAGATGCGCTTCATGTCGTCGGGAGGAATGCCCACGCCCTGATCCTGCACCCGCAGCACGACCCGCTTTTCGTCCGGCGCTTCCAATCGCACCCGCACGTCCACATTGTCGCCGGAATATTTGATCGCGTTGTCGAGCACATTAACCACCGCCGTTCGCAGGTCCTCTGCGCTGCCCCGCACGCGAAGCCCGTTGCCGTTGGTCGACGTTTCATCCAGTCGCAGCACTTCGGGTGGTAGATGATGACGGACCCGAACCGCATCCATGCAGTCCCGCACCAGTTGCCCGAAGTCAACTTCAACTTTGTCGCGTCCCGCCTTCTTGTCGCCAGCCCGTCCGGCGCGGAGTACCTGCTCGACGGTTTCGGTAAGACGATCCGTATCGCTCAGCATCAGCCGGTAGAACTCTTCTTTCTGCGCGGCAGGCAATTCGCGGCGCAGCAGCGTCTCCAAATGCAGCCGGATCGACGCCACCGGCGTCTTCAGTTCGTGGGTGACCGCGTTGATAAAGCTGTCGTGCTGCTCACTGCGCCGCAGTTCCCGCACCAGAAAAATCGTGTTCACCACCATGCCCGCAATGATCAGTGCGAAAAAGACGATGCCGAAAAAAAGCAGCACTCCTTCGCGCCAGTTGAGGATGATCCACCCGACGTTCAGGGCGACAGCCAGCGCCACCAGGCCGATGCCCAGGCAGAGAAAGAACACGATGGTCCCGCGGCGGCTCGAAATGCGCATGTCGTTTCTTCGGACTGATTCTACCGCGTCGCAGGCTGGGGTTGTATGAAGGCACGCGCCCGCAAAGCGCATTCCACCTCCAAAAACAGAGGCGCGACGGTTAAGGATGGGAAGTGCAGGGAGAGAATTGGAATGTGTTTGGTGGGCTCTCGATTGAGCCCACCGCGGAACCGATCAGAAGGCGAAACGACCACCGATTGTCGGAGCAAAGTTGTTGTTGGAGTTGTAGGGGACGCCGGGGCCGTGAGGAATCGCAATCGCTAGTCCTCCAGATACCCAGGAATATGCAATTCCGGCAAAACCGTCGAAACGCTTGGTGAAGTGATGATCGAGATAAAGCGACCCTTCGTTGAGGGTCCCGGCGCACGACGCGCGAAAATTTCCGGGTACGCAGGTCGGTGGGACACGGAAGGTGTTCTGCCGCTGTTGATACCAGGAAAAAGTGATGTCGGTTTTGCTGTGGTAGGTGCATTTCGCGCCCGCCCACCAGATGTTCACCAGTTTTTGAGAATCGAGATTATTGTCCTCAACACCGCTCATGCGATAACCGCCCTGGTCGGAGGCGCCCACGCCCAACGGGTTCTTCGGATTGTTCTGCCAGATGTATTCATACCCGGCAAAAAACTTGATCGGGTCCCACGCATACTTGGCAGCGACGATAATTCCGTAGTTATCGGTCACGATGCCATATACGGTTTCACTCGGGTCGACGATGTTGTCCCCAGCGATTTGGTTCGTATTAATGCTATTGACCGTTGACTGATAGGGTTGCGTCAGACTTTGGGGGCCCAGCAATGGGTTCAGCACACTGATCGCCTGATTGTAATGTTGGGGGACGATGTCAGCGGAGAACTTGCCGTAGGTTGCGCCGAGATCAAACCCATAGGCGTTGTTATGCGCCGATTCTGCCGTACAGGTTGCTGCCGTCCAGCCTGCAGTAGCCGAGTAGCAACCGCCGGATCCGTCGGCAAATTTATACATCGCGCCGAAATGGACCGGGCCAACGGTGATGCGATACTTCACGGCGTCATCCCAACGGCTGTTTTCGGTGTCGCCGCCTCCTGCCATTGTTCCGTTGTAACCGATGTAGGAAAAGGCATAGCTGCCGCCAGCCGGATCGTATTGGAGCATCGCATCGGTGCCGAGAGAACGCTCACGACCGAAGGTCAATGTGCCGAAATACTCGGACGATATCCCGCCGTAGATTTCGTCATTGAAGGGTTGACCCGCGCGCGCTCCGTCAATGGCGTACGAATAGCTGCTCCTGGGAAGGCCATTGTTAATGATGTCGGTCTTTGATGCGTTCGCGAGCAGGCCAGAATGCGGATTGATGCCACTGGAAGCGTTGAACACGACGGACCAGCCTGGCACAAACTGTTCCTTGCCCCTGATACCGATCCCCGTCTGCTGCAAGTTGTTCGGAGCAACAAGGAATCGGTGTTGATAACCGTTCCGGTTGACCAGAGATGCGCCTTCATAGTTGTAGCCGTTTTCTGGCAAACCGTGACTAACCCAGCCGACGCCTATGTCATACGCCCCGTAGACTGTGATGCCGTGCCAGGTCAGAGTGCAATCCGTGGTAGCGAACTCCTGGCCGCTCGTACAAGGATCGAGGGTAGGTTTAGCAGCGGGAGTTCCGGTTTGCGCCCACGCCGGAAATGCACCCATCGCAAGCCACAAAAGCAGGAGCGCGGTCGCCGTTGGAATGTGGACGGCGCGCGTCGAGGTTATCCTCCGGCTGCCGTACCGGAATAGGATCTGCGAGCGGTGGGAGCGTTTCATGATGGAATCACCTTTCCTTGTTGGCCAGACGGTTAATAAATGGCAAAGACTTTAATACTCCCAGAAGGCTTGGAGTGTACATTAAATACGATTACAATGTCTAAACTGATACGGTAATAGGCGTTATCGGATAGTTAGGAGCTGCGACGGGAAAGTCCAACAGTTGACCCTGCCCTGCGATGGTTGTACGATTTCGGTCCGATGCCGAAGAACATCAAATCCGAACAGAAAAACAGCGAGTTCCTGAAGCTTCGCGATGCCGCTGTGCAATTGGGGATCAGCTTCCCCACCATCAAGCAGTGGATTTACAAGAAGCAGATTCGCAGCATGAAGACGGCCGGGGGCCATCACCGCATCCCGCAATCGGAGGTCGATCGCCTGCTCTACCGCGCTCGCGGCCACAACGAAGACGAGCGGCGTGTCAGCTACAAACGCATCAGTGGACGCAACCAGCTCGTAGGACGCATTACCGACGTGCGGGTTAGCGGCCTTGTGGCGCAGGTCACCATATCCGTCGGAGGCCAGTTGATCACATCGCTGATTACGTCGGGAGCAGTGCGCGAAATGCAGTTGAAGAAGGGACAAACCGCCGCGGCGTTGATCAAAGCAACAGAAGTCATGATCATCCGGGTGTAGAGCCGGCAGCCCGAGTAAACAAAAGCCCCAGCCAACCGGCCGGGGCTTCCGTCCAACAAATTAATACGAATCTTTAGTCGCCTGAGGCTGCGGCGGCCAACGACTCCGCCGGAGGCGCTATCAAGGTCCCATTCGGGGCGGGCACCAAACCTTGCTTAACATCAGACAGCTTTATGCGCTTGATGTCCCATGCCAGGCCCAGCGTTTTCAAAACCCAGATTCCGTACCAGTTCATGTCCACTTCGTACCAAGTGAAGCCGTGCTGCGCGGCCGTCGGATGCGCGTGATGGTTGTTGTGCCAGCCCTCGCCAAACGTCAGCAAGGCCACCCACCAGCTGTTGGTCGAAAGATCGCGCGTCGCAAAACGCCGCGAGCCCCACGAGTGCGTCGCAGAGTTCACCAGCCAGGTGGCGTGCAAGCCAACCACCGTGCGCATGAACGTTCCCCAGAGCAGGAACGGCAGTCCGCCAATCGCATACAGCGCAATGCCCAAGACTACCTGCGGAACATAGTGATATTTCGTGATCCAAACATGAAATTTATCTTTGGCGAGGTCGGGAACGTAGCGCGCCAGTGTGGTCGTGTCGTGGTGCATCGACTTGCCCATGAGAATCCATCCCATGTGCGCCCACCACTTGCCTTCGATCGGGGAGTGCGGATCGCCTTCCAGATCGGAATACTGATGATGAATGCGGTGCGTCGCCACCCAGAAAATCGGCCCGCCTTCGAGCGCGAGCGTGGCGCAAACGGTCAGAAAATATTCCACCCACTTCGGAGTCTTATAGCCGCGGTGCGTTAACAGTCGGTGGTATGCCATCCCAATGCCGAGGCTGCCGGAAATCCACCACAGGAACATCGCGACAAAAAGCGCCTTCCAGCTAAAGAAGAAAAGTGCAGCCACCGCACCCACGTGAAACGCCGCCATGAAAGCCGCTGTCACCCAGTTGACTTCGTTTTTTGCCGCTTGTCGTCTTTCTAGATCTTGCAGTTCCATATCCAAAGAAATGCCCCGTTTCGTGGTGGTTAGAATTCGATCAGCCCTCGATTAACCTACCAAGGGAACAGGCGGGGTGACTGTAATACTTGTGTAATAGCGGATTACCAGGGTAACAGCTTGGTACTCGAGACCTCGGGAAGGCTAGGTTTTACAGCCCATTCCGCGGGTTACTTCAAGTTTGATCTTGTTGGTTTACGCGGCGTTGCTCTTCACCTGCACGCCCGCCCACTTCTCGAGCAGGGTGAGTGTGGCCGCATAGTCAAGATCCCGGTGGCCGTCTTCGGTCGCCATCTCGTAGATCTCTTCCACAGTCTCGAGGGCCGGCAACTTCACCCGCGCTTCCTTCGCCGCCTCAAGGGTCAGCTTGATATCTTTATGCATCAGCCGCAACGGAAAATTCGGAGTGAAGTCGCGGTTCAAAATGAACGGTCCTTTGTAATCCACCACTCCCGATCGCACCATGGTCGCCTCGATCAGCGACAGCAATTGCTGCGGTTCCACGCCCAGCTTCGTGGCCAGCGTCATGGCCTCAGCGAATCCTTCAAAGATCAACGCAATCTGCAGATTCATGGCGAGCTTCGTCGCCTGTCCCTTACTGACTTCGCCCATGCGGAAAATCTTTTTCCCCATCGCGGCGAACAGCGGCTTCAGGCGATCGACCGTGGCTTCCTCTCCACCCACAATGAACACCAGCGTCCCGTCTCGCGCCCCAATCTTCGAACCAGTCATCGGGGCATCCACCCATGCCACGCCTTTCGCGGCGACGCGCTCGGCGAACTTTGCCGTCGCCGAGGGTGAAATCGTGCTCGAGTCTGCGATGATCATCCCTTCTGTCAGCGAGCCCACCACTCCATCCTTGCCGAACACGACCTGCTGCACTGCTTCGGTGTCGGAGACGCACATCCACACCACTTCCGCTCCCTGCGCCGCGGCCGCCGGAGTCGGCGCCACGCCCGCGCCCTCCACGAGTTTGCCCGGCGTGCGATTCCACACCGTCACTTCATGGCCCGCCTTCACCAGGTTCGTGGCCATCGCTTCTCCCATGATGCCCAACCCTAAAAACGCAACTCGCATGCACACCTCTCCTCGTCGCGAAATCAATGAAAAAAGAACGTTTTCGGATTAGATATGACCACCGCGATCAAGGTCAAGCAAGGACTGCGAATATCTCCGTTTACCTGACCGACATTTGTCATTTGGCAGCGCAGTTTTATCGCGCGAGAAATCTGAGATTGTCAGCCCGCAACAAATTCCGTCGTGATTGAAACTCCTGGTTCCCACACTGTGAAAAATCCTTCACATCGACACCACCACTACGATCGGGTATAGTTCGCCGGACGGTTCCCTCCCCTCTCGGCGATGGTCCGTCGATGCCCCTGCGAATTTGAATTTCCCGCTTACAAGGACACTCCCGATGAATCGTTTACTGCCCCATTTCTTTCGTGGAACAGGCGCCGCCGCATTCTTCACGATTCTTGCGTTAGCCCTGCCCGCCGCCGCCCAAACCTCGATCGTCAGAATCAGCGTCGACAATCTCACCAACACCGATAGCAATCACAGGACTGAAGTCGAGCCCGACACTTTCGCCTGGGGCAACACCATCGTCAGCGCCTTCCACGTCGCCCGCCGGCCGGGCAGCATCGGATGGGGCAGCGGCGACGTCGGCTTCTCCACTTCAACCGACGGCGGCACTACGTGGCATTTCGGCAATCTTCCCGGACTCACCGTGAACTACAAGGGCGGAACCTACGGCGCTGCCGCCGATCCCTCGGTCGCCTACGACGCCAAGCACGGCCAGTGGCTCATCTCCACGCTGCCGCTCGCGGGCCTCAGCTGTTGCAATGCCATCGGCGATGTCGCCGTCAGCCGGTCCACCGACGGCTTGACCTGGGGCAATCCCATCATCATTGACAAGACGCACCTCGACGACAAGAACTGGAGCGTTTGCGACAACACAACGACCAGCCCCTTCTACGGCAACTGCTACACCGAGTGGGATCAGGCCTTCGGCACCGGCGACGTCCTGATGAGCGTGTCGAGCGATGGTGGACTCACCTGGGGTCCCGGTCTTCCCTCTTCCGATCACGCCGGTGGTTTGGGCGGCGAGCCAGTCGTCCAACCGAATGGCACCGTGATTGTGCCCTTCGAAGGCGGCGGGATTGATGTCTTCTCCTCCACCAACGGCGGAAAGAGTTGGGGCAGGAGCCAGGCTATTGCCAGCATCACCAGTCACGCTGTCGCCGCGGGCCTGCGCAATCCCAATCTTCCTTCGGCGAGCATCGATGGCGCCGGCAAAGTGTATGTCGTTTGGTCTGACTGTCGTTTCCGCACGGGCTGCAGTGCCAATGACGTCGTCATGAGCACATCAACAAACGGCACAACCTGGAGCACCGTCGCTCGTATTCCCATCGACCCTACGACTAGCACCGTGGATCACTTCATCCCCGGCATCGGCGTCGATCCCGCAACCTCCGGCGCCAGTGCCCACATCACCATCGTTTACTACTACTATCCAAATTCAAAATGCACAGCCAGCACTTGCCAGTTGGATGTGGGCTTCACCACCTCGACCGACGGCGGCACTACCTGGACCGCCGGCGCGAAAATCGCTGGGCCCATGAGCGTGAGTTGGCTGCCTGTCTCTGACAATGGACCGATGGTCGCCGACTACATCGGCGTCTCGTACGTCAACGGCAATCCCTTCGGCGTCTTTGCGGTCGCTCGCGCCAAGGTCGGCACTGCCTATCTTGAGTCCATGTTCACCACGAAGACTCCGCTGCCGATTTTCTCCGACGCGGAACGCTTCAACTCCGCCGACGAGACTCCGGTTCCGAACGCGAAGTCCGATCACAAAATGAGGTTCTTCTATGACGATGAGGGACACCGCGAAATCCCGCGTTCGCGCTGGATTCGGTAAAGCCGCCTCGGTATAAGCAAAGGAAAGCCGCCAGAATGTTTGGCGGCTCTTTCTTTGTAATTTTCTGTAAATTGTTGGCGCAATAGCGACATTACCGTCGTCACAGTCGTAAACTAAAAAGCAGCGCAGCCTCTCGCCACTTCATCTAGATTAATAGACGGTTAAAAAATGCACGGCATCGCTTTTGTGACTTCGTCGCCGCAGCATGAGGATTACTATTAAGGGGATCTCAGCTTCAGTCCGACCCCCAGGTCTGTCGCAGGATGATTAAGCAAACGCTTCGCAATCCGGCCCTTCGTAAGCGCGCCACCCAGTTCGGACGTCTGGTGCGCCACTCCGCAGTAACTCCTCGTTGTGGCCAGACTTACAAGCCACGCCTCGCCTCCAACGAAGAACTCGGCGTCACCTTCATTGGCCACGCCAGCTTCTTCGTACAAATCGGCGGCCAGAGCGTGATGATCGATCCTAACTTCGCGCGCTGGCTTTTCGTTCTCAAGCGCCTGCGCCGTCCCGGCTTGCGCATTGCCGATCTTCCGGCCATTGATCTGGTTCTGGTTTCGCACGCGCACTTCGATCACCTGCATCGGCCGTCGTTGCGCGCCATTGTGCAAAATAATCTGCGCACGCGCGGCGTAGCGCCCGCCATCATTATTCCGACGCACGTTTCCGATCTGGTGTCTGATCTGGGATTTTCCGAAATCATCGAACTCGATTGGTGGAAGAGTTCGCGTCGCGGCAACTTGTCAGTGACGCATGTTCCCTCGCGGCACTGGGGCGCGCGCATTCTCAAAGATTCTCACCGTGGCTACGGCGGATTTGTGCTCAAGTCGGGCAAGCATTCGGTCTATCACGCCGGCGACACCGCCTATTTTCCGGGCTTCAGCGAAATCGGGCGCCGTCTCAATCCGGAACTCGCGTTACTTCCCATCGGCGCTTACAACCCGCCGCAATTCCGCAACGTTCATACCAATCCCGCAGACGCCATGCGTGCCTTTCTTGATCTCAAGTCCCGCTGGATGGTTCCCATGCACTACGGTACGTTCCGTCTCTCTCACGAACCAGTGGACGAACCGTTGCAACTTCTCGATGAGGAAGCGCGCGCCGCCGAGGTCACGGACCGCGTAGTAGTCATGCAAGAAGGCATCACCAGATTCTTCTAGGTTTCCCTCCGTCTGAAGTCTGTGCGCTCTGTGGTAAGACCCTCTATTCAACCCGTTTGATCTCGATGTCTTTTCCATCCGTATGCAGAATCATCGCGGTCGCATGGCCCTGACTATTCGCTTGAAAGGTGTAGACATCGTCGGCCACGGTTGAAAAGAAATCGGTTTCGCTTTCCGGCATTAAATCTTGCTTCGGTTCGTCGTTCTCCTGCACGGAGAGATGGTCGCCTTCCCGTCGAATCGTCAGGATGACATTGGGTGGAATCGCATAGCGGCCAACATAGCGATCCAGCAGTTTCCCATCAACCGCGACTTGCTTGTGCTGCTTCAGCGGCGGGCGCGGAGGCAACTTGTCATATGGCGTGTACCCTTCCCATTCGATCGGCGTAAATGTATTTTTCAGCAGCGTCTCCAGCAGTTCCTTGAAGATGCCTTCTCCGTTGCCGCTATTCGTCATGATGACCATTCCCGATTTCTGTTTGTCGAAACCGACCGTATAGTCTCGCCAACCATCGTCATGACCCTCTTTGAAAAACACTTTGCCGTACGGCGTCCAGAAAAGTCCCCACGCCAACCCGTAGCTCAACCGCATGGCTTTGTTTTCGTCTGTCGTTTCGTCACTGAATGTTGGAAACTCGTGCTTCGATGTGATCTGAATCTGCGGACTGAGCATCTGCTCACGAGTTTTGCTCCGCAACAATTTGCCGTCCATCACCGCCTGCATGAAGCGCGCAAAATCGCTTACCGTCGTTAGCATCGAACCCGCGGCGTTTGCCTTCTTCCACGTCTGATGGCCCAGCGATCGTCCATATTCGTCATAGCCATTCGCGAAGTCATTCTCGAAACGGTCCTGCCAAATCATGCTGGTTCGCTTCATTCCCAAGGGTTCGAAGACGCGCTCCTGCATCAACTCTCCGAGGGGCTTCTTCGTGATCGTCTCGACCACCAATTGCAACAGGTCGACGCCCTCCCCTGAATAGGCGAACTTCGATCCCGGTTCAAAATGAATCTTTAACTTGTGGTCGTCTTCCATCCAGCGCCAGTTTGGAAACCCGCTGGTGTGGCTCAGCAGCATCCGCGCCGTGATGCGCTTGTAGCGTGCATCATTCGCCAGGTCCGCATACTTCTGATATTCCGGCAGCGGCTTGGGCAAATATTGGTAGACCGGCTTTTCGAGGTCGAGCACGCCATCGTCCACCAGTTCCATCACCAGAAAGGCGAACGCGACTTTCGAAAACGACGCGGCAGACATCACTGAATCTACGGTCAGCGGCAGATTTCTTTCTTTGTCGCGGAATCCATACGCCTTCAGGTAGGTAATCTTTCCATCGTTGAAGAGTGCAATTCCCGCGCCTGTGACTTCCGCCGCCTTCATCAGCCGGGCCACGGTTCCATCGATTTCCACCGCACGGATTGTGCTTCCGTCGAGACGCTTGACGGCTGATTCCTGACTCGCCGCCAGTGACACGACCGTCAGCATTAGTGTCAAATACAGAAATGGTCGCTTCATCCCTTGCTCCTCAGCCTTCGTGACCGTCGAACATGGTTGTAGCCCATAGGGAAACGGCGCAACCTCGGTTCGAAACATAACACTCGCCGAACGCGGCAACGATCTTCACGAGTACTAATACGATTTCGCGCGGCCGGAAGCTGCAATAATTTCTCGCGTAACGCTCGTTTAACATTCACCCACTGCAATTTGGTGTAAACTGCCCTTCTCGAATTTTCCTGCCTAGGAGGTCAAATGTCCGTAAAACCTATTCCAGACCAATACCACAGCATCACACCCTACATGACCGTGCGCGATGCAGCTCGCGCCATTGAGTTCTACAAGCAGGCGTTCGGCGCCAAAGAACGCGGCGTCATGAAAGGCCCGGACGGCAAAGTCATGCACGCTGAATTGATGATTGGAGACTCCATCATCATGCTGGGCGACGAAATGCCGGAGTTCGGAGCGCTTTCGCCGCAATCCACCGGCGGTGCGGGCATGGGCCTGCACATCTACGTGGATGGCGTCGATGCTGCTTTCGATCGCGCGGTGAAGGCCGGAGCGCGCGTGGATATGCCGGTCTCCGATCAATTCTGGGGAGATCGTTACGGCAAGCTCACGGATCCGTTTGGCCACAAGTGGTCCATCGCGACTCACACCAAAGACTTGTCTGCGGACGAGATGAAGACCGCCATGAACGAAGCCATGTCGAAGATGCAGGAACAGATGCAGAAGACCGCGTAACAACCTTGCTCATGCAGGGACAGTCACCTCGGCTGTCCCTGCTGAGCGAAGCGCGGCGGAGCGCACTAGACCTAATAAGCAAGCAGAATTCTCAGATCGCGCAGATTATTTCCGGTTGGACCAATCTCAATCGCATCGCCGAGCGCGCTGAAAAACGGATACGCATCGAATTTTTCGAGCGCGGCGCGAGCGCCAAGTCCGAGCGCACGTGCGCGGGCGAGTGTGGTGCCATCCACGATCGCGCCACCTGCAGAACTGTTTCCGTCTACTCCGTCGGTTCCAGCGCTGAGTACGGTGATGTTCTCTCCCGCAATTTTCGTGGCGCAGGCCAGCGCGAACTGCTGGTTGCGCCCGCCAACTCCACCGTTCGTGACTTTGACCGTCACTTCTCCACCGGAGATCAAACACACTGGCGAAAACTGTTTCCGGAGTTCACGCGTGCGTTTGAGCAAGTATTCAGTGGCGCGCTCATAGTCCCAGTCATCGCAGGAATTGTCCACGTGCACGATGAATCCAGCGCGCTCCGCTGCGAGAGTGGCCTCTTCAATCGCCGTCTGGTTCGAGAGAATTGGCCACCAACGGGCGCGATGAAAAGCGGGATCGTCGGATTTCGGCGTCTCCTCCAGTGAGTGGCGCTCAAACAGTTCGCGCGATGAACGCGGAAATTGCTTTAGCAGTTCGTATTTTTCGGCGATGCGATAGCAATCTTCAATGCTCGTGGAGTCAGGCATCGTCGGACCAGAAGCCAGCGCATCAGGCGTTGTGTCCGGGACATCGGAGACCAGCAACGACACCTGCTGCGCTGGAGCCGCCGCGAGCGCGAGCCTTCCACCTTTTACAGCAGAAAGATGTTTGCGCACTGCGTTGATCTCGGCGATGGGCGCTCCAGAAAGCACCAGCGCGCGATAGGTTGCGATGAGATCATCGAGTGAAATCTCGTCGTCAATCGGTTTCTCGACGATGGAAGATCCTCCTCCGCTGAGCAGGAAGATCACCAGCGAGGAAGCGGGTTGGGCGTCGAGCGCTCGGAGGATGGCGCTTGCGGCCTGAATGGATTCGGCGTTCGGTGTCGGATGTCCTCCGCGAAAATAGCGGAAGCCATGCACCTGCGCTGAGGGCTCGACGGAACTTGCCACAATTCCTTCTAACGAGGGTCCAACTTGTGCAGCCAACGCTTCGACCATGGTGTGTCCACCTTTGCCCAGAGACACGACCAACACGCGCGAATAGGAGTCGAACAGATACAGATCCTCACAAACCCGCAATACGCCACGCTCAAAATGCACATGCCGCGCGAATGCCTTGCCAATCGATGCTTCTGCCAGCGTTGCACGAAAAATCGCGCGCGCATTTTCACGCATGCTTTGAAATTGCGCTTCGCTTGCGGGTTCGGACATGGGTTGGATTATAAAGAGGGCTCTCAGCTTTCAGCTATCAGCCTTCGAAAGCTCCCAAGCAATCGACACGCTGCAGCAAGCACTAGCTGAGAGCTGACGGCTGAGAGCTGACGGCTTCCTTCATCCACGCTTCGATGGCCTCGCGCAATTCGCGCAAACGTCCTTCGAAGAAATGATCCGCGCCTTCGATCATGACCAACTTCTTCGGCTCTGGAAGCGACGTGACCAGCGCTTCCAGCTTAGCTCGCGGACCAAACTGATCGCGCGCTCCGCTGATAAAGAGCTTCGGTTTCGCGCAATCTTGCAGAAACTCGAAGTTGTACGTACACGGAACTTCACTGTCCGCGGCAACTGGACCAATCGGCGTTCCGACTCCGATCACTGCTTTCACACGCGCGTCCGGGCAGGCCGCTCGCAATCCTACGGCGGCGCCGAAGGAGAATCCGGCAAAGACCAGTGGCAAGTGATACTCGGAGTCGAGCCAGTTCAATGCATCACGAACATCATTGACTTCGCCTTCGCCGTTATCGTGTTCGCCTTGGCTCAATCCGGCTCCGCGAAAGTTGAAGCGCAATACGGGGAACCCGAAGCTATTGAGCGCTTTCATCGTATGAAAGACGACTTTGTTGTGCAGCGTTCCGCCAAAGAGCGGATGCGGATGGCAAACCAGCGCTGCGTGCGTCGCGTTCTCAGTTCCTGCGTTAAGCAGAGCTTCCAGGCGTCCAACAGGACCTTCGAGAAACAGCGATCGAATGGATGGGTTCGTAGAATTCACCCTTCAGATTACACAATCCAGTGGAGAGGAAGAAAGTCTGAAGTCTGAGGTCTGTTTTGTCGTCTGCTATTCTCTCCTGCATGGACGCTGTCACGCTCACGCGGCAACTCGTGGACATTGAATCGATCAGCGGCAACGAAGCTGCGGTTGGAAACTACTTGTACGGAGAACTTTGCCGCCTCGGTTATCAGACGCGAAAAATGGCGGTTGAAGGCGATCGCTTCAATGTATACGCAACGTCACATGAGCAGCCTGAACCTGTAATCGTCTTCTCCACACACATGGACACAGTTCCACCGTTCATTCCGTCGTCGGAAGATGCGGGGCGCATTTACGGACGAGGATCGTGCGACGCGAAGGGCATTATCGCGGCGCAAGTCGCGGCGTCGGAGCGATTACGCAAAGAGAACATTCACGTTGGACTGCTCTTCGTGGTGGGCGAAGAGCGCGATAGCCTGGGCGCAAAAGTCGCCAACGATCACGCGCCTGCGGGATGCAAATTCCTGATCAACGGCGAACCGACCGAAAACCACATTGCACTGGCATCAAAAGGAACGCTGCGCGTCGAGGTCACTGCGACGGGACGAATGGCGCACTCGGCGTATCCAGAACTGGGCGAGTCTGCGATTGACAAGTTGATTCCGGCGCTCACGCGCTTGCGCGCGATGCCTTTGCCTTCCGATCCTGAAATTGGCCCGTGTACGTTGAATATTGGTCTGATCGAAGGCGGGCGCGCGCCGAACGTGATTCCTGATTATGCGCACGCGGATTTGCTTTTCCGTCTTGTCGGACCGACGAAAGAATTGCGCGAACAGATTCTCGCAACTGCGGGCGATCAGGTGAAGATCACGTTTCCGCTGGAGCTTCCGTTTCTTCGTTTACGCACTGTGGATGGATTGCCGACGATGATCGCGGCGTTCACGACTGACATTCCCAAGTTCACCCAATGGGGCGAACCATTGTTGATTGGTCCAGGATCGATTCACGTCGCGCACACGGATGGTGAGTTCATCGAGAAGAAGCAACTCGCGGATGCGATTGATTTGTATTGCAAGATTGCTAAGCAATTGTTGCGGTGACTGCAGGCTGTGAATTTCTGCAGTGATTTGTTTTGGTGAGCGAGTTCAAAAATCCGATTTCGAAACGGGAATTCTGGCTTTCCGGGGTACCCTCCCCCTCCCCCTCGGTCTCTTAAAATCTACGACTTAGCGTGAAAACGCAAAATAATCTATGGGCTGCAATCACTTAGGGGCAAAATCTTGAGCCGCAAGGACTTAAGTTACGCTGCCTCGCCCATCGCCACCAATCGTGCCTCGGGGATGATCGTACAACTTTGATGTTGAGCGCAAGGTCAGATGTCACACGGATATTCGTCCGGCTGTGGAAAAGTTGCTAGAGAGAACGTGCTTTCGTTGCGGACCGCAGGGCCAGATTGACGGTGGGGAATTTTGCCACGTATAACCGTGCTGCACGTAAATAGGTGCTGCTTGAAGACGAATATTACTCTCAGTGTCGATTCTTCCCTGCTGCGCGAAGCGAAAATTCTAGCCGCCGAGGAAGGCACCTCAATCAGCGCAATGCTGGCAGTGTGTCTGGAACAGATGGTGCGCGAGCGCAAGACGTACAACCGTGCGCGAAAGCGGGCGGTGGCACGACTGCGCAAGGGGATGAATCTGCATTGGACCCGTCCCGCCTCGCGGGACGAACTGAATGAAGGCTGCCCCACGGCGGAAAAATAGTCTGTCTCTACCAAGATTCTCTTATCCCCTGCAACCTGGACATCTTCCCGAGGGAAAGATCTGCCCGTAATCGATGCGACCCCGCCTGGACTCACATCCATGCGTGTCTAAAATCACAGCATGCATATCTCGCGAGAGTGACAATTCCACGTCTCGAAAAACGCCCGGATACGGCTTTCCTGCTTGGCGTGATGCTGCCCTTGGCGTGAAGCGCGCGCCTTGTTCACCGGTCAGGACTTTGACCTGCGCATGAGATCACACCGGATGTGATTCATGTTCGTGGCAGACCTAGTCGAGCACCGACTCTTCGATTCCCAGGAGAATGCAATGGCATATCAATTTAGAAAGGCATTCAGCGGTTTTCTCATTATTATTTTTACGGTGCTAATGCTGTCAGGTCTTCTGATTCAAGCTGCAGCTCAGAGCACTGTCACCGGCGATATCGTGGGCACCGTCACCGACTCCTCAAATGCGGTGGTGCCGGACGCAACGGTCACGCTGACCAGTCTCGACACCG
>Ga0207664_10001435_pt1 | contig 15668 bp, 15 predicted proteins | sample LARL83metaG_FD_184349 | JGI IMG/M metagenome (GOLD analysis project Ga0207664, IMG submission 184349) | Corn, switchgrass and miscanthus rhizosphere microbial communities from Kellogg Biological Station, Michigan, USA - LAR L8-3 metaG... | ecosystem: Host-associated > Plants > Roots >... | reverse complement strand
CAAGGCCGGCGTGCCGCTGCTGCAGGCGTTCGAGATCGTCGCGCGCGGCCACAGCAACGCCCGCTTCGCGCGGCTGATGATGGATATCAAGGGACGGGTCGAGGCCGGCTCGAGCCTGTCGCAGGCCTTCCGCGAATACCCGGGGCACTTCGATGCGCTGTACTGCAACCTGGTGCATGCCGGAGAGACCGCGGGCATGCTGGACGGCATCCTCGAGCGCCTGGCGACCTACAAGGAAAAGATCCTGGCGATCAAGAGCAAGATCAAATCAGCTTTGTTTTATCCGATTTCGGTCGTCGTTGTTGCGCTCGTAGTCATCTGGGTCATCATGATCTGGGTTATCCCTGCGTTTAAATCGGTGTTCGCAAGCTTTGGCGCCAATCTGCCGGCGCCAACCCTGATCGTCATGGGAATCTCAGACTTCTTTGTGACGTATTGGTGGTTGTTGGCGGGGATTGGAGCCGGCACGGTAATCGGTTTCCTGTTCCTCAAACGGCGCTCGGCGGCGTTCCGCTACTTCCTGGACCGCGTCTCGCTCAAGCTGCCGGTGATCGGCGGGATCCTGGAAAAGGCGACGATCGCGCGCTGGACGCGAACGCTGGCAACGATGTTCGCCGCCGGCGTGCCGCTGGTCGAATCGCTCGACGCCGTCGCCGGAGCCTCGGGCAACGCCGTCTACATCGCCGGAACGCGCAAGATCCAGACGCAGGTGAGCACCGGCACGAGCCTGACCAATTCGATGCACAACACCGGGCTGTTCCCGACGATGGTGCTGCAGATGACGCAGATCGGCGAAGAGTCGGGCTCGCTCGATGGCATGCTGTCCAAGGTCGCCGAGTTCTACGAGCGTGAAGTCGACGACGCCGTGGCCGCCCTGTCGAGCCTGCTCGAACCCATCATCATCGTTTTCCTGGGCGTCATCATCGGCGGACTCGTCGTCGCGATGTACCTGCCGATATTCAAGCTTGGCGCCGTCATCTGACGGGGGCCGGGGAAGCGACACGCGATCGTTCCGATCCGCCGGATGAGAGCCGCCGGCGGACGCGACCGTTCGCGGACGGCATCATCCCGCATCGTCCGCACCGTCGCCAACGCGCCGCCAATGACTCCCACGGCTTGCCGCGCGCGACCTTGACCGATGCCCGCCGCATTCGCATTCGATAATATCGCCACGCTGGGGCTCGCCGCAGTCGTGGGACTGTGCGTCGGAAGCTTCCTGAACGTCGTGATCCACCGGCTGCCGAAAATGCTCGAGCGCGGCTGGCGCGAGCAGTGCGCGGATCTCGCCGGCGAGACGCCGGCCGACGCGCCGGCCTACAACCTGATCGTGCCCCGCTCGCAATGCCCGTCGTGCGGACACAGGATCGGTGCGCTGGAGAATATCCCCGTCGTGAGCTACCTCGTCCTGCGCGGACATTGCCTCGCCTGCCGCGCGCCGATCTCGGCTCGCTACCCGGTGGTCGAGCTCTTGGCCGCATTCCTGTCGGTCGCGGCGGTCGTGCGATTCGGAGGCCTGACGCCCACGGCGCTCGCCGCCTGCGTGTTCCTGTGGATGCTGCTGGCGCTGACCTTGATCGACTTCGATACGCAACTTCTGCCCGACAACCTCACGTTGCCGCTGCTATGGGCAGGACTGCTGGCCAACGTCCTCGGTGCCGCGCCGATCGCAAACCTGCGCGATGCGGTGATCGGCGCGATCGCCGGGTATCTCACCTTGTGGCTGGTCTACTGGCTGTTCAAACTCATCCGCGGCAAGGAGGGCATGGGCTACGGCGATTTCAAGCTGCTCGCCGCGCTCGGCGCGTGGCTGGGCTGGCAGATGCTGCCGCTGATCGTCCTGCTGTCGTCGGTCGTCGGCGCAGCCATTGGCATTTCGCTGGTCGTATTCAAGGGGCGCGATCACCAGACGCCGCTGGCGTTCGGGCCCTACCTCGCGATCGCCGGCGGGATCGCGCTTTTCTTCGGCCGATCGCTGATCGCGATCTATCTGCCGGCGTAGGAACGCCGAGGGATACTCGAGGACGCTCATGCCATTCGTCGTCGGATTGACCGGTGGCATCGGCAGCGGCAAGTCCGCGGTGGCGAGCGCGTTCGCCTCGCTCGGCGTCGAAATCGTCGACGCCGATCGCTTGGCCCATCAACTGTCGGCGCCGGGGCAGCCCGGCTATGCGGCGATCCGAGCGCAGTTCCCCGACGTCGAGCTGACATCCGGCGGCGAGATCGACCGCGGACGGTTGCGCAGCCGCGTCTTCGCCGATGCTGCCGCCCGCGCGCGCCTCGAAGCCGCGCTGCATCCTTTGATCGCCGCCGCGGCGAAGCGTGAGATGGCCGCCTGGCAAGGACCCTACGGCGTCACCGTCGTGCCGCTGCTGCTCGAGCGCGGCAAGCTCGCATCGGCCGTCGACCGAGTACTCGTCGTCGATTGCCCGGAAGAGGCGCAAGTCTTACGAGTCGTCGCGCGCAGCGCCATGACTGCCGCCGAGGTGCGCGCGATCATGGCGACCCAATCGAGCCGCGAAGCGCGGCTGGCCGCGGCCGACGACGTCATCGACAACAGCGGGCCGCCCGAGGCGATCGCTCCGCAGGTGGCCCGGCTCGATGCGCGCTACCGCGAGCTCGCCGCGTCGACCACATCGCGCGCGATTGCACGATGATCCGCTACGAGCATCCGTTGAACGAGCGCGTCCGCACGCTGATGCGGCTCGAGGGCCTGTATTCGCGCGCGCTGTTCTTCACCGGCGAGACCACGCCCGAGGCGCACCACGCGGCGCTCCTGGCGCTGTTCGAGATCACCGACGTGGCGGCGCGCGCCGATCTGAAGACCGACATCCTGCAGGAGCTCGAACGGCAGCGCCAGCTGCTGGCGCCTCTGCGCAACAATCCGGCGATCGACCGCGAGATGCTCGACGCGCTGCTTGCCGAGATCGACAATGTCAGCGCCCACCTGCTGGCGCTGACCGGAAAAGTCGGCGCCCATTTGCGCGAGAACGAGTGGCTGATGGCGATCAAGCAGCGCACGGCGATCCCGGGCGGCGTGTGCGAGTTTGACCTCCCCGCCTACCACTACTGGCTGCATCTGGCGCCGCAGCAGCGCCAGCACGACCTGCAGACCTGGATCGCGCCGTTCTTGCCGATCCACGGCGGCCTGACGATCATCCTCCGGCTGCTGCGGGAAAACGGCAAGACCAGCAGGCACACCGCGACCCACGGCGTGTTCCAGCTGATGCTGACAACGGCGAAGGTGGCGCAGCTCCTGCGCCTGGCGCTGCCGGCCAACCTGCCGTGCGTGCCGGAGATCAGCGCCAACAAGTATGCGCTCAACATCCGCTTCATCGGCATCGCCGGCATGGACCGCGGCACCGTGTACGACGGCGACTTCGACTTCGAGCTGACCTTCTGCAATCTTTGAAGGTTGCATTATTGGCGGACGACCGCTATTGTCCGCCGTGAGTGCCTGTCATGCCCGACGGCGGACGCCAGATCCCAGGCACTATCACGAGGAGGAACGCAACATGAGTACGCTTACCTATTGCCGCAGGGCAATGCTTTGCGCGTTGACCGTAGCGGCAGCGGCAGGATGGATCAGTGCCGCATCGGCGCAGAACCGCACGTTCAGCTTCGCCTACGACCAGCCGACGACGACGGCTTACGGCATCGCCGCCAACATCTTTGACGCCAAGCTGAAGGAACTTTCCGGCGGCACGATGAGCATCAACCAGTTTCCCGGCGCGCAGCTCGGCCAGGAACCGCAGATGCTGCAGAAGATGCGCTCGGGCGACATCGACTTCGTGATCACATCGACCGCGAACGCCTCGACGGTAGCGCCGCAGGCCGGCGTGTTTTCGCTGCACTTCATTTTCCGCGACCAGGAGCATCTGCAGCACGTCCTCGCGGACCCGGCGGTCGCAGCCGAATTCCGCGCGATGATCAAGGACTCGGTACAAGGTGCCCATGTGCTGGGCCTGCTGACGATGGGCATGCGTAACATGTACAGCAAGAAGGAAGTGAAGAGCATCAACGACATCAAGGGCGAGAAGGTCCGCGTGCAGGCGACCAAGACCGAGGACACGCTGTTTCCGGCCTACGGCGCGCAGACCGTGCATATGCCGTTCGGCGAGGTGTACACGTCGCTGCAAACCGGCGTCGTGAACATCGCCGAGAACGGCGTCAACGTGTATCTCGCCAACAAGCACTACGAAGTCGCGCCGATCCTTTCGATGACCGAGCACGAGGCGAACAACAACTGCATCTGGGTCAGCGACAAGACCTGGAACAGCCTGACGCCGCAGCAGCAAGGTTGGGTCCAGGCAGCCGCCGATGAAGTGGCGAAGCGCGAGCCGGCGATGGCGATGAAGCTCGAGAAGGATTCCGCCGACAAGCTGAAGACGATGGGCGTCAAGGTCGTCGAAGGCGTCGACAAGTCCGGCTTCATGAAGGCCGCCGCCCCAGTGCAGGACGAGCTGGCCAAGGAGCTCGGCCCGCATGCGGTGAAGCTGCTGCAGCTCGTGCGCGACGTAAAGTAGCTCGCCTCGCGTTCCGGAGCCGCGGCGCCACTCGCGCCGCGACTCCGGCCTGTTGCCTGGCCAACGCATAGCGGAGCGACGAGATGGCCGACTACCGGGCCCTTATTCTGCAGCGGCATCGCCGCCTGAAGTGGAAGGCACTCGATCCGCTCGAGGCCTTTCTGATGGTCATGTGCGGCGTCAGCATCTTCATGTTCACGCTGACGGTGCTGCTCGACGTGGTCACGCGCACGATAGGCGCGCCATGGCTGTGGCTGCAGCAGGTGACGACCGCGTTCTTCGCCTGGGGCGTGTTCATCGGCATGGCCGCGGCTACGCGCCGCAACGACCATTTCTATCTGACCGAGATCACCAAGCGAATGACCGGAGCACCGCGGCAGACGATCGAGATCGTCAACCGCATCATCGTGCTGATCGTCTCGGTGGTCATCGTCTGGTGCGGGACGCAGAACGCAATGCTCGACCTCGGCAGCTTCCGCATGCCGTCGCTTATTCCGCTGACCGTCTATACGGCGATCGTGCCGATCGCCGGCGCGCTGGTCGCGCTGTTCTCGATCGAGCAGCTGGTCAACGGCTGGAAGCACGGCTTCGAAGGTCCCGAGGACCGCGACGACACGCGCGAAGCGATCATATGACCCCCTCCGGCGTCCTGCTGCTAATGACGGTGCTGTTCCTGCTGTTCGGCTACATGGGCGTGCCGGTGGTGTTCGCGCTGATCGCCGGCGTGCTGACGGCAAGCGCGTTCACGCAGATCAGCATGCAGTCGATGGTCGGGCAGCTCTTCCACGGGATCGACTCCGAGACGCTGCTGGCGGTGCCATTCTTCCTGCTGGTCGGCGAGCTGATGGCCGCGTCCGACGTCGCAACGCGGATGATCCGCCTGTCGCAGACGCTGGTCGGACACCTGCGCGGCGGGCTCGCGCAAGTCGTGACGGTGTTCAGCATGTTCTTCGCCGGGATCTCGGGCTCGTCGGTGGCCGACGTCGCGGTCTTGAGCCGCACGATCGCGCACGACATGGCGAAGGAAGGCTACGACCGCGCCTTCACCGCGGCGCTGATCGCATCGGCGTCGACGATGGCCAACCTGATACCGCCCAGCATCATGGCGGTCGTCTACGGGGCCACCGGCGACGTCTCGATCGGCGGGCTGTTCCTGGCCGGCGTCGTCCCCGGCGTGCTAATCGGCATCGGCCTGATGATCTACAGCTACTTCTTCGGACCGGTGGGCGTGATGAAAAAGCGCTCGTCGCTTACCGAGGTCGTCGTCGCCGCGCGCGGCTCGGCGCTGCCGCTGGTGATCCCGGTGATCATCATGGGCGGCATACTCACCGGCTGGTTCACGCCGACCGAGGCGGGGATGGTGGCAGCCGTCTACATCCTCGTCGTCCTGATACCAGTCCTCAATCGCACCCACATCCGCGAGCTGCCGCGCGACTTCATGTACGCCGGACTGCTCTATTCGCTCCCACTTGGCGCGGTCGCGGGGGCCTCCGCATTCGGCTGGATGGTCGCGTACCTGCGCGGTCCCGACATCGTCGCCGGGTATATCACGGGCTTCGCCGGCAACGACGGGCAGCTGATCATGCTGCTGCTGGTCGCGGTGTTCGTCATCGTCGGCGATTTCATCGATGCCGTTCCGGCGATCATCATTTTCATGCCGATCATCCGCAAGCTCGCCGAGGTCGGCAACATCAACACGCTGCACATGGGGGTCGTGATCATCACCACGCTGGTGTTCGGCCTGATCACGCCGCCGTACGGACTGTCGCTGCTGGTCGCGTCGAAGTACGTCGGCGTCGGATTCGGCAAGGCGGTCGTGCGCTCGCTGCCGCTGTACATCGTGTTTTTCCTGACGATCGCATTTACCGTCTATTTTCCCAAAGTGGTATTGTGGTTGCCGAAGCAGCTTTTGCCGGAGTCGGTCGGCTGCTTCAGGGCCCCGGGCGGCACCAACTACATCTGCCCGCCGTAAGTCAGTGCAATCCGGGAACTGGCGATGAATTCGACCATCGAGATATCCGACAAGCTCGCGCTGCGGCCCCTGACGCCGAAGCTCGGCGCAGCGCTCACCGACGTGAAGCTCGCCGACGACATGAGCGACGAGCTCTTCCGCGCGATCTACCAGGCTTTCCTGCGCTACCAGGTGCTGCTCTTTCCGCCGCAGGACGTGCCGCCGGCGCGGCAGGTGGCGTTCGCGCGCCGCTTCGGCGAAGTGCAGATCCACATCATGAACCAGTACCACGCCGACGGTTTTCCCGAGCTGTACCGGCTGTCGAACCTCGACGAAAACGGCAAGCCGAGCGGCAAGCATCCCGACAAAGGCACGCTCGCCTGGCACACCGACGGCTCGTGGCAGCGCGTCACCGGGCAGGCGACGATCATCTACGGCGAGGTGATGCCCGAGGTCGGCGGCGAGACGCACTTCGCCGATATGTACGGCGCTTATGAGCGCTTGAGTCCGCAGTGGAAGGCGCGGATCGCCAACATGCGCGCCGTGCACAACCTCGACTTCTCGCGCACGCGCCGCCACGGCGAAGATCCGATGACCGACGCGCAGCGGCGCGAAAAGCCGCCGGTCGACCAGCCGGTCGTGCGCACGCATCCCGAGACCGGCCGCAAGTGCCTGTACCTCGGCGACCACGCCGAATACATCGTCGGCCTGCCGTACGATGAAGGCCGCGCGCTGATCGAGGAGCTCAACCGGCTGGCGATCCATCCGGATCTCACCTACGAGCATCACTGGACCGCGCGCGAGCTGCTGCTCTGGGACAACCGCTGCGTCATGCATCGCGCGACCGCCTACGATCCGGCGACGCAAGGGCGGGTGATCAGGCGTTGCACGGTGCTGGGGGAAGTGCCGCACTGACGTCGGAGCGCGGCGGTTTGCGTTCGGCATCATCAGGCAGGCGCCATCGCGCAAGCCGGGCCCGCGTGAACGAAAGCGCATCGTTCCTGGACTAAGGTTCTTTGGGCGAAGGAACGACCTGTGATGCGGCTCGCGAAATCGAAAGTCCCGACCCTGCTTTTGGCTTCGACGTTCGTCCTCGCGGCGCCGGGCGCGCATGCGATCGACCTCGTCGTGCACGCGTCGACCGTCGCAAAGGCGCTGAAGGCGCAGGTCTTCAAGGACAAGGGGCGCTATTATCTGCAGAAGCCCGACCGCTGCAGCGATCCGTATCTGGAGAACCCCACCGTATCGTTCCGGGAGGGCAGGGTCTATATCGGCGCGCGCTTTGCCGGACGCATCGGCGCATCGATCGGGGGTGTTTGCCGATCAGCCACCGAGCCCGGCGCAATCATGCTCTCGGCCCGGCCCGTCCTGCGCGCGCAACAGGCCGCGCTGGAAGACGTTCGCGTGGAAGCCGCCGATACGCCGATGGTTGCAGCGGCACTGCAAAACCTGGTCGGCGGCAATGCGCTCTCGCGCCTGCACATCGACGTCCTGGAATCGGTCCGGGCGATGACCGCGCCGGAGAGAACGGCGCCGTACACGATCGCCGTGCGCGGGCTGCAACTGAGCAACCTCGTCGTGCAGAACGAAGAGCTGCACGTCACGGTGAACGGCGCCGTCGAGATACGCTAAAGAAACCCGCTCCGCACGCGCGCGCTAATCCTCGAGCGCCAGGCTGCACGCTTCGTCTTCGCTCAGCTTCGCACCTTCCGCCAGCAGTCGCGCGAGCTCGTCGGGCGCCAATTGTTCGCGCAGCAGGGCGTGCAGCTTTTTGTGGTGGCGCAGATCGATCGGGTGGCGCGTCGCCTGTTTGACGACGAATATGTGGTCGGCAAAGCCGGCGAGTCGCGCGGCAGTGGAAAGCTTGCCGGCAAGTCCTGCCCGCAGAGCCATGGAGTCGGAGAATATCCACGCCGAACCGTCTTCACCGACCAATGGCAGGCCTTCGCGTGCGTTGACGAGCGCCTCATCGAGCTTGCCCATTTCGGTAAGCACACCGGCGAGACTCGTCAGAGACCACCCGAGCAAACGGGTGGTCTTCGCCGACGACTGGCGAATGAGCGTCACCTGCTCGCGAAACGACGCCGCAGTCGCCTCGAGATCGCCAAGCGCCCATGTGACGTTCGCCAGATTGCCCAGCGTGGCAAGCGCGGCGAACTCGTCTCCCACTCGCCGCTCGAGCGCCAGCACCTGCTCGTAGTGCGTGCGGGCGCCGATCGCATCGCCGCTCTGAGATTTCAAGTAGGCGAAGTTGAACAGATAGAAGCTAAGCGCCTTGGGCGGGCCGCTCCGTTCGAGAAGCGGGCGGGCTTCGGTGAGAGCCGCCTCCGACGCTTCGAACTTGCCCGTGAACGCCAGCGCGCGCCCTAACCGCGCCAGCGAAAGGCCGAGGCCCAGCGGATCACCGATCTGCCGGTACAGCTCGACCGCACGCTCGAGCGCGGGCCGCGCCTGCATCGGCTCTTCCTCCGTCAACCTTCCCAACCAAAGCCACAGCCGGGCCTGGTCCGATTCCGGCGTGCGCGCGTCGACACGCGCATTCGCCGTCTTGAGCCGGCGGATACCTTCGCCGAAGAATCCGAGCGTCGACCACAACACTCCGGAGGCTCCGGCAAGGGCGATACCGATCGACGCCTCCCCATCGGGACCAAGCGCCCAGTCGAGCGCCGCCCGAACGTCGTCCAGGTCGGGCCAACGCCTTTCCCGCCACTCGGCCCCCGGCTTGCGCAGCCAATCGATCAGCGCAGGTTCGAATCGATCGCGGAAATGCTGTGCATGCCGCCGTTTGACTTCGTCGATCTCGCGAGCTTCGGCGAGTTTCTCCAACCCGTAGGCGCGAGTCGTCTCCAGCATCCGATAGCGCGCATCGCCCGGAGTCGTATCGGCGACGACCAGCGAGCGCTCGACCAACCGCGACAAGAGATCGATGACTGCGAATCCGTCGATGGCCGCATCGGAGGCGACGGCGGAGGCAGCGTCGACGTTGAAGCTGCCGGGAAAAACCGACAGCCGCCGCAACACGACGCGCTCGTCCTCGGTGAGCAGATCGTAACTCCAGTCGAGCGTGGCGCGCAGCGTCTGGTGACGCGGCAGCGCGGTGCGCGATCCGCTCGTGAGCAGCCGGAAGCGATCGCCGAGACGCTCGTTGATCTGCTCCACCGACAGAGAGCGCGTGCGTGCCGCGGCGAGTTCCAGCGCCAGCGGAATGCCGTCGAGGTGCGTGCATATCCCCGCCACCGCGGTCGAGCGGCCCGCGAGCTCGAACTCGGGCAACTGGCGCTGGACTCTCTCGACGAACAGTTGCACCGCTTCCGAATCCCGTATCGCGTCGGCCTTCGCTCCGGACTCGGGCAGCGACAGCGGTGACAACGCATAGGTTTGCTCACCGGCAACCCGCAGCGGCTCACGGCTGGTGGCCAGGATCGTCGTCCCCTTCGCACCCGGGAGCAAGGTATTCACGAGCTGCGCGCAGCTATCCAGCAGATGCTCGCAGTTGTCCAGGATCAGCAGGACCTGGCGCGCCTTCAGATGCGCGCGCAGCGACTCGGTTGCAGGCGCGCCCGCTCTTTCGCGCACGCCGAGTGTCTGCGCGACCGTCGTCGCCACCAGCGACGGATCCCGGATCGACGCCAATTCGGTCAGCCATACGCCATCGCCATAGGCGTCGACGACTTCGGCCGCGGCTTGCAGCGCGAGCCGCGTCTTGCCGATGCCACCCGCCCCGATGATGGTGACCAGCCGCTTGCCCGGAAGGAGCCGCTTGATCTCCACCATCTCGCGCTCGCGTCCGATGAATGAGGTCAGCGTCTCGGGCAGATTTGTCAGCTTATTGTCAGCTGCTGCCGGACGTTCGTCCGCGAGCTCGCGCACGGGGCCGACGAAACGATAGCCACGCCGAGGCAGCGTTTCGATCCATCTATCGGCGCCGGGTGCCTGGGCCAGCACGCGCCGTATCGCGGCGATCTGCACGGCGAGGTTGTTCTCCTCGACCACGACACCCGGCCATGCCGTGTCGAGCAGCTTGGCCTTCGACACGTAGTCGCCCGCGTGCGCGACGAGCGCACCCAGCACACGGATGGCTCGGGGACCGAGTGCCGTGAGGGCTCCGTCCCGAGTGAGCAAGGCGGCGTCGGCATCGAGCCGGAACGGCCCAAGTTCAAAGATCCTGGTCACACGATCGTCTCTCGGACAGCACAGCTTTTATCGATTTTTAACGGCTTTTTCAAGACTTGTCGGGACCGTGGATCGACGATCCGCATCGTGGCCAGGCACGGCAAGGAGGCCCCGATGGAAATCAGTAAACGCCCTCACTTCAATCGACGGATCGTCGCATTCGTCTTGTTTCTCTTGATCGCGTTGAGCTATCTCGTGCTCACGCTGCTCGACGGTCGCGATCCCAATCAGGCTCATCCCACGGAGGCACATCATGAACGTCAAGCATAGGTCGACCGGGTCCGATAGCTCTGGCGGTAAAGCGAAGGCAATGTTGCTCGCGGTTGTGTTGACCGCGGCGATGCTGGGTGCCGGCGCGGCCAAGGCGGACAAGGCAAAGCCGGAGCCGAAACCTGCCGAACAAGTGACGATCCCCTTCCAGAAAATCGAATGGGAGCAGACGTCCGGACCGTCGATCGTCATTCAAGGCGTCTTGCATCTTGTGAGCAAGGCGCTGCTCTCGCAGGACGGCACGCCGGTCGGATTCACGCTGCACGGGAATCTGGCGGACGCGTCTGCCGTAAGCGCTGATGGCTCCCAATCCTACGTCGCTGTCGGTGCCGACGGCATGCCCGCCGAATGCGACCCGTCAGCGCCGTGCGCGCCGCCCTTCTGGACGCTCACGTTCCGGCTGGTGCCGATCGGGGCGGGCCACGGATCGAGTCTTTACTTCGATCTGACGGTGATCCCGCAGTACGACGCGAACGGCACGCTGCTGAGCGCCTGCCTCGTCGGCCAGGACGGTTGCGAGCCCCCCGACCAACTCGAGTGATTCAAGGAGACTGGAAATGCGCAAATTCACGCTTGCATTGTTGTGGCTGATGGCACCCGCCGCATTGGCGTCGATCCCCGACGCAAACGGCGTCATCCACGGCTGCTACAACAGCACGAACGGCACGCAGCGGATCATCGACACGGCAGTCGCGTCCTGCAAGATCGGCGAGACGGCGATCCAGTGGAATCAGACGGGACCGCAAGGACCTCAAGGACCCGCCGGACCGCAAGGACCGCAGGGGCCGCAAGGAGCCCAGGGACCGCAAGGACCCCAAGGCCCGCAGGGCATTCAAGGCCTGCAGGGCCCAAAGGGCGACACCGGCCCGGCAGGATCGAGTCGCGTCTACTGGGCGTCCAACTCGCACGAGGTCGAACAAGAAGACGAGCTGATCTACCACCCGATCGTCGGATTGAGCGGGTTGCCGGCCGGGTGGTATGTCTTCGCCACGACAATACAAAGCGCCATCCTCGACACGCAAGGGATTATCCACGACGGCGACACGGCGGATCTGCAGTGCGTCACTCAATTGAATGGTGAAGACATCCAGATCGGTAACGTGGATACCGTACGTGTCTTCGTTCCGCAAGTCTCGAACCTAAGCGACACCTACGTCCTCAACCTGCCCGCCAACTCGTCGGTGATCATCGGCTGCCGCGTCTATTCGGGCGGCAGCAAGGCGCTCGCCGTCGGGCATATGACCGCATTCCCCGTAGGCCAGGTCAACTGACGCAACGCTCGGTGGCTGTTTTCCGCCGGCTATCGGCTAAATCAAGGAGATGAACCATGATGTATGCAAGCGCAACGCGTTCCCGCGGCTTTACTCTGACCGCCCTGCTCGTCGTCATCGCGATCATCGCGATCCTGATCGGCCTGTTGCTGCCGGCCGTGCAGAAGCTGCAGGACTCGGCCGAGGCGGCCGCTCAGTTCCCTGAGCTCCAGCCGGTGGCATTGGATGTTCTTATCGTCTTGCGGAAAGCCGGTCGAGATCAACAGCCCGGCCTGCTGTACACCGCGCTCGCCGACGCCGATGCGCTGGTCTCGACCGTACAGGACGAGCAGCAGGCGCCCGACCCCGAGGAAGTCGCGGCGGTCGCGCAAGAACTGCAGGCCGCCGAAGTGGCGCTGCAACAGGATCTCGCGTTGCTGGACAATCCCGCGTCGCTGCACACGCCTGGCGCGCTGGAAGCCTATCTCAATCTGAAACACGATCTGCAGGACGTCGCCGCCAAGGTTCATCTGACCGAAATTCAGGTGACCAAAATGGGCGACAAGTCTACGTCGAAGCTTTAGTCCAATGTGCGACGACCGGCCCGCTCCGGCGATCCAGGGCCAACTTCTCCGCCTGACCAAGCGGCGCGAAGTAGCGATCTACGTGCGCTATGGGAAGCTCTGGATCGCCGATTTCATCGACGGCTGCGGCGAGCTCTTCGATCCCATCACGTGGATCCGCTTCAATTGCGGGTCGCGCGCGGCGCCGCATGCAAGGCGTCGGATGGCGGTCGAGTCGGCGGTGCCGCTGTACGAGCAGCTCGAGAGGCGGATCGAGGCACTGCATCGGTTGGAGGCGGCGGTGGATGTCGATCCATAGACGGTGACGCGGCGCGCGTGAGCGCCGGGGGGCAAGCTCTTCCGGCGCGAACGGACCGTCGCTCTACTTACGGCAGCGCCATCTTTTTCTCGGCGATCACCTCGCGCAAGCGATCCGGATAATCGGTGATGATGCCGTCGACGCCCAGGTCGATCAGGCTTCGCATGTCGCCCCGCTCGTTGACCGTCCACGGCAGGACCTTGAGCCCGAGCGCATGCGCTTCGGCGAGATCCTTGGGTGTGAGATTGCGCCAGAACATCGACCACGTGCCGCAGCCCGCGGCCTTGACCAGCGCCGGCAGCGACCCGCCGTGGTCGCGCAGCGCGAACCCCGCGTGCCACGGCGAAGGCCCGCCGTCGGGCGCCTGCTGCACGGTATTGTCGTTCGCCGTCTGAATCGTCAGGCACGAGGTCTCGATCTCGGGCGCGAGACGTTTCATTTCGATGAGCGTCCGCCAATCGAACGATTGCAAGGTCACGCGATCGGCGACGTTCGCCTCGCGGACCACGGCGAGGACCAGTCTGGCGAACGTCGCGGGGTCGGGCGTGTTGGCGCCGCTGGTCGGCGTGATCTTGGTCTCGATGTTGAATCGCACCGGCTTGCCGCTCGCCTTGGCCAGGTCGAACAACTCGGAGAGCTTAGGAAAGCGCTCGCCATCTGACGCCCGCTGCTCCGGGAACGAGCGCGCGTACTGGCTCATCGGATTGATGCGGCCGATGTCGTAGCGTCTGAGCTCGGCGAAGGTCAGCGACCGAATCTGCGGCCCCGGTCCCGCAAGCCAATGCCCGTCTGGGTCCCGTACAAGGTCGGGACTCAGATTGAGATTGTGCGAGATCACGACGACATCGTCCTTAGTGACGCCCATGTCGGTCTCGATCGTCGTCACGCCGATGTCCAGCGCACTGCGAAACGCCGCGAGAGTGTTCTCGGGAGCGAGGCCGCGCGTGCCGCGGTGGCCTTCGAGGTCGAAGGCGAGAGAGGGGGTGCTGAGAAGTGTCAACAAAAATAATGCAAGGGTGCGCATAGTGCGAATGGTACCAAGGCGGCAAAGAACACCTAGTCCCAAAAGGGAAGCGGCGCTTTGGCGCATATAATCCGCCTATGGCGCCGGCGCGGTTAGATCAAGCGCCCTCTGATGACCTGGCTTCTTTTCCTCGCCGCTCTCGTCCTCGGTATCCCCGCATGGGCATGGTTCGCGCAGGAGAGCCTGCTTTTCTTTCCCCAGCCGGTCGCGTCTACCGCGCATCTGTCAGCGCGCGCTTCGCCGCTCGAGGTCGTCGCTTCCGACGGCACGCATCTCCGCGGCTGGATCGTCAAGGGCACGGCCGCGCCGGCACCGACCGTCATCTATTTCGGAGGCAATGCTGAGGAAGTCTCATGGACGATCTCCGACGCGCGCTGGCCTCGTGACTGGACGATCGTCGGGGTCAACTATCGCGGCTATGGCACCAGCGAGGGCAAACCCGGCGAGCCGGAGCTCACCGCTGATGCGCTGGCGATTTACGATGCGGTCGCGCAGCGCGAGGATGTCGATCCGCACCGGATCGTCGTGTTCGGACGAAGCCTGGGCACGGCCATCGCCACACATCTGGCTGCCGAGCGTCCGGTCGCCGGCGCGATTCTGGTCTCACCGTACGACAGCATGACGGCAATCGGCAAGCTGCACTATCCGTGGCTGCCGGTGTCGCTGCTGCTGCGCCACCGGTTCGACGCGGTTCCCGATGCCAAGCGCAACACGATGCCGATGCTGGCGATCGTCGGCGGGTCCGATTCGATCATTCCGGCCGAGCGCTCGCGCGCGCTGTTCGACGCCTGGGCCGGACCGAAGACCTGGCGGGTCGTGCCCCGCGCCGGCCACAATGATCTCGGCAATGACGACGCGTTCTGGGCGGGCGTGGCGGATTTTGCAGGCGCGGTAGCGAGCGAACCCTGGTTTGCTGTACGACAACAATAACGCTACGGTAGCGTTGCGTTAGGGCATCGGACGTGCTAGCGTGGCTCCCATCGGATGCAGTGTCCGCGCCACCTGAAGGAGCAGAGATGAGCAAGACCAAAGTTGTTGCGCTCGGCACGCTCGTTGGCGTCACTCTCGCTCTCGCGCCGCTGTCGTCCGCCTTTGCCGACTCTCGATTCGACAAGCATTGGGGTCACAGCAGCCATTGGACTGGCGGCCATAGCCACCCGAGTTTCGCGGTTCACGGCGGCGGGTACCGCGGTCACGGTTGCCACGGCTGCTTGTGGCCGTTCGGCTTGGCGGCTGCGGCCGTCGGGACGGTCGCTGCGGCCGTCGTCAACACCGCCGCCGCGGTCGTTACATTGCCCTTCGTCGCGCTCGACGCTGCCGCGAATGCGCCCTACTACGCGCCATCCGCGGCTTACGCGCCGCCGGCCGCCCGGTACGACGATGCGCCGCCGCCTTCCTATTACAATAACGCACCGCCAGCGTATTACGCGCCGCCTCCGGACTACTACAATCGCGCACCCGCGCCGGCCTATTACGCTCAGCCCGCGGCGCCTTCCTATTACCGCGCGCCGGCCTATAACGCGCCAGCCGCGCGCTACTACGCCCAGCCGCCGCGGTATTACGCGACGCCTGCAGCTCCGCCCGCTTACGACTAC
>Ga0207664_10001434_pt1 | contig 15680 bp, 15 predicted proteins | sample LARL83metaG_FD_184349 | JGI IMG/M metagenome (GOLD analysis project Ga0207664, IMG submission 184349) | Corn, switchgrass and miscanthus rhizosphere microbial communities from Kellogg Biological Station, Michigan, USA - LAR L8-3 metaG... | ecosystem: Host-associated > Plants > Roots >... | reverse complement strand
ACTGGCCGCTCACAATGCGTCGGCGGAGCTCCTCAGCGACCGAACCGGTGACGGTCTGGCGCTTGATAACGGATGCGTTCGGCTTGATCTTCATGATGCCACGGTGATGCCACGGCGTTACACGGTGTTATTGTATCCAATATGCGAGCAGTGCAGCCTGCCAGCGAAGGTATTCGGATGCAACGAAACGCACTCGCATTCGACGGCTGCGATCTAGGAGCCGATCTTGTGCCAATCGCCGCCTTAAGTGGGGATCGGCGATGAGACTGGACCACAACATCACGGTGGTCGGCGCGCACGCGGAGGGCGAGGTGGGTCGCGTGATTACGGGAGGCGTGCTTCCACCCGAAGGCGCTACGATGTTCGAGCGCATGGTGAACCTCGAGCGCGAAAGCGCCTGGCTGCGCGACATGCTCCTGTTCGATCCGCGGGGCAGCGTCAACGCGGCCGTCAACCTGATCACGCCGTCGGTAAGTGCCGGGGCCGACCTCGGGGTGATCGTCATGGAATCGGATTACTTTCCGCCGATGTCCGGCTCTAACCTGATCTGTACGGTGACCGTGGCACTCGAGACCGGAATCATCGCGATGCGGGAGCCGGTGACGTCGGTGCGCGTCGACACGCCGGCGGGTCTCGTACAGGTTGAGGCCGAATGCTCAGGAGGGCGCTGCAAACGTGTGGCATTCCGCAATGTACCGTCCTTTGTCCTGTATCGCGACAGGCACGTGGAGGTGGCCGGCATCGGCGCCGTACGTGTCGACGTTGCGTACGGTGGAATGATCTATTGCATCGTGCAGGCTGCGGACCTCGGATTCACGCTCGCGCGGGACGAGGCGCGCGACCTCGTTGCCGTCGGCGAGACAATCAAGTCCGCGGCCGCAGAGCAGCTTCCGGCAGTGCACCCCGAAAACGCGGGCATCCACACGATAAATCAAACGGAATTCACCGGCCCCATCGAATGGCGCAACGGAATCAAGACGTCGAAGAATGCCGTTGTCGTGTCCCCCGGCCGGCTCGATCGCTGTCCTTGCGGCACGGGAACGTCGGCGCGCCTCGCGTTGCTGCATGCGCGCGGCGAGCTCACAATCGGGGAGCCGTTTCGTCACCTATCGATTCTCGATACGGTCTTCGATTGCCGAATCGTCGAATCGGCGCGGATCGGCTCCCTTGCCGCCGTCATCCCGGAAATCGCCGGACGTGCGTGGCTGACGGGCATCTCGTACTACGGCGTGGATCCCGATGATCCATTTCCCACTGGATATCGTCTTTCGGATACGTGGTTCAGATGACGAGCGACGACCTGGAAGCTGCGGCGCTGGGATTCGTCGGCACCGGAACCATCACTGCGGCACTCGTCACAGGCTTGTGCTCGGATCCCGAGCAGCCGTACTCGATCTGCGTATCGCCGCGCAACGCGGCTGTCGCGGCACGCCTGGCCGCACAGTTCGATCAAGTGCACGTGGCCGCATCCAACCAGGAAGTGATCGACTCGAGCGACCTCGTCTTCCTCGCCGTGAGGCCGCAGATTGCAGCGGATATCTTGGCGGTGCTGAAATTCAGCCCGCGACAGCGGATCATCAGTCTCATCGCGACGTTCTCACAGCAGAAGGTGGCTGCGCTTGTCGGGCCGGTACAGTCGGTCACGTGCGCGGTCCCGCAACCGACGGTTGCTGCGCGACTGAGCCCGACGGCAATTTTTCCTCCGGACACCTTCGCGATGGGCCTGTTCAATCGCCTGGGAACCGCGTTCGCGGCAACGAGCGAAAGTGAGTTCCGGTCGCTGTTTACGACGACCGCCGCCATGGCGTCTTACTTTTCGCTGCTCGATACCCTCGCGGCCTGGCTGGTCTCGCACGGCGTTCCCACCGTTACCGCGCGAGATTACGTTGCAAGGATGTTTTATGGATTGGCCGACGTCCCGCAGCGATCGACGCTCGCCTTCGGCGAACTGGCGATGGAGTTCAAGACGAGGGGCGGATTGAACGAGCAGCTTGCGGATGAGCTCGTGTCAAAAGGCGTGTTTGGAGCTTTCTCGACAGGACTCGATGCGATCCTGACGCGGATCGTGAAGAGCGAGAATCCCGGTTAGCGGGCCGCTTGGTGCTGAACGCCCGGCGATGCGTCACGGCAGGTCACGCGAATTCGTTCTTGAACAGCCGGCCGTCCTTCATGATTACCTTGATGTGCTGTCCCTGGCCCTGCAAAAGCTGTAGGCTCTTTGTGGGATCGCCGTCGATGACAAGCAGGTCGGCGCGCGCGCCTTCGGCCACGACGCCGATTTCACCGCTCATCTGGAACAGCTCGGCCGCGATGGACGTCGCTGATCGGATCACGTCGATCGGCTTCTGGATCTCAGCGCGAATGAGGAATTCCTCGGACTGACGATCCTGCATCGTGCCGAGAAGGTCGGTGCCATAGGCAATCTTTACCCCCCTGCGCTGGCAGATTTCGAGGGCCCGCGTGCCGTGCTCGAAGACTTCGGGCACTTTTTTGAGCACGTGCGGCAGTAGGCCGTGCCTTTGCCCCTCTTTTGCCATCGTAAACAGAATGACGAGCGTCGGCACGAAGAACGCGCCCTTTTCGACGTACAAGTCGGCGGTTGCCTCGTCAACGAAATTGCCGTGCTCGATCGAGCGGACCCCGCACTCGAGCGCCCTGCGAATCGCTCGCGCGGAGTACGCGTGGCCCATGCAATAGATGTTTGCTGCCTCCGCTTCCTCGACGGCCGCCCTGATTTCCTCGATTGAGAACTGCGTGCTCGTGATGCGATCGGTCGGCGAAGCGATGCCTCCCGACAACATGAGCTTGATGTGCGTCGCACCCTTGCGGACTTCGTCACGCACCGCGCGCCGCACCTCCGCGACGCCATCGCAGATCCGGCCCAGCCCAGGGCAGCAGATGCATTGCTCGAAGTCCTCGCCGGGCCGGCGCATGTCGCCGTGCCCGCCGGTCTGCGACAGCGCTTTGCCGCAGTACAGGATGCGCGGTCCCTCGATGTGGCCTTCCTCGACCGCGGCGGCGATGCCCCAGTCGGCGCCGCCCGCATCGCGAACCGTCGTGAAGCCGCGATACAGCATGCCCTTCAGCACGTCGATCATCCGGCTCGCCGCGTAGTACGGCGACCAGGTCTGCAGCTCCAGGAAGCTGTTAGTCGCGCTGATCGCGTGCACGTGTGCGTCGCACAAGCCGGGCATCAATACGCGACCGCCGACATCGAGCACCCTCGCATCGGCGGTCTTGATCGGCGTTTCCGAAATCTCCTTGATGCGCCCGCCCGTGACGAGCACATCGTGCTCGCCCAGCACTGCGCCCCCCACGACGTCGAGAATCCGTGCATTGCGAAACAGTATCGAGCTCATCGGTTATCCGGTGGGTGGGCGCCGCGGCGGCACGTTACAGCGTGGGCAACGGATCCATCGGACGGCCGAGCCACTTCATGTGGAGCTTATTAAGCTCGCCGTTGACCTTGTTGAAGAAGATGAACGAATCGAGCCAATGCAGCATGCTGTACTCGCCCATTTTCACGGCCATGTGGCCGGGACTGGGACGAATCACGAATTTGAGGTCGAACTCCTTGTTCGGATTCTTCTTCGCGAGCTCCACCGCGACGAAGCTGCTGCACGCGAAGAGTTGCGCCTGACCCGACAGGTACGCAGCCGCTGCGGCGGCATCGTTTTCCATGCGCATGATGTCCGCTTGCGGATTCATCTGCGTCAAGGCGGTTTCCTCGGTATTCCCCTTCGCTGCCGCCACCTTGTAGCTCTTGAGATCGGCTGGCGAATGCACTGGCAGGTTTTTCGGCCCGAATACGGCGAGCGACGTACTCGCGTACGGAGCGCTGAACCAGACCTGTTTCGCGCGCTCCGGCGTGAGGCCCATCAGCGAGACCGTGATGTCGACCTTGTCGGTCAGCAGGTAGGGAATGCGATTCGCGCCGGTCAGCGGGACGAGCTCTACTTTCACGCCAAGTGATTTGCCCACCATCTGCGCGAGATCAATGTCGAATCCTTCCGGCTCACGGCTGGCGCTCTGGAATCCGAAGGGAGGCAGGTCCGCGGGAATGCCGATACGGATCACTCCCTTGGACAGCACGTCTGCAAACTTGTCGGCGTGCGCGGCGCCGCACATTCCGATGGCAATTCCGGCGATGGCGATGGCTTTCATTACATGTCGCAACATATTTGCCTCCGTTGGTTGATGCCCGAGGTCCGGTCGCGGGTCGATTACGCAACCCGAAGCCGTGCTACGCGGTCACTGCTGAATCAATTGAGCACCGAGCCCAGGAAATTTCTGAGTTCCTCCGTTTTCGGTGCTTCGAAAAATGCGGCTGCGGTCCCTTGTTCCCAGATAACTCCCTCGTTCATGAAGAGTACGCGGGTCGCGACGCGGCGGGCGAAGTTCATCTCGTGGGTCACCAGCAGCATCGTCATTCCTTCCTTCGCCATGCTCTCCAGAACGCGCAGGACCTCTCCAACGAGCTCCGGATCGAGCGCCGACGTAATCTCGTCGAACAGCATGATCGAAGGCGACATCGCGAGCGAACGCGCGATCGCAACGCGCTGTTGCTGTCCCCCAGACAGCTCGTCGGGGTACGCGTGGATCTTCTCCTCGAGCCCCACCCGACGCAGGGCGACGCGGGCCAGTTCGGCCGCCTTCTGGTAGGGCATGCTTTTGACGATCGTCGGCCCGAGCGTGATATTGCGCTCGACGTCGAGGTGCGGAAAAAGGTTGTAGCTCTGGAAAACGAAGCCGACGCGTGCGCGAAGCGCGCGCAGGTCGGACTTCGAATCGTGCACGGCGACGCCGTCGACGAGCAGTTCGCCCGACTGGATGGACTCGAGGCCGTTGATGCAGCGGAGCAACGTGCTCTTGCCCGAGCCCGATCGGCCGATGATTGCGATGATCTCGCCCTTCTCGAGGGAAAGATCGACGCTCTTCAGCACGATGTGGTCGCCGTACCGTTTCACCACGGAGCGAAGTTCAACGAGCGCCATGCAGCCTCCGCTCGAGGAAGCGGCTATACACGGTAAGCGGATAGCAGAGCGCGAAGTAAAGCGCGCCGACCATCAGGTACACCGACAGCGGCGCGAGCGTCGCGGCGGCCGTCATCTGGCCCTCGCGCGTCAGCTCGACGAATCCTATGACGGCGGCGAGAGACGTGTTCTTGATCAATTGCATGATGAAGCCCACGGTGGGTGGGGTGGCGATGCGGATTGCCTGCGGGATGATCACGTACCGCAGTTGCTCGACGTGCGACATGCCGATTGAAGCCGACGCTTCCCATTGGGTCCTGGGAATCGATTGCAGTGCGCCACGCCAGATCTCGCCCAGGAAAGCGCTCGAATACACCGAAAAGCCGCACGTCGCGGCGAGCCAGCCGGGCACGTCGATTCCGAATATGGGGAACCCGAAAAAGAACAGGAACAGCCACGCGAGGAGGGGGATTCCCTGGACGAGCCCGATGTAGGCACGGGAAGCGAGCCGGCTGGTTGCATGCGACGTATTGCCGAGCGAGGCAACGAGCAGGCCGATCGGCGCACCGCCGGCGAGCGCCAGCAGCGTGAGCAGTATCGTCCACCGCAGCGCGAAGACGAGGTACAGCGGGTCGACCCAACTCAAGTCGCGGATCATCGGCGGCGACGGCGGAACAGCAATCGCGAGCCAAGCGCGAGGAGCAGCCGCAGCAGGAGCGCCAGCGCGAGATAGACGACGGCGATGACCGTGTAGACCTCGAAGTCGCGATACGTGCGCGATTGAATGATCGACCCGGCATAGAACAGCTCGGGTGCCGCGATTTGCGAGGCGACGCTCGTAGCGAGCATCAGCAGGATGAACTGGCTCGTCAGCGACGGGTAGACATTCCTGAGTGCGGGGATCAGGACGACGTGGCGGAAGATCTGCGAACGTGTCAGCCCGAGTGCGATGCCGGCCTCGACCTGCGATCGCGGGATGCTCTCGATGCCTGCGCGCAATATTTCCGCCGTGTAGGCGCCCAAGTTGATCGCGAGCCCGATCGTCGCCACCGGAATGACGTCCAGCTTGACTCCGATGCTGGGCAAGCCGAAGAACACGACGAACAGCTGGACGAGGAGCGGCGTATTGCGGATAAGCTCGACGTACGCCCGCGCAGCGCGCTTCGCGCCGGTTGACCCGTAGACGGAAGCAACGGCTACGCAGAGGCCGATCACGAATCCGAATAGTATCGTCGTGCCGGTCAACTGCAACGTGAGCACGAGTCCGTGCAGCAGGGCGTCCTGTGCAGCAAAAACGTCCCGGAAATGGAACGTGTAGCCCATTCACGTCGTTGTCCGGCCGCCGACGGTCACGGGAACGCTAGTGCGCCGGCAATTCGAACGAGCGAAGGCTCGCGATCGTCGCCTCGATGATCGACGAAACGCGCTGTCGCTCCTCCCCGTCTAGCGGAAGCCGTGGTGCGCGCACCCACTCGGGCGCACCGTAGACCAGGTGCTCGGCGAGCTTGATGTACTGAACGAGCTTCACGTGCGTGTCGAGGTGGAAAGCCGGCGTCAGGAGCCGGTAGAGCTTGCGAGCTTCGGCAAAGCGTCCCGCTGCGCAAAGAGCAAACAGCGCGACGCATTCCCTGGGCCATGCGTTAGTCATTCCCGACACCCAGCCCGTGGCTCCCAGCGCCATGCTCTCGACAATGAGGTCGTCTACGCCGCACGAGACGCTGAAGCGGTCGCCGAGCGCGTTGAAGATGTCAGTCACCCGGCGGATGTCACCGGACTCCTCCTTGATGCACTGAATCGTCGGCGTATCGGCCAGTTCGCGCAGCACCGCAGGCGTGACGTCAACCTTGTATGCAATCGGGTTGTTGTAGATCATGATCGGCAGCTCGCTCGCCGCTGCGATCGACTTGAACCACGCTGCGGTTTCGCGCGCATCCGTCATATAGGCCAGGCTCGGAAACGCCATCAAGCCTTCCGCACCGAAACGTTCGAAGAGCGCCGCGGAACGGCTGGCGTTCTCAGTAGAGATTTCCGCAAGGCCGGTAAGCACGGGCACTCGTTTGGCGGCCGCTTCCTTCGCCGCGCGAATCACGGATTCCCTTTCCTGCGGCGTGAGTGAGGCATTCTCCCCGAGCATGGGAAGAACGATCACGGCGGAAGCGCCTTGCTTGATCAGTCGGTCGATACTGCCTTGTGTAGCGGGCAAATCAATCGACCCGTCCTCGCGCATCTTCGTCGTGACCGCCGGAAACACACCGGTCCATCGCATCGTGATCTCCTAGGGTTAGCTGCGTGAAGATGAGGACTCGATGCAGACTGTATGATTGCATCCAATCATAGAATCAAGCAAGACTCGGAAGCTGTCAAGGGTCAATTTACGAGGGGTAATGTTCCGTTGCTTGGCTTTAGGTGTAGAGAGGTGGTCCCAGGCAGTTGGACAGGTTTTCTGGATTCTTAAGTGTGTAGCCCCGCGCTGCGGGCGACGCGATCAACAAGGCGCGATGTGTGGTCGTTGGCGACGTGCGCATAGCGCGCGGTCATCTGTATTCCTCGGTGGCTGAGTAACACAGCGCCTTCAGACAGATTAGCGCCGCACTGCACTAGCAGTTTGATGAAATCGTTGAGCTGGTGTTTCGTAGAGCAGTGTCTTCCTCGGCAGTTCGTTGTACGCGGTCGAGTCGACAGGGAAAGGAAGGTAAGGTGAATCGCCGTCCGCGCGTTCATGATGCCGAGCCTGATGAATCCGGCTTTGCTCGTTGCGTTAATCCTCGTGCGAGGTGAATCGTCATTCGGTGATGAACTTGTCGCGCAGTGCCTGCGTCCCGGCCCTGAATACGCCCTGGTCACTGCCTACCGCCAGCATCGTTACGCCCATCGCGATGTAGCGACGCGCGTCTGCCTCGACTGGAGCGAGGGTGCCGATCGGAATGCTCGCCGCCTGCGCTCGTTCGATTACGTTGCGCATCGCCGCCTGCACCTCGGGATGCGAGGCCTGGCCTAAATGTCCATAGTTAGCGGCGAGATCCGACGGCCCGATGAACACGGCATCAACACCCTCCACCGCGCAGATCGCATCGATGTTCTCGACCGCCTGGGGACTCTCGATCTGCACGCAGACCACGATATTGTCGTTGCTGATCTGATGGTAGTCCTTCACTGTCCCGTAACGGTTGCCGCGCATCGACACCGACACACCGCGCACGCCGGCCGGCGGGTAGCGCGTCGCAGCCACAGCCCCGCGCGCCTCCTCGGCGCTTTCCACACAGGGGATAAGGAAGTTGTAGAAACCGGCGTCGAGCAAGCGCTTGATGACCACAGCGTCGTTCCATTGCGGACGCACGAAGGGCGCACTGCGGCTGTCCTTGAGCGCCATCAGCTGCAATACGAAGGAGCCGATGTCGTTCGGCGAATGCTCACCGTCGAGGAGCAACCAGTCGAAGTCTGCGAGGCCAAGGATTTCGGTGGTGATGGGATTCGCAAGCGATACCCAGCACCCGAAGAGCTTCTTCCCGGCTCGGAGTTCACGCTTGAAGGAGTTTGGAAACGCGGAAAAGGTCGTTTTATCCATGAAATATCTCGCAGCGAACGAGGCAGGACGCTTGTTGTTGAACGTCTAGTCGGGGAGCAGAAGCTGCATACGTCGAACAACTCGCATCCGAATTCCGGCTCGCGTCTATCATGCCAGCGTGCCTATCGCTAGCCACGCGAAATGCGTTCCGACTGAAGTGTGATCGCACAATCGGGGACTGCTACGCCGCGCACGCCGAGTCGGGCAACGAACAAGCCTCCGGCGTGCGGTTGTGATTCCAGCGGCGTTGACAGATTTCGTCGCAGCGAAGTGATGAACATGCGATCGAGATCAAGTCCACCAAACGCTGCCTTCGACGGCTTTTCAACCGGAACGGACACGCTGCCAACCAGCTTCCCATCAGGCTCGAAGCGGAGGACACATCCACCGTCGATGGCCGCCATCCAGTACCCGCCCTCGGTGTCGACACACCCGCCATCCGGTCGGCCCGGAAGCTCGTGCGTTGTCACGAACGGACGGCGTGAATCGACCAGTCCCCGCTCGACGTCGTAATCGCACACCCACACCGTCCGGATACTGGGGTGGGAATCCGACACATACAGCGTCCGGCCGTCCGGCGCGAAGGCAAGACCGTTGACGGTGCGAAATTTGTCGAGCAACTTCGTGATCGCGCCGTCGATGTCGATCCGATACAGTGCGCCGGTCGCAGCGACGGCGTTCGGTGCACTCATCGTCCCAATCAACAAGCGCCCGCGGGGATCGATCGTCCCATCGTTTAGCCGGCCGCCGGCTGGCACCTGCGGTCGCGCGATCACACGATACGTCTCGTTGGCGATGTCGACATGACATACGCAGTCACGCAAGGCAACCACGACACCGCCCGCTGCGTGGGTGGCCACGAACGTCACGAGATCAGGTGTGGTCCATACGCGATCGACGCCAGTGCCTGGATTGAAGCAATGGAGACGCCGGCCGTGAATGTCCACCCAGTACAGGCACTGCTCGGCGGCGAACCACCATGGGCTTTCGCCCGCCTCCGCCCGCGCATCGACGACGAGCTCTGCGATGGCGTTCGGAGTCACTGGAATCGCGCCGCCACGGGCGCTCCCGCCACGCCGAGTGCCTCGAGTCGTGCGGCGACGCGAAACAGCAGATCCTCGCGATGCTTGCGCGCCATGAGTTGCACGCCGATCGGCAGCCGTCCCGCGCGCGCAACGGGCACGGTCAGCGCGGGACAATCGGTGCCGGCGACGGGTTGCGTAAACCAGCCGAGCGCCGGTCCGGTCGGGAGGTCCGCATCACCGATGCGCAAGGTACGCGCGCCGATCGGCGGAGCGACGCACGGCGTCGCCGGCAGGACGATCACGTCGACCTCGTCGAACAGGCGCAGAACCTGGTCGATGTGCCAGCGTCGAAGCCGCTGCGCCGCGAGATACCACTGCGCGGGAAGCAGCGCATGCGCGAGAAAGCGCTCGCGTGTCGCGGGATCGAACTGCTCCAGTCGCGTTCGGAGCAGATCCAGCTTGCCGACCGCGCTTTCGGTCGCATTGACGAGCGTCGCTGCGGCACGCGCACGGCGCGGCTGCGGGTAATCGATCTCGCGAGTGATGCCAAGCGCATCGATCACGAGTTGCAGTGCTTCGCGAGCATCTTCATCGAGCGCTTCCCGGAAGTAGCCGCTTGCGGTAGCCAACCGAATCGGCGCAACGGACGCATCGTCACTTGCAGCCCGATCGTTCCGGCCGCTTTCGGTCGAAACTGCCCGATGGCAAACTGCGATGTCACTGCTGCTCCGCGCAAGGGGGCCCAGTGTCGCGATCGTGCCTCCTGCACCGAGCACGCCTTCGGCGCTGACGATGCCACGCGTGGGACGCAATCCGAATACCCCGCAAAGCGACGCGGGAAGCCTGATAGAACCGAGCCCATCGCTGCCGATCGCGATCGGCACCATGCCCGACGCGACGGCCGCAGCCGAGCCTCCCGACGATCCTCCCGGGGTGCGCGCGGGATCGTGCGGATTGCGCGTGGGACCAAAGCACGCGTTCTCGGTCGTGCCGCCCATTCCGAACTCGTCCATGTTGAGCGCGCCGAGGCAGATGGCGCCCGCAGCTTCGAGCCTGCGGACCACCTCGGCGTCGCACTTCGCGGGCTCCGCGTTGCGGTAAAGCGCGGAGCCGCCCGTCGTCGTCAGTCCTGCGACATCGATCATCGCCTTCACCGCGAAGGGAACGCCGGCGAGTTCGCCGAGCAGCTTGTCGGCACGCTGCGCGGCGTCGATCCGCTTGGCACGCTCTCGCGCACGCTCCGCGGCAATCGCCGTAAACGCATTGATCGCAGGATTGCGTCGCTCGATTCGTGCAAGCGCGGCCTCGACGACTGCGCGGGCTGACACTGTGCCCACACGTACGGCAGCGGCGATGTCAGTGGCGGTTGCGTCGACGCCAAGCGGATCAATCGTCCGCGCGTCCGCTCGCACCGGTATTGTCATTGCCTCTCGACTTCCTGAGAATCTCGATCGGAGCCGGACGAGTGCTGCGGGATCTCGAATGAAAGAACCTCCTGCGCGAGCGCGTGCAAGCGCGTGAGATTGGCGGCAACCGTTGCCTGGCTTGCAGCGGGTATTGACAACTCGAGTGCCGTCGCGGCGGCCCGCATATACGCGTGCGCGTCGAACGCGCTCGTCGTTGCGCCATCCTGGCGCGCGCGTCGGCTTGTCAGATTGTGTACATGCACCCACGCACCGCGGGTTATCGACGTCGTCGCTTCGCCGATGCATTCGCCGTACTTGATCAACGCGTCGCCGGGGCGCAGATCGACCAGTGCGATCTTGTGACCCAACCCGAGCGGCTCGAGCGATGTGATGGTCAGCGTGCGGTCGCTCATGCTCACGACGACGTCCTGGCCGGCGGCCACCGGTTCGAGCGCGATCGCGACGTTATCGTTCGGAGAGAGCGCGGTGGCCTGCCAGCTTGCGTGATCCGGCGCGTTCGGTTCGCTTCGCTCTGTGCCCGCGCGCCCTTGCAATGGCGCTTTGGCAGTCACAGCGCCGGACCCAAGCGACTTACCACGTCGTCGCCCTCGTCGAGCACCTCACCCCACGTCAGCGTGCCGGACGCCACGTCGAGCAGCAACTCCTGCAATTGCGCCGTGGCTTCTCGAAGGGAGGCCTTGCGTTCGAACACAGCGCTCGCATCGAAGTCGAGTTGCTCGCGCAACCGGCCGGCCGCAACAGGATTCGCGCAGATCTTGATCGTAGGGGCGATGCCGCTCACGAAGCTGTTGCCGACACCGGTCGTGAACAGCACGAGTTGTGCTCCCGACGCCACGAGCCCTCCGACCGACTCAGGCGCATATGCGGGCGCATCCATCAAGTAGAGTCCCGGCCCGGGCAACGGTTCGGCAACAGCAACCACGCCGCGAATGGGCGCATGGCCGCCCTTGGCAATTGCACCGAGCGATTTTTCCTCGATCGTGGAAAGACCCGCGGCGATGTTCGTCGGTCCCGGATTGTTGCCGAGCAGATCCATGCCGGCCACGACGCTTGCACGTTCACGCCTTTGCACCGCATTGCGGATGGCGCGAGCGACACTCGGATCGACGGCGCGCTGCTCGAGCAGATGTTCCGCACCGAGCCACTCGATCGTTTCACCGAACACGGCGCGCCCCCCGGCGGCGACCAGCGCATCGACGATGCTGCCCGCGAGAGGATTGGCTACGAGGCCGGAACTCGGATCGGAGCGGCCGCACTCTATGCCGATGCACAGATCACCGAGGTCCACGCGCGTGCGACGCGCGCGCGAGGCTTCGCGCAGCATCCGCGCAGCGATGCGCGTGCCACGTTCGGTTACCGTGATCGCATCATGCTCGCAGTCGTCGAGCACGAGCGCCTCGACCGGCTTGCCGCTCACGGCAATCGCATCGGCGATCTCGCGAACGTAGGGAGGCGTGCCGCCGATCACCAGCGCTGCGGCCACATTCGGGTGGCGTCCGAACCCAGCCAGCGCACGACGCTGTAGAGCGGCGTCCTCACCAAAGAGGCCGCTTCCGAACGGGGTGGCGACCACACGCGCCCCGGGGACCGCACGGCCGATGCGCCGTGCCGTCGGCGACGTGAGTCCGGTAACCGACATCACGAGCACATGATTGCGCACGCCGACGCTGCCGTCGGCGCGGCGAAATCCTTCGAAATGGGCGCTCATGCCTCGGGGACCGCGCCGCCGGTTGGTGCGGTGCGGGGAATGAAACGTTCTGTCTTGAGCTCGTCCCACAGTGCTGCGGGGATGGGCAGCGCCGCCCACCGCAAATTCGTATCGACCTCCGTTGTCGTCCGATAGCCGCATACCGCGGACACGACTGCCGGATGCGACAGCGTGAACTGCAACGCGGCTGCACCGAGCGGAATGCCATGGCGCGCACAAACCGCTTCCAGTCGCCGTGTCCGTTCAGCGATTTCGGGCGATGCTTCCGTGTAGAAGAATTTCGCGCCGGGCACGGCGCCCGTCGCGAGGATGCCGGAATTGAAGGGCGAGGCGACGATGACGCCGACGTCGCGCTGCTGACAGTGCGGCAGGAATTCGTCGAGTGCCGCATATTCGAGCAGCGTGTAACCGCCCGCGAGCATGAAGAAATCGAAGTCACCCGCCCGCGCAAAGCGCAGGCAGACGTCGGCACCCTTGACCCCGACTCCGATCGCGCGTACGACGCGTTCGCTGCGCAGCCGCTCGAGCGCGGGATAGGCACCGCGCATCGCCTCGCCGAACCGCCGCTCATAGTCGTCGCCGTGCCAGCGCGGATTGACGTCGTGGATGAACACGATGTCGACGCGGCAGAGGCCGAGCCGCTGCAGGCTGTCTTCCAACGAACGCAGCACGCCGTCGTAGCTGTAGTCGTACCCAAGCTCGAACGGCAGGCGGTCCTTCGGCGCCGGCGATGCGCAGTGGGGGCGTAGCCGCCGACCTACCTTCGTCGACAGCACGAATTCGTCGCGATCGCGCTGGCGAAGCGCGGTGCCGAACCAATGCTCGCCCAAGCCGCTCGCATAGAGCGGCGCGGTGTCGAAATAGCGGAAGCCGCGATCGTATGCGTACGACAGCACGTCCTCGGCATCGCGTTCGGCGGCAACTGGAAACAAACTGCCGCCACCGTAGCCAAGCGCCGGCAGCGCCGGCCGACTGTCGGTAGCGCTCACGTCAGATCCGGCAGGCGGCCGGTCTTGCGGCCCGCGCGCGCGACGACCTCCTGCACTTCCGTGGCGGCGCGATTGAGTGACTCGACGGGGGAGCTCTTGCCTATGATGCATTCGTTGAGCCGCAGCGAGACGATCGACGACATTTGCGCCGCCTCAGGGATCACTGCGTACATCCTTGCAACCTTGGAATTCTCCGACTGCGCCTTGAGAAACCGGAACTTCGGGTCGCGCGCGAGATCGGTCGCGCCCAGGTCGACGCGCACGGGCACGGCGCCGTAGCGCGTGTACGCGAGCTGGTGATCCAGTGTCTGGAACCACGTAAGGAACGCGAGCGCCGCGAGCTGGCGCTCGCGCGCCACGTTCCGCGCGATAGCACCGATCCAATGGCCGGCACGACTTGCATGCTTGCCATCGGCACTGCGCGGGATTAGCGCCGCCTCGCACTTGCCGACGACGGCCGACTTATTCGGGTCCTCGAGTTGCGCCCATGCGCCGACGATCCCGATGGTTTGCGCGGCCTTCCCAGTCGCCATCAACTGAATCATCTGTCCCTGGCTGACCGCGCCTGCCGTCGGATAGCCGCCCGCCTTGCCGAGCTTGAGGTAGAAGTCGAGCGCGCGCCGTGCGGCCGGGCTATTGAGTGTGACGGTGAAATCCCCAGTGCTCGCGTCCTTGAAGATGTCGCCGCCGAAGCTAAACAGGTAATTGCTGAAATCGGCGAGCGCCGAGTCGCGATCGTCGCGATGCACGAAGCCGTAGATCCGCGACCCGTCATTGAGTCTCTGCGCGTTCGCGAGTACCTCGTCCCAAGTTTCGGGCACCTTGAGGCCGTGCTGGTCGTAGAGGTCCTTGCGGTAATAGAACACCTCGACGTTGCCGTTGACCGGCACTCCCATCAGCTTGCCGCCGCGCGGATCGAACGTGCGCAGCTTGTCGTTCCAGTAGATCGTGCCGCCGTACGTGCTGACTTGGGGGTCGAGCCGGAAGTTGCGATCGAGCTCGGTGAGCGGCGCAAGAAAGCCGCCATCGAAGAATTCGACCATCCAGTTGTTGTCGATCGCGAGCAGGTCGTAGGACCCGCTCCCCGCGCGCAGCGAGTTGCGGATCTTGTCGAGCGCCCCCGCATACGGGTTGACGTCGAGCTCAATATGGCTTCCCGTCTCCTTCTGGTACTGCTCGACCAGCTGGCGGAATCCGTCGAACCAGGGCGATTGGTTGATCACCATCGTGATCGATGTTGCCTTCGACGGCGACTGCGCATGGGCACCGCGGGTGCCTAACGTGGGTGCGAGCGCGGTGGCCGCCGCCACCCGCAGGAATGTCCGACGATTTGCAGCGTAGGTCACCGCGCCTCCGTATCGATTATCGAGTAAATCGGCGTGCGTAATGATTGCGCAATCATTGAGATGATGCTACTGTGCGCGGCGACCTGTCAACGATTTCCTCGTGAGCCGCGCGCACTCCGCTGCCTCGTCCCGCTTCTCCGCGACCCGCGCTCCGCGCTTGGTCGATGTCGCGCGCGTCGCTGGTTTGTCGCCGATAACCGTCTCGCGCGCGCTTCGCGAGCCAGACAAGGTCTCGCCCGAGGCGCGTTCGCGGGTCGCCGTGGCCGTTGCCGCCACCGGTTATGTCCCCGACCTCGTGGCGAGCAGTCTCACAAGCCGGCGCACACGCCTGGTGGGACTCGTCGTGCCCACGATCACGGCGTCGATCTACGCATCGACGGTAGCAGGACTGTCCGGCGTGTTGCGCGACCGCGGCTTCGAGGCGCTGATCGGCGACTCCGGCTACTCGCTGGATGGCGAGGAAAAGCTCGTTGCGGCGTTCCTCGGCCGCCGCGCCGACGGCATCGTGTTGAGCAACGTCGAGCATACGCATAGCGCGCGCCGGATGCTGTCACGCGCAAGCGTGCCCGTCGTCGAAACGGGCAATCTGACCCGAAATCCGATCGACATGGTGGTCGGATTCTCCAACCACGACGCGGCGCGGGCGA
>Ga0207664_10001433_pt1 | contig 15681 bp, 15 predicted proteins | sample LARL83metaG_FD_184349 | JGI IMG/M metagenome (GOLD analysis project Ga0207664, IMG submission 184349) | Corn, switchgrass and miscanthus rhizosphere microbial communities from Kellogg Biological Station, Michigan, USA - LAR L8-3 metaG... | ecosystem: Host-associated > Plants > Roots >... | reverse complement strand
GTAGATGGAGCCCCAGTACTGACCGGGATATATGACGGAGGTGACTTTATTGATATCGGCTGGGAACTGCTTGACTATCGGTGTGCTGCAAGCGGGGGTTGTACCGTCGGGTTTATAGCCTTCGTAAGTCTGTGTCCAAGTAACCGCTGGGCCTTTTTGCGAAGTTGGGATCGGCAGCTGACTTAAGCGGCCACCAGACTTGTGCGCGACCGAGTAACCTGCCATTACTAAAATGCCGATGACCGCCAGGAATATAAAAGTCTCTACCGGGCTGAAACCATTCTGATATTTATTTGTTTTACCCACCATAGCTTCCTAGATAAGAACCTGCTCAGTTTAGTTTAATACCTAAGTCTTTCAATTGTTGTTCGCTGACAATGTTGGGAGCATCCATCAATAGGTCGCGGCTGTCGCCAGTCTTCGGGAAGGCGATAACTTCACGGATGCTTGGCTCGTTCTGCAGCAACATCACCAGCCTGTCAAAGCCCCAGGCAATACCACCGTGCGGTGGTGCGCCGTAGCTCAGAGCCTTCAAAATATGCCCGAAGTCACGCTGGATGTTCTCTGGCTTATGGCCGATGATTTCCAAAACTTTCTGAAGAGCTTCGGGGCGGTGGTTCCGAATGCTGCCGCCGCCGATCTCGTAACCATTTAGAATGATATCGTACTGGGTAGTTAGGATTTCTCCTATGTCCTGCTTATCCATCAGTCGCTGTCTATGCTCTGGAATTGGAGCGGAGAATGGGTTATGAGTGAACGTCCACTCGCCAACGGCTCCGTGATGCTCTTCTTTGTTGGTTTTCTCAAAGAATGGAAAGTCGATTACCCAGGCAAAGGCTAGCTCATCCGGATCTTCCTTATTTTGTCTTAGGTCTGGACGGTCGGTACCGTATTTGTCCATAGCTTCTTTGTAGGTCATCCGAGGGAAAGGTTTTTGAAGAATACTCTTATTCGGATATAGAGTCTCCACGATTTTAATCAGCAGCTCTTCATTAAGCGCCATCACGTCTTCCCTCTCCACGAAACTCATCTCTAGGTCTAGCTGGGTGAACTCCGCCTGACGGTCTCCGCGGGCGTCTTCGTCACGGAAGCATCGGGCGATTTGGAAATACTTCTCAACACCGCCAACCATCAGAAGCTGCTTGAATTGCTGCGGCGATTGCGGCAGCACAAAGAATTTTCCTGGATCGAGCCTGGCCGGGACTACAAACTCCCGGGCGCCTTCCGGAGTACCTTTGGTAAGATTGGGTGTCTCGATTTCCCAGAAGCCTTTAGCATCCAGTTCATCGCGTACCAGTTTAGTAATCCGATGCCGCATCTCGATGTTCTTAGCCACGCTGGCATTGCGCATATCCAGATAACGGTAGGTCATACGGGTTTCTTCGCTGACGTCGCGGGCTTTTTCAATCTCAAATACCGGAACTTCGGATTCGTTAAGGATTTCCAGACTCTCCGCGCCCAGCTCCACGCTGCCAGTAGGCATATCATCATTAACCTGTTTCTCGTTTCGTTTCTGGACCGTACCAGTTATAGCGACCACGAATTCACTTCTCAGGGCTTCGGCCTTTTTGAACAGAGCTTCATCGCCGCCGCCCCAAAATACTACCTGCAACAGTCCTGAACGGTCACGCAAATCAATGAATATCAACTTGCCGTGGTCTCGACGGCTATGCACCCAGCCTTTGACCAACACTTTTTGGCCGACCTTATCGACCAGCTCGCTAACCGGAGTTCTTTCCATATAGTGGCTATTCTACCACTGTTTTTTTAGTGATGACAGGCTTTTTTAGGCAGCTTCTTCGATGTCTTTAAAACGGGCCAGCAGTGTTGGTAGTGCCGATTCTATGACCCGCCCGACTATTCTAGGATGTCCAAGACTGGGCCCTGAGCCCATTTTTGAATACCAACCTTCGCTAATTCCCGTGTGGGTGGCATAGACGGCGCGGCCGTTATCTAGCTGGTATTGTTCATTGAACGATAGGTGCAGAAACAGTCCGGGCTCTAAATTAGAACTGATGGTCAGTTGTTCATTATCCGGCTTAGGGCCGGGCGCGAGCGTTGCCATTAAGGCTTTGTGTCTGTGCGGGTTCTCTACATAGCCAGGATCTCCGATCAATAATGCCTCTTGTTCAAGACCATCGACCTGCCTCGCCTGAGACTTCACAGCTAAAGCCAGGCCGCGAAGTAGTCCGTGATTTAAAAAATCCGGGAGATGTCCCGGATTATTGATGGCTTCGATTTGTTCATCAGTCGGAAATTGAATTTCCAATGGCGGTGAGATTTGTAGAATTTCTGTGTTGATGAGGTGTTCTTGCTTAGTCATTTTTACCCAAATTGTCAGCAGTATAGTAGTTTAGGCGGCCAAGCACAAGCTTTTTATTAAACTGGGTTCGCGGGTTCCTCCGGCAGCGGTTCGCTGTGGGCTTCCCTGTGTCGCTGATGTTCCTTTTGGGCTTCTTTGGAAGCTACTTCACGAAGGTCGTCGTATTTGTCGAATTCATCCACTATTTCCTTACCGACTATCTGTTCAAGCACATCTTCAATACTAAGTACCCCAACTATTTCTTCGAAGTTATTAACGACTACGAACAGATGGTGGTGGGTCTTTAAAAAAGCATCCAAACTAGAGCGCAGGCTCTGTGTCTCGTTTACGAAAAAGATTTTCTTATCCATCAGATCGCCCACTTTGCCGCTGCCGGTATACCCGACCAAATCCTTCAGGTACAGTGTTCCTATAATCTGCGGAGAAGTATCGCTACTGCCGTCTTTGATTACTGGAAAGCGGCTAAAGCCGCTATTATGAAGCTCATCCATCAGTAACGGGCCGACCTGATCGCTCTCGGTGACCAGCTTCATTTTCCTAAGCGGAGTCATCACGTCGCCCACGATCTTATCGCCGAAGGTCAAGGCGTTATAAGCCATCCTGAGATCATTTTCCGGAATCCTATTTTCCGGATTTTGGTTCTGATGATTCAAAAACTCCTGTAGATCTTCCTTTTCGTAAATGCCGTCTGGTTTGTGATCTACCCGGTGCGGTAATACGGCGCTCACCCTGGCGAATATTGGTTGTAAGTAACTCATTACTATCGATATAATCGGCGCCGTCTTCGCCGCCCAGCTCCATACCCAGCTGTTGGTGGCATGTATTGGTTGCCACACTCTCAGAGCATAGGCTAGTACCAAGATGAATATGAAGGCCATTACCCACGAACCGCTGGCTAGCACCCCGAAAAGGAAAGCTGCTGACAGGCAGCCTTTTATAAGCAAGAGTATGTGCAGACTATCGCCATAAGCCGCCATTCTATATATGGCTTGGGCGTTGGTATCTTTGCCTTGCTTAGCTCTGCGCTTCAGCTCTTTTGGGCTGAGGATACCTAGGGCTTTGTCGATAACGATCGAATTAATAAGGATAATCAGCAGTAATAGTTCAAGCAATAGCTTCATTACTTCTTAATTTATCATACCCACGATATGTGATATTAACCCTTTACAAATAAATTTGTGAGGAGTAGATTAGAAAACTGTGTCAAAGAAATAAATAGGTGCCCATCTGAATAGAGTGCCTGAACAAGGAGATTTACTATGGGCCAGGAAAGGTACCAACACTACGAAATGATTGCTAAAGCCGAAGCCGAAACCACACCTGCTGAAATTATTTGGATAGGACGCTTAGACGGTGGCCTTCCAGACCATAAGGTTTGGAGTGGTGGGATTACCGCCGAAACAGAGGCCTTAAAAGACCGTTTCCAAACCGATGAAGCAGGAGTCCAGAGGCGTATAGAGGAGCTGAAGCAATCAATCGAATCTTATTATGTGCCGACCAGCCCTAACGCCCAGGTGCGCTGCATAGACGGCCGCTCTGAGACCGAAGAAACCGTTGCCGATTTGCCGGAGTTGGGCCCACAACTTGCCGGCGGAACTCCGGCGACCGCCCTGTCTTATCGTCTGGCCCATTTTGAATCAATGCCAGAAGGCGCGACGATCGAAACGGATCTGGATGAAATTTCCAGAATAATAACAAGTTTAGGCTTGCCGTATCTGCCTGGCGCTCACGATGATGAGCACAACGGCGTGGGCTGCGGGGCTCTGGCGCATATGTTGCGGATCGCCGGTAAAATGGAAGATCGCGTAGCGATGCAGGACTACGTTCGGGCGATTACTGACGACTATTACGATCAAGAGATTTTTGAAGAGGTTCTGGGAAACGTCAGCAAAATTCTGGGCCCGAACTATAAAGATACCTACTTTATGAAAGACGAAACTACCGGTGAATATACCTTCGCCCCGCGTCTGCTAGATAAGACCGAGCAGATCGGCCGAAGCGAAGACAGAAAAGCGGTAGAAGTGTTACGCGGTAATCACAACGAGTTGCTACTGATGATCAACAAGCAGCCCGGCACGACTCTCAACCGCGATAAACTGTCTGCCGATAATAATCATCTGGCGCAGGTCTTCAACTATGACTACTGGGTCACAGTTGATAGAGCTCAACAGTTTTTCCCTGGCGACCAAGAAGCTCAGAAGAAAATTATTACCTCAAAGGTGATGTTTGCCGTCGGGACGGCGATGGCGTTAACCGACGGCTCCCTTGAGGCCGGTATCCGTCAAACAGCGCCGTAACAGTACGTGCTAGACTAGGAATAGCTATTAATCGGAGGAGTTATGGATAGGCGTTTTGCATCAATTTTAGCGGTTCTTTTTGTCGTAATCATAGGTCTGGTGGTTATAAATAAAAACTCTAGCAACTCAAGCAACGGCAGCAAAGGCAACCAGTCCCCAGTTACTAACCACACTTTTGGCGATAACAAAAAAGGCGTGACCCTGGTGGAGTACGGTGATTATGAATGCCCGATATGCGAAGCCTATTACCAACCCCTTAAGCAAGTTACTGAACAATACAAAACGGATATTCACTTCCAGTTCAGGAACCTGCCCCTAAGCTCCATCCACCGGAATGCTTTCGCAGCCGCCCGAGCTTCGGAAGCCGCCGCTAAACAGAATAAGTATTGGGAGATGCACGATTTACTCTATGAGAATCAAAGTGACTGGGCCGAATCAACCGCTCCTCAGACAATCTTCAACGGTTATGCCAAGCAGCTCGGTCTGAATACTGATAAGTTCAAGCAGGACTACTCCAGCCAAGCGGTAAACGATGCCATAAACGCCGACATAGCAGCTTTTAATAAGACCGGGCAAGAGATGGCCACTCCTACCTTCTTCCTAAACGGCCGCTACCTATCCAACGGTAATTTCTCCGATCCAAGGACCGGCCAACCTAGCGCAGAAAAAATATCGGCCGTCATAAAAGCCGAAATCGATAAGAGAAATTCCGACTCGAAGCAGTAGCTTCCATCTAGTACGAAATAAATTTTTGCCACTGGGGCCGCTGGACGCGGACCAGTACCTTGTGAGTCTTCGAAGACCTCACCTTAACTTTGATAGGCATAACCTGCTCCTGTTTGTTTTAAGAACTATTTTTGTTTTATCGCGTTTTTAGTATCTAAGTCTCTCGCTAAACTTCTAAAACTGCAACAATGTGCTTATATTGCCAGAGCGTGCTTATGCTTGTCAACAAAATTTAAGCATTACCTATATTGTCTAGAACCTCAACACCAGTTAACATACTGGTAATGGCAAATAAAAATCTGATTGAAAAAATTGCCGAAGCGCCGGCAATGGCGCTGGATAACACTCTGACAAAAACCGAAGAGTTAGCCCATAATCTTCCTACCAATAAGACCGTGAAGCGGACTAGGGAGTACTGGAATGTTCTTGGGCCGGGGCTGACTACCGGCGCTTCTGACGACGACCCATCTGGTATCGCCACTTACTCTCAAGCTGGTGCTCAGTTCGGCTTCCAGTTTTTGTGGCTTAGCCTCCTGACATTCCCACTGATGTCCGTGGTACAAGAAATGTGCGCCCGCATAGGTCTTAGCACGGGGCGAGGTCTGGCGGCCAATATCCGTAGTCATTTCAGTCGTCGTACGCTTTATATATCTACCCTGCTACTTTTTGCGGCCAACGCGTTTAATATCGGCGCCGACTTAGGCGCAATGGCTAAAGGGGCCCAGCTGCTCGATAAAAGCCTGAGTTATGGGATGCTCGTGGTGATGTTCGCTGTCGTGATGCTTCTACTCCAAATATTTATGCCCTATGCCCGCTATGCCCATTACTTAAAGTGGCTGGCTATGGTGCTCCTGGCTTACGTCGGCTCAGCTTTATTGGCACACTTGAACTGGGGCGATGTGCTCCACCACGCGGTTACGCCTACCATCCATTGGACCAAGGAGCAGATTCTGCTTATTTGCGCCATCCTAGGAACCACCATTTCTCCATATCTTTTCTTCTGGCAGACTTCCCAAGAGGTTGAGAATGAGATAATGGAAGGTAAGACTTCCATAGCTTCCAGGAAGGGTTCCGATAAGGAAGAGATAAAGGCAATGCGCATAGATGTTTGGAGCGGAATGCTTCTATCTAATATCGTTATGTTCTTTATCATCGCCGCCTGCGGGGCGATTCTTTTTCCGCAAGGCATCACCCATATCCAAACCGCCTCTGATGCCGCCGAGGCTCTGCGCCCGTTTGCTGGTGATGCGACTTATTTCTTATTCGCCATCGGCATCATTGGCACCGGTCTGCTAGCCATACCGGTTCTAGCCGGCTCGAGCAGCTATGCGATCAGCGAAGGCTTGGGCTGGAAAGAGGGGCTTTACCGGAACTTGCGCCAGGCCCACGCTTTTTATGGAACCTTAATCATCTCAGTATTGCTTGGCTTAAGCCTGAATTTTATAGGTCTTGATCCTATCAAGGCCCTTATTTATTCGGCCGTCGCCAATGGCATCGTGGCTCCTGTTATCCTAACTACCATCGTTATCATCAGCAGTAATAAGAAAATAATGGGTGAGCAGGTCAATAAACGCTCCACCACCTTTATCGGTTGGTTGGTGGTTGCCATGATGGCTGCCGCCGGTGTTGGCGCTATCTACACACTCTTTTAATTATGGATGCTGTTTTCTCCGGTTTAAGCCTGATTATTGTCATCGGCGCCGCAATGGCGCTAATAATGCGGGTTATCGGTCAACCGCTGATTATCGGCCATATTCTGACCGGTATCCTTGTCGGACCCGCCTTATTCCACGTACTCAAGGATCCGACCACATTGACCGTCTTTGGAAATATGGGGATAGCCCTTCTGCTCTTCATCATCGGTTTAGGAATGAACCCGCGCATCGTCAAGGAAGTCGGTCGTCCGTCGGTAATAGTCGGTGTTTCTCAAGTCGTGATTACCACCATAATAAGCTGGTTCGTGGCAGTGGCGCTTGGCTACAACCACCGCGAAGCCTGGTTTATTGGTATTGGTCTGTCCATCAACAGCACCATCGTGGCTCTGAAATTACTTAACGACCGCAAGGAACAAGGCCGTCTATACGGTAAGTTGACAATCGGCGCCTCGTTGATAGATGACGTCTTAGCGGCTATAGCCCTGTTATTCGTGGCTTCGGCTCACAATGGGCAGTGGTTAACATTAGGGCCGCTCATAAGCCTGAGTTTAAAGGGGCTGCTGATCGGCGTTGTTATGTACTGGATCACCACTACTCTGCTGCCGAAGATACAGAAGTTTATCGCTTCTGATCAGGAGATGCTATTCCTGTTCGCCATCGGTTGGGGTTTGGGAAGTGCCACTCTGCTGGCCAAAGCTGGTTTTTCCCTGGAGGTCGGGGCTTTGGCTGGTGGTATATCGCTGGCAACGCTGCCTTACGCCCAAGAAATCGCTTCGCGTCTGCGGCCGCTACGTGATTTCTTCGTTATCGTCTTCTTCATCGCTCTGGGCACCCAGCTGACCTTTACCGGCTTCAGTTCGATGATCGGTACTCTGGTAATCGCTACACTTATCGTCGTCGTTTTGAAACCTCTGATCATAATGATGCTGTTCGGCTTACTGGGCTACACAAAACGCACCAGCTTCAAAACGGCCATAGCTCTTAGCCAGGTCAGTGAGTTCTCAATAATCTTGGTAATCCTCGGCGTACAGCAGCACCTTATAGGCCAGCACATCGTGACTCTGCTGACTTTCATCGCCCTGATATCAATCGCTATTTCTACCTATCTGGTGACATTCGGAGACAAGATATACATCTTCCTGGAAAAATACCTGGCGCTCTTTGAGAGGCGGCATACCCTGTCGGATACGATGGTTATTCCCCGCTATGAACTAGTTCTGTTCGGTTACCAAAAAGGCGGGCACGAGTTCGTCCGTGTCTTTAAGCAATTAAAGAAAAAGTTCGTAGTCATAGACTACGACCCGGAAGTCATCGAAACACTGGAACACCAACGCATCCATTACCTGTACGGCGACGCTACCGACATTGAGCTACTCCAAGAAGCCAATATCGACAAGGCCAAATTAATAGTCTCGACCATCACGGATTTCGAAACCAGCTCCTCGCTACTCAATTTCTTAGACCGCGAGGATTCATCGGCCGTCGTAATCGCCCAAGCCGATAACGCCCGTCAGGCCTCTGATTTGTATAAGATGGGCGCCAGCTATGTGATACTGCCCCACTATATCGGCGGCGAGAAAATCAGCGCTTTCGTAAAAAAATCGGGCTTAAGCAAATCGGCCTTCAAGAAATTCCGTGACGACCATCTGGATTACTTAGAAAAGCAGCAGGCCATATTAGAAGACAGCTCGCACCATAGCCATATCGGCCGTACCGTAGTCAGTAACCTGACCGCCCTACATAAAGCTAAGGATTAAGCCGAATTTGCCAGCTTAGCCTCTTCGGCTAGCCTGAGCTTTTCAAGTTTTTTCTGGGTCTTATTGAGCTCATATTCTCGGTTCCATTTCGTCAGGGGCGATTCTTGCTTAACTTCTGGTTTTTCAGGACGGGACACTTTTTTGAACTTGGAAGTTCCTGTGCAAACATCATACTGCAGACCACACTCCGAGCATGTCAGCTTGCCCTCTATTAGATCGGAGTCCGGAACCACGACCTTCTTTTTGCAATCGCTATTGGCGCATTGGATTTTCTTTCCCGAAAGTTCCATTAAAGACTTGCCCTCTGAATTCGCATAACCGCCGTTGGCTATATTATTTGAGCCGACCGTTGTGTCGCAACCATAGAACTCCGTGCCGACAGCCCGCTCCGAAGCTCCGGCGCCGGCAACTGATTCTGCCAAGTTACCTTTATCGATCCATTTACCTTCCATCCGTTGTTTGTAGCTGGCCATAATGTCGTATCTAAGATCGTTGGCATAGTCGGCCAAGACTTTTAGGTCGAAGTTCGATCCTGCCAGATGGCAAAGACCTTCCATATGGGCATTCATCAGGTCTGGATTATTAAGCACGAATTCATAAGTACGCAAAGCTTGCTCCGGACTACGACCCGAGCGGTATGTCTGGCCGGTCTTAGCCTGGAGCCGATCATCGTAGGCCTGGACCAATCGCTCAGCCAGGGTATGCATATGCTCTAGGTTCAATTCATCTTGTTTTAGAATGATCGGATTGGCCAATATATCAACCGATGAGGCGTTGGGTTCTAGACTCATCTTAGAGTTTTGCCATAACCCCCAGCCACTGGCGATATCTCTTCCGTCTTCGACCGTCACTCCGTCAAGCGACTCCGAGTAGATGGAGAACTTTTGGCCGTCAGAAACACTGACTCTTAAGAATGCCCTTCTAAGTTCAGGGTCGCGGCCGACTTTTTTCAACGCCTCGCGTGGGGCCAGATCGTCACCGGCTAGTGAAAGTTCCACCATCGCGAAAGGTTCGCCAGTTTTGAGCAGCTCTTCTTGAGTCGCGGCGTTTTCCAGCTCGGCTTTGGATATCCGACGATAGAAAGCCAGCTGCGGGTCGTTCTCGGCCAAAGCCTTGGCGCGGGCATAGCCGTTATGGTGCATCTCATACCAATCAGTTACGCCGCCGGGCTGCAGGAAGTACAGCTTCCCGCCGCGGGCATCAAAGTCGAAGCGCGTGCTGACCTTTCCATTTAGAGCTTCACTGATATGCGAAGATTCCTGGTCGGCAGCTTGCTCGAATAGTTCTCGCTTTAGACGCAAATCTTCGGTCTCCTGCATCTCACGCAGCAATAGCACAGAACTTGCGTCTCTGCGACGCTCAAGTTCTTGGTAGCTAATCTGGCTCTCGGTTGTTTGCAATTAAAAAACCCTCTTACTTCACGGAGCAAGAGGGGGCAAGAAGCTGTTGTTATAACTCTTTTAATCTCCTGCTCGGGAGCAATTTTTACTTTGTTCGCTGTATCGGACTCGGCTTTTAAACCTTACCGTTGCGGCACAGTTCCGGATTTACACCGGATTCCAGCAATTAATTTGTTAACGTATTTAGAATATTAGCAGAAAAAGCCCGGTTAAATATGTAGTAGTTTTTGCTACTGGTTATTTTATCGTTTTTATGTTATAGTAGTAACTTATGTCTAGAGAGCGTATTCGAAAAGAATTATCCCCGGAAGAATTGCTGGAGTTGGAGGTGTCGATGCATAGATCGTTTGAACCTTGGACTCTGGCCCACAGTTCTGAAGATGGTAGTAGCATCAGCTACTTAGGCTACGACCCCGATAGATATCCGGAGCAAAGAATTACTGAGTATGTTACTCCAGCAAAGTTACCAGAGCTTCCCTTCGGATTAGAAACAAGGTTGCCGGATTCGGCAATTATGTTCGGCCTGCGTGAAATTGTGTTGGCTAAAACTCTTGGCGGTAGAGCTGTAGCCCGCCAAATAGTTAAGGATTTTAAAGAAACCCCCGCTTACCCCGACCAGCCGAATTCTCCAGGAGTAGCCAACGAAGTTGCCAGGCTTTTGGACGATGGCAAGAACGTAGCTATGATAGTAGCCCACAAATATAGACCGGATGTCGGCATCGGTCTTGGCGCCGAAGCCGTAGCTATGGGCAAGACAAGATATATTTACGAGAATAACTGGCAAATTATAAATAAGCTGATGACCGCCCAAGAATATCAGGGTAAAAGCCTGACCGAAAAAACCCGAGGAGTTGGCCGGATTGCTTGGGTGATCCCACCCGGTAAATCTACCTCACTGTACGATGTGCCGCGACGGGCGATGATAGAAGTTGGCCGCGGCAGTGGAGAGGTTCTTGAAGAAGCCTTGGATGATCCCCGCACGGGCGTTAACCTTGCGGTAGCACCGACAAAGGCTGGTATGCTGCCGGTAAAGAATGAGGCAGGCGAAGTGGTTGGCTGGAGGTTCCCGGAGATTGAGGGTGCCGCTCAAACCATGCTTGATCCTATGGATGCGGCTTTGCCGTTTGCCTTTAATAAAGATGTGGCAGGAAAAGTAAGCTGGCAGGTTGGCAATCTCATAACGCCCCCTGAAATGCCTGGTTTGAGCCAGAGTGAGAACAGCAAGCTATATATGGATCTGGTTATGCTGGATCTGAAAACCAAGATGGAAGAATTACTTGGTAAGCCCGTCGAATACAATCCTTTGATAGCCGCCGGACTAGGTTCAATAGCCCTACGCCAAGCTATTTAACTTTGAAGTTGTTCAGTATCGTTTCGAAAATTCCGTAGTCGGGACTGATGTTGTTGTCCTGATACATAAAGAAGTACTTGTGGGTTCCCTTTGCAGGTCCAGTTAATGTGACCGTGTTCAACCCTACACTGCTGGCCGCGCCGACCACCTGATGTGAAACGTTGGCATTATCGCAAAGAAAATCTACCAGTTCCCAGCGTGAAGGTAGGGCCGCCTGGTTTAGAGGTATATTCACCGGCCGCTGCTCCTCAGGCACGGCGTTCTGAGTAAAGTTGACGCAGTTATCGGAAATGTCGCCAAGGCTCATTGATCCGCCCTCGGTCTTAATAGGTAGAAGATGGTTCACGGCCTGATCTTTTGGAATAGTATCTACATATACCCGGAACCAGCGGCCGGCAGATTTCTTATCCTCGCTTATCCATTGGTAGCTATGATATCGGGCATCCCAATCTTTGGCGCTCAATTTCCAGGGCCCTGGCAGGGTAGCTGTGAAGAGGGCTTCATCAACCTTGGTGTCAGTGCTTTTAATGTCGCTGATGGTCGTTGTCCGGGCCTTGTCATTGTTGCTCAGAGTGTTCTTGGCCTTGGGCGCAATTATAAAATAATAGCCAGCGGCAATGGCTGCCAACAGGAATAATGTGATTATAAATACTGGGCGTCTGGTTAATCTATAGACCGGTTTTCCGTGTTTATACATAAGGGCTTAAGAACATTATAAAGAAGTTTGACGGGAGAGATAGCTCTCCCCTATAATCAATCTGTTCTGAAGCTTAAATATAGGAAAAGAGCAGCCCGCCAAAATGTATTTCATTTTGCCGGCGCGATGAGAAAAACCTTGGTTTGTCTCATAAGCCGATAGGCGCTATTCCGGGGTAGCTCAGCGGTAGAGCGGGTGGCTGTTAACCACTAGGTCGCTGGTTCGAATCCAGTCCCCGGAGCCAAGAAAAGACGAGTCCTTTGGGGCTCGTTTTTTCTTGCTTTAAGGTAGCCTGAACCGTAGAGGAGTTATGTGAACACGTGTGATGCTGCGCACCGACACAGAATCCAGATCATTCTATGATGCAGATATCAGTAAGTGAAAGGAGTGAATTTATGTTTGCAATGACGTTTCTCGGGTATACCCTTAGTCTCTTCGTGTTTATGTTCCTAGTGCTGCTTTGGGTAGCAATTGCGCTCATACCAGCAAATATCGCTAAGAGTAAGGGACATAGTTTCTGGGGCTGGTTTTTGGTTAGTATATTTTTCTGGTGGATCACCTTATTCATCACCATATTTATGCGTGACCGCAGCGCTACAAGCTTGGCAAGTTAGCTCAAACAGTAAGGCTATTGCCGCTTAGGCTGTCCTACTGGTGGCTTAAAGTATAAGCCCTATAGATTAGTGGTTATTTTTATGCATAATTAAGGTTATGGCAGACAAAACAAAAAACAAAGTCCGGCCCAGCAAAAAAAGAATTATTCTCTTAATCGTCGCGGTTCCATTAATCGTCGTCGGTTCTTTTGTTGCAGTTGAAAAAGCTCGATACTATAAAGATGCGGCCGATCAAGCCAACTTGGTATCTATAAGAGAGCTCATTATCACCGCTATTAGGGCCGTTAAGCAAAATGCTCCCGTCGACCCCCGTACTGGTGATGTTTATTTTCCTGAGGCCAAGCTATATTTGCCTGATCCCGGTGGCCCTACGACATTTACATATTTGTTCGATTCTGTAGATATAGCAGACTCGCAATCAGGGCTAAGTGTAAGCACCTACCCTGTCAGAGGTAGCACGCCGTTATATACGGCGAAGAATATGAATGAACTTTTCGCAGCCGTACCAAAACTCCAGGCCTGCTCCAGGGGGATCAAACTTGTCTATAATAAGTTCCCTCAATCGGATAAAGAAAATATGTTTGTTAATACCGCCCATCTAAATAATGGGAAAGATGTATACATTTACATCGAGAATAAATGCCCGGAATTAAAAGATACCGCCAACTTATTCACCGACATCAAAGCCTACTAAAATCAACTTTTCAACGGTATAAAGACCATCCAGTCTTGAACAAGTACGGGTACTGTGGATTAGTGGTTATGTTTTATGCATAATGTACTCAAGTAGTAATAAGAAGGGTTTATATGGCAAAAGTACAAAGAGGAATTAGTACAATCGAGGTCGTACTGATTGTGATCATCATAGGTTTAGTGGGATTTACCGGCTGGTATTCTCTTAACGCTAAAAAGAACACCGATAAGACCCTGGCCACCGCTGATAAATCTAGCCAGACAAAACTTACCAAAGACCAGATTGCCGCCGCTCAAGTAGCTCCTATCGAAGCGGCCGTACGGGAGCATAATCCTGAGCTAGTCAAAGCTAATCCCCGCCTCGATGTCAGAGTTACGGAAATCAACGGCGACAATGCCAGAGGCACTATAGGCACTGGCGAGAGTGCTATTCCCTTCATAGCCCACCGGGATGGAAGCTCTTGGAGCGTTATCTCACAAGGCTCCACCAAACCAACAAAGGCTGACGGCCTGAAATACAACCTGCCAGCCAGCTGGTATTCAACTACCTAATAGCCTGGGAAGTAGTCTGTCATTACGGCTACTTTTTCTACACCAGCCGCCAGCAGCATTTCTTCATAGGCTTCCACCATAGGCTTGGGACCCGATAGATAAAACACGGCGCTTTTATCGCTCAAATACTTATCCATATCGGACTTCTCAATGCGCTTATCGACAAACTCCAGGATGTTGAATGATGGATGGTTTTGCTGAACCTGTTTCAGCTCTTCACCGAAGACAAAATTGCTGTCTCGGTTGGCATACATCAAGTCAATATTTATTTCTTTATTGTCATGCGCCAGCTGCAAAATCATCGATCTAAAAGGCGTAACGCCAATGCCGCCAGCAATAAAGATATGATGATGCTCTCCTTCTTGCAGTACAAAGCTGCCCTTAGGGCCATCGGCTTCTATTTCATCACTTGGCTCCATAGCTAGCAGCGCCGCTTTGAAGCTGCTCATCTTTTCGCCGTCAAAACGGGTAGTTATTCTGACATTTTTTTCAAAAGGAGCTGAGGCGATAGTAAACCAGCGCTCGGTTCCCCGCTCGTCCGGATTCGGATGGTCCAGAACATAATGCAGGTATTGGCCCGGCTGCCACTGCAGTGGTTGTTCCGGTTCAAATATAAAGCTGTGAACACCGCTCACCTCTTGGTTTTTTGTAACTAAGCGCATCTTCATCTCTAAAAAAGCCTCTCTTTCGTATTCATTATAATCGATGTGTTAATTCTTAAATAGCATCTTTCTTATTGCTCTTATGCTTTGAGTGGATAATAATATAGGTTGATGAATGGTGATTTTATAAATCAGCGGCCTCAAGCGCCTCAAACTTCCACTCAGATACCAGTCAGTGGTAATGGGGTTGTTCAGGAGCCCACACCCCCCCAACCAACCTATCCTATCTACCAGAAGCCTAAGCGAAGTTTTCTGAAGTTTCTCTTGCTGATAGTCCTGTTGGCTGCGGCTGCCGGAGGCGTATATTACTGGCAGCAGATGAAGATAAAGGATCTTAACTCACAGATTCAATCTCTAAATTCCGAGAATTCGGCCTTAAGTAATCAATTAGCTGCGGCCTCCGCTGCGGCAACGCCGAAAGACGAAACTGCCGATTGGAAAGTTGCTACCACCTCTCAAAAAGCTTTTACTATCAAAATTCCTGATGGCTGGAAAGTATCTAACTACGCCAAATCAGACTTTATCGCCGCAGCTAGCTCAGCAGATTTAAGTTATCAAAAAGGCACTGCCGCCACTATAACCGACGTGGCCACGCCGCACGACGCCAACTCGCCTGTAGCATTTTCGACTAGCTATACCGATGCCACCAGCTTGCCTAAACCTGTTGGCACGGAAAGTGATTTCGCGCTTGGTACCTTGAGCGGCAAGAAATACTCACAGGTCTACACTGTAGATACAGGCACCGGAGCACTAGCCCACAAGAAAGGCGATAAGACTTACGAATACCGCTTTACCTTGACTAACGGCAAGGCCTTCGTCTTAGTCTATAACGTCCGAGGCACCGATACCGACCAGGTAGATCTGGTTGAAAAAGCCCTTAAGACCGTAAATATCGCTCAGTAATCAAAATATCGTTCTTAAGATTTGCTTCTTCTCGCAGCTGTGTTCTTCTAG
>Ga0207664_10001432_pt1 | contig 15683 bp, 23 predicted proteins | sample LARL83metaG_FD_184349 | JGI IMG/M metagenome (GOLD analysis project Ga0207664, IMG submission 184349) | Corn, switchgrass and miscanthus rhizosphere microbial communities from Kellogg Biological Station, Michigan, USA - LAR L8-3 metaG... | ecosystem: Host-associated > Plants > Roots >... | reverse complement strand
GCGGGTGCACCGACCTGGCCTTTATGGCCGGGAGCGGTGTGCCATGTCCAGAGGGTTTTCCCTTAAAAGTGCGCCGGCCTGTATCACTAGCAGGTTATCAACTCCCGGCTGCCGGTCTGCTACCGGCTACGGCCTTGATAAGCCGATCTAGTGAGGAATTTCCAATGTCAGTCATCGCAATCAACGCAGACGCCAAGCCCGCCAAAATCATCCCTGACGAATTATTTTTCCAAATGGTGTGTGAGTGGAAGAAGGCGCGGTCACAGTATCAGGCCCTTACTGCGGAAATCGACAAGATCACCATGGGCGGATTGAGAGAACACGACGCTAGCGATCAACTCGAAAAACAGGCTTCACAGGTTTTAGAGCAAATGGAGAGCATCCAAGCTCATATCGAATCATGGACGCCTGAAAGCGTTCTGACGGTACGCGCATCGCTTACGATGACGATGGACATTCTCGCAGCCTTCCAAGCGGAGCCGGAAGGCGTGCTGTCCGGTGGCGACGTGTTGGGCCTGATACGCAATGCCATTAGTGCGCTCGAATATGCTGACAGCGCCATGGCGTTGAAGGCGGAAGAGCCGACGACGCGCGCTCTAAAGGTCGCAGTAGCCTAATTTGCTGCAATCTAGGTCTAGCTTCAACGCGCAATAACGACCCAATATATTGTGCATATTGTGTGCACGATTAGAATAGAAAAGGGGTTAGTTGGGCAAAAACCAGCTAACCCCTTGTTTTGATTGGTGAGCGCGGAGGGACTCGAACCCTCGACCCCATGATTAAAAGTTATGGGAAGCCGCTTACTTAAGTCATTGTCTCGGCAAGGTTTTAACAAAAAAGCTTCGATAATCCCTACGCCGCAGTGGCTTTATCAATTCCCGTGATTTCCATCTTATTCCTTGCGCTTTCCTGGACCTGTGTGCATAAGGTGTGCACCACGACCACGTGATTTACGGTGTGCACAATGGCCAAGATCAGCAAGAAAACCGTCGAAGCACTAAAGCCCTTCGGAATCATAGCGGATCAAGAGGTAAGGGGATTCGTTGCTCGTCGCCTTGCCAGCGGCAAGATCACTTATGGTTTCCGCTATCGGGATAAGACAACCGGCACTCAGCGATGGCTTGGGCTTGGATTGCATGGAACCATTACCGCAGAACAGGCTCGCGAAGCCGCGAAGATGCAGGCCGGCGAGGTTGCAAAAGCGAAAGATCCTGTAGCCGATAGGTTGGCCTCTCGTGCTGAGGCCGCGCGCCTATCGAGAGTGGCGGTTAATACTGTGAACGCGGTGCTAGACACCTTCCTTGACAGGCACGCCAGCAAGCAACGCAGCGGCGATGAAGTGAAGAGAATTTTCAAGCTGCACGTAAGGCCCAGGATAGGCCCTAAGTCGATTTACGAGCTGACGCGGCGCGACATGACTGAAATGCTAGATGATATTGAGGACAAGAGCGGCCCCGTTATTGCTGACCGTGTGTTGGCGCATGTTCGCAAGGCGTTCAACTGGCTTGCCGTTCGCGATGAGGCCTTCACGCCTCCCATTGTGAAGGGCATGGCCCGTACCAAACCCAAGGAACGCCAGCGCAAGCGCACGTTGGCCGACGCCGAAATCCGGGCTGTATGGTCGGCGCTCGATGATACCACGGTGCCAGAGGCGTTCCGGTTGATTGTCCGAGAATTGTTGCTGACAGCGCAGCGCCGGAATGAAGTTGCTAAAATGCACTATGATGAAGTGCAGGGCGACGTTTGGACGATCCCCGAAGATCGCGCCAAGAATGCCCGCGCCCATGTGGTGCCTCTATCGCCCCAGGCGTTGCGCTGGATCGGCAATAGATCGGGGTTCATCTTTTCCACCACAGACGGCGTGAAGCCATTTGGCGGCTACAGCAAGGCCAAGAAGGCCCTAGACGCTGTAATCGCGCGCCAACGTAAGAGCGCTGGCTTAGAGCCTCTTCCTAATTGGACCCTGCATGATCTGCGCCGCACCGCGCGTACCCTCATGTCCCGCGCTGGCGTCGATCCTGACACTGCCGAGCGCGTTCTAAACCACGCAATCGAGGGTGTCCGAGGCGTGTATGATCGATACGAATACCTTGACGAAAAGAGAGCGGCCCTGACGAGCCTTGCCGATCTAGTTGAAAGCATCGTGGAGCCTTCCAGATGATCGAACCGAAGGACACAAATCAAAGGACAATAAAATATCTTCTTATTTTTTTGGAGGGCCTGACCGTTGCTCCCTCGCGGCTTTCTGCCGGGAAGTTGAACGCCGAAAAACTAAAAACATGCCGTCTTATAATTGAGGGATGGAAGATTCTCGCGGGGGATGCTGCGGATCACGACTCGTTCTTAACGGCGGTTGAAACCATCCCCAACGTGCTTATTAAAAATCTGCGCCAGAATCCAAAGCACCGCCCCTCAGGCAGTAAAACGCGCACTCATGTTGAAACCGACAATCAAATTATCGCAATGGTTCGCGCCGGCTCCGAATTGAAGATCGCGATAATTCAGACGCTCGGTCACGCACGCCAGCTCCGTACGCATTCGGTGCGAATTAAAAACAAGATGAAAGAACAGGACGCCGAGACGGCTTCCATTATCGCGCTACAGTCGGCAGATTAAGTAGGGCGATTTTGAGTACACTTAATATGCAAGTGTTTTCAATGACTTACCATTGATTTCCGACCGTCATTACGGCATGTTCATCGTTGTTAATAACGATGGATCGGAAACATGGATCACAACACAGAACGACGACCGCCTGTCGATACCAAGGCTGCGGCCCGGTACGTAGGATTTCCCACAAACCATCTTGAAAAGCTCCGCGTATTTGGCGGCGGGCCAGTCTTTATCAAAAAGAACGGAACGGTCCGGTATGACCCGGACGACCTGGACGCGTGGCTAAACGCAGGCAAATTCAAAACCACGTCTGAATATGCCGACGCTGCGTCCGCCTGAAAAGAAGCGGCCCCGGAAAGCGCTGACACGCCCCGAGGCCATAAAACTCCCCCTAAATTGGAAGCTTTGAAATGACCTACAATACGAATTTGAATCGCGCAAGCGAATATCCCGTCAATCCAGGTTGGCGAAACCCTGAAACTAGCCGAGCAACAGCCATTGCGATCACGCCGCAAGCGAAGGGGCTGCAACGTCGCATCCTCAACTGGCTTCAGGAACACAAAGACGGCGCTTATTCCTCTGAGGAAATCGCCACTGTGTTCGGCCTTCAGCCGCACGAAATCTATCCGCGCATTAGCACCTTGCTTGCTCAGAAGGCAGTTGAAGATTCGAAACTTCGGACAAAAAACGAAGGCGGACACAACGTCATTATGTGGAAGGCTGTCTAATGGAGGGCGCAGCAAAACACAGCCCGCGCGTTGAAGCCGCTGAAAAATTAGAGCTGGCACTAAAGCCCGACAAGCCGACGCCAGGCCACATGCGGGCAATGCTACTGGAAGGCGCCAAACACTACGAAGAGAAGTTCGGGAAAGGCGACGTGCCGCCTGAACAGCTCGTCGATAGGATGATGGATCTAGATGCTGTCGTGCCGACGCCCGGACTTGGAGATCGGGTAGCGAATAGTACGGCGTCGGTGGCTGATATTTATGCTTCCCGCGATGACGCGGGCGGTGTGATCGATCGTGAAAAAGATTTTGATTGGGAAAAAGATCCATCCATCTTTCTACAGCGCCAGCCCGCAACCGCGATGTACGCAAATTCTCGCAATTGTTTGGTGCTTCGTCAGGAGCGCGACTGGAACGAGGAGCAGGACCACTTCGTCATCATCTCCGCTGACCAGCGACAGCAGTTCCTAGATAGCCTCTGCGATTTTGAGGGCATCCCCTCGTTCGGCGGGGATTAGGAACCCCTTTGGACAATCAGGCAGGAAATGATGGGGCTGAGCTGCGCACATTCACCGGCAGAAAGCTGGATTGGCTGAACGCACTCAGCGCCGACCCGAAGATGGACTCTAAGGCGTTTGAAGTTGGTTTTTGCATCGCTCAATGCATCAACCAAGTTTCTCACCTCGCCTTTCTCTCTGACGAGACGATTGCAGACAAAACCCACATCTCCCGCCCCGGTATTATTCGTGCCCGCATGGCCCTTCAGAAACGTGGCTGGGTTGATTGGAAGCGCACGGGCGGCGCGAACCATTACTGGATTTTGATGAACAACGTAGGCGCTCTGGTGGACTACCAGCAGACACTTAAGCGGGAGCGAGACGCCAACCGCGAACGCCGAAAGCAGGCCAGCTTAACCCATGCCTTAACCGGGGGGTTAACCCAGTGACGAATGCGCCTGAAAAATCAATTCGGTGCCCGTCCATGCTGTCCGGGGAAATCCACGGACAACGCCGGATGTATCAGAATGATAGATCGATGTCTCAACTTGATAGTTCCGATGTCTCAGAACCCGCACACATACACCTTCACCTTACACCTTCACTTGAGAACACATTCAATGCTTCTCGCTTCGCTCGAAGGCGCTCGCTTACGCGAGACGCCGTGTGTGTTTATTTAAAAAGGACGATTGGACCATGACGGCGAATAACAGCGAGCCCCTCGAAAACCCCAAGCTGACCGGACGGCCTACGGCGTATTCCAAGGAACTAGCCGACTCGATCTGCGATCTGATGGCCTCTGGCAAGGGACTGAGAGAGATATGCGGCAATTCAGATATGCCGGGAAGGACAACGATCCTGAGGTGGCTCGATGCCGACGAGGACTTTCGGAGCCAGTACGCGCGCGCGAGAACCCATTTGATGGATTTTTACGCGGAAGAGGTTCTAAAAATCGCCTTCGATGAATCCGGCGACATTCTGATTGACCAGGACGGCGATAAATCAAAGGCGGTGGCAAACCACGTCAAGGTGCAGCGGGACCGGCTGAAGGTGGACTCGCTCAAATGGACCATGAGCAAGCTGGCACCTCGACGATACGGCACAGAACCGGAAACGGACGAGGACGGCGCTGAGGGTGGCGTTGCTGGCCTGATGCGCAAAATTGACGGCAGAACCCGCTCAATCAATGTCCGCTGGGAGAAGATCGAACGCACCATCGTTGATCCCGCCAACAAGCCAGCGGCGGAGCCAGAGCCCGTTCGCATGCTCACGTATGAACCGGCACCTATCCCGGCGAACATTCCCCCAGAGTCATGGCGAGCCCTTCTGAGGGTGCTGGATGCTATCGAGGCACATGCACCGCCCGACGAACCAGAGCCGCCCAGCGCGCTCTTAGAGGCCATAGAGGCGGCAGTCCAAAACTACTACTCCGAGTGTTCATGATGTGTGCACGGAATGGAAGCTATCGGAAAGACAGTGATTATATTGGCACATTCGAGGGTAATCACATGACAGAACATCATGGGGCCTTGACCGTTCCCGCTTCGTTCCGCACATATCAGAGCAGTTAAACCGACCTTGGGGAGGGTCAAACGACAGAGCGGAGAGCGCATTGGCTGAGGACTTCGGCAAGTTTCTAATTCGTCTGCGGACGGCAACGGCGCTTGGTCGCCTCACCCACAACGAAGCTGTCCATGTGCTTGCTTGGGCCAAGGCTAACGGGCTCTCGGACGTGCTGAAGAGCATTCCCGACTTGCCGGCCAACGATACAGAGGCGTCGGCCTAATGGATCGATCAGCCTGGGTTGTCATCGAGGAAGATTGGGCGCAGCCCCGACAGTCAGCTCGCGTTGAAGGCGACAAGGTATCCACCTTTCGGGGTGAACCATTCATCATCAACGGTGCGGCCTCGCTTGATGATGGCGGAGAGTGGCTGCCGATAGTCAACATGGACTCGCGGCCCTTCGACTACGCCAAGGATTACCGGCTCAAGCCCTTCCTTGTGCGCGACGGTGAACGTGTCTGCCGGGTATTCCCGGTTATCAATCAATTCGACCACGACGCTCGGAGGGCTTCCTAATGAGCCAGTCCGGTGTAGTGGCATGGTCCACGACCGCATCTAGCAACGCTACGGCTGACAGCGCCGCTCCATGGCCGGAAGGCATGGCCCCGTCGCAGGTCAATGACTCCGCGCGTGGTGGCATGGCCTCTGTTGCCAAGTATCGCGACGACACGGCAGGTTCGCTTGTCACGTCAGGTAGCTCGACAGCCTACACGGTTACGAGCAATCAAAACGTCTCGACTACCGACTATATCGACGGCCAGCGGTTCTCACTCAAATTCCATACGGCCAGCGGAGCCGCTCCTACGCTCAGCATCGATGGCTTGGCCGCGTGGCCCTTGCAGACGATTGTTGGCACAGCGGTTCCTACTGGCTTCTTTATCGCCAACTCGATTTGGGACGTGACAGCCGACAAGGCAAACGCGGCCTTCATCGTCCACAGTGCAGCGGGTCAACTGCCTGCAAGCACGGTTTTGCCTGCGAGCGTCGTGACTACGGCCTCCATTGCCGACAAGGCGGTCACGCTTCGCAAGATGTATCACCCCGCATCCACTGCTAGGGTACTTGGCAGTGATCGAGTTGCAGCCCAATCAATTACTGGCGCAGCCAACAATGGCTCTGGTTTAGTCCGGCTTACGGTAAGCGATACAACTGGATATTCCACAGGCCAGATCAAGACCGTTTCCGATGTTCTAGGCACGACTGAGGCTAACGGCACGTGGACGATTACGGTTGTCGATGGAACGCACGTTGATTTGCAGTCGTCAACCTTCGCAAATGTGTACGTTTCTGGCGGCACAATCGGCGGCGGCGTTGAAGAATTGTCGCTGAGCGAAGTTCTCGATTTTGTCGGCTCTGCCGCTCGCGGCGACATCTTGGTTCGCGGCGCGTCTACTTGGGCTCGCGTTCCTGTGGGGACGCTTGGACAGGTTTTAACAGCGAATGGCACCGACACGTTCTTTGGCAATATCCCGCTGCTGCATGTGAGGGAAGAGCTTTCACAAAATAACAAAAGCGGCGTAGCGAATACGAGCAATGTTTGGAAAACACGGCCAATCACGACGACGGTAACTAACGAAGTTGGCGCCACGTTGTCGAGCAACCAGATCACACTTCTGGCTGGCACATACGAAATCGATGCACTCGTTATTTCCGGCACCTTTGGCGTCAACAATAACGCCCACTATCGTTGTCGGCTTCAAAATATATCTGACGGCGCAACGCTAGTTCTTGGCTTGAACAGCTTTATCAACGCCGCCGCTTCTGGCGGCACAAGTCAAAATTCCGGCTTAACGGTTCCGTTGCGGGGTCGCTTCACGCTGTCTGCGTCAAAGGTCGTCGAGATTCAGGCCTACACCAATGCCAGCTCTGACACCACTCCAAGCAACATTTCAGGGGTCGATGAAATCTGGCTCGATGCAATGTTTAGAAAGGTCGCTTGATGACGCACCAAACAATGCGCCCAGGCGTCACTCAAACGATTGCCTTCGATAGCAGCGCGGCGGTGGCAAACGCTTTCGGCGGTCAAACCTTCAAGGTGCGCTTGGTCGCAAATGCGCCGTGCAATTTCAAGATTGACACGACGCCAACCGCAACCGCGTCAGATCCATACTTGCCGGCGAATTGGGAAACATTCGTTACCGTTACCCCCGGCCAGAAGATCGCAGCAATCAAATCCCCGACCAACGGTCTTGTTACCGCAACGGCGGGTACTCTTTACGTTACGGAGCTTGCATAATGGGCGGAACGTCCACCACTAGCCAACAGTCATCTACAGAACCATGGAAAGCCGCACAGCCAGCGCTTGACAGCATCCTTGGCCAGCTCAGCCCGCTAATCTCAAATAGCGGTTTGTCCGGCACGTCCAGCAACGCGATCAACCAACTTGAAAACAACGCACAGGCTGGCAATCCCTACACCGGAGCTATTCAGGGCTTCGCGTCTAACCTTCTAAGTGGTGGCGGCGCGACAAACCAGAACGGCGCAATCAGCAGCGCTTATAATCAGTATCAGCAGCAGACCAACCCGCTTGCTTCGAATACAGATTACAACCCGATGAATACGCCGGGTCTTGCGGACTCTCTAAAGACACTCGGCTCTGACATTACCGGACAGATCAACGGACAGTTTGCATCGGCAGGCCGTGATATGTCAGGCATGAACACGCAGACGCTCGCCCGTGGACTGACGCAGGGCCTCGCCCCGGTCTTAACCGCCCAATACAATCAGAACATCCAGAACCAGCAGGGTGCGGCTAATAATCTGTACAACGCTGGCAACGCTACAGCGGCAGCATTGAACGGGACTAATCAGCAGTCTCTTATCAATCAGGGCAACGGCGTAACCGGCGCACAGGCCGCACTTGACGCACAGAATTACACGCCAACGCAGTTACTGAATCTTGAGCAGCAGAAGCAGCAAATCCCGGCGCAAAATCTTGGCTTGCTAACGAACATTGGCGTTCCGATTGCTGGCCTTGGTTCGCAGTCGCAAGGGACAAGCACAAGCCAAATGTCAGGCGCTCAGCAGTTCGCGATGATTATGAACGGCATTGGCAACCTGATTCCTAAATCTCCCGTTTCGTTCAAGTTCTAGGATCGCTCGAATGGCATTGTTTGACGGGTACTTTGATCCTAGCGCCGTCCAGGGCGGGGGCGGCGGTATGATCGATCGATTGTTATCGCAGTTGCAAATCCAGCAACAGGTGCAGCCCTCGCAGGGATTCCAAGATCAACCGACCGGGACGCCTGAAAATCCCGTTGCGGTTGGTGATTATCAAATGCCGCGTATTGGTGGCGGCTTCGATGCGCCTGCACCACAGCCAGACCCAGCGGCTATTCCGCAGAACGCGCAACCGGCACAATATCAAATTCCGCAAGCTCAACCCGCGCCGACACTCGGACCCGCGCCGACGCCGGGTGGATTTGGCGGCGCTATGAGAGGCTTCACCGCAAACATGCAGGGCGGTCCACTTGGAATGCTTGCTGGCGGTATTGCTGGCGCTATGGGCATGGGTCAAGGGACGCCAGAGGCTAACGCTCGCTCTGTTTTGATGCAGCAGTATCAATCTCTGATTCCCGTTCTCGGAGAACAGAAGGCGCGTTTGGCCGTTCTCAATCCAGACGCGCAAAAGATTCTGTTAAACGAAGCACTCACGAACAAACAAAAATACGTGACGATTAAGGACGCGATGGGCGCGGAGCATCCCGCCTTCGTCAATGAGATAGATCAAACAATCAACGGCAAGCCTTTAGCGCAGTTCTCGCAACCGGGCGGCACGAATGGCGGGCTTGGAAACCCTGAGCTTACCGGCGCAGAGTATCTGGCGACGTTGCCGAAGGCGCAAGCCAACACAGTGCAGATGATGGTCGAAGGGAAAATGCCGCCGCCGTCATCTTTTGCGCTGTCGAAGCCATATTGGCAGAACATGATTGCTGCCGCGAAGAATTATGATCCGACGTTCGACGGCTCGTTATGGAGTGGCCGCGTTGCTGGCGTAAAGGACTTTTCTGCAGGCAAAAGCTCGGAAATGGTTCGCTCGGCTAACCAAACGATGCACCATGTTGGCGCACTTATCGACTCGATGGATAATCTCGGTAATGGCGATTACCCGATCCTGAATAAGGTTGGCAATTATGTAGCCGAACAGAAGGGCTCTGGCGCGCAAGGCGCGTTCCGAACGAATGCTCACGCAGTCGCGGAAGAGCTGTCCAAGGTGTTCAAGGGCTCCAATCTGTCGGACGCTGAAATCCATGCATGGGAGCAGAACCTAAATCAGGACATGTCCCCCGAGCAGCAGCGGACGCAAGTTGCAAAGCTAAACGAATTGCTCAAGGGCTCGCTACATGCCTTGGAGGAAAAGCGGCTTAACTCTATGGGACCAGTGGCGGCGGAAAAAGCAGGCCCGCTCCTAAAGCCGGACGCTCAACTTGTGTTGGATAAGATGGAGCAGTGGATCAAGAAAAACCCGGCTCCTAATAAGGACGGCGATGCAGCGCCACCCAAGTTAGAGGTTGGCCAATCAACGACCATTGGCGGCGTGGGCATTAAGAAGGTTTCCAACTAGTGGCAACCTTTGAGATGACAGGACCGGATGGCACTTATCAAGTCGATGCACCCGACGAGGCAGCGGCGCTTTCTGCGTTCAAATCTTTTACAGGCGGCGCAAAGGCACCGGACAAATATCAGCAAGCCGCTATTGATGAGCAATCATCGCTCAAAGATCAGGGCATAGACGAAGGCGCTGGCTACACGCGGCGTCTTGCTCACGGTGCAACGCTCGGTGCTGACAATACGATTGTTGCGGCGGCGCTGTCTCCACTAGAGGCAATCCGGCGCGGCGTCGGGCTGAGCGAAGGTTATAACTACGCCAAGGCCCGCGAAGATCAGATTATGGGCGATGCTCGGAAGAACACCGGCACGCTCGGGACTGCTGCTGAGTTGGGTGGCGGTGCCTTTGCGGGCGCTGCACTGGCGCGGGGCGGATTAACTGCCGGGAGTTTGCTTTCATCGGCTCCCTCGTTGCTCGGACGTACAGCAGCGATGGGAGTGGATGGCGCGGCTCTCGGCGGTTTTTCTGGCGCGATGGAGGGTAACGGCCTTCAAGAGCGCGGCTCTAATGCCCTGAATGGCGCGGCGGTTGGCGCTGGCCTCGGTGTTGCGTTGCCAGTTGCCGCCAAAACCATCGGCGCGGTGGCCTCTCCCTTTATTTCAAACATCATGGCTCGGGCTAACCCCGAAGGGTACGCAAGCCGTCAGGTTGCGCGGGCTCTTACGGAAAGCAATCAAACGCCGCAACAGATCGCAGACGCCGTGCAGACGGCTACCGGCGAAGGCCAAGGAATGTTTACGGTTGCCGATGCGATGGGCAATCCCGGCCAGCGTATGCTTTCATCCGTGGCCCGCGCGCCTGGTGAGGGCCGCACTCAGGTTGTGGACTTCTTGGAGGGCAGACAAGGCACACAAGGCCGCAGAGTTTCTAATGCTCTTGCCGAAGGCTTTGCAGCGCCGGAATCAGCAGCTCAAACAGAAGCGCGGTTGACTGCCGCCCGTGGCGCTCAGGCCGATACCGATTTTAGCGCGGTTCGCAGCGATGCAACGCCGGTCGATTTGTCTGCGGCGATTGCTCACGTCGATCAAACTCTTTCACCCGGCGTCAATCAGATTGCCCGCCCGCAATCAGGCATTGCGAACGACAGCGCCGAAGCCGCCCTGCAGAATTTCCGGGACCGATTGACGGATGACCGATCCGTTCTCACGGATTTTACATCGATTCAACGTGTGCGAGGCGATCTTTCCGACGCGGTACAGCAGGCTCGGCAGCAAGGCTCTGGCAACAAGGCCCGACTGTTGGGTGGTCTGTTGCGCGAAATAGATACCGCGATGGAGTCGGCTTCGCCCGGACATCGCGCGGCCAATGCAAATTTTGCACAAGCCTCCCGCAATATCGAAGCCGTACAAACCGGACGTGATGCGGCTATGCGTGGTCGCACAGAAGATACGATACCGGCTTACCAATCTCTGACCCCAGAAGGACAGCAGGCTTTCCGCTCGGGGTATGTTGATCCGCTAATTGCTCAAACTCAGGGCGCGGCATTCGGCGTCAACAAAGCGCGTCCACTCTTGAACGATGCGTTAGCCGCTGAAGCCGACGCCATGGCCCCAGGCAATGCGCTTATGCAGCGCCGTCTCGGCCGCGAACAGCGAATGTTTGAGACACGTAATACTGCGCTTGGCGGTTCAAAGACGGCTGACAATTTAGCCGATGCGGAATCGCTTGGGATTGACCCAACGATGGTTGGTAATTTGCTGGCAGGAAACTATGGCGCGGCGGTTAAGTCCGTCATCCATGCCGGCTCTCGGGCAATCACCGGCAACACGCCAGCGGTGCGTAAGGCTATTGCCGATATTCTCCTACAGCGCGGCAATGCCAGCGGAACGGCTCTAGATCAGGCAGTCGGAAGAACGCTGCGTCAAATTCAATTCGTTCAGAACTTAGCCAGGGATACAGCAGCGGCCACAAGGGGCGCTGTAGCAGTCAACCAAAACGCCAACAAACGAAAGGCCAGAGCGGCCAAGATTTTCGGCGTCCAATAGGAGTCACATGTCTAACGAAAACCGCGACGAATCTAACGGCCAGTTTTCCCCCGAAGAACCTAAATTCGGCATTGCCGGCCTAGAGGCAGATGCAGGTTACAAGAAGTTGCCGTCCGAAGAACACTCGGACGATGCGGAAGAGCTAACGGTCGCTGAGGCAGCGGAGCGCGTACTAAGCAGCACTCCCGAATCCGAGATTGTGACGCACGGCGGGCTTCCCGACGATATCGCGATCAGCCTAGACGAGGCTGCTAAGATCAGCTCCGACCGGAGGGCGGCCGATGAGGCGCAGGCCGCACTTGAGGCTGACGAAAAAGACCGTCAGGAAGTGGACCGGCTGCGGGGCGAGAACGCGGAAACCCTAGAGGCGAATGACGCGGCCAAAGCAAGGCCAGTGACAGCCGATAGCGCCGATGAAATCGACGTTCAAAAGGTTTTAGAAAATCCGAAGATCAAGGCCGCTATTGACCAGCAGCTAAACGAAACTGAGCATGTGCGGCAACAGTACACGGCGTCACTTGATGCGGCGACGGCGATTGCTCAGGCAACCTTTGTTAGCCAGTTTCCCGAGCTTGCATCTCTGCCGGAAGATCAAAGGCCCCAGGCTATTGCAGCCTTGCAACAGCATTACCCGGAGCGGTTTGCCCGCCTGTTAGCAGCGGTTGAGAATGCAAATCAACTGACCGAAGCGCAGAAGGCGGCGCGGGAAAATGAATCGCGCGAGAAGCTCCAATCGTTCAAGGCGTATGCTCAACGCGAGGATGAACGCTTTGCTGAGATGATTAAGGGCGAGTCGCCAGAGGCGTTACGCAATATCGAAAAGCAGATCGTGGATTCCGTGACTGAGTATGGCGGCGATGCAAAAGCTTTCTTTCAGGAATTTGGATCAAGCGAGTTTCTGCGCAACGCGACTGTCCAGCGAATGATGATCGACGCTGCAAAGTATAAACTTGCGCAGAAGGCAAAGGCCGTTGCCACCCCTAGGGCCGTACCGCCAGTACAAAGGCCGGGGGTCGCTTCCATTCGCGGGTCATCGCGAGGCGACGTTTCTAGTCTCGCACAAAGGCTGCAAAGCTCTGGCAGCGTTGATGATGCGGTAGCCCTATTGCAGGCGCGACGTGGCGCAGGGAGATAAACATATGGCGGAAGATAGCAGAAACTACATCGAAAAGACGCTGGCAGGCTCTTCGGAGTATTCTGGTCGCGAAACAACACCAGCAGAATTAGCAAGCACGTTCACCATGTGCGACCTTGATACGCGCGTTAGCGTTCTTCAGTCGCTTCATGACGAAGAGTACACCACGGCAGAGGAGGCGGCGAAACACCACGCCCATCGTCGAGCATTGCGGCAGACTCATGAACGATTGAGGAAAATCGGACGATGAGCGCAAGCATTTTCGAACACTTCTGCCTAACAAATCGCCTGCAAGCAATGCCGGCCTCGCCCCTGACTGTCGTTCGCTTCCTGGATGACATGAAGGGCGCTCACATTGATGTCGTGTGGCGCGAGATCAAGAAAATTTCGCTAGCCCATTCCCTGTCAGGCTTAGCCGATCCGACCCTTGGCGCTCCGGTTGCTTTGGCCGTGAGTAAGATCGCAAACGTGACGTTGCCGCGTTCATGGAATTTAGAACACAAGTCGATGTTTGGCGAGCTGCCTTACCCGCTACAGTTATATATCAGCGCGCGTGAACAATCGCGCGATACCGAAATTCGAAGAATGCAAAATGAAGTTGCGGAAATGACGAAAGAACGCGAGGCGAAAAATGGCAAAGCAGCCGCTTAGTGACCGTATCAACGACATCAAAGCCGAAATTCAGGCTAACATTGATCGCATTATTGATCGTGAGAACAAGTTAACACCCGGCGTTCCTCGCGATGTTCTTAAGCAGATGCTTACCGCCCGCGCTGGCTCTTGCGAGTGCCGCCAATTCAAATTGATGGAACAGGAAGGAAGATCATGAGCGGTTGGCTATTTGAGGGAATTAAAAATCATCTTTTGCGCGAGGCGACGATTGGCCGACTTGCCGGTGAGTTTGGCGTCACCAACGAAGAGATGCGAGAGTGCATGGACAGTTGCGATCTGCTCGCCTCTGCCTCTATGGCCGCAATGAATGTTATTCCGGTCGATTTTGAATCTCGGCGCCGTCTTGATCGATGAAGATGACGAATGCCCATTCGTCGGCCTTAGTGAGCCAGAGCAGATTAGCCTATTCATGGCTTGCACGGATTGCAGTTTGGATGAGGCTCTTATCCATGCCGCTTTTTTGAAGTTGCCGAATTTTCTATCAACGGACTATTCCTACGCGAGGCATTGAATGGGTTGGTTAGACGAAATCAGAAAGGCGGCAAGCCAGAAGGCCAATGAAGAACCGCCGAAGGTCATCATAAAGACCGCGCCGAAGCCTAAACCGAAGATCCAGTGTGCATTCGCCCAAGTTCGCCCGTCGAATGGGAATGATCCAGGGCAAGTTGAAGAGGTTTATTTTTACGTCGAGGACAACACGGTTTTTGTGTCGGATAGTGCCGGCGAACCATTAGGCCCTTCGCACCGACTTGGTTTGGCTGAGACGCCAGCACAGGCAGCCTTATTCCTCACGGCGAAGGACAGGCGCGATGACAAAAGGGAATTTTTACGCCCGCTAATTTACGGTCGGGCTAGTATCGCTTAGATGCAGCTTCATTGCATTGATCCTAAGCGAGTTGCGGAGTTTTGGCCTCACGTTAGGGCAATGCTACAGAAGGCCATTGAGCGCGGGGGTGTTTCTAGCTTTGATGAAATGGAGCGGGACACACTTGCCGGAAGGCTTCTCTTATGGATCGCATTTGATGGCACAATTAGAGCGGCAGCCACAACGCAGCTTGCAGACTCCCGCCTAATCATCGCAGCATGTGGTGGCAATGGCATGGCCGATTGGCTGCCACTTCTTTCAAGGCTTGAAGCTTACGGAAAGTCTGAGGGGTGCGAAGCCGTTCGAATATACGGACGGCGGGGATGGCTTAGGGCGCTAGATGGTTTTCGAGAATCGGCGGTCATCTTAGATAAGCCGATCAATCAACCGCGTAGCTTGCTTGCGTACCGTTCACAGGTGCCCGCGTCACCTTCGCCGCTATAAGATTCGATTAGCTCGCCAGCCATTACAACCCGAATTTTGCATTGGTATTGATCGCCGCCCGCAATCGTTCCGGTTTGCCATGTATAGACCTTGCGGCCCGCTATGGTCGCTTCGCTGTCGGGGATACCGAGCTTAGCAATGGCTACAGTGATGGGCTTTCCCTTTAGATCGTTCATTCCCTCTTTAATCGTGGAAATCGAACAGCCGGCCAATGCTACGGCGGCAAACGCTAGGCAAATGCTGCGCATGATGGTCCCCCAAAAGCGACACAATAGCACAGACGCGGGGACTGGCCCGCGAGGGCTATAGACTTTTTAACCAAATGGGAGGAATCTGTCCGTGGGCTTGATAACCCGGACTAGTGATACCGGCTTGCGACCCTTGGCGGGGTGGCTGCCGTACCGCGCTAGAACCTTGGCGGGTTCGACGCGCTGATGGTTGCACCTTGGCGGGTGCACCGACCTGGCCTTTATGGCCGGGAGCGGTGTGCCATGTCCAGAGGGTTTTCCCTTAAAAGTGCGCCGGCCTGTATCACTAGCAGGTTATCAACTCCCGGCTGCCGGTCTGCTACCGGC
>Ga0207664_10001431_pt1 | contig 15684 bp, 14 predicted proteins | sample LARL83metaG_FD_184349 | JGI IMG/M metagenome (GOLD analysis project Ga0207664, IMG submission 184349) | Corn, switchgrass and miscanthus rhizosphere microbial communities from Kellogg Biological Station, Michigan, USA - LAR L8-3 metaG... | ecosystem: Host-associated > Plants > Roots >... | reverse complement strand
GAAGGTCAGCCCCATGCCGGCGGCAAGCCAGGCGGGAATCGTCAGATTGACGGCGACCGGAAGTGCGTAATAGAACCAAATGATCTGGATCAGCAGCGGCGTACAGCGGAAGACTTGCACAAAAGCGCTTACGGGAGCGCGGAAAATCCAGTATCTGCTCAACAGCATCATGCCGCAAATCACGCCGAGAAGGAGCCCCAGCGCGGTCGTCGCGACGGCATACCCGAGGGTGACCGACAGCGCTTTTGCCCACAGTTCAGGATGCAGGAAGGCAGCTCGAAAATCCCAGTCATAGCCCGACATGTCGACCTCGCTTTACAGGAATTGCTCGGCACCCGATGGTCCGGCACAGGAGCTGGCCCGGTTTGTTGAGACGAGCTTCGCGCTTCGTGAGCGAATGCCCTGCGGTCGCCGGCTCATTGCCCGCGGCAACCCGGAAACTCTTCCGGGCTGCGTTGCTCGAGGGTGCAAGCGGACGTTCCGCACGGGCCGGCGGAGCTGTTGCGCCCGCCGGTGCGCTATCTGTCTGTCCTGGCCTTCTCGACCGCTTCGAGGATTGTCGATCGTCGCTGGCAAGTCAACGCGCGGCCCGCCATGGGCGCAGGCCCGGCGGTCAAACGATTCGCGGACGCTCCCTCAGAAGCTGGAGCTCACTTCGGGCGGGATCGACTCCGGCTTGATACCGATGCTTTCCATCGATGACGTCAGCCAGTAATTGATGTTTCCGTTGCCGCGGTTGTACTCGACCCACCGCTGCAGGAACTTCTGGAACCGTCCGTCATCGAGCCGAACCCCGGCGTAGGATGGCAGCGCGTAGTTCGGCGTCATCAGGTGGAGCGGTCCTAGCTTGGAGTTCTTCGCGCGCGCGCCCATGGCACCCATCACACCGTCGATATAGCGATCGGCCCGGCCCGACATGATGGCCAGCGCACAGTCATCCGACTTCGGCAACGCCACCTGGGTCGATTTGGGAGCAAACCGCTTGATCTGTTGCTCGGAGCTGTTGCCGACGGCATAGCAGACGCGGATCGCCGGATCATTGAGATCGGCCCAGTGATCGCCCTTCGGCACGAAGCCCGGCCGGTCGAGCGCGCCGAAACCCAGCGTATACAGCGGTCCGGCAAAGTCGATCGCGAGCGCGCGCTCCGGCGTTGCGTTGAAGCCGAAGAACACCTGGCACTTTCCACTCTGGATGTCGAGCACGACGGTCTTGAAACTGGTCTCGACGTATTCGAGATCCACGTGCAGGCTCTTCGCGACATCCTTTGCCATCTCGACCGCGAAGCCGCTCCAGGTTCCGGCCGCGTCCTTCGCCGAATAAGGCTGGTAGGAAGGAACGACGCAGGCCGTAAGCTTTTTCTGCGCCATGATCTCGTTCCAGGCCGGGGTCCCGTCGGCCGCGAGCGCTGATGAGCTGAGGCCCAATGCCACTGCCAACGCCAGAATGGATCGCGTGAACACGGTTTACCTCCTTGCGATGTGATGCGCCAGCGGGCTCGAATGCGACTGCCGAGATGCTGATCTTGGGAAGTTCTTTGAGATGGCGAACGCCTGGAAAACGTCTTCCTTCCTTGACAAAAGCTTCTCATGCGGTCGATATTGGTGTCAAGAACACTTTATTCGTCCAACATCATCACGCCCGCGCTGAATCGTGTCTCCCGATCGCGCCCAGACGGAACATGCCGACCCGATTTGAATTTAGTTTTGAAGGCAAGGCGATAGCGGCGCATGAAGGGCAAAGCGTCGCTGCTGCCTTGCTCGATGCCGGCGAGCGTTGCCTGCGGATCGACGAGGCCGGCAACGCCAAAGGAGCCGTCTGCGGAATCGGCGTTTGCTGGGAATGCCGCTGCAGCGTCGACGGGGTTCCCGACACGCGCGCGTGCGTCACCGAAGCGCGGCCGGGAATGATCGTACGTCGTCAACACGGTCTCGATCCATGCGCCGATCGGTAGTCGTCGTCGGCGCCGGACCCGCCGGCATGGCCGCTGCCATCGAAGCGGCCGCGCGCGGTTGCGACGTTACCGTCCTGGATGAGTCGGCAAGACCGGGCGGCCAAATCTACCGCCAGGCGGATCCCCGGTTGCCCGGAACCGAATTCGCCGAACCAACCGAGCTCGCGCGCAAGAAACGTCTGTTGCGACGCTTCGATGAGAGCCTTCACGCCATCGACTATCGCGCCAACACCATCGTATACGCTGCCTTCGGCAACGGCGAGATCCATCTGCAGGCTGAAGATCGCACCGAAGTCTTGAAGCCCGACGCCGTCGTTCTCGCGACCGGCGTGCGCGAGCGCGCAATCCCGTTTCCGGGTTGGACGCTGCCCGGCGTGATGTTTGCCGGCGGGGCACAGGCGATCCTCAAGGCGCAGCGAACTTCTCCCGGTCGCGTAGCGGTCGTGGCGGGATGCGGACCGCTGCCGATCGTCGTAGCCTCGCAATTGACGCGTGCGGGAACCAAGGTCGCGGCGCTCGCGAGCCTTCGCTCGCCGCTGGCGATCCTGCGATCCCTGAGCGGTGTATGGCGCGGCCGCGACATCATGCGCGAAGGCGTGCGTTATGGACGCTCGCTGCTCCAAGCCGGCGTACCGCGCCTGACTGGATACGTTCCGCTTCGCGCACTCGGCAACGATCGCCTCGAAGCGGTGCAATTGGGGCGCGTCGACGAGCAAGGCCGTGTGGTGTCCCGGACGGTGCGCGAAATCGCCTGCGATCTGCTGGCCGTCAATTACGGCTTCATTGCGAATTGCGAGTTGGCCGCGATGGCGGGTGCCCGCATGCGGCACGACCCGGATGGCGGATTCTGGCTTCCGGAAACCGATGAGGAAGGCCGGACGTCACTGCCCTGGCTTTTCGCGGCCGGCGACACGGCCGGCCTTCGCGGGGCGCTGGTCGCCGAGAGCGAGGGCACGATCGTCGGCGCAGCCGCCGCCAGTGCAGTGCGCGCAGTGGCGCCTTCGGCCGCACTGAGCGACGCGGTTGCAGCGCGCAGACGATACGGCGGCTTCGCACTTGCCGTGCGCGACACCTTGGCGGTGCCTGTGGCGCTCTGGCGCACCGCAACCGACGATACCGTCATTTGCCGCTGCGAAAACGTGCCGCTCTCGGAGATTCGCTCCGCGCTCGAACGCGGCCACCATACGCTCAACGCGATCAAGCGCAACGTGCGGCCGGGCATGGGCTGGTGCGGCGGGCGCATGTGCCTGCATTCGGTTGCGGTTCTCGCTGAATTGCACGCCGGCGTCGCCCCCGGAAAAATGATGACGCCGCGCCCGATGGCACGCCCCGTCCCCTTTGCCGCGTTGGCAAAGCAGAAACATCCCGCTGCGCAATGACCGCCGTTGCCACCGACGTTCTGGTCGTAGGCGCGGGCTTCTACGGCCTTTCCAGCGCGTGGGCAATGACGCAGCTGCGATCCGGCGCGCGCATCACCGTCGTCGATGAGGGGGAATTCGCCAGCGGCGCATCAGGCCGCAACGGCGCGGGATTCCGGATGCAATGGGGTCTCGACCTCAACATCCTGTTGTCGAAGGAGAGCACGGCGTTCTTCGAGAATGCGGCGCAGCTCCTCGACTATCCGCGCGGCATCGAGCTCAAGCAGGATGGCTACCTGGTGTTGGCGCACAGCCAGAACGCGCTGGACAGGCTCAACGCGAGCATCGCGATCCAGCATCGCTATCAGGTGCCGAGTGAATTGCTCGATGCCGATGCGTGCATGAAGATGGTGCCGAGCCTGGGCCGGAACCGCCTGGTCGGAGGCACATACTGCGCCAGGGACGGCAGTGCATCGCCTTTCCGCCTGCTGGACGCGCTGCTGATCGCCTGTCGCCGCGAAGGGGTCGATGTTCGCTACGGCAGCCGGGTCGATCGCATCGAGAAGCGCAACGGCGTCTTCACCGCATCGACCCGCGACGGAGCGATCGAAGCCGATCGCGTGCTCCTCTGTACCGACTGGGCCGCGCCGCAATTGCTGGCGCCGATGGGTGTCGAGCTGCCGGTGACGAGCTTGCCGAAGGAGGTTATCGTCACCGTGCCTTGCACGCCTCGGGTGAAGCCGATCCTGATCGCGCTCGAGCACCATATGTCCGTCAACCAGCTTGCGCGAGGCTCGATCGTCTTCGTCGTGTCGCGCGCGCGTGAAGGCCATGCGATCGAATCGACCCCGGGGTTCCTCGCCTGGGCTGCCCCGAAGGTCGTCGACCTTCTGCCGGGCGTGGCCGAAGTCGCGGTGCTGCGCACCTGGGGCGGTGTATCCAGCGTGACACCGGACATGCAGCCGATCCTGGGAGAGACGCCGATCGAAAAGCTTTACGTCGCCGTATCCTCCTACCGCGGGTTCATGACTTCTCCGGCGGTCGGCCGGATGATGGCGGCTCTGGTTGTGCAAGGCGCGAGCGACGATCCCGTTCTCGCCCAACTTTCGCCCAGCCGGTTCAAGACGGGCAAGACCATCATCGAACCGTTGTTGAACCAGGAATGATCCGCGCGGGCGCATGAATTTCTGCAGCGACAATGTCAGCGGTATTCATCCCCGTATCCTCGACGCGCTGATCGCAGGCAATGAGGGCGACGTCCTGCCTTATGGGGCGGACCCGCATACCAGGCGCGCCGAGGCGCGCTTCGGCGAGGTTTTCGAGCACGAGCTCGCGGTCGCGATGATGGCAACCGGCACCGGAGCCAATGCCCTGGCTCTCAGCCTCGTCGCCTCCCCGATCTCGGCGATCTTCTGCCGCTCCGGAGCGCATTTGCAGGAGCACGAGGCAGGCGCATCGCAGATGTACACGAACGGGGCGAGGATAATCGGCATCGACGGGCGCAACGGCCTGATCGACCCCGGCGACCTCGATCGCGTCGTGGCAAACTTCGATCCAATCCATTTGCTTTGCAAGCCCGCCGTCGTAAGTGTCACCCAGGCGAGCGAGCTCGGCACCGTTTACAGCCTCCAACACCTCGGCGAGATTTCCGCCGTCTGCCGGCGCCATGGTTTGCGCATGCACATGGATGGCGCACGTTTCGCCAATGCGCTGGCGCATCTTGACTGTCGGCCGGCGCAGATGAGTTGGCGTGCCGGCATCGACGTGCTGTCGTTTGGCGCCACCAAGAACGGCGCCATGGCCGCCGAGGCGGTGCTGGTATTCGACCCGGTGCTTGCCGAGGGTCTGCGCGCGCGGCTGAAACGCGGAGGCCTGATGTTTTCCAAGCACCGCTTTCTCGGCATCCAGTTCAACGCGTATTTCGCCGACGATCTGTGGCTCGATCTGGCGCGCACGGCGAATGCGAGGGCAGCGGAGCTGGCGGATGGCCTCGCCCGCGCCGGGGCGGAATTTCTTTATCCAGTCGAAGCAAACGAATTGTTCGTTCGACTGCCGGAGAACACGCTCGCGCGCCTGGAAGCGCAAGGTTTTCAGTTCTACCGCCGGGGCGGCGGAGTGGTCCGCCTGGTAACCGGCTGGAATACCCAGCCCGCGGCTATCGCGTCCTTCGTCGACAGCGCCTGCAAAGCGGCTTGACGCCTCGCGCTCAGCGCCGCGGCACGAAGTACGGCGGTGGCGGAGCGAAGTGCCGAATGCGCAGTTTGGCTCGGAACCCCATCGCCCGATGACGGACGAAGGGGCGCGCCACGATGCCGTAGTCGGAAACGTATGCGGGTCCATAGCCGTACGACCCGCTGTCGTCGGAAGCCTGGTACTGCAAGCGCGCAGCGACCGTTCCCTCCACCGGGACGCGACGCAGGTCCGCAATGCGCTGCGAAGCGCTCTGGTCAAGCGCGTCGCGCACTCGCTCGAGTCGCGCCACGGCTACCGGATCGGCCTCACCCGGCCGAATGTCCATTTGCTCGCCTTCCTTGCAAGGCTCATCGGTGTAGAGCAAGGCGAGGTTCTTATCCAGACACTTGTAGATCGGCGTGCTAGCAGCCCGGCTGCCGGGTGCTAGCACGACCAGGCAGCACGCGAGACACACGCCGCCGACAACGCCAGGATTGTTCATTCGCACTTTTATACCTCGACGGACATCGCCTTTCTCTGCTTCCTATCAGCAGCGACGCTGATATGCCGGTGGCGCGGCGAGAGGAGTCACGAGCTCGATAACTAGCAATGTTACATCCCGTCCATCCCCTCCATCCCGTCCATCCCTTGCCTCCCCCGGCCGGAACCCGACGAGCTACCTTTTGAGCTGAAGAAAAGGAAGAAGTTTGAGCCGACCTCGACTGCTCTGCCGGCCTCTTCCGCTGCGTCCATCGCCTTCGACGACGTGATGCCGCTGCTCCCGTCCGGCGCGGGCCAATCGGCCGGATCCATGATCAGCACCGGCCTGACTTGCCACCAAATCGGTTTGGCGTTGACCCGGCTGTTGTCGACGACATGGCTGTGATTGGGAGTTGGCAGGAACACGGGCGCGGTCGGGGGACTGGGAATGCCCGGCATCCCGGCGAGCAAGACCGACAAGTCGACCGACGAGGCGTGCATCGTGCAGGTTCCCGGCACGGGATTGTTCGGGTCGGGACATTGTGTCGCGATGCTTGGAGTCGTTCTCCACGCTTCGGGGACGTGCCCGAACAGATTGATCAGCACGGTGCCCAGGGCCGTGCCGCAGAGCTCCCCGGGCCGTCCACCGCTCGGGCATGGCATCGCATCGGCAGGGTTCGTGTCGGTCCCGAACATCGGCACCAGCACGTAGAGATGCGCCGTATGCTCGAGATCCCGTCCGCTCGGATCGGCCGAGGGCTCGGTGATAACCTGGCAGATCGGCGTCTGCATCTCGTTCGGATCGGACTGCGCCAAGATCCCGTTGTGGTCGAGATCCAGCGTCGGCTCGTCAACGCAATCGAAGTTCTGCAGGTAAGTGAAAGTGACCAGCCGTCCGTTGCCGAAGCCGTTCGTCTGATTGGGTGCGAGTTGCGCCCAAGTCCCAGTCGCGGCCAGGCTCATCCACGCACAAGTCACCGCTGCCGCCCAGAGAGGGCCAATGCGAGATTGCAGCGGCCGAAGTTTTTGCGAACCGTTCATGTCGTTCTCCTTTGTCCAGTGTGTAAAGCGATTTCCGACAGCGCGCAGCACAGCGCCGCGGCGCGAGCTGCCGGCGACAAGGGCCTTCCGCGACTCCATTTCGCGAGCTGTCTCCAGCGGTGGCGCTCCACCGCGATTCTTCACATCATGGCGTCATCCTGAATAAACCGCGGGTCACACGCGAACGCACGCAGCAACAGTGTTGGCGTGTTACGTATTCCACACGCGGCGATCGAAAGCGCTGAGGCGAGTCCGACAACGCCGTGGAATCGCGCGTCGATAAAGTTCGGCGGTGGACCGCGCATCAGTACTTTGCCAACGTCAACACACCGAACTTCCGATTTCTTCCATCACCAAGCGATCACGGCAACCGCGGCAGGACAAAGCAAAACGGTTGTAAAAGCTACACGCGTGCTTCGACAAACGCGGCGAGAGTGCTGGTGGAACCGGCGCGGGCCATAAGCAGAGCGCAGCGATCACGCTCGGTGCTGTGCTTTAGTTGTTGCCGGCCGGAACAGACAACTCGACGTTTTCTCTGCGCGGTAAGGGCCGCCGGATCAGCGCGTAGAGGCGACAGGGCGAGCGCCCGGATCTGGGGCGTGCCGGATTGACGCGATGGGTTAGCTAAAAACGCAGGATCGGATCAAACTAAAGCCGAATCGATCTTATCCACCGGAGGGCAAGATGAGTCACGCATCAATGTTGAAGGCCAGACGAAAGCACCAGAAAACCAGGAAACAGCTCGACCTCGCCGCCAAGCAGTCCAAGCGTCTGGCGAAGCTGGCACTGGCAGGGCCGGTCGTGAAGAAGGAAAAGGTGAAGAAACCAAAAGTGCAGAAGGAAAAGGTCAAGACGGAAAAGGTCAAAAAGGTCAAGCTGTCCAAGGAGGAGCTTGCCAGGCAAGACCAGAAAAAGGGCAGCGCGGGCGCGGGGAAGAAAGGCGCCTAGGGTGCCTGACGACGGCGAGCTACGCGTCGGCAGCCCACGACGTCGCAAGCGAGGTGATCACTGCTTGCCGCAGTTCATCCCTGCTGCTGCATCCCTCGTCGGCAGATTGAATTCGAAGTCGAATGTAAACGTCGTCTTGTCGAGGCTGCCTGCAATCTTGCCGGACAGCGCGCCGCCGGGCTTCACTTCGCCGGTCATCTTCTCGACCTTGAAATCTCTGGGCGCCTGGACCACGCGCTGAATGCCCGCCATCGGCGCTTTGGCATGGTTGGTGTTCAGGTCGATCGATTTCACCGCCGCCGCGGACGCCGTCTCCGTGCCGCCGCCCGGGCAGAACATGATGATCGCCATCGTGCGCTGCTTGCCGTCTTTCGCGCCATCGGCGTACGACGAGGCTTGAAAGCTCTCCGCTTCCTGCGGCGTGATGACGTCTTCGTTGAACCAGATCGCCACGCTGTGCTGATCGCCGTAGAGCGACGCCGCGCAATGGATGGTCGTGAACTTCTCGCCACCCATCGATCCGGTCGCCGAGCATCGCGTCTTGACGGGGGCAGCAGCGGCCGCTGCCGTTGCGCCCGACGTCGCAGCCGACGCGGCGGCGCTCCCCGGCATAGGCTGTCCGACTTTCCACGCACTGGCCAGCGCCGTAGCGCGACGACGTTGTTCCGGCGTGAGCGACTTCGCGATTTCGTTCCGGTAGTCGATGTTCTCCTTGTCGCCGTTGCGCGCGGCGATCGTCGCGTTGGCGAGTGCGAAGACCTCATCCTGGGGCGCGCCCTGGCCGGTGTGGTAGACGACGGCCAGCTTGAATTGAGCGTCGGCATTGCCCTGGGACGCGGACTTGCGCCACCAATCGACCGCCTGTGCATAGTCTCTGGCTACACCCTGGCCCTTGGCATACAGCAACCCCAGGTTGTACTGTGCCGTCGCCTCGCCTTGCTCGGCCGCCTTTCTGAACCATGCGACGGCTTGCACGTTGTCCTGCTTGACGCCGTCGCCCGTGGCGTAGATGACGCCCAGTTCCTGTTCCGCATCGGCGTGGCCTTGTGCCGCTGCCTTGCGGATCCACGCGATGCCCTGCGCCTTGTCCTGCGGATAGCCGTTGCCGAACTCGTACATCCGTCCGATCCGGTATTGGGCTTCTGCGTCACCGCGTTCCGCCAGCGGACGATATTCGTTGGCGGCGGTTACGTAGTCCTTCTTGCTCAACGCCTCGTAGCCTTCCTTGAGGCCGGCGACCGCGGCGGTGGAGCACAGCCAGACCCAGGCGACGAGCAGGACGCGCAGTCGCATGACTTCTCCTTATTTACCCAGCATGACTCCCGTGCTTGCATCCAAAGCGCCGTCAGCGGCTTTTCGCGCCAACAGAAATACCCTGTCTCCAACGACCGGCGTGGCGGTAGTGAGCTGATACTCATTGACCGGCGTACCCGGGGGCACGGTGATCGTCTGCACGCCGCCTTGATACTCGACGGTCAGCGTCGATCCGTCCTTGCCTTTGACGCTGCCACTCGAATTTCCGGATTGAGACGCCGTCCCGTTCGTCATGCGCGAGGCCGACACGTTGCCATTGGTCATGCGGCTGGGCGTAGCGCCGGGGGGCGTATTCATCATGTAGCTTCCTTCGGCGACACCGCGCAGCTCCTCCGGGAGAATGCCGATTGCCGACGCCCGCTCCGTCCCGTCGGGTTGCTTCACCGACGTGACACCGACAAAGGTCCTGTCTTTGAGATGCGACAAATCACCGGGAACGCGGGAATAAAGATGGAAGGGCTGCACCAGTTTCACCGTGATGACGTCGCTTCCCGGACGCGGCTTGATCGCAAGCCCATCCGCCGAGGCGCGCTCGACCGTTCCGCTGATCGAAATCGTACCTTCAGGATTGTGCGCTGGAACATCCTGCGCCGGAGCTGAAACGGGTGCGGAGAATGCCAAGAGGACGGCAAGCGCTCGTCCCCGGATGTTCTTACGGACCATCGAAAAGTCCTCCAGTAGGTTAATCCGCGTAGCCCGGCGACTCGCGATCGAGCACGCGCATCATCGCGTCGAAATACAGACGCTCACGTTCGCTGCGCGAGTGCCGGTCGTTCGCCGATGGGGCTTGCAGCCGCTTCACCACGTCGTCCGACAACACTTCGATCGGCCGGCCCGTCGACAGCGCCAGCACCTGCGTGCGGCAAACACGCTCGAGCTTGTAGAGTCGCTTGTAGGCCTGGGCGATGTTGTCGCCGGTGGCGATCACGCCGTGGTTCTTCATGAAAAGGATCTGCTTGTCGCCGATCACGCCAGCCAAGCGTTCGCCTTCCTCCAGCGAATCCGCGGTGCCGGTGTAGTGATCGTCGTAGGCGATGTGGCCGTGGAAAAAAGCCGCCGTCTGGTTGGCGGGCAACAGGCGATTGTCCTTCAGCATGTTGAGCGCGAGCGCCCACGGCTGGTGCGTGTGCAGCACGACCCGGACGCCACAGATGCGGTGGATGGGCGCATGTATGCACTGCGCCGACAGTTCGACCACGCCTTCGCCGTCGAGCGTGGCGCCGGATTCGTCGAATACGATCATGGCGCTCGCCCTGGCCTCCGACCAATGCATGCCGAACGGCAGGATGAGGTAACGGTCGTCCTGGCCGGGTACCGTCACCGTGAAATGGTTGTCGATCCCCTCCTCGAGTTCGTGCAGCACCGCCAGGCGATGGGCAGCGGCCAGTTGGATTTTCGCTTGCGCCAGCGCATCGACGGCGTGCGCGGACGTCAACGGATGGACGGACATTGGGGGGCCTCGGAAACGCTTTCCGGGCGAAGTATACCGCTGCAGACAATCTGCCGCCGAGGCACGCCGCAAGGCCGGCCGTCCGGCATGCGAAGGTGCTTGCCACGTTACGGCAGGTCCGCCGGACCGATTGACGGTCGGCGATGCTCCTACGGCGCGTGGCGTAATCAGCCGCTCGCCCGTATGAGCCGCGCCGACAAACAAATCGGACAGCGTCCGATTTTTTTGTGCACTTATATTACTTAGCATCCTCACGAAGGGCTGCGGCCCGGAAGGCCGGCGGTCCACGAAGCTTCAGGCCGTGTCGGCAAACAAGAAGGTTGGAGGTCATCATGTTCGGAAAATCTGCAACGTTCGCTGTCGCCCTTGCCATCCTCACCGCGGCGGGATGCGCTTCGTTTCCTGTACGCGATCCCGCACTGGACGACGCGCGCTTATCGCTTGATGCAGCGCGACGAAATCCTCAGGTCGCCATGTATGCATCCGCCGAGTTGAACCAGGCTGCGGCGACGCTGCGCCAAGCCGATGACCTCGCGGCTAACGGCGGGCGCTATGACGACGTGCACCAGCTTGCCATTCTGGCGAACCAACGCGCTGCGGCGGCGCAGGACACGGCGCGCGTCCGTAGCGAGCAGGCGGCGCTCGCTGCGCAGCGCATGGCAACCGACGCGCGCATCCAGGCCGACGTCTCGCAGCGACAGGCCGCGGCGGCACAATTGCAAGCGGCGGAAGCCCAGCGGCAGGCCGATCAGGCTCGGAATCTCGCCGCCGCCGCGCCGGCCACCTACGACTACCGGCGCCGGGCCAACGAACCGCTGTACGAGGCCCCCGTGACCTCGGTGCGCGCGGTCGTGGGACCGCCGCAACAGCGCTGCTGGGTGGAGCGTCAGGTGGTGGACACCGGCTCAACCGGTATCAACGTTCCGGGCGCGGTCGTGGGAGGCGTCGTAGGCGGCATACTTGGCCATCAGATCGGCAGTGGCCGCGGGCAGGATCTAGCGACGGGCATCGGCGCAGTCGGCGGCGCCGTGATCGGAGCCAACGTCGGGCGCGACTCGGCCGGCACCGTTTATACGCAGGATGTGCAGCGCTGCGAGAACGTGTCCACGCCCGCACCGGTGGACTACTGGGACGTCACCTACAACTTCGGCGGATACGAGCATCATGTGCAGACCACGAGCCCGCCGGGCCGAACCATCCTGGTCAACGGGCAGGGCGAACCCCGGGTCTGACGACACACGCAGAAACTAAAAGGGCCTGGCAATCGCCAGGCCCTTTGATTTTTTATGCAGATGGGACTTGAACTCGCGATCGCCGGGCTGAAAAGCCGCTGCCGACCCGCGCTTGCCCGGGGCACAATGCGCTAGACACCAACAGTGCAAGAGTCGGTGGGCTCGGGTACCGGATTGCCGCCCGCCGGTCGCAGAAAGAATCCGCCACCGGAAATGTCACCGAAACGGGTCGGATCCAGCGAGCCAATGGTTCCGTAAAGATTGTCGAGCCGAAGCTGGTCTGAGCGTCAGCATTGTCGACGCGCGAGTACCAATGCGTTGCCCGCTTCGCCTCCAGTATCTCAACGCAAGGCGTGCCGAAAGAATTCCAGCACTTGAGCATTGAACTCCTTGTGGAACGCCTGGCGATCGAAGTCCGGTCGGTCGGTGCAGATGTCATGCGCGCTCGCCGCCAGGTCGTCCGGGCAAGGGGGCAAGAACGAAAAGTGATCGGCGTTTGGAACGGTGCGGAAATCCACCTTCTCCGGTAATGCGTCGGCGACGGCGGCCACGCTCGCCGGAGTCACCCCGTCACCACCCCGTTCGGAGCGCCAGAGCTGAATCGGGACCCGCACGTCGGCAAAGGAAGTCTTGGTGAAGAAGTTGCTCAGCGGATCCGCGATGACCAGCGCCTTGACCCGTCTGTCGTGCACTAAAGACTGCCTGTTGCCGTGACGAACGCTCTCGCAAATCGCGCTGGTCTGGCCGACACACATTCCGATGTCCGGGCTGAATTGGGGATTGGCACCGGCCAGGACGAGCCCCGTGTAGCCGCCCCGCGAGAAGCCGAACAGCCCGATGCGGTCAGGATCGACGGCGGCAGCGTAGCTCCACGGCCCAAGCAGGTAGTCTATGAGCCGCTTGATATCCGCGGGTCGTTGGACGAATGCGGACAAGTCGTCGGAGCCGCTGCCGTCCAGTGCGTTGTCTCCGGGGTGCGAGATGGCCGCCACGACGAATCCGGCGTCTGCGAGTGCCTGAGCCGTGTCGTGATGACCAAGGAAACTACCTCTCCGGCCGTGGGAGATGATGATCAACGGCATTCCCGTACCGGTTATCGGACAGTCCCTGCTGGCGTCGATCTCAAATGGACCGACCTTCATGACCGTGGGTGCGACGGCACAGGGGTACCAGACGGCGCCGGAAAGGGCGGGCGAAGCGCCGTCCGAAGGTACTTTCAGACCTTGAATGCCGGCTGACATCGCGGCCGGCATCGGAAACGTCAACCACATCATGATTGCGGCAACCGTACCGAATCGCGCGGCCATGTTCATGCTCATAACCTCGGATCTATGCGTGCGATGAGCGCGCCCCTGAATTGTCCATGCGGTGCCACCGCATCAACAATAGTGTGGCGACGAAGCGCGCGTTCGGCGTCCTCGGATGCCTTCCTGCCGGATGATCGGAAAAAGGTCGGCTAGTTTGCGGGCGCGAACTTTCTGATTCCAGGGATGGACGAATGACAAGAGCCGCGAGATTCGAATCCGAATCGGAAACCTGGTCAGCACGTAAAGGAAACGCTATGACGAAGTTGTCTATCGCGATCGTCGTATTCGTTCTGCTTTCAAGTGCGGCCTATGCGCAGGTCAACGCGGGCAAGCAGAAGTCCGACCCGAGCGTTCCCTTCAACATGACGCAGGTGGCGACCCTCGACCTGCCCTGGCGCATCGCGTTCCTGCCCGATGGCCGGATGCTGGTGACCGAAAAAGTCGGCCGCGTCCAACTGGTCACGCCGCAGGGCGCGAAGACCGAGGTCAAGGGCGTCCCGCGCAGCTACTATCAAAGGCAGAACGGCATGCTCGGGGTCTTCCTCTCACCCGCTTTCGCCACCGACCATAATGTGTATCTCACCTATGTCGAACCGGGCGACTACGGTGGTGATTTGGCACTGGGCCGCGGCCAGCTTGTGCTGAACGGTGAGCAGGCCACGCTGGACGGGTTCCACGTGCTGTGGCGCCAGGTGCCCAGCGGTAAAGGGGGTCAGCCAGGCGGACAGATCGCCTTTTCGCCGGACGGCAAATACCTTTTTCTCACCGTGGGCGACCGCCAGCGCATGACTCCCGCTCAGGATCCCGACCAGCCGGTGGGCAAAATCCTGCGGTTGACACTGGATGGGAAACCCGCGCCGGGGAATCCGATGGAGGGCAAAACGGGGGCCTCCTCCATTCCCTTGATCGATCCGCCGGCCGACACCGAAGCCGCCAAGACTGCGCGCGTCGTCAGCACCTATACGTTCCCCACAGCGAACTTGACGCCGGCCGAAACCTGGACCACCGGCCACCGCACGCCCTATGGCCTCGCGTTTGCACCCGATGGCCAGCTCTGGGAAGTCGAGCATGGCGCGCGCGGCGGCGACGAACTGAACCTGATCGAGCCCGGCAAGAATTACGGCTGGCCGCTGGTGGGCTACGGCAAGAACTATGACGGCGTGCCGATCCCCAGTCCCGATACGCGGCCCGACCTCGCCAAGCCGGTGATCTATTGGGATCCGGTAATCGCGCCAGGAAACCTCATGTTCTACAACGGCAGCGTTTTCCCGCAATGGAATGGAAGCGCCCTGATCAGCGGCCTGGCGAGCAAGGCGATCGTCCGCGTCACGTTCGATGACAAGGGCGGCGCCAAAGCGGTCCAGCGCTGGGATGTCGGCAAACGTGTCCGTGACATCGAAGAGGCACCGGACGGCTCTCTTTGGATGTTGGAGGACGCTGAACCTGGCGGCCTCTTCCACCTCACACCTAAATAGTTCGAGCGAATGGTCCGGGAGAATTTTCGGCGCGGAGAAAATTGCGTCCGGACACTAGCTCCTTATGTCGAACGCCTTTGCGCTTTGCGCGTCGTCATGCCCGGCGAGCAAGGCACAAGTTAGGCACAGGCCCGAAAAAGAAAACGGCTCGCATCGCTGCGAGCCGTTGAATGGTTGGTTGCGGGGACTGACTTTGGCGCTTGTCTCGGCGGACTACCGCTTGTCAGCGGTTGCGCCTAAGGCACCTGACGCACCCGAACTTTGGCAATCACAGCGCCGGCATTGCACGGAGGACCGGAGGCCGACACGTCGCTCACAAAATTGACGGTGCTCGTACTTCCTGAAGCGACGAAGTCGATTTGCTTGATGACCCAACCCATGTTGAATTGGCTCTTCCCGGTCGTGTCGAAGACAAAGTTGGTCGTCACGCCATTGACGGTGACCGCGAGTGGCTTGATGACCGGCGGCGCACCATAATTGCCGGCGAGAGCGAACGAGAGACGATACTGTCCGCCTGGAGTCGTGTCGAACGTCTGTTGGATGCCTCCGACGCAAGCCTGCCCGACGAGATCGATGGAATGATGCCCGTCGCGCGCGAGCCAGCCACATGGCGGAGGACTTTCCCAATCGATCGTGCCTACGGAAACCGTCCAGCCTGTGATGACATTGCTGCCAGCAGGGAGGTCGAAGACGTTGCACGTATTGGACACGCTCCCTTGATCGAACTTTCCGTTCTGAAACGCTGCGCCCGATGCGGTGGCGGCGAACGCCAGCAGAATCACGCATGAAAGAAGACGAGCCATTGATCCCCCCTTTTTATGCTGCGTCGGCGAGCGTAAAGTAATTCCTCGCAATGCCGGGCTGCTCCTGCAAGCTCCAGCCGCTCCACTTGTCTATGCGACCTACTTGCATTCGCTGGTCGCGCAGCGCTTGTTAGTTCAAAGCGCTGTAAGGT
>Ga0207664_10001430_pt1 | contig 15689 bp, 9 predicted proteins | sample LARL83metaG_FD_184349 | JGI IMG/M metagenome (GOLD analysis project Ga0207664, IMG submission 184349) | Corn, switchgrass and miscanthus rhizosphere microbial communities from Kellogg Biological Station, Michigan, USA - LAR L8-3 metaG... | ecosystem: Host-associated > Plants > Roots >... | reverse complement strand
AGCCGCCGGACCGCGGCCACGGCGCCGGACAGGAACGGGACCTGTTCGCGGTACCGGGCGTCCATCTGCCCGATCACCTGCGCCGCGACTTCCTCCGGCGGCAGGCCGGTGCCCAGGTCGTGGCTGAGGTAGCGGGCCCATTCGCTGGTGCTCATGCCCATCAGCCGCTGCTGTGCGTCCGGGGCCCAGTGACCGCCATGCGCGGCCACCACCTGCCGGCGCACCTGCTCCCATACCGGCTCGGAATCGACCAGCACCCCATCCAGGTCGAACACGACCGCCTCGATCACCCGTCCACCCTGCCTTGCCCGGTGAGGCCGGGCAAGGCCCGCGCGGCCAGCAGCCACAGCAACAGAGTCAGGCTGGCCGGGCGATGTCCCGTAACCGCAGGTAAATACCCATTGACGCGGCTGGTATCACATGTCTAGCATAGTGATATCACTTTAAAGAGTCAGTAGTAGAAGGCAGGTAGCGCCATGAGTCTTAACGGCGGATGGGTCGGCTATGGCGGAGACGCCAAGATTGAACTCGCGGCCGGCCTGCTGGCGGTGGCGGGCTGCGCCGCCTACGCGGGAGTCCGGCTGCGCCGCCCCGTACGGGCCGTCCGGCCACCCACCTCGGTCGTGGTCCTGATGTTCTCGCTCTGGGCCGCTGCGCTCATTGCGTTCCTGGTCGGGCTAGGGGTCTACGTCAAGCAGTTCCTGCACGACTACCCCGACATCCGATCGGGTGTCCATAACCCCATCACGCCGGTGACGTTGCTGGCCGCGGCGGCCATCTTTGGCATCGTTATGACCCGCACCGGGTGGCGTTACCAGACCAGGCTGGGCAGCGCGGTTGTCGCCGCTATGGCCGCACCGATGATCTTCGAGTTGCCCTTCGACCTCATCGTGATGGCCAGGACCTACCCCGCGCTGCCCCCCGACCCGGCCTTGTACCGGGCGGTGTTTTTCACTCCCCTGCTCCTTGTCGAACTCACCACGCTGTGGCTGCTCACGCTGTCGCCGATGGTGCGCGTGCGGAGATCCACGTTCTTCTGCTTCGCGCTGATGATCGGCGTGTTCGCCATATGGGCCCTGTTCGGCTTCGGCTACCCGCAGTCCGCGCTGCCTATCACGATGAACGTGGTGTCGAAGATCCTTGCCTTCATCACCGCACTGACCCTCTTCCTGCCCGACCGGCTCAGGGACTGGCGGACGGACGGGCCGGCCCGCGCTCCCGGCCGTGAACCGGCGCCGCAGTCAGTCATGGCGGCCGCCGCTCCCGGCCGCGAGCAGATCCCGGAACCGGTCATGGCGGCCCCGGTCCTGGCCGTCCGGGCCGCGACCGTGCCCAACGGGCAGGTCACAGAAGGCCGCACGGTCACCAGGGCCACAGGTTCATCCGGGAGGTCGATCGTGAGCGGACCAGCGATCAAGGTTCTCGGGCTGCGCAAGAGCTTCGGCGCGAAGGAGGCGGTCGCCGGGATCGACCTGGAGATCGCGGCTGGCTCCTTCGCCGGGCTGGTCGGACCGAACGGGGCAGGGAAGACCACCTCGCTGTCGATGATGACCGGCCTGCTGCGGCCCGACGCCGGGCAGATCCTGATCAACGGGCTGGACGTGTGGGCGGACCCGCCCGCCGCCAAGGCGATCATCGGCGTGGTGCCGGCCGAAGCCCGGCTGTTCGATCGGCTCAGCGGCGAGGAACTGCTGGAATACGCCGGGCGGCTGCGCGGCCTGCCGGTCGGCGAAGCGCGATCGAGGGCCGCGCAACTCCTGGACGTGCTGGACCTGACCGCCGATGCCAAACGGCTGGTCGCGGACTACTCCACCGGCATGCGCAAGAAGGCCGCCCTCGGCTGCGCGCTGATCCACAACCCATCGGTGCTGTTCCTCGACGAGCCGCTGGAGGGCGTGGACCCGGTGTCCGCCGACGCGATCCGCCGGATGCTGACCAACTACGTCGGCTCGGGCTCGACCGTGCTGTTCTCCAGCCACGTCATGGAACTGGTCGAGCAGGTCTGCGACCACGTCTCGATCATCAGCCAGGGCCGGATCGTGGCCACCGGCACCACGGAGCAGGTCCGCGGCGGTAAGACCCTGCAACGGGCGTTCATCGACCTGGTCGGCTCCAAGGCCAGCGAGGAGGGATTGTCATGGCTCGGCTCCTCGTCCAGCTGAAGCTGCGCCTGCTGGCCAACGCGCTGCGGTCATCCAACCGCGCCAAGGCCTCGTTCATCACCAGCACGGCCTTCGCGGTGCTGACCGCGCTCGGCATGTTCGCGCTGCTGGCCTCGCTGCACGGCCAGAGCACCGCGGTGGACCTGACCTCGGTACTGTTCACCGTCTTCGCCTTCGGCTGGCTGATCCTGCCGCTGCTGGCCTTCGGCCTGGACAGCACCCTGGACCCGGCCACGATGGCCCTGTACCCGTTGCGGACCCGCCAGCTCGCCACCGGGCTGCTGGCCGCCTCTGCCACCGGCGCATGGCCGGCCGCCAACGTGATCGGCCTGCTCGGGGTGCTGATCGGGCTGGCCCGCGGCGGGCTCGGCGTGCTCGTCGCCCTGATCGCAGTGCCGCTGCAGGTGCTGTTCTGCATCACCCTGGCCCGCTTCGTCACCACCAGCATGGCCGGGCTGCTGCGCTCCCGCCGCGGCAAGGACCTGGCCGCCTTCCTGTTCATCCCGATCGTCGCCGGCTACGAGTTCTTCACCCAGGTGGTGCCGAGGCTGGCCGCCTCCGGGAAGCTGACCACCGCGAGCTTCGCCGGCCTCGACGCGTGGATGCGCTGGCTGCCGCCGGGCCTGGCCGCGCACGCGATCCAGGACGCCTCGGACGGGCGCCCCGGCACCGCCATGCTGCGCCTGGCGCTGCTGGCCGCCATCATTGTCGTGCTCGGCTGGCTGTGGATCCGGTCGCTGAACCGCGCCCTGGTCTCCCCCGACTCCTCCACCCAGTCATCGCGGGTGCGCGGCGCGGTGCTGCCGTTTGGCCGGTACGGCCTGCGCGGCGCGGTGGCCGCCCGATTCTGGATCTACCAGCGGCGTGAGCCGCTCTCGCTCGTCTACTGGGGCATCACCGCCGTCATCATGGTCGCCGCGTCCATCGGTGGCATCATCGGCCCGCAGCGCCATCCCGGCGTGCTGTTCCTGAGCGCGGTCCTCGGCGCGGCGTTCATCGGGCTCTTCCACGCGAACATGGTCGGGTCAACCGGGCCGGCCTTCGTCATGGAGGCCACCGCTCTGACCGGCCGTAACGCGCTGCGGGCCTACCTGTCCGGCCAGAACCTCGTGCTCGCCGCGATCGGGATACCGCTGCTCATCGCGCTGACGTTCGGCCTGGGGGCCGTCGCCCGGGTCCCGACCTTCGGGTTCGAGACCATGCCGGTCGCCCTGGCCGCCCTCGGCGCGGCGCTGGCCCTGAGCAACATCATCACGGTCAACGGCGCCTACCCGATGGCCAAGCGGGTTGGCACCCCCATCTATGTCTCCGCACCGGGCTACGGGTCCAGCCGGGTGGCGGCAACCATGGGCGCCCTGCTCGGCGTCCCCCTGCTGGTCGCCCCGGTCATCGTCGCCGCGGTGCTCACCGCGGGCGCCCCGCTGGCTCTCCGGGCCCCCGTGCTCACGGTCTGCGCCGCCGCCTACGGCCTCGCGCTGGCCTGGGCGGGGGTGCGCATCGCGGCCGCCACCGGCGAGGGCAAGATGCCGGAGCTTTGCCAGGTCGCCCTGGCCAGCAAGGTATAACCGGCCGATGCCCAGGGACGGCGCCACGCGGCGCCTGGGACCGGGGGCCTCAGGCGCCACGTGGGTTGCCGTGGTTCAGGCGATGCGGCCCGCGTAGCGGCGGCGGAAGCCGTCGGGGGTGTTGGTGGTGATCACCACGTCGTAATAGCCGAACCGGTCGGCCGGCCAGTGAATGCTCCTGGGCCTGCCGAACTCCACGGTGACGGTCTTGGTGTGGCCCTCATAGTCGTTCGGCGTCAGGGTGTAGACGACTGCGCGGTGGCCCTCATTGGCGAGCGTGAGCTCTAGGGTCTTGTCCGCGCCGCAGCGCAGGGCGGCGGTGACGACCGGGACCGGGCCGGCGTTCTGCCCGGCGGGCACCACCTCCCCGGCGAAGCTGGTCAGGAACCCGTCAGGGCCGTAGACCGAGAAGGCGTACTTCCCCGCCGTCAGCGTCGCGTCCCAGGCGTAGGAGCCCGGAGACGACTCAAGCACCGTGACCGGCGTGGCGGTGAGCGCCAGGAAGTTATCGGGGTAGACGGCGAAGGAGACACCGACCTTGCCTGTGTTGGTGAGGGCGGCCGTGACCTGGCTGGTTGTACGGTCCACGGTCACGTCGGCGAAGGGCTGGTGGACGCTCGGCCGGTGCGGCCGGGTTCCGGGCTCCTGGGCCGGCATCTTCTGCTGGCCCTCGGGCGGAGGGGCCGTCGATCCGCCTTTCAGGCGGGTCAGTTTCCAGGTCTGCTCGAGGGTCGGGATGTTGGCCGGGATCGAGAAGTCCGGGTGCTGGAAGTCGAAGGCGGCGGTCAGGTCGCCGGTCACCGATTCCCGCCACGAGGTGACGTTGACCGGCTGCACCCCGGTCCAGGCGGCCAGGAACCGGAGCATCGAGGTGTGGTCGTAGACGTTGGAGTCCACGTAGCCTCCCCGGGTCCACGGCGAGCAGATGAGCATCGGAACCCGGTTGCCGGGGCCGATCGGCAGGCCCGCGATGTACTCGTCGGTGACGCTCGTCTCGGGGAAGGGCGTGAGCTGGTGGTCGAAGAACCCGTCGTGCTCGTCGTAGGTGATGAACAGCGCCGTGGTCTTCCACAGTTCGGGATTGGAGAACAGCGCCTGGAGCACGGTGTTCACGTAGTGGGCGCCGAAGTCGGGGGTAAAGGCGGGGTGTTCGCAATAGCCGGCGGGGGCGACGATCCACGACACCTGGGGGAGGGTGTTGCTGTTGACGGCGTTGATGAACGAGGACAGCACGTATGCGGCGTGGGCTTTGCCCATGTGCGGCGCCCCCGCATGGGACTTCCAGGGCGTGACCGCCCCGCGCATCGCGAGCTCGCTCTTCCCGCCCTTGCGGCTGTTGCTGCTGTTGTACTGCTGGTGGAACCAGAGCGGGTTGTCGCCGAAGTCGCCCAGGAAGAAACCGGGGAAGTAGCCGACGTCGCCGAGCTGGTCGTTGGTGTAGACCTGCCAATCGATCCCGGCGGCCTGCAGCAGCTCGGGGTAGGTCGTGACCAGGGGCGTCCCGGCATCGGGGCCGAAGTCGACCTTGTAGTCGTCAGGGTTTGTGATGAAGCCCGACGACGTCCCGGTCCAGAAGTACATCCGGTTGGGACTGGTCGGCCCCATGATCGCCTGGTGGTAGCCATCGCAGATGGTGAAGGCATCGGCGACCGCGTACTGGAACGGGATCTCGTCCCGGGTGAAGTAGCCCATCGTCTCTTCGGTCTTGGCCGCAACCCAGCTGTTCCACAGCCCACCGTTCCAGGCCACGTGGTCGCCGTCCCAGCTGTGGTCGAGGTCGCCGTCGACCTGGTCGGTGAGGTTATAGGGGAGCAGGTACCCCAGATCGGTGCGGGCCGCGTCGGGCTGCTGGAAGATGCTCGTCCCGTTCGGGTACGTGAGGATCTGCTTGTCGCCGAACCCCCGGACGCCCCTGAGCGTCCCGAAGTAGTGGTCGAAGGACCGGTTCTCCTGCATGAGGATCACCACGTGCTTCACATCGGCGATGGTCCCGCTCCAGCCCCCGGGCAGCGTGTGGGCCGCAGCCGACCTGCCGACCGTGCCGCCGGCCGCCGGTCCGCCGCTCAGGCCGGCTGCGGCCGCCGCGGCACCGAGCCCCGTGGCTTGGAGGAAGCGGCGCCGGCTGACCCCCGGCCCGACCCATCGGCCAGGCGGCCGCGCTGATCCGGGTGCGCCGTGCGGATGCTCACGTGAGTTATCCGAGTTGGTCATGCTGCTCCATCCTCGTGGTGCCAACGCCGCTCGGCGGGCAGCACCGGCGCCGAGCCGGGAACCAGGCACCACGAGCACCTTCCGTGACTCAACCTTTGCTGCCAGCGAGCACTCAATTGTGGTGACAAGTCATGGTCATGTCACAAGTGCCCAGTGTGCGCGATGCAGGCCGACCGGGGGTGAACGCGCCATGTCCATCTACGAACGGAATCACAGCGCACCGGCGGCCAGCCCGAACGGCCGCGCCGGACCGTCCGCGACCAGCGCGTACACGAGGAAGGGACTTATCTGTCGTTGGCGGGGGAGGAGCAGGGGAGCGAAGCCTGGCATTCTCTGGCTGACGGGTGACTGAGGAGACATCAGTGCCAATCACGCTGCTCGAGACGAAGTTGTATGTCCCGAGGTCGCGGCGTGGTCTGGTGCTGCGTCCGCGGCTGAGCGAGCGGCTGGACCGGGGGACGGCGTCGAAGCTGGTGCTCGTTTCTGCACCTGCTGGGTTCGGCAAGACGACGCTGCTCACCGAGTGGCTTGCGGCGCGACCGGCTGCGCCGGCCGATGAGCGGCTGGCGGCCTGGCTCTCGCTCGATCGGGGCGACAATGATCCGGCATCCTTCTGGGTCTATGTGATCGTCGCACTGCGGACGGTGGCATCCGGGGTAGGTGAGAGTGCGCTGGCCCTTCTGGACGCGCCGCAGCCGCTCCCCATCGAAACGGTGCTGACCACGCTGCTCAACGACCTGGGTGCCGTTGCCGGCGAGATCGTGCTGGTGCTCGATGATTACCACGTCATCGAATCGCGCGAGGTGCAGGACGGGATGGCGTTCCTGCTCGACCATCTGCCTCCGTCGCTGCATGTGGTGATCGCCAGCCGGGCCGATCCCGCGTTGCCGCTGGCCAGGTTGCGGGCGCGCGGTGAGCTGGCCGAGATCCGCGCGGCCGAGCTGCGTTTCACCGCTGATGAGGCCGCGGCGTATCTCAACGAGATGATGGGCTTGCAGCTGACGGCGCGGGACGTGGCGGCGCTGGAGGCCCGCACCGAGGGCTGGATCGCCGCGCTGCAGCTGGCGGCGCTGTCGATGCAGGGGCGAGACGACGTCGCCGGCTTCATCGCCGGTTTCGCGGGAGATGACCGTTACGTTGTCGACTACCTGGCCGAGGAGGTGCTGGCGCGTCAGCCCGGCCGCGTCCAGGCCTTCCTGCTGCAGACCTCCATCCTGGGCCGGCTGAGCGGCCCGCTGTGCGATGCCGTCACCGGGCAGGGTGGCGGCAAGGGCATGCTGGAGGCGCTGGACCGGGGAAACCTGTTCCTGGTCCCGCTGGATGACCGCCGCCGGTGGTATCGCTACCACCACCTGTTTGCCGACGTGCTGCGGGCACGGCTGCTGGACGAGCAGCCCGCCCAGGTACCGGACCTGCACCGGCGGGCCAGCGCATGGTACGAGCAGAACGGCGAGCTGTCCGAGGCCGTCCGCCACGCGCTGGCCGCCGGGGATTTCGGGCGAGCGGCCGACCTGGTCGAGCGGGCGATCCCGGCAATACGGCGGACCCGGCAGGAGGCCAAGCTGCGTGGCTGGCTCGAGGTGCTCCCCGCCGAAGTGGTCCAGGTCAGGCCGGTGCTCAGCGTTTACTTTGCCGGGGCGTTGTTGTTGGGCGGCCAGCTTGAGGGTGTTGAGGCCAGGCTGCGGGACGCCGAGCGGTGGCTGGAGCCAGCGACAGGCGGCCGCGGGGAACCCCACGCCGCTTCACCGGAGATGGTCGTCGCCGACGCGGAGGAATACCACCGTCTCCCTGCGCTGATCGAGAGTTACCGCGCCGGGCAGGCGCTGGTCCGGGGCGACGCACCCGGCACTGTCAGGCATGCCCAGCGGGCGATCGAGCTTGCGCTTGAGGACGACTATCTCTGCCGCGCTTCGGCAGCGGGACTGCTGGGGCTCGTGTATTGGGGCAGCGGGGATCTGGAGGCCGGGCACCGGGCCTACTCCGCCTGCGTGGACGGCCTGCGGCGGGCCGGGTTCGTCGCTGACGTCCTGGGCTGCTCGATCGCGCTTGCGGACATCCGGAGCACGCAAGGCCGTCTCGGCGAGGCGATGCGCACCTTCGAGCAGGCGTTGCTGCTCGCAGGTGACCAAGGCGGGTCAGTGCTGCGGGGCACCGCGGATATGTACGTGGGCATGAGCGAGATCGCCCGCGAGCGCGACGACCTGCCGACCGCCACACAGCTTCTGCTGCGAAGCCAGGAACTCGGCGAGCACACCGGGTTGCCGCAGAACCCTTACCGCTGGCGGGTCGCGATGGCCCGGGTACGGGAGGCCGAAGGAGATCTGAGCGGTGCGCTCGACCTGCTCAACGAGGCGAAGCGCCTCTACGTGAGCGACTTCTTCCCGGAAGTGCGGCCGGTCCCGGCACTCAGGGCAAGGGTCTGGATCGCGCAGGGCAGACTCGGTGAAGCTCTCGGCTGGGCACGTGAGCAGGGCCTGTCCGTCGAGGACAACCTCAGTTACCTGCGCGAGTTCGAGCACATCACCCTGGCCAGGCTGCTCCTGGCGCGGCACCGGAGCGAGCGTGCGGAGCCTTCCCTTCAGGAGGCGGCCCGGCTCTTGGAGCGCCTTCTGCTGGCGGCGGAAGCGGGGGGCAGGACGGGGCGCGTCATCGAGATTCTGGTACTGCGGGCGCTCGCGCACCAGGCACTCGCGGACATCCCGGCTGCGCTTGGCTTCCTGGACCGCGCGGTGACGCTGGCCGAGCCGGAGGGCTATGTCCGGGTCTTCGTGGATGAGGGGCAGCCCATGGCCTCCCTGCTGAGAGCGGTCGCGAAACAGGGGACCAGGCGGGACTATGTCCGCCGGCTACTGGCAGCCGCGAGCGGGATCGAGCACAACGCCCTCACGGAACAGGGCCTGATCGAGCCACTTAGCGAACGCGAACTGGACGTCCTCCGGTTGCTCGGAAGTGAACTGGACGGCCCGGCCATCGCCCGCGAACTCATGGTGTCCCTGAACACCATGCGGACTCACACCAAGAACATCTACGCCAAACTCGCGGTGACCAACCGCAGAGCCGCGGTCCGCCGAGCCGCCGAACTCAACCTGCTGCCGCGGACCCGTAGCCCCCGGCGCTGACCCGCCGTTCACGGCCCCCAGCTCAGACCGCCCGGCGCCCGAATCACCACATCAATCACCAGGTGTGGTGATCCCTGCTCACCACATCCGCTCATAGCTTCCGATCAGACCCAGGAAGGTTCCGCAGCGCCCGGCGGAGATCAAGCCAGGCGGGCACCAGCAAGAGGAGCACCATGAGCGCGCTATCGCCCGGCCGCCATCAGAATTCTGGACGGTACGAAATCCGCGTCAAGGGGCACCTCGACACTCGATGGGCCGCCTGGTTCGACGGACTGACTCTCACTCACAGCAGCGACGGCACCACCATCATCGACGGCCCGGTAGCCGACCAGGCGGCGCTGCACGGATTGCTCCAGAAAATACGCGACCTGGGCCTGCCCCTGATCTCGGTCAATCACGTGGACCCCGACCATCCCCCGGCGCCCGCAGCCGAGGCCCGGTAACTCAGCAGCTTCACCACAAGGAGACCGCTATGGCGACCACCGTCCGAACCCCAGCAACCAAACCGCCGGCGAAAGGAGCTCCGATGAGCTCGACAAGGAAGACCGCGCTCGTCGCGGGCATCTTCTACCTGATCACCTTCATCTCGATCCCCACACTCGCCCTCTACGGCCCCATCAAGAACCACCAGGACTGGATCCTCGGCTCCGGCGGCCACACCGCCGTGCTCGTCGGCGGCTTCCTCGAAGTGATCGTCGCCCTCGCCGGCATCGGCACCGCCGTCACGCTGTACCCGGTGGTCAAGCGGCAGAACGAAGGCGCCGCGCTTGGCTTCGTCACCGCCCGCGTCCTGGAAGGCAGCATGATCTTCGTTGGCGTCGTCAGCCTGCTGTCGCTGGTGACCTTGCGGCAAGACCTGGGCGCAGCGGCCGGAGCAAACACCGCCGCGCTCGTCACCACCGCCGCCTCGCACGTCGCGGTCTACAAGTGGACGTTCCTGCTCGGGCAGACCCTCATGCCGTGCATCAACGCGCTGCTGCTGGGCTCCCTGCTGTACCGGTCCCGGCTCGTGCCCCGCATCCTTCCGGTAATGGGACTCATCGGAGCCCCGCTGCTCATCTCCGCCGTCATCGCAAAGCTGCTCGGCGGCATCGATCACTACACCGCGTGGGCGGCGATCGCGACCCTTCCGGTAGCTGTCTGGGAGTTCTCGCTTGGCGTGTGGCTGGTCGTGAAGGGCTTCAATCCCTCTCCCATCACCGCTGGAATGGACGCTGCTAGCCGCCCGCCCGCCTACCACGACGTCACCGCGTAACCATCGGCAAACACGGCCGGGCCCTCCAGGGCCCGGCCGTGTTGTGCTCAGCGGACACGCTTCACGGGCAGGACGGCGAAGGCCCCGATGATGGCGCAGAGTCCGGCGACCGTGTACAGCACGCCGTAGCTGCCGCCGCCGAAGGCCAGGATGGCCGGCGCGATCGCCGGCGCGATCGAAAAGGGAAGAGCGCCGGCGACATTGAACACACCCAGATCCTTGGCGGCATTGTGGGTGTCGTGCAGCACGTCCACCACCAGCGCAAGGTCGACGGCCACATATACACCGAAGCCGAGACCGCTGATGGCCATGCCGACCAGGAAACCATTGAAGTTGCTGGCGATGGCGACCACGAACAACGCCAGGCCGTACACGATCGAGGCGGTGAGGACGAAGATCTTCCGCCGGCCCGTCCGGTCAGAGAGCCTCCCGCCGATGAGGGAAGCGGCGACGATGACGGCCGACTGGGCGAGTGTGCCCAGAAATATCTGCTGTGGCACGTCGGCCTTGGCGGTGCCGATCTTGTCCAGCAGGTAGTAAGCCTGGTAGGTCACCAGGAACGCGTAAGCCAGCACGAACATGAAGCGGCTGGCGAAAGCCCAGGCGAAGTCCGGGCTCTGCCGCGGGTTGACGTAGAACGTGCTGGCAAATTCGCGCAGCGACCAGGCCGGCTTGTCCGCCTTGGCAAGCCGGCGATCTTTCAGGCTGACCGCGAAAAGGAGGATAAAGAACCCGCCGATCGCGCATGGGGCCAAGAACATGGCCAGCATGTTGCCGGTGAACAGTTTGACCAGGAACGTGCCACACACCGACGCCACGGGCAGGCAGACACCCAGGACACCGGAGACCAGGCCGCGCTGCACGGACGGGACCTGGTCTGGCAGCACCGCCACCATGGCCGCGAGCAGCGCGTTGAACAACAGCTGGGCGACACACCACCCGGCCAGGACCACCGCGATGTCGGGCGCGAGCGCGACGATGAGGATGCCGAGGGAACCGCCCACCAGGCCGATAACCATCCATGGCCGCCGCATGCCCAGCCGCGACGCGGTGCGGTCGCTCATCCTGCCGAAGAACGGATTACCGACCATCGCCAGCAGAGCGCCGGTCCCGGCGACAAGCGCCAAGCTGCCCGGTGCCCGTTCGATCCCCACCAGCGAGTTCACCTTCAACGCCAAGGTGACCAGCAAGGGCGCGATGAACAACAGGCTGGTGCTCATAAACGCCAACGCGTACAGCGCGATAAAACCCCAGCCAACCCGGTGCGCCGCAGGCGGGCCGGGCTCCAGCGCAGCCCCGGCTGCGGTTCGGTACTTCAATCCGTGCCGCCCGGTACCCAGCTAGGCCGCAGCCCCGCAAACCGCCTCACCCGTGACGACATGATGATCCGCAAAGCCATGGTGATCCCCCTCGGGCACCGTAACCCGCACGGTCCTGGCAGTGCCGCCAGCGTACGAGTGATCACGCCATGCCCGGAAAGCCTCTACCCCGCAAGGCAGTGCGTTAACACGGGATCATGCTGGCACCGCCACCAACCCTCGCACCGCCCCAACCGCTGTCAATCATGGCGCCAGCGGGGACTGGCCCGGCGTCGCCTGAGCGCCCCACCTAGCGCTGTGACAGTGTTAGAGGGCACCGCATGCTGGTAAGCCAGGACGGCACCTCGCGGCAGCCCGCCACATACCGAGCGGCGCCGGATACGTGTACGCCGGCCGGGAGACGCGAGAGCGTGCCTGGCGATCCTGCTGGAACCGGTGGCGAGGTGCCCCAGGCGACGCCGAGGACGCCTTCAATGCCGGTGTCCACCAGGTGCTGGTTCGAGCCGTCCGCGTGCATCACGAAGAGTTCCTCGCAGCACAGGTCCGGGTGCCGCCGGTCGCTGGAGAATGCGATCTGGCTTCCGTCGGGCGAGTATGCGGGCCCGAAATTGTTGGTCGGCCACTGCGTTGTGGCAAGCCTCGCGGCGGCGGTGCCGTTGGCCTGCATGACGAAGATGCTCGACTGCGGCCGGGCGGAATTGTCGGCGAACGCGATATGGCGGCCGTCCGGTGACCAGGTCGCCTGCCCGCCCTCGAGCCGCGGAGCGGTCAATGGGTGCGCATGCGTGCCGTTGATCCGGGCCACCCAGACCTGGGCAGTGATCCCACGGAACCCGAATCGGGTGAAGGTGATCCGGCGGCCATCCGGCGATACATTCGGGTCGAAGTTGTTGGTCTCGGTGGGGGTGGCGAGGAACGGGATCACGAGGCGCCGGTCGGTGCCGTCGGAGCGCATGATCCAGATCGCGCAATGCTCGAAATTCGGCAGGCAGCGGGTGAACACGATGTGCCCCCCGTCGGGGGAATACCTGGGCTGCCAGTCGCTGCGCCCGGGCGCATCGGAGGCGAGCAGGCGCTGGCCGGTGCCGTCGGCGTTCATGATCCAGATACGGCCTGTGCCCTTTGACAGGTTGAACCGGGAGAACAGGATGCTGGATCCGTCGGGCGACCAGTCAGGCCCCTGGGCCGAGATTCCCTGTGGCTCGTGGGTGAGTTGGGCGAGCCCCGTGCCGTCGGGGTTCACCGCATAGACCTGGCCGGTCACGAAGTCCCAGAAGGCGATCCGGCCTATGGCGGGCGGCCCGGCGGCTACCGCGGGCGACGCTGTGATCGTCAGGCCCGCGGCCGCGAGCGCGGCGGCCACCGCCAGGGTCCCCAGCGCGGCTACTGCTCGTCTCATCTCGGTTCTCCTTGATCTCGGCGGCCTGGCCATCGGTCCCAGGGACCCGCTAGCGCGCTGGTCCCCAGTCGGTGAGGAACGTAATGGCCACGCCGGTGCTCACCGGGCGCAGGCCGGAGCCGTCGGCGTTCATGGTGTAGAAGTAGTGGCAGCATTTGTCGCCGAGCAGGACGAGTCGCCGCCCGTCGGGCGAGTAGCTGGCGAAACCGCCCTGCAGCGGTGGGACAAAGTGGGTGAGCTGACGCAGGCCGGATCCGTCAGGGCGCACCGTCCAGACGTTGCTCCCGCCCTGGCAGCAGTTGTCGGTGAACACGATGCGGCGGCCGTCGGGGGACCAGCCCGGCCAGAACGCCTCCAGCGAAGGCCGGGTGATCCGGTGCAGGCCCGTCCCGTCGGCACGCATCACCCACAGCGCACTGAGGAAGCCGCCCCGGTCCGTCCCAACGACGATGCGCCGCCCGTCCGGGGAGTACTGGCCGCGGACGTAGGTCCAGTGAGCGCCGGCCAGCCGGCGCATGCCGCCGCCCGCAGCGTTCATCACCTCAAGATCGCAGGTCAGGATGAAGCCGATGTGATCGTCGCAGCGGCTGAACAGGATGTGGGCGCCGTCCGGGGACCAGGCTGGCTCCAGGTCCGCAAAGCCGGGATCGTCGGCAAGCCGGGTCTGGCCGGAGCCATCGGCGTTCATCACCCAGATCCGGTAGTCACCGGTCTGGTTGCTCTCATAGACGATCTTGTCACCGCCGGGAGACCAGTCCGGCGCGCCAGCCGCTTGAGCGGCGCCTACGTGGGTGAGCTGACGCAGACCGGTACCGTCCGGGTTGATCGTGTACACGTTTGAATGGGCCGACAGGTTCCCGCCAGGAAGCAGATCCCACTGAGAAAACGCGATCCGGCCGTTGGCCGCGGCAGCCGCCGTGGCTGACGATGCCGCGTGCGCCGCACCCGGCCGGGCCGGGCCGGACGTGACGCCAGTGCGCGCGGCGGCCGTACCGCCGGCGGCCAGGACCGCAGCCGCGCAGCCGGCGGCCGTGAACACCGCGATGATCTTGGGGTTCGTGATCGCCCGACGAGGCCGTGTCGAGAGCTGCATGCCTTGCTCCTAGCCTTGGTTCCTGACCGTGGCTGCCCGGGAGGTCAGGGTCTGGCCGGACCACGGTGAACGCTGTGATCACCGGTGGTCCGGATAGAGGCTTCGGATCCCCGTGCGCTTCATCCCAGCCCCAAGCCCACGTGATGCTGTCGCCCGATCGTCCCGCCGCGACCTCACAAAAAGCTCACACCGGCTCGCAGGGGCCGCTCACCTGCGGCTTCCGGTATCCGGTCCGGGCCGCTACAGTCGAGAGAACTGTGCGGGGGGTGCCGTTGGCGACCACGGCAGGGATTGACTACCGGCTGCTCGGGGCGATCGAGGTCGGCGTGAACGGCCATGTCCTCGATGTCGGCGGCCAGAAGCAACGCGCGCTGCTCGCGATTCTCCTCCTCAGCGCGAACAAGCCGGTATCCCGCGATGTCCTTGTCGACCGGTTGTGGGGGCAGCATCCCCCCGCGGGTGCGCAGCACACCCTGGAGGTATACGTCTCACGGCTCCGGAAGGCGCTGGAGCCGGCCGCCGGGCGCCAGGTGGTGCTCACCCGGCCTGGCGCCTACCTGCTGCGGGCCACCGCGGAGCACATCGACGTGCGCCGTTTCGAGCGCCTCGCCGGCGAAGGCCGTCGCGCGCTCGCGGCGAACGCACCCGGCCAGGCGGCGTCCGACCTCCGCGAGGCGCTCGCGCTGTGGCGCGGTGAGCCCCTGGCCGATATCGGCCCCGAGCACTTCGCGCAGCCGGAGATCACACGCCTGGAGGAGCTGCGGGCAAGTGCTATCGAGGACCGGATGGAGGCGGATATCGCGCTCGGCCGGCACGCGGACGTCGTCAGTGAGCTCGGTGTGCTGGTCGCCGCCCATCCGCTGCGGGAGCGTCTCTATCAGTTGCTGATGGTCGCGTTGTACCGGTGCGGCCGGCAGGCGGAGGCGCTGGCCGTTTATCAGTCGGCCCGCAGCGTGCTGGTGCAAGAACTTGGCATCGAACCGAGCCCGGGGCTGCAGCAGGTTGAGCGCGCGATCCTGGAGCAGGATGCCTCGCTGGAGCCTTCGCCGCGCGCCGCACCACGTGATACGCCCGGTGGCGCTGGAGACGGGCGGCCCCCGTCAGCGGCCCGGTCCCGCCGTCCCCGGTTGCTTGCCGCCGCTGTGGTCTGCCTGGCCGTTATCGTGGCGCTGCTCGCTGGCGGCGCCTCCATTCGTGGGCGCGGACGTGGCTCCCCCGTCGTCGCCGGGCCGAACACGGTCGGCGTGATCGACTCCAGCCGGAACGTCCTGACCAGGGTGCTGGCCGGCATCGGGAGGCCGGGCGGGATCGCCCACGGAGCCGGCGCCACCTGGATCACCGACACCGCCGATGACCTGCTGCTACGGGTTGATTCGGCCGGCCGGGTCGTCGACCGCGTTCCGGTGGGCCGCGGGCCCGCCGGGGTGGCGGTCGAGAGCGGGCAGGTCTGGGTCGCCAACCAGCTCGACGGCACCATCTCGGAGGTGAATCCCGCCGCAGGGACCGTAGTGGCGACGATTGACGTGGGGAACGGCCCGGTGGCGATCGCATCCGGCTACGGATCGG
>Ga0207664_10001427_pt1 | contig 15711 bp, 10 predicted proteins | sample LARL83metaG_FD_184349 | JGI IMG/M metagenome (GOLD analysis project Ga0207664, IMG submission 184349) | Corn, switchgrass and miscanthus rhizosphere microbial communities from Kellogg Biological Station, Michigan, USA - LAR L8-3 metaG... | ecosystem: Host-associated > Plants > Roots >... | reverse complement strand
GCGCGCGTTAAACCGCCAGCGGGCCATTCAAGCAAGTGCGGGTCGTTTTTTGTCACTCACGTATCCTTTATGATTCGAGCCATAGCGCAGTCCCATGGCGGACACAACCAGCGCGGCGCACAACATCGGCAGTGAAGCGAACTCGAAGATGTTGACGTTGGACCAGCCGCGCGCCATCAGCCAGCCACCCAGGAGAGGTCCGATGATCGAGCCGATGCGGCCGACACCGAGCGCCCAACCGACGCCGGTCGAACGCACCGCCGTTGGATAGAATATCACCGCCAACGCGTTCACGCTCTTTTGCCCACCACTCACCGAGAATCCTGCGCCGAAGGTGATAGCGATGATGGCCGGTAACGAAGTGGGCGCGAGCCCGATCAAAGCTACGAAAACCGTTCCACTGAGGTAGAGAACGGCGAGCACCGGGTAGGGACCGAATCGATCCATTAACGGTCCGCTCAGGATGCCCGCGGCGATGCCGCCCACCGAGATGAGCGTGGAAACCAGGATGGCAGTTTCCGTCGCAAGGCCCGAATCCGAGAGCACAGTGGGCAGCCAGTTCTGAAGAAAGAAGAAGACCAGCAAGTTCAGGAAGAAGACCAACCAGAGCAGCAGGGTGCCGAGCGCGCGGCCCGAGTGGAAGAGATGAGCGACTGGCATCCCGGTGGCGAGAGGTTCGGCGGTTACGAAGCGAGTGCCCGGCGGCGGTGCGAAAGTGGGGTCGATTCGGCGCAAAAGACGCGCGATTTGGTCGCTTTTGGTGCCTTTTGCTACTAGAAATGGGATCGATTCCGGCAGCATTGCGATCAGAATCGGGGAGAAGAAAAGGGGCAGAGCGCCACCGGCCAGAAAAACTGGCCGCCATCCGAATCGGGAAACGAGCGCGGCGGTGAGCCCTCCGCCCAAAATCGAACCCAGGGAGAAGCCGCAAAACATGATGACAACCAGCGTGGCGCGACGGCGGGTAGGGCAATATTCACCGGTCAGCGCGAGGGCATTGGGCAACGCGCCGCCGAGTCCGATACCGGCCATCAAGCGGTAGAAGAAGAGGTCGGGCACGCCGTGAGCGGTGGCGGTGAGCAAGGTAAAGCAGCCGAAGAGCACGGTAGAGAGAACTATCGCAAGTTTGCGGCCCACGCGGTCCGATAACGGGCCGATGACGAGCAAGCCGATCATGAGTCCGGCCAAGCTCGCTGAGAAGACAGGACCTAACACGGCTCGTGAAAGGTTCCAATCTTGCGACAAGACCGGCCCGAGATATCCGATCACCTGGGTGTTGAGGCCGTCCAGCAGGACGACCATGGCGCATAATGCCGCAACGAGTATTTGGAAGCGGCCGATTTTGCGGGAGTCGATGAAGGCCTGGACGTCGATGAGCATAACGGACCCCATGATTGTAGCGGTTTGAAAAAACGAACCCATCCTGGGTGGACGCCGTCGTTTGTCTGGGCCGCGAGGGCATGCGGTGGGATTCGCAAAAACGAACCCACGGGCGGCGGGGACCGAGTCTTTGACGCACCTTTGCAAGCCGGCGAGCTTGTTCATAGGCGTCGGTTGCTGCCGGCACGATCAGCCGAATGGCCGCTGTGGGTGGGTTTGTTAGTTCTTTTGGTCGGTCTCATACTCCCAAATAGCATCGGCGTGGGGCGTGCAACGCTGTGGAAGTTGAGAAGTTACTGAAGGTGAACGGGAGAAACCGCGGGCAGCGATGTCACTGGTGGGACTTGGACGGGCAATAGAACAAGTCCGAATTGGCGACTAGGCCAAGTAACTAACCGCTGGCCACCGGCCTTCAACTCTAAAAAACGGAGTTTCGCGGGATTGATCAAACTTCCCCGAATGAGACTTCAGGACCGCTTGTCGGAAACCTGGCCAGGACCTACGCAGGTTCGCGAGGCAGACCTCCGGATATCCGGGCGTGTTGGTGGATGCGAGATACTAGCGAGGTGTCAGCATGGATCGAATCTGATTTTCGGACTAAGAGAATGCCGTTCAACCACGGAGCCGGCCATATGCCGGTACTCGGCTTTGGCACTCTGACATCTTTGTTGCCACAAAGCTGTGGAACACCAATCGTCGGCCCGAGCGCGTCGAACCGGCTTTCGAGGCGAGTCTGGACAGACTCGGGCTCAACTATCTGGATCTCTTTGAGCCAAGGCCGGCAGCCCGGGTTTCATTCCACAAGGTAGATGATCATGCAAGACGAACAAATACGTGAAGCCCTGAATAAGCACTGGCATGCGTCGGCAGCCGGCGATGCAAACGCGGAACACGATATTTACGATGACGATGCCATTTGCGATTATCCGCAGTCAGGCGAACGAATCCTCGGACGAAGCAATTTGCAGGCTTTGCGGAGTCATCATCCAGGCAAGCCGTCGGGCTTCAACGTCAAGCGAATTCTGGGAAAAGGCGATCTCTGGATCACCGAATACACGATCACCTACCAGGGGCGGCCGGCATACACAGTGAGCATTATGGAGTTCCGCAACGGTAAGGTCGTGCACGAGACACAGTATTTCGCGGATCCCTTCGAGGCGCCCGCCTGGCGGAGCGAATGGGTTCAGCGGATCGAGTGACGCAACATTGACGTTTATCAGTACTCAACTAACCAAACTTCCTCCAATTAGACTTCTTACCCGCGATGCGCGCCGGATAGTTTGGAAAGCCCTTGATCCAGGCACAATGGGACTCTTTAATCGGCTAAACTTAGCTGATCCCATGCCGCTCTTTGTAGGCAACAAACTCGGCCCGTACGAAATCGTTGCATTCATAGGCGCCGGTGGCATGGGCGAGGTGTACAAGGCTCACGACACGCGACTGAAGCGCGACGTGGCAATCAAAGTACTCCCCGCCGCTCTCGCACATGACGCAGAGCGCATGGCCCGCATTGAGCGCGAAGCTCGACTGCTGGCCTCACTTGACCATCCTAATATCGGTGCCATCTATGGACTCGAAGAGAACGATGGCACGCCGGCACTCATACTGGCGTTGATCGAAGGCCCGACGCTGGCGGATCGGCTAGAAGCCGGACCGCTACCGCAAGACGACGCGATAACCATCGCTAAGCAAATTATCGAAGCATTGGAATATGCGCACGATAAGGGTGTCGTTCATCGCGACCTGAAACCCGCCAACGTCAAGATTTCTCCCGAGGGGGTCGTCAAAGTCTTGGACTTCGGCTTGGCCAAAGTACTGGAAGATGAACGGCCGCAACTCTCGGGAGCCGACTCGCCGACGCTCACTCTAGGCCGCTCCCAAGCGGGAGTCATTCTCGGCACGGCTGCGTACATGTCGCCGGAGCAGGCTGTCGGAAAGAGGGCGGACCGGCGGAGCGATATTTTCTCCTTCGGCGTAGTGTTGTATGAGATGCTCACGGGCATCCGTCCCTTCGTGGGAGACACCGCGGGGGAAATGCTAGTGTCGGTCGCCAAGGACGAGCCCGATTGGTCCATACTGACGGCCGCAGTCCCAGCCCCTATTCGGAAATTGCTGCGCCGGTGTTTGGTAAAGGACCGCAAGCAGCGGCTGCAAGCGATTGGCGAAGCCCGCATTGCGATCGAAAGCAAGCCCGAGGAGTTAGAGCCCGCAAGCCCTGCGTTAGCTGTGAATCCCTCGTCCCGCTTTGCGTGGATGGTCGCGGGAATAGCGCTACTGGCGGCGCTCGGACTTGGGTGGCTGCGCTTGGGCCAACCAACGGAGACTCCACGCCTAACGCGAACCTCTCTCGTGATGCCGGAAAGGGCGATCTATAACGACTACAGGAGCCTCCCGGCTATTTCTCCCGACGGGCGGCGGATTGCGATTTCGCTGATGGTTGACGGCAAGAGGTCGATCTGGGTTCGTGACCTGGAATCGCTCGGAGCTCGGCCACTCTCTGGAACGGACGAAGGCCTCTTGCCCTTTTGGTCGCCTGATAGCCGGGTGTTGGGCTACTTCACTCTAACCACACTGAAGAAGATCGACGCGGGCGGTGGCCCTTCGCTTACGGTCTGCGATGTCGCAGACGGAGTTGGGGGCACTTGGAATCAGAACGACGTCATCGTCTATGGCGTGAGCTCCAGTGGATTGTTTCGAGTTTCTGCCTCGGGAGGCACGCCAACTCCGATCGTCGAGCTTGACCGCGCAGCAGGTGAATCGAGCGACCGGAACCCTTGGTTCCTGCCGGACGGTATGCACTTTCTCTACACGGCCCGCAGCATAACGAATCCCGAGAAGTCGCGAGTCCGGATTGCGGATGTGAACGCAACTCCAACTTCCAACGCAAAGACCGATGTGGTTGCGGTCGACTCAAACGCTGTCTATGTTCCACCCGGTTTGCTTCTGTATATGAGAGAGACAACCCTGGTGGCGCAGCCTTTCGATGCCGGCAAAGCCCGAATAACCGGTGACGCAGTACCGATCGCTGAGCAAGTGAACTTTTCAAATCGTGCGAGCCAGGGATTGTTTTCGGTCTCCGGAAATGGCGCCTTAGTATACGCCTCAGCTGCCATGGGGGGTGCCACGGAAGATGATGCTACGCTCTTGTGGTTCAACCGTTCAGGAAAAGACTTGGGCACGCTCACCACACCCCTGAACCCCTACATTGGCGGCTGGTCTACGATTTCACCGGGCGGCCAGACGATTGCTCTGTCGGCGCGAGATGGACAGGCGAGAGGAGTGGATATCTGGATGCACGATCTGGCGCGCGGTGCCACATCGCGGTTCACATTCGGTCCTGGCAGCGGTAGGTTCCCCGTTTGGTCTCCGGATGGAAGCCAACTAGCGTTCGAGATGCGACGACCAGAATCCGCCGACATGTACAAAAAGGCCGTGAGTGGCGTCGGCCAGATGGAAATCGTCAGCAAGGCGCAAGCGGATCACCACCCCGATGACTGGTCGCCGGACGGGCGGTACATCGTAGAGCAACGACAGGTTCCAAAGCACGGATGGGACATTTGGATCGTCCCGATGATCGGCGACGAGAAGGAATTTCCTTACTTGCAAACCGAGTTCAACGAGACCAATGCCCGCCTTTCGCCTAACGGGCTATGGTTGGCGTATCAATCCGACGAATCCAAGCGCACTGAAATATACGCGGTGGGCTTCCCTAAGCCGGTCGGCAAGTGGCAGATCTCTAGCGGAGGCGGTACGATGCCGGCCTGGAGCCGCGACGGACGGGAATTGTACTTCCTAAGCGCGGAACGGAAAATGATGGCGGTCGGTATAGGCGCGGGCACGAAATTCGAACCCGGCGTCCCCAAGCCGCTGTTTGAGACCCGGGCCGTCTTCTACGATGTCGGCAAGGACGGGCGCTTCCTCATGACGGTTCCTTCCGGGCAGACCGTTTCGTCAGCACCCTTGACCGCCGTGTTTAACTGGCAAGGAGCTCTGAAAAAGCCGTAGAGAGTAGCGGCGCTATTCCCGTATGGTGGGCCAACCCCGAAGTAATCGACTTTGCCGCGTAGTCGCCATCGCGCGACTCGCCGCTCGTGGTCAAGAAAACGGTGTTCGCGGCCATCATCAACCCGCGGCGGCTGGGCGCCGCTCCCCGCCAGCCGTATCCACGGCAAGCAGACGATCATTTGTCACCACCCTCAACTCCGCGGACGCGCCCACGGGAGTCGGGCGCACACCAATCAGTGAGGGCGGCGCGCTCGATTAAAGTAGCTGCGATTACGAAACGTTCACCTGGCGGGCGATGAAGGCCTTCACCATCTCCCGTGCGTGATCAGTTTGTGGCCCCGGTTGCGCAACCCACTCGTGCTCGCAACCTTCGAACAACTGGTACTGGATATCGCCGCCGGCAGCTCTATAGGTCTCGGCGAATCTCTCCTGTACCGCCGGAAGAACGTTGTCGTCGAGAGCACCCTGCATTATCAAGAACGGCACCTTTGTGATTGTCTCGTGCCGGTCGAGGATCTCCTGCGGATTGCTTTCGTGAATCGTGTCCCAGGGGACGAAGAACGTCGTGTTGTTTTTGACCATTCCGCTGCGCTTCAGCTTTTCCGCATTCTGGTAGCGAGCGAAGGTATTGCTGATGGGCGAGCGCATCGCGACGTATGCGACCGAGGCGTCGACTCCCGGCGCTTCCTGCAACGGGATCGCGTTGTACCGGGAATCCCGCGGCCGCATGGCGAGCAACTCCGCAACATGGCCGCCGCTCGAACTGCCGTAGACGCCGATCTTCGACGGGTTGCCGTTCCACGACGCCGCTTTCGCTTTGAGCCAGCGGACCGCATAGTTGGCATCCTGCACGCACGCCGGATACGGCGATTCCGGCGCAAGCGTCAGGTCGACGGCGACGACAAGCACGCCGCTTTCTGCTATGGTGCGATCCATCGGTTCTTCAGCCTTGCGGTCTTTTGCGTTCCACGCGCCGCCGTGAAGATCGAGAACGGTTGGAAACGGTCCCGGCCCTGCCGGCTCATAGATGCGAGCCATCAGTTGCCGCCCGGCTTTAGTGCGGCGATACTCGACTTCGCTGACCTTAACGCCGAATTTCGCAGCGGGATTGTAGCGCTCCGCAGCCGCTTTGACTCCGGCGGCAACGCCTAGGAAAGACATGCCCCTAATAAAGTCCCGTCGTCGTAGAGATTCCATTTCGCCCTCCGTAAGTGGCTCCTCCGTACTTTACTCTATTTGCCTGGCCCCCAAAAGGCGTCCTGGGAAGACTAGTCCTGGTAAGTCGCGCTCACGTTAACCTGGCGGAAAATGTCGACAGATGAGCCGAAGCGATCTACCATCGGCGTTCGGTTTCGTTCTATGCTGGATGATCATGAAACGTAACAGTTCGGGCGGGTTGTCGCGGCGCGAGGCGCTGAAGACTCTCGGAGTAGCGGGGGCCGCGGGCGCGGTCAATTTGTTCGGGCAAAAGGTCGACAAGTCGACGGCGAAGGGCGGCCGCATCGACGTGCATCATCATCACGCGCCGCCGGCGCTGCAAGTTGGGCCTGGGCGCGCGGGTCGAGCACCGTGGACGCCGGAATTATCGCTGCAGCAGATGGACAAGTTCGATATCGCCGTCGCGATGCTGACTATGACCCAGATGGGCGACATCCTTTACGACGGAACGGAGAAGGGCCGCAAGGCGGTGCGCATCGGCAACGATTACGGCGCGAAGGTGATGGCGGATCATCCGAAGCGCTTCGGGCTGCTGACTTCGGTACCGCTGCCGGATATCGACGGAGTCATGACGGAGATCGGCTACGGCCTGGACACGCTGAAGGCGGATGGCATCGGCATTTATACCAATGACAATAAAAATCGCTGGCCGGGCGATCCTTATTTCGATCCGATGTGGCAGGAATTGAACCGGCGGAACACGATCGTATATATGCATCCGCTGGCGCCGCCGTGCTGCAGCAACCTTAACGACGGCGTCCCGACCGCGATGAACGAGTTTGATTTCGACATCACGCGCGCGTGCACCAGCATTCTAGCCGGCGGCGTGCTTCACAAATACCCCAACGTGAAGATCATCATTCCGCATTCGGGCGGGACGATGCCGGTTCTGGCGGGGCGCATCAAGGACCGGTATCCCGGCGATCCGAAGCATGCCGAGTACATACCGAATGGCGTGTACGCGGAGCTGAAGAAGTTTTATTTCGACATCGCGCATGCCAGCTTCCCCATGCCGCTGGCGGCGTTGCTGAAGTTTGCGCCCGAGGACCACATTCTGTTCGGCACCGACTTTTCACCTGAGCCAATGGAATCGACCGTTAATGAGCTTCCGGCATCAGGCTTGTCGCCGAAGCTGATGGCAGCGATCGAGCGCGGGAATACGGAGAAGCTGTTTCCACGATTCAAAGTTTAGACTAACGGGCGTGATCCACTCGCTCGACGAGCCGGGACGATTCGCGGATCTGCAAAGTGGCCGGCAAACGCACGCTGATGGGCGTCTTGTTTGCGGACCAGCCCTCGCCGATTCGTTTCAGAAGAATCTCGGCGGCGCGCACTCCGATTTCATGCGCAGGCTGGACCACGGTGGTGACGGATGGAGTGAAGAGATCGTCCACCGTTAATTCGTCGAAGGTGACGAATCCAAGATCCTGGGGTGTTCTAAGACCACAGTCGCGAAGGGCGCGCAATGCCCCGAGACCGGCGGGACCATTGGTGGCGAACAGCGCGCCAGGGCGTGGGGATGAGCCGCGCAGACGCTCGCGACAAATTGCGGCGACCTCGTCGACATGGAAATTTCCTTCCCAGATCAATTCCTTCACGACCGTAAGTCCAGCATTGCGCAAGGCCTGCTGATAGCCTTGAAGCCGTTCCTCTTCGTTTCGCAGAGTGAGCGGCCCAGTTACGATGGCGATACTGCGATGGCCCATCGAGATCAGATGGTTGACGCCCAGTTCGGCGGCGGCGCTGTTTTCCACGGCTACGGAATCGATTTCGAGCTGGGCCGGAAGGCGATCGACACAAACCATGGGCATGCCGGAATCCATGGTGCGGGAGATTTGATCGAGCGGATCGCTGAGGGCTCCGGCCGCGAGGAGAATGCCTTCCACCCGCTGAGAGCGAAAGAGAGAAAGCAAGTCCCTTTGGCGGCGCACGCTCTCGTCCGAGTTCACGGCAACCAGCGAGTAGTTCCATTGCCGGGCGGCCGATTCAGCGCCGCGGATGATGCGGGGGAAAAAGGGGATGGTCATGTCGGGAACGATGATGCCCAGCGTGCGAGTCTTGCTGGTTTTCAGGCTGCGGGCGACATGGTTGGGGTGGTAATCCAGTTCACGAATAGCGGCCTCAACTTTGGTGCGAAGGCGAGGGCTGACGGGCAGCGATCCAGTGAGTACGTGGGAGACAGTTCCGATGGAAACACCAGCCAAATCTGCGACCTCTTTGATGGTGGACATCGGCGGTTCAGGTTTTCCTGGAAACCGATTTTAACATGGGCGATCTATGTGTATAAGAATTGGTCTTGACAAGTAAGAGGGGGTACCTTATTGTCCTAGGAAATGACTTGATACGTTTCAAGAGGCTTGTTAGGCTAATTTGATACGTTTCAAGTTAAGTTTTGGCTGGTTGTTAGTAGTGCAAAGTCTGTTCAAGCTTAAGGGGGTAGTTCAATGTCCGAACTGCGTTCGTCGAGTCTATTCGCGATCCTGGGTTACTGCGTCTCCCTGGTCGCGTTATCATTGCTGAATCCAAACCTGAACGCTCAGGAGTCCGCGTCATCGGGGATCGTAGGTCAAGTGACCGACAGCACGCAGGCGGGCGTGCCGGGCGCGATCGTTACGGTGACCAATGTTGGGACCAGCGCCCAGCGTGTTGCGACCACGGACGCACAGGGCGCGTTCTCGATTCCAAATCTGCAGCCGGCGACGTATCAGATCCGCGTGGAGAAATCCGGTTTCCAAACCGCGCTGCTGAACTCGTTTGAGCTGCGGATTGGCGATATCGCTCATCCGACCATTACGCTCGGGGTCGGCGCGGTGACCGAATCGGTGAATGTGGAGGGCGTAGCTCCGCTGCTGCAGACGCAAAGCGGGACGGTCGGTCAGGTGATCGATTCAAAGCAGATCGAGAATCTTCCTTTGAACGGCCGCAACCTGGTGCAACTGGCGTCGCTGGCGGCGGGCGTATCGCCGAGGCAAAACCTGCAACGCGGCGCGACGCAATATGGCACACGGAACGAGTATGTGCAGGTGGAAGGCGGGCGCGATGGGTCGACCAATTACGTTATCGACGGCGTCTATGTGCGGTCGTTGCGCTTCAACAATCTTTCTTTACAGCCGTCGGTGGATACGGTGCAGGAGTTCAGCGTGCTTCGCAATTCGTTTTCGACCGAGTATGGGCAAGGCCAGGCGGCCATCTCGGTGGTCACTAAGTCGGGGACGAATGAGTTCCACGGATCGTTATATGAATACCTGCGGAATGACAAGCTGGATGCCCGCAACTTCTTCGCAGCGCAGAAGCCGGCGTATCGGCGAAATCAATTTGGCGCGACGGCGGGCGGGCCGGTAATTAAGAACAAGTTTTTCGTCTTCGGCGGATACGAAGAACTGCGGACAACGCAGGGGCAGACTCTTCTCGGGAGCGTGCCGAACCCGACGCTGCTATCGGGAAACTTATCGAGCATCAGCGGAACGATCATCGATCCGAAGACCGGGCAGCCGTTCCAGGGCAACATCATTCCCGCGTCTCAAATATCGAAATTCGCGCAGGTTCTTACGCCTACGATTCCTGGGCCAAACAACGCGGCTGCGAACAATTTCCGCACAGTGAAATCGTTCATCGACAATTCCGAGACGGTGACTTTCAAGGCTGACCAGGTCATCAATCAGAAGCACAGTATGTTCGAGCGCTACCTCTGGTTCGATGGGACTCAGATCAATCCCGCAACATTTTCGGCCACGAATTTCCCGCAGAGCGGGCAGAACGTAGCGGTTGGCGAAACGTGGACGGTCACTCCCACCGTGGTCAACGAGGTGCGGCTGGGTTACAACCGCGCCAATCATCTGGACGCGCCGATTGCGTTAGGCGGCACGAACTGGGTCCAACAGGTTGGCTTGCAGAACCTGGCGGGGTCGACCGATCCGATCGACTACGGCCGCCCGAACTGGACCATCTCGGGCTTCAGCGGTCAGGGCGAAGGAACCATCACGCAGGGCGCGATCGAGAACGTCTATAGCATTTCCGATGCAGTCAGCAAGGTATGGGGCAAGCATACGATTCGCGCCGGTATCCAGGCGCAGAACCGGCGGTTCTTCCAGATCACGGAAGTCCCACCGCGCGGAACATTTACTTTCAATGGGCAATTTTCCGGCAACGCAATTGCGGATTATCTGTTGGGCTATTGTTCCTCGTGCCAGGGCGCCTTCGGGAGCTCACGCTCGAATTATCGATCCAACACTCTTTCTCCGTTCTTCGATGACGTCTGGCAGGTGACCCCGAAGCTGACCGTACACATCGGAATGCGCTACGAATACCTGGCTCCGTGGAAGGAGATCAACAACCAGGAAGGCGCGTTCGATTCGTCGAGCGGCAAGATCGCGTTTCACAAAGTGCCGTCGCAGATCCCAGGATCGCTCGCGCCGCTGATTATCAACCAGGATAATTTCTATCCTGCGGGGATTTTACAGCCGGACAAGAATAATTGGGCGCCGCGTCTGGGGATCGCGTACAGCGTGACGAACCGCACTGTGATTCGCACCGGCTTCGGCGTGTACTACGACAACATGAATCTGAACGAGCTGCAATTCACGCGCCTGGTACCTCCCTTCTATGGCAACTACACACTGCAGCCGGACAAGAGCAGCCCGCTGGCGGTGGACAGCTTGTTTCCCAGCCTGAATAACATCGCGCAATTCCCTGCCCCATTCTCGGTTGACCCCAACAATCGCACGCCGTACACGCTGCAATGGAACTTCAATGTGCAGCAGAGCCTGGGAAAGAACATGGTGCTGGAGGTGGCTTACACCGGCAGCGGGACTCACAAACTGGCTAAGCGCTACAACCAGAATCAACTAAATTTCGGTACAACACCGGCCATTACGCGGACGCCTTATCCGCAGTTCGCAGCCGGAATCCTCACCTCGGACAACGATGCCAACGCGAGCTTCAATGCGGGCTCGATCCGGCTGGAGAAGCGCTATTCGGCGGGCTTGTTCTTCCTGGCGAATTACCAGTTCTCGAAAAACATCGACAACAATTCCGGCGAAGTGGAGGCCAATGACACCGCGTTCCGCACGAACAAGAAGCTGGATCGCGCGCTTTCGCGCTACAACCAGACACATCGGGCGGCGTTCAGCGCGGGATACGAGCTGCCTTTTGGAAAGGGCAAGCATTGGCTGTCGAGCGGCGGACCAATCGGGTACGTCTTGGGGGGTTGGCAAGTGCAAGGTATTGCCGAGTTGTTGAGCGGCTTCCCGATCACACCGACGAGCACGAATGTCTGCAACTGCGGGTCGTTCGTTCCGCAGCGAGTGGATGCCGTGAAGCCAGGTTACGGCAATATCGACAACTCAACGGTGACGCACTGGTTCGATACAACCGCCTACAAGGTACCGGCGCTGGGTTTCCAAGGCAATGCAGGGCGGAACAAGATCATCGGACCGCCGTTCCGGAACCTGGACTTTTCCCTGACCAAGAACTTTACGTTTACCGAGCGTGTGAAATTGCAATACCGCGCTGAGTTCTTCAATATCCTGAATCATCCGAATTTCGGGTTTCCGGATGCGAATATTTCGAACGTGACAGCAGGAGTGATTTCGAGCGCTTATGACGGGCGCGATATTCAAATGGGATTGCGGCTCCAGTTTTAGCGCTCTGGCGTGAGGTAAACTGGCCTTCGAGATCAGCTTGTCGTGCGATCAGGAGTTTGTAGGAGCGTGAGAATGCAAAGGCTGCGTAGTTTATTGGTCATCTCGCTGAGTTTGACCTGCCTCTCTCTGCCGCTGGCGCGTGGGCAGGTGGGGCGGGTGGCGGATTGGCTCACGCACGGCGGTGATCCGCAGCGCACGGGCTGGCAGAAATTCGAAAAGACGATCACTCCCGAGAGTGTGAAAGGCTTTCAGCTTCTCTGGAAGCTCAAGCTGGAGAACGAGCAGAAGGCTCTGTATTCGATCTTCGAGCCGCTGATCGTGGGGCGGCTCATCACCAATCGAGGGTTCAAGGAAATGGCGTTCGTGGCAGGAAGTTCGGACAATATTTTTGCCGTGGACGCCGACCTGGGCCGGATTTTGTGGCAGCGGCATTTCGATCACGCGGCCGACGTACCGCAGACCGCGAATCCGACGTGGCTCTGTCCGGGGGGATTGACCGCGACGCCGGTGATTCCGGCTCCGCCCACATTTGGAGGACGAGGTGCGCCCGCAGGTCGGGGACCAGCGCCACCAACTTCAGCGGGTCGGGGACCAGCACTGGCGCCAGGGCGTGGCGGCGGAGCTTTCGCGGTCCGAGGTATTTATGTTCTGACCAGTGACGGCAATCTGCACGAGATGAACCTCGCCAACGGCGAAGATGTGATGCCGCCGACGAAGCTCGTCCCACCCAACGGCAAGGCTTACAGCATGAATATGGTCAACAACGTTGTGTACGCGACGACCGGGCAGAAGTGCGGCGGAAATCCGAACGGTGTATATGCCATGGATCTGACGAGCTCCGACAAGAAGGTGGCCTCTTTCGGCACGAACGGCGGCGGCATCTGGGGACTGGGCGGCGCGGCGGTCGGCACGGACGGAACGGTCTATGCGGAAGTGGGGGACGGCGAGTGGGATCCGGGCAAGGGAGTCTACTCGGATACGATTCTGGCCCTGTCACCGAAAGATCTGAAGCTGAAAGACTGGTACACGCCTTCTAATCGCGAATGGATTACCAAGCGCGATCTGGACATGAACACGACTCCAACCGTTTTCCCGTATAAAGGTCGCGACCTGATTGTCGCCGGCGGCAAAGAGGGCCGGCTGTTTCTGCTCGACAGCCAGTCGCTGGGTGGAGCGAGCCATCGCACGCCGCTGTATCGAACTCCGCTCATCGCGAATGAAGAAACGGACTTTGCGGGCTTCGGGATTTGGGGCGGGCTGGCGAGCTGGGAGGACAGCAAGGGCACCCGCTGGGTGCTGGCGCCGGTTTGGGGGCCGTTGACAAAAGAGGTGAAGTTTCCCGTGACGAACGGGGAAGCGCCGCACGGCAGCGTCGTGGCATTTAAGGTGGAAGAGAAAGACGGCAAGACGGTGTTGTCACCGGCCTGGGTCTCGCGCGATCTGATCATCCCTGCCCCGCCGGTGGTGGCCAACGGTGTAGTGTTCGCGTTGTCGAGTGGCGAAAACGTACGGCAAGCAAACGAGAATCAAGGTGGCCTGTTCAGTTCGCAACAGCGCGCGGAACGTTCGGTACACGCGACGCTCTATGCACTGGATGCTGAAACCGGGAAGGAGCTGTATTCAAGCGGAGACAGCATTACTTCGTTTACCCATTTCGCAAGCATGGCGGTGGCCAACGGGAGGGTCTACTTCGGCACGTACGATAATACGCTCTACTCGTTCGGATTTCCGATAGAGCATTAACTCCAAAAGGACTACTTCAACGATGTTGGATCGATCGAGCGTTCAGGAAGCAATCGATGCTGGACGCGGAATTCTCAGGCTGGAACCCTGCTGGGTGCCACGCTCTTTCATGATCCCCGGCCGAAGGCTGAAGTTGCATCCCGATGATCTGTACGCGTTCGGAGGGCATCGCGGCGGCATCAATGAGCGCTGGTTTTGCTCGACGACGAAAGCTTCGAACGGCCCGGCGACTTTGCCAGATGAGGGGTTGAGCTATGTGCGGCTCGACCACGGGAAACGGTTTCTATTTAAGGAGGCGATGGAGACGGCGGGCGATCTGCTGCTGGGCTCGGATGTGATAGAGCGCGAGGGCGGGTGGAATCTTTTGTGCAAATTTTTCGACAACATGGGCCCGATCCCCCATCACATGCACCAGAGCGATGAGATCGCGAAACTGGTGGGACAGCGCGGAAAGCCCGAAGCTTATTACTTTCCGCCACAGTACAACCTGACGGAAAACAATTTCCCATACACGTTCATGGGCCTGGAGCCCGGCACTACTCGCGATGACATCCGTCGCTGTCTGGAAAATTGGAATAAAGGCGACAATGGGATTCTGTTCCACTCACGAGCTTACCGGCTGCAGCCCGGCGCGGGATGGCAGATTAATCCGGGAATTCTGCATGCTCCGGGTTCGCTGGTAACATATGAGCCGCAAGTGAGCAGCGATGTGTTCGCGATGTTTCAGTCGCTGGTGGAAGGGCGAATCGTCGACTGGAGCCTGCTGACAAAGGACGTGCAGCCGAAGTACCATCACGACCTCGATTACCTGGTTGGCATGCTGGATTGGAACGCGAACGTGAATCCCGAGTTCGGAAAGACGAATAAACTTTTTCCGGTGCCTGTGCGTCCGACGGACGGTATGCAGGATGGGGGTTATTGCGAGAAGTGGATCACCTATGGCACCGGATATTATTCTGCCAAGGAACTGACCGTGATGCCAGACCGGACGGTCACCATCCGGGATAGCGCAGCGTACGGCTTGATTCTGACGCAGGGACATGGGACGTTCGGCGAGCATGAAGTCGCGACACCGGCCATGATCCGCTTCGGAGAGATGACCGAAGATGAGCTGTTCGTCACGGCTGATGCAGCGAAAGCGGGCGTTCGCATCGAAAACACCAGCGCGACCGATCCGCTGGTGATCTTGAAGCATTTTGGCCCAGGGAATCCAGACGCGGAGCCGCTTCGCAAGAAGAAGTAAGAGCAAATCATGAGCACGGCTGGCACTCATAAATATCCCGCGCTGCACAACGCAATGTGGCCGGGCCTGGTGGGCAAGGGTCCGGATTCAGAGCCGCCCATCGACCTGGAGACGATGCTTAATCTGACGGCCGGGGCTGAAGTGGACGGCGTCCGGTTCGACGGTGTGGATCTTTTCTTGTTCGCGCCGCATGTCGAGATAGACTCCAGTGACGATGATTTGAAGCACCTGGTGGATCGAATCGCTTCGCGGAACCTGGTGGTCGGTTCGGTGGTGGCGCCGGTCTGGCCGCCCACTGGTGGGGGATCGGCGATGGGTTCGGATGACGAGCGGAAAAACTTCCTGACGCAGGTTCGGAAGGCTTGTGCCATCGCGAGAAAGCTGCGAGCGCTGGGAATTCGCCGCTATGGAATCGTGCGGATCGATTCAGCTGCGAGTCCGGCGGAGTGGGCGAAAGATCCGGTGGCGAATACCAAGCGA
>Ga0207664_10001426_pt1 | contig 15716 bp, 9 predicted proteins | sample LARL83metaG_FD_184349 | JGI IMG/M metagenome (GOLD analysis project Ga0207664, IMG submission 184349) | Corn, switchgrass and miscanthus rhizosphere microbial communities from Kellogg Biological Station, Michigan, USA - LAR L8-3 metaG... | ecosystem: Host-associated > Plants > Roots >... | reverse complement strand
TCCCTGATGACCACGTTTGCGTCACACCCGAAACCCGCACGCAAACCGCCGACGACAATAACCTCGCCTCCAGCCGTCTCGCCGGATGATCTGCGGAGCATGAGTCCGGCGACACATGTCGCCGGATTTGATGAGGCTTCCCCAATCGCAGCACCACCTCGCTGGGAGGCCGGTATCCGGCCCAAACCTGTGGCTCTTCCTGTGCCCTCTCCTGTGGGCCCTTACGTGTGGTGATCCGCCGCGTCGCCGTCGACGCTGGGACCAGGCCGGAACGTTCCGGTCAGCTCTGAGCCAAGGGGAAATCAGATCATGAGTGCTGAGACAGCGAGAGGTGAGACCCTGCCCGACCCCCTCAACTCGTCGGCCTTGAACCGGCAGCCTTCATGGAATCACGCGCGTGCCAACAGCAGCTCCGGCCTCATGGTGCGAAGGGAGACTCATCCAAGGCGCGATGCCTCAGTCATCGCGGATCTGGTTTCCCGCGCCAGGAACGGAGAACAGCAGGCGTGGGACGCGCTGGTAGAACGATACGCCCCGCTGATCTGGTCTATCTGCCGCAAATACCGCCTGCATGACACTGACGCCGAGGACGCTAGCCAGAGCGTCTGGCTCCACCTAGTAGACCACCTGGCCAGCGTCCGCGATCCGGCCGCGCTTCCCGGCTGGCTGGCGACCACCACCCAGCGTGAATGCAGCAGGGTTTTGCGCGTGGCCCAAAGATCACAGGTAGTCGAGGATGTGCCAGACATCGAGAATATCCCGGGGAAGCAGGTCCGAACGGTCGAGCAGGAGTTGCTCGTGGCTGAGCGCCATGCGGCACTGCGCGAGGCGTTCATGGACCTGCCGCCAGCCGGTCAGCGGCTAATCGCCCTGCTCGCCGTGGACCCGCCCCTGTCGTACGCCGAAATCGCCGCCAGGCTGGGCATTCCGATCGGCAGCGTCGGCCCCACTCGGGCCCGCTGCCTGGACCGACTGCGCCGCCACCCGGCCATCATCGCCCTGATCAGCGTCGACAGCAGCGCGGCAGACAATAACCCTTAACAATCCCGATCCACCATGCCAGCCCGCATCCTCCGCATGCAGAAGCGGATGACCCCCTTTCAGGGCGGCGATGAATAAATATTCAGATCGACTGACCGTACGCTGGGCCCGGAACCAAGGTCGCCAGTCGGTCGGGGGCGCGTTTTCCGCGTAGATAACCGCACGCGGACCCGCCGTTCGGCGCGATGAATGGAGGATCGGAGTACTCTCCCTCCCGCGTGCATATGAGGGTAATCTGAGTGCTCGACGGTGCGGGTGTCCTCGCCGAGATCGATGGTGATCGTGTCGGCGGCGACGTTGACGGTGACGACCTGCCGAGGCGTGGATGCGGCCCAGGACGATCTTCTGCCCGGCGACCATGATCACGCCGGTGTTGCTGGCCCGGCGCTGGGCGGTGCCCGGCTCAGCGGATGGCCGCGGCGGCGGCCCGGCGGGGCGGGCGCCACGGAGCATCCCGACCTGGTCCCAGGTCAGCGTGCTAGGCCTGGTGCGCAGCAGTTCCCAGGTGCCCGGCCAAAGAACATCAGCGCGTCCTGCTCGATCCCGGATGCCGACTAGGCGCCCGGCGAGGATCTCCGCTGTGCGGTGGTACCGGCCTGCGAGCCTGACCAGGCCGTCCTTGCTGACCGCGCAGCCGACCTCAAGCGCCGCGCCCGGCTCGAGCGCGGATCGTGGTGGTGGCCGTAGTGCTTACCGTGACGAGTCCCAGGAGGGTCGGCAATTCCTCTCGGACCTTGGATAGCGGATATGGGTGGCCGGGCCTGGATTATCGTTGTGTAGGCCCGTTCCGCACCGTGCTGTATTGCCGCGCGGCGGAATGAAGCCCAGGGAGGGACGCCGACCATGGCAGAGCAGCCTGCGCTAGGGTTCGCCGGGTTGTTGCGGCAGCTACGGGCCCAGGCCAGGCTGACCCAGGAGGAACTGGCGGAGGCCGCGGGCCTGAGCCCCCGGTCAGTCAGTGACCTGGAGCGGGGCATCAACCGCACCGCCCGCAAGGACACCGCCGAATTGCTGGCCGCAGCGCTGGGTCTGGCCGAGCCGGTGCGACCTGTGTTCGTGGCGGCCGCCCGCGGCCGAACTCCGGCCGCGGAGGTGCTGGCCGCCCTGCGAGGGGAGTCGCCCGACGGCGGCCCGGCGTGGCCGGAGTGCCCTTATCTAGGGCTGGTGCCTTTCCAGGAGCGGGATGCGCGGTTTTTTTACGGGCGCGACGAGTTGGTCGCCCGGTTGGCGCGGCGGCTTCTAGCGCGGCTAGAAGGAACGGGGATACTGCTGGTGGCCGGGGAGTCGGGGGCCGGTAAGTCTTCGCTGCTGAGGGCAGGATTGATGGCGCGGCTGGCGGCGGGTGCTCTGGGGCCGGGGTCGCAGAGGTGGCCGCGACGGGTGATCCGGCCCACCGGTAGTCCGTTGCGGGAGCTGGCGATGCATCTGGCCGAGCTTGCGGGCACGGATCCGGTGTCGGTTTACCGGTCGCTTTGGGCGGCGCCTGATGAAGCGCCGATGCTGGTGGAGCAAGCGGTGCGAACGGCCACCGGCGGCGTCGCGGACCCCGGATCAGCCGCGCCGACCGATGCCGCCGCCGCGCCGCCGCGCCTAGTCCTGATTATTGACCAGTTCGAGGAATTGTTCACCACCGGTGAGGACGCTGAGCCTGGCGGGGTGGAGCGGGAGGCGTTCATCGCGGCGCTGCACGCGGCGGCCACCGTCCCGGCCGGCCCGCACAAGCGGCCGCGGGCGCTGGTGGTCGCGGCGGTACGCGCCGACTTCCTCGGCCGCCTCATCGCGTACCCGCCGTTAAAGGCCGCGCTGGACACCGGGCTGTTCACGGTCGGGCCGATGAGCGAGGCCGAATTGCGGCTTGCGGTTACCGGGCCAGCTGCCGAGGTCGGCCTCGCCGTAGAGCCCGCCCTGGTCGAGGCGGTAATCGCCGAGCTGCGCGAGGGGGCCGGTGGTGGACTGGGCAGCGGCGTGCTGCCGCTGATGTCCCAGGCGATGGCCGCTACCTGGGAGCACCGTGAAGGCAGCGAGCTTACGCTGCGCGGCTACCGGCGTGCGGGCGGCGTCGCCGACGCGGTCAACCGCAGTGCCCAGGCCGCCTACGACGCCTTGACCAGCCGACAGCAGGGCGCGGCGCGCCTGGTATTCACCCAGCTCACCGTCATCACCGCGGATGGCCAGTTCGCGCGGCGCCGGTGCAGCAGGACCGATCTGTACTCCCCGGGAGCTCAGATGGCGGCCGACATCGACGCGGTGATCGACATCTTCAGCGTCCACCGGCTGCTCGTCCTCGGCAGGGACAACGTAGAGATCTCTCATGACGTGCTGCTGCAGGCCTGGAAACAGCTCCGTGACTGGCTCGGAGATGACCAGGCCGACCGCGCCCTGTACAGCCAAGTGATCACCGACGCGGCCACCTGGGATATCAACCGCCGGGACCCCTCCTACCTGTACCGGCCGGGGCGGCTCGCCACTATCGACGCCGCCACCAGCCGCTGGCAGGACGCGGCCACCCGCTACCCGCCGCTACCCGCCACCAGTAGGGCGTTCCTCCGCGCCGCTCACCACGCCGCGCGCCGCAGCACCCGGAGGCGGCACAGCAGTTTCGCCATTCTCGCCGTGCTGACGGTATTGGCGGTTGTTGCATCGGGCGTCGCCTTCTCTCAGCGCGGGGCAGCTGTCCGACAACGTGACCAGGCCATCTACAACCAGGTAGTCGCTGAAGCCCTCCAGTTCGGCGCCAGTGACACACCGCTCGCGGCTCAGCTCACCCTCGCCGCCTACCGCATCCAGCCAACCCAAGACCTCGCCTCACGCCTGCTGAACACCGAGAACACCCCCCTGTCCTCGCCCCTGGCTACCGGCGCCGGGGCCGTGAACTCGGTGACGTTCAGCCCCGACGGGCACACGCTGGCCAGCGGCAGCGACGACGGCACGGTCCGGTTGTGGGATGACGCCGATCCCGCGCACCCCCGCCCGCTCGGCCAGCCCCTGGCCGGCGGCACGAGCGGCATCTATTCGGTGGCGTTCAGCCGCGACGGGCACACACTGGCCAGCAGCGACGCCGACGGCACGGTCCGGCTGTGGGATGACGCCGATCCCGCGCATCCCCGCCTGCTCGGCCAGCCCCTAGCCGGCGCTACCGCCGCCGCCGTGAACTCGGTGGCGTTCAGCCCCGACGGGCACACGCTGGCCGGCGGCGACGCCGGCGGCACGGTCTGGCTGTGGGATGCCGCCGATCCCGCGCATCCCCGCCTGCTCGGCCAGACCCCGACCACCGGCGGCGCCGTGAACTCGGTGGCGTTCAGCCCCGACGGGCACACGCTAGCCAGCGGCGGCGACGACGGCACGACCCGGCTGTGGGATGCCGCCGATTCCGCGCATCCCCGCCTGCTCGGCCAGACCCCGACCACCGGCGGCGCCGTGAACTCGGTGGCGTTCAGCCCCGACGGGCACACGCTAGCCAGCGGAAACCTCGATGGCACGGTCTGGCTGTGGGATGTCGCCGATCCTGTGCACCCCCGCCTGCTCGGCCAGCCCCTGACCAGCGGCGCCGTGAAATCGGTGGCGTTCAGCCCTGATGGGCACGCACTGGCCAGCGGTGACTACGACGGCGTAGTCCGGCTGTGGGACGTCGCCGATCCCGCGCATCCCAGCCCGCTCGGCCAGCCCTTGACCAGCGGCGGTACCGCCGCCGCCGATTCGGTGGCGTTCAGCCCTGATGGGCGCACACTGGCCAGCGGCAGTCTCGACGGCACCATCCGGCTGTGGAGCCTTCCCCAGACCGTCCTTACCGGCACGGGCATCGCCGTCGATTCGGTGGCGTTCAGCTCCGACGGGCACACGCTGGCCGGCGGCCACGCCAGCGGCATGGTCCAGTTGTGGGATGCCGCCGATCCCGCACACCCCCGCCCGCTCGGCCAGCCCCTGACCGGCGGCGGCACTGCCGCCGTCGATTCGGTGGCGTTCAGCCCCGGCGGGCACACGCTGGCCAGCGGCAGCATCGACGGCACCATCCGGCTGTGGGATGTGGCAGATCCCGCGCATCCCCGCCCGCTCGGCCAGCCCCTGACCGGCAGCACCACCGCCGTGGACTCGGTGGCGTTCAGCCCCGACGGGCACACGCTGGCCAGTAGCAGCGACGACGGCACGGTCCGGTTGTGGGACGTCGCCGATCCCGCGCGCCCCCGCCCGCTCGGCCAGACCCCGACCACCGGCGGCGCCGTCTTCTCCGTGGCGTTCAGCCCCGGCGGGCACACAATGGCCGGCGGCGACCTCGACGGCACGGTCTGGCTGTGGGATGTGGCCGATCCCGCGCGCCCCCGCCCGCTCGGCGTGGCCCTGACCGGTGGCACAGCCTATGTCTATTCGGTGGCGTTCAGCCCCGATGGGCACACACTGGCCAGCGGTAATTCTTACGGCCTGGTCAGGCTGTGGGATGTGGCCGATCCCGCGCACCCCAGGCCGCTCGGCCAGCCCCTGACCGGCGGCACAGCCAACGTCAATTCGGTGGCGTTCAGCCCCGACGGGCACACGCTGGCCAGCGGCAGCATCGACGGCACCATCCGGCTGTGGGACGTGGCAGATCCCGCGCATCCCCGCCCGCTCGGCCAGCCCCTGACCGGCAGCACCACCGCCGTGGACTCGGTGGCGTTCAGCCCCGACGGGCACACGCTGGCCAGCGGCAACGACGACGGCACGACCCGGCTCTGGAACCTGAACGTCCAGTACGCCATCGACCGGATTTGCTCCACTACCGGAGGCCCCACGGCCCAGCAGTGGACCAAGTACATCCCCCAGTTGCGGTACCAACCACCTTGCGTTCATTAGCATCATCACTGAGTGATTCCAGTGCGCGGCGGACCGTGGCTCATCCGGCGGCCCAAACCGGCCGGTCATCCCGTGAAAGCGCTGCCCGAACTCCGCTCCGGCATCACCGCCGAACCTGGCCAGCCGAGCCGACGGCGACACGCCCGGCATCCTTGGGCCGACCTCATCCTCACCTAGTGCAAGGCTTGCTCCCCTCCGGCGTAGTGGACGATCACCCAGGCTGACCTGGGTGATGCTCAGCAGGCACCTCCTGTGGGCTGGCCTGTGGGCTGTCCTGTGGGCCAACACGTGTGGTGACCACCCATCTCGGTCGGCAGAGTCGATCTAGCCGCGATGACCAGTCGGCTGATTCCAGCAGGCATTCGCGGCTACAGAAGCCCGGGTCCCAGAGAGCGATCACATGCGGGCTCAACCGCCGTGGGTGCCTAGAAAAAGTTGCGCCGCCATCCGGCAACCGCCCTGATCAATACCCAAGCCGACAGCGCGAGGAGCGAGATAAATGGCCAGGCAATGGTTCAGCGGTCATGATGCCCCGCCAAGCCCACCAGGCATCCCCCCCGACCCGGCCGTCGCCGCCGGGCCACCCTGGCGCCGGCTCGCTACGCCGGGCGATGCCCATACCCTGCCTCGGATGGCCCGTTGGCTGATCATAGCGGGGACCGTGCTCCTCGCAGGGTCAATCGCAGCGACGATAGAGTTGCATGCCGGTTACACGGCCTCGCCAAGCCCAGCTTCTGGGTACCTGCTGACAGCCAGCGACGCCCAGTTCACCGTCACGTTCCCCCGCAAACCGCTCCGCATCGAGAAGACCGCGGGAACCACCACCGTCATCGTCTACCTAGCCGACCTTCCCGACCATGCCGTCGAAATTATCCGTGCTCCGGTGCCCGCATCGGGTTCTTTCAGCCTTGACCGCGCCGTCAACGTGGCTGCCTCAGCCCTTCCCGGGGGAGGAGTTGTCTCCCGTCATTCGATCACCTACCACGGGAAACCGGCCGAAGACGCGGTCATCTCCATTCTGGGAGATCCGGGGCAGATCCGCGTCGTGGCGTTCGGCTCGTCCGCCTACATTTTCGAGGGGTTCGGGGGCACAGCCGGCAGCTTCGCTCATGACTACAAGGTCCTGCTCGACAGCTTTCGTCTACTTCACCTGTAAACCACGCAGCAACCAGCGCTCTACTAATGCGACGACACAAAGCAGAGCCGTTGGCGGCGATGCCGTGGGGGACGGACCTGGCGATGGGCCAGCCGACCGACATGTCCTGCGTCAGTCGCTGATCGCGTTGCTGCTGGCTGAGTGCCCGGGACTGGCGAGCCGGATCCGCGGTTGTCCACTACTCATCCATGCTCGTGTGGCCGGGTGGCCATGTTGATGGTTATGAGCAGGCGGAATGGTTTGCAAAGATCTAGCCGGCTCATATCTGGTTGATCTGCGCGCCCGCATGACGACTGGCAATGTAGCCCCGGCAAATGCGTATTCGGCGTTCGGCAGCGGAGTTGCGTACGGGATTCGGGGAGGAGTCCGATCACTCTCTGTGATGACCATGCCGCTAACATCGTGACCGCCAGAGGGCAGTAGTTGGCCCGCGGCGGTCGTCCGGCAGCACGATGCCGCTGCGGTGGGGCCGCACGATCGCCGCCCGGTCTCTCGATCTCGCAAGGTTACTCTGGACTTCGCAAGATCACTCGCAGCCTTCATGTGGGCTACGCAACCTTCGCCTGCACTGGACAACGACTTTGTCGAGGCCCTGCCCCCTGGGTGCTGGGAAGGGCTGGAGCGCCGTGATGTCCTTGCTGTGGGAGAACGTTGGTGCGAGTGTGGATCGTACGAGTCGAACTCAGTACGTATTGACTGTGACGTCAGGAACCTGCGATGACTGACAATCGGCAAGAAAATATTCCCGAGACCAGCGGTCCCCGCCCGGCACGCACACCGCCCAGGAAAGGTTTCTTCCAACGATGGTTGACAATCGGTGCCATGGTCATCGCCGGTGTGCTGGTAGGCGGGGCCGCAGTGGTCTACGCAACTACAAAGGGCGACAAACCATTTGGTCGCAGCGCTGCGGACCTGCTGTTGCAGCTCGCATTCCTCCTGGTTGCAGGCACGTTCTTGAAATGGCTGATCGACCGCATCAACAAGGAGCATGACAAGGATCAGGGGTTCCGCAGCAAGCAGATGGACTTCCTGCGCAGGATGAGGGAGGCGCACGTCCGTATCGCCAGCGCGCAGCGGCTCATCCGCGCGGACCCCTCGCCCAAGACGTACAGCGAGCAGATGCGTGCGCTCATGCTCGTGACACCCGAGCTTGAAGACATTGAGCGTGACGTCGCCGCAACCACCGATCTGTTCTGCAAGGAGCCGGCGGACAAGGAAAACATTCAGGACGGCATCAAAGAAGTCGTGGACTATCTCGATGATGCCTACTACCAATACGCCGCGTGGGATAAGAGCGGAGACAGTAGCGAAACATTTTCGCACCAGGTAAAGACGGGATGGCTCGCCGAGCTCCTCAAATCCAAGCAAGGCATGCCTGAAAGATACAAGTGCGCACTTGATAAGAGCAAGGGAAAGATACGCTCATATGTCTATGGCAGCGGCTCCGACGAAGGCGAGGACAATGGTGTGGCGACATCCGGGCAGAACAAGGAGGTTATTCGAAACTCCGTAAATGATGTTTAATTGCATCCCGCTCTAGTGAGTCATGCATGAGTTGTAGTGCTTTAGGCTGAGGACCTTTCCGGGCTGCTGGTGAGCTACGGTTTTCTGATTTTGCGGGCGAGATGGGCGGCTTGGATGTAATCTTGGATGCCGAGCTTGTGAAGGATGTTCGATACGTTTATGGCCGCAGTGCGTGGGCTCATGTAGAGCCGTTCGGCAATCTGCTTGTTGGTGGGGCCCGAAGCGAGCCGGTCAAGAACTTCGAGTTCGCGGTTGGTACCTACACTGGGCACTAGCGTCCGTTACAGACGGTGACAGCTAGGCGAGTCGGCGACCGCGATATCCGCCTGATATGCACTATTCGCCGCTGGCTGGACACGGTCAGGCCGTAGCCACAGAACAGGGTGTTCTGCACGCCTGGAAATCCGGGACGCTTCCCAGCCGGTCACTCGGTATAAGTCCTGCAACTGAGCTCCCTGCTTGGTGAGGGATGGCGGTGGTCTCGGCGGTTGAAATAGTCGACAAGGTCCTCCGCTCACGGCCTCGGAAGGGCGAAGACCGCTCTTGCCCTCGCGGTACTCGTGCTCGTGGTACGGCCGGATCAACGACGCTTGCGGTCGGCCTGACGCCTGAGCAACCCACCAGATCGGACATGTCCTCACGAGAGCAGGGGGTGATCCGAAGCTACCTGGTCTCGGCCGCGGCCCACGGCCTCACCGCACTCGGCGCCGTCACCGCAGCCCTCAACGGCAAACCATGGCTACCGCCACCAGCCGTCGAACTGCAGCTTGAAACCGCAAGCCGCGAGCACTCCTGAATGGACACCGAAAGGGCCCGCACGCAGAAGGAGACGTTTGCCCGCCTGTATCAGATCACCCGGACTGCGCCTCTGTCCTCTTGACGGGGTCCGTGGATGTCGTGGTCACGCTCGCGCGGCCTTCCGTCGTGCGCAGCCCGTATCAATGGGGAGGAATCATGGCCGACACTGTGCCAACCGAGCAGGCCTTCGAGCAGACGAGAGGGTTCCGATGGGGCGAGGTACCGCCCACGCGAGAACTGCGGGTGGCCGCATTGGCCGCGAGAGTCGCGGGAGCCGAGCCGGATCTGGGCGGCATCGCGGGTTTCATCGGGACGTTCAGGGGCGCCGGCCTGAACACGATCTTCCGGCCACAGGACTTTGCCGTCAGCCCGACGCCACTGCCCAACCCGGCCACCGGTCCAGACGACAACATCCTCGAGATCAACCTCACCCAGGAGACGCTGTCGTTCCACCCGGCCCTCGGGTCGATCCCTAACCGCGGCATGGTGCAGGGCGACGTCTTCCTCAACGGGATTCCTTACCTGCAGACCATCAAGGACGTCAGCGATCCCGCCGACCCCGTTGACATCCATTTTGAGCCGGGCGTCTGGCTGAGCGTCCCAGCCACCACCGTGCCCGAAGAGGGCGCCACCATCGTGCGCATGGCCTCCATCCCGCACGGCACCACCATCGAGGCCCAGGGGACCTCCTTCACCGTCGCCGGAGGCCCGCAGATAGACCCCGTCAACATCACGCCCTTCCGGATCGGCAACCCGGGCCAGCGCATCAACTTCCCGAGCCAGACCGCGTCGGACACCGGCACCTTCCGGCTGCCGCAGGACCTGACCGGCTTCATCGGCGCCGGAACCATCACGCAGGAGATCCTGGACAACCCCAACATCGTCCTGAAGAAGCGCGCCGACGCCCAGAACATCAGCTCCACGACCGTCATCGTGATCAGCACCAACCCGGCCGACCCGCTGTTCGGCGGTGGCACGGACAACATCGCGTTCCTGCTGGGCGACAAGAACGCCACGGCCCCGAACGCCAATGCGGTCGAGATGTCCGCGATTTTCTGGGTCGAAACCGTGACGGAGCAGATCACGGTCCCCGCGTATACCGCGGATCAGCCGGTGATCGTGCAGGGCACCGCGAGCGCGGGCGACCCGGTGGTCAGCTTCTCGGTGACCTCGCAGACGCCGACCGCCGAGGACACCACGATCGACGTCTCGTACACCCAGATCCAGTACACCCAGACGGTCCTGCTGAACTTCAACCGCCTGACGTGGCCGCACGTCTCGGTGGCGACGCTCGTACCGAACGAACCCATCCCGGTGGCGATCTAGCAGCCTCACCGTGTCAATCACGCACCTCGGCACCGAGGTGCCGTTACCCGAGTCTGCGCGGTCCCGGGCAAGCCCCCTCCGCGCCTCCGACCATGGCGAGATAGGTCATCGAATACCTGCCTACGCCTCGGTTGCTTTCCCACCTGGTGAGCGAGTAGCCCTGGCGCGTTACCGGGCCGAGTCCGCTTCACCTGCCAGGCTGTGAGCTGCAGGTTTGTTCCACAGCGGTACCGGCGCGTCCGCTGTGCTGGCGTGGTGCGGCTTACCTGTCACGGCCCGCCCCTGCCAGGCCGACCATCCCGGCCAGGTCCGGCCGCACGGTTTCGGAACGCAGGCGAGACAAAAGGGAAACCTCGGCGTCGATGAGTTGAAACGCGGAACGGGCCGATCTTGACTCAGCTATCGGGTGAAACGAGCCGCGATCACGTGCGCATAATCGGGATATCTGTGTAGCGGCCTGAGTTTGTGAGTACAGAACCCGACCGCGCAGAGTCGGCGATAAGGTCGGTTACGCTCGTCGGGGACGGACACGCTCCGTTATGAACCCTGGACTATGGCCGCCGCGCGCGTAGCCGCTATGGACGGTTCACACTTCCCCCCGTTTACCGGCGATCGCCACACCGAACAGGGCTCTTTGTGCGTTCTGGACAGGCGGAGATCCGGACGCAATTGCTGTGCTCATCCGCCGCCAGCTACGAGGCGGCCGGAGCGGAATGGAGTGGAGTGGGGATCAGCGGGATTCCGTCCCTCGCCCGCCGCGACGTGCAGCGCATCGACGACCCGGCCCCGGTCAGCGTCAGAGGCACTCACCCCGCTGCACATCGTTTCCCATTCCGCGTCAGTACCCGCCCGGCCAGCCAGCGCTCTCTCGCGTGTTGCCCCGGCCAGGCTCACCCGCGCGTTCAGCGGCCCGGTTACCGTCCTACCCGGCGGGTAACATCTGCCCTCCGATCATGGGAGACAACGATGAAACTCACCTCTCATCTGCCGCCGGCCGAACGCGACCGGGTCGAGGGCCGGCTGCACAGCAACCTCATCGCCTGGCTGACCACCGTGCGCCCGGACGGGCAGCCAGTCACCGTCCCCGTCTGGTTCCTGCTGCGCGACGACGAGACGATCCTGCTCTACAGCAGGCCGGAGAAAGACAAGCTGCGCAACATCGCGGCCAACCCGAAGGTGAGCTTCGCGCTCGACGTCACCGACATCGGGCGCAACATCGTGCGCCTGGAGGGCACCGCCAGGCGGGCCCACGACCAGCCGCCCGCGAACGAGCACCCCGCCTACCTCGTCAAGTACACCGAGCGCCTGGGGGCGATGTTCGGCACGCCCGAACAGTTCGCCGCGCTCTTCTCGGCCGCGCTCATCATCACGCCGGCCAAACTGCATACCTGAGAGCCCCCGGCGCGGGCCGGCCGGGCAGCACGGCCAGCCCATGTCGAGGTGGTGGCGCAGCCAGGCCGCCATCGCGGTGCCGACGTCCGCCATGCGGTCGGGCGGGCGCAGAAGCCGATGATCTGCGTGCCAGGTGTCTAGTCCATTTGCAAGTTGCGAACGATGGCAACGATGACCTGCCGCTCGCAAGGTGAACCTGACCATCGGAACTGGAATCTGGTCAGACTTACCTTGCGGATTCGGTGGATCATGTACGGATCCGCCGGCTGGCTGGCCGATCCCCGCGTTGACACCCGCTCTGTACTGCGCCGGTGCCGCCTGTCCCGTGGCCGGGGGACAAGCCACAAGTCCAGGTCTTCCCAGCCCCATGACGCGGCCGGGGTGCCGTCGGCCTCGCGTCCGAAACGGAACTGATCCGCAGGGCAGGTCTGCTCGAGGAAGACTCCGAACATGCCGGCCGTCGGCAGCCGAGCGACTAGCGCGATGGCCTTACCTTGCGAATTCGGCGGGTCGGCGGTGCCGCTGCTTGCCCGGGAAGCGCCGGCCGGGTGCCGGGAATAGTGGTGCCGGCGCCTGGCCTGGATAATCGTGGGACAGGCCCTGTCCGCGGTGCGTAGTGCCGGTAGCGGGCTCAGGGCGGTGGGAGGGGGTGCCGCGGTCATGGCGGAGCAGGCGACCTTGGACTTCGCCGGGTTGCTGCGGCAGCTGCGGGCCGGGGCCCGGTTGACGCAGGAGGAGCTGGCTGAGGCGGCTGGGTTGAGCCCGCGGTCGGTCAGTGACCTGGAGCGGGGCATCAACCGGACGGCCCGCCGGGACACCGCCGTGCGGCTGGCCGGCGCGCTGGGCCTGGCCGAGCCGGTCCGGTCGGTGTTCGTCGCGGCGGCCCGGGGGCGCACCCAGGCCGCGCAGGTGCTGGCGGCCAGGCGACGGCAGGCGCCGCGTGAGTCGCCCGCCCCGGCCGGGGGCGTGCACGGTTTCGTGCCCGCGCTGACCAGCTTCGTGGGCCGGGCCGGGGCGGTGCGCGACGTGGCGGGGCTGTTGGAGGAGTACCGGCTGGTGACGGTGACCGGGCCGGGCGGGGTGGGCAAGACCCGGCTGGCCGGCCAGGTGGCGAACCTGGTGGCGGGCCGGTTCGCGGACGGGGCCTGGCTGGCCGGGCTGGCTCCGGTGCGCGACCCGGCGCTGGTGGCGGCGGCGGTGGCGGCGGCGCTGGGCGTGCGGGACCAGCCAGGAGAGCCGCTCACGGAGACGCTGGCGCGGGTGCTGGCCCGGCAGCAGCTGCTGCTGGTGCTGGATAACTGCGAGCACGTGGCCGGCGCGGCCGCGGAGCTGTGCGCCGGGCTGCTGGCGGCGTGTGATGATGTGCGGGTGCTGGCGACCAGCCGGGAGCCGCTGGCCGTGGCCGGGGAGGCCCGGCACCGGCTGGGCCCGCTGGCCCTGCCGGATCCGGATGATCTGGCTGAGGCGGCCCGGACCGAGGCGGTGGCGCTGTTCATCGACCGGGCCCGCCGGGCCGATCCGCGGTTCGCGCTGACCGGCGAGACGACGCCGGTGGTGTCGGGGCTGGTGGCGCGGCTGGACGGGATGCCGCTGGCGATCGAGCTGGCGGCGGCGCGGGTGGAGGCGCTGGGCGTGGCGCAGCTGCTGGACCGGATCGGTGACCGGTTCGCGCTGCTGACCGGCGGGGACCGGCTGGCGGCGGATCGGCAGCGGTCGCTGGCGGCCACGGTGGAGTGGAGCTACCGGCTGCTGGCCGAGGACGAGCGGCGGGTGTTCCGGCAGGTGTCGGTGTTCCCGGCCGGGTTCACGCTGGAGGGGGCCGAGGCGGTCGCCGGGCCGGGCGCCGGTGCGGTGGTGCTGCGGCTGGTGGACTGCTCGCTGCTGAGCCCGCCGCGCGAGGGGCCGGATGGCCGGCCCCGGTATGTGATGCTGGAGACGCTGCGCGCTTACGCGTCCGGGCTGCTGGCCGAGACCGGGGAGCAAGACGGTGCCGCCGCGGCGCTGGCCGGGTACGCGCGGCGGGTGGCCGGGCGGGCGGCGGCCGGGCTGCAGACCACCACCGGAGAGGCGTCCGCCGCTCGCTGGCTGGATGCCGAGGACGCCACCACGCGGCAGGCGCTGGCCTGGGCGATGGAGCACGACACGCCGGTCGCGCTGCGGCTAGCCAACGCGCTGGGCTGGTGGTGGTTGCTGCGCGGCCGGCTGGCCGGGGAGTACCGGCTGCTCGCCCAGGCCGCCGACCACGCCGAAGCGGGCAGCGGCGTGTGGTGCGCCGCGCAGATCTGGCTCGGCTTGGCAGCGCGGCTCTCGGGCGATCTGGCCGCAGCGCTGGGCAATTACACCGCGGTCCGCGACGCCGTCGCGGGCCGGCCGCCGTCCCGGGCGCTGACCGCCGCCCTGGCCGACCGGGCGACGGTCTTGCGGCTGATGGGCCGGGCTGCCGAGGCGGCCGGCGATGCCCGCCGCGCGCTGGCCCTGGCCCGGGAGATCGGGGACCCGGCCCTGGAGGTGCTGGCCCTGGCCGAGGTCAGTCTCGACGCCGACTATGCCGGCGATCATGACGAGGCGGTCCGGCTGGCCCGGCAAGCTGGGCAGATCACGGCCGGGATCCCCGGCGCGATCGCCCGGGCGTGCAGTCTTGTGCTGACCATGGTGCTGGCTGGTGCCGGGGACCTGGCCGAAGCCGAGCGCGTCAGCGCGGCGTGCCTGGCCCAGGCCCGGGACGCGGGCGACCTGTGGAACCAGGCGGTCGTGCTGACCAGGATCGTGGACCTGGACCTGCGGGCGGCCCGGACCGGCGACGCCGCGGCGCACCTGCGGGAAGGACTCCGCCTCACGGCGCGGACCGGCAACTGGCTTGAGCTGCAATTCGGCCTGTCCCAATGCGGGGAGCTGTGCGCCGCAACCGGGCGCGCCGCCGAGGCCCTTACGCTGTGGGCCGCGTGCGCCGCGGTCGACCGGCACCGGGGACTCACAGACCCGCCCTGGTTCGAGACCCGCCGGGAGGAACAGCAGCGCCAGGCCCGGCAGGCGCTGAGACCCGCCCAGGTGGGGACCGCCGAGGACCGCGGCGCGGCAATGAGCCTGGCCACCGCCACCGAGTACGCCCTCATGCTCACCGACCCGGGACCGCCGCAGCCAGCGGCACCAGGCCCCGGCGAGCTCAGCGCCCGGGAACGGGAGCTGGTCACCCTGGTCGCCCGGGGCCGGACCAACGCGCAGATCGCCGCCGAGCTGTACATCAGCGTCCGCACGGTCAGCTCGCACCTGGACCGGATCCGGGACAAGACCGGCTGCCGCCGCCGCGCCGACCTGACCCGCCTGGCCCTCAGCGAAGGCCTCGTCTAGCCGGCGGCAGTCGGGCTCACTGAAGAGATCCCAGCACCGCCACAGCAAGGCATCATGCTCACCCCGCATGCCGTCCTCAGCGACGGCCTCGGTGTCGAACTCACCGCACGGCGGGTCACGGCCTGCAACGTGCTCATGAAGGCAGTCACGAACGAGGCGCCTCACTGGCTCGAGCGGCTCGCCAACTAAACGTGGATTGGCCAAATCATCCGCCATGATCACGTGGACTTCGCCACCTCGGCGAGGAAAGGACAGCCCGGTGTCCTGTCCAGGCGAAGGTTGCGAGGAAGCTGACCATTGTCGTTGG
>Ga0207664_10001425_pt1 | contig 15730 bp, 13 predicted proteins | sample LARL83metaG_FD_184349 | JGI IMG/M metagenome (GOLD analysis project Ga0207664, IMG submission 184349) | Corn, switchgrass and miscanthus rhizosphere microbial communities from Kellogg Biological Station, Michigan, USA - LAR L8-3 metaG... | ecosystem: Host-associated > Plants > Roots >... | reverse complement strand
CGCTGAAGAAGGCGCTGCAGAAGCTCGGCTCGTGGGTCGTGCGCCAGGCGTCCTCCACGACGATCCCCGACACGACCTCGGGCTTCCGCGCCTACAACCGCGAGGCCGCCTTGCAGATGCAGGTCGTCTCCAGATTCACGTACACGCTCGAGACGATCATCCAGGCCGGCAAGCTGCTCGTCGCGGTCGACCACGTCCCGATCCGCACGAATCCGAAGACGCGCGAATCGCGCCTGTTCCCGTCGATGGGCGCCTATGTGCGCCGCAACGCGATCTCGATCTTCCGCATCTACGCGCAGTACGAGCCGCTGAAGGTCTTCTGGGGCGGCGCGGTCGTGATGGGGCTGCTCGCGCTGGCCGTGTGGGCGCGCTTCATCGTCGCGTTCGTGGGCGGACAGGGCGCTGGCCATGTGCAGTCGCTGATCCTCGGCGCGGTGCTGTTCATCGGCGCGATGCTGCTGTTCGCGCTCGGCGTGATCGGTGACCTGCTCGCCGCCCAGCGCACGCTCTCGCAGCGCACCTTCGAGCGCGTGCGGCGGATCGAGCTGGCGCTCGGGATCCCGCCGTCCCACTACGAGCCCGGGGCCGGCGAGGGCGCCCGGCGGGAGACGATCGAGGTATGAGCACGACGAGCACGGCCGAGGCCGTCCCCACCGGCAACACGTTCGACAAGTACGGCTCGACGAACCCCGTCGTGCGGCGCCTGATGGCCGGCTTCGAGGGGACGCTGGCGGAGCTGTTCGCGCAGGCGGCGCCGGAGTCGGTGCTCGACGTCGGCTGCGGCGAGGGCGTCCTGACCCACCAGTGGGCGCAGCAGCTTGGCGAGCGGCGCATCGTCGGGATCGACCTCGACGACGAGAAGCTGAAGGCCGAGTGGGCGACGCGGCAGCGACCGAATCTCGAGTACCGCACGATGCCGGCGGAGAACCTGCCGTTCGCCGACGGCGAGTTCGACCTGGCCTGCGCGATCGAGGTGCTCGAGCACGTGCCCGACCCGGCGCACACGGTCGCCGAGATGGCGCGCGTCGCCGGACGCCACCTGCTCGTCTCGGTCCCGCGCGAGCCGCTCTGGCGGATGCTGAACATGGCGCGCGGCGCGTACCTGAAGGACCTCGGCAACACGCCGGGGCACGTGAACCACTGGTCCAAGCGCTCGTTCGTGCGGCTGCTCTCACAGCACGGCGAGGTCGTCGAGGCGCGGTCCCCGTTCCCCTGGACGATGCTGCTTGTCCGGCTCGGCGGCTAGCTCGGAAGCGCCGGAGCGCACGCAGGACCCGCCGCGGGACGCCGGCGGCGACCGCTCCTACGGCGCCGGCGCGCGCATCCTGACGATCGGGATCGCCTCCACCGGCGTCTTCACGTTCCTCTACCTCGCGCTCGCGAGCCGCCAGCTCAGCAGCACCGCCTACGGCCAGGTGAGCCTGCTGTGGTCGGTCATGTACGTGATCCTGTGCGTGATCTACCGGCCGATCGAGCAGCTGCTCTCGCGCACGATCGCCGACCGCCGGGCACGCGGCCTGCACGGCCATCCACTGCGGGTGCCGGCGACGATCCAGCTGACGTTCGCGCTGCTGTTCCTGGCGATCGCGCTGCCGCTGCGCCCGCGCATCGAACAGCATCTGTTCGGCGGCCACAGCGCGCTCTACTGGATCCTCGTCGTCGGGGTGCTCGCCTACGCCGGCAGCTACTTCGCGCGCGGCTGGCTCGCCGGTCACCAGCTCTTCGCCCTCTACGGCGGACTCGTGTTCCTCGAGTCGACCTCGCGCTTCCTGTTCGCGCTCGCGGCGGTGATCGGGATCACCTCCGGCCAGACGGCGATCGCCGTCGGCATGGCGGTCGCGCCGTTCGTCTCGCTCGTCGTCGTGCCGTTCGCGTTCGGGCGGGTGGCGGGACAGGTGCGCGCGCCGTCGGCGGCCGAGCGCGAGCTGCCGGTGATCGACGCGGCCGCCGAGGGCCCGGCGCACGCGGAGATCGAGGAGGCGGCCGCCGACCTCTCGATCGGCCGCGGCTCGCGCTTTGCGATCGCCGTCTTCGTGATCATGCTCGCCGAGCAGACGTTGATGAACGCGGCGGTGCTGATCGTCAACGCCAAGTCCGGCGCGGCGCTCGCCGGCTTCGTCTTCAACGTGCTGATGATCGTGCGCGCGCCGTTGCAGCTGTTCCAGGCGGTCCAGACCTCGATCCTCCCCCACCTGACGGCGATGACCGCGCGCGGCAGCGAGCAGGCGTTCGCGGCGGCGGTGCGCAAGACGGTGCTCGCGATCGCCGGCTTCGCGGGCGCGTGCGCGCTCGGGCTGCTCGCGATCGGGCCGGCGGTGATGACGGCGGTGCTCGGCGACAAGCACTTCCACTACCAGCGCGGCGGCCTCGCGCTCGTCGCGATCGGGATGGGCTTCCATCTGATCGCCGGCACGCTCAACCAGGCGGCGCTGGCGCGCAACCGCGCCGCGCTCGCCGCGGCGGCGTGGGCGCTCTCGGCCGTGCTGTTCGTCGGGTGGATGCTGTCCTCGATCGTCTCCAGCGAGGTGCTGCGCGTCGAGACCGGCTACTTCGGCGCGACGTTCATCCTGAGCGGATTGCTGTTCGGCCTGTACCGGCGCACGTAGCCCTACTCGTACGCGAGCGCCTGCAGCACGTCGAGCTTCGCGGCGCGCCGCGCCGGCCAGATCGCGGCGAGCACGCCGAAGATCGCGGCGAGCACGAGCAGGACGATCAGCTGGGCGATCGGGATCGAGATCGAGAAGCCTTCGCTCTCCAGCGGGATCGTCACGAGCACGGCGAAGATCGCACCGAGCGCCAGGCCGAGCACGGAGCCGATCATCGCCGTGATGACCGACTCGAAGCGGACGATCTGCTTGACCTGGCGGCGCGAGGTGCCGATCGCGCGCAGCATGCCGAGCTCGCGCGTGCGCTCGTGGATCGCGAGGTAGAGCGTGTTGACGATCCCGAAGCCGGCGATCAGCAGCGCGAGCGCGAGCAGCACGTAGATCAGCGCGAGCAGTCTGTTGACCTGGCTCTCCGTTCTCTTGACGAACTCGTCCTTCGTCTGCACCTCGACGCTCGGGTAGCGCGCTCTGACGATCCGGTCGGCGCGATCTCTGACCGCCGAGACGTCGGCGCCGGGCGCCGTCGCCGCGAGCAGGAACGCGTCGCCTCTGACGTTGAACGACCGCTCCAGCACGCTGTTGGGCAGCATCAGATCGCCGAACAGGCCGGCTCTGACGTCGTAGATCCCCGTCACCGTCTCGGTCAGCCGGGCGTGCGTCGGGGTCGTGAGCGCGAGCCGGTCGCCGACGGCGACGTGGTTGTCGCTCGCCCATCTCTTCGAGACGAGGATCTGCCCCGGTGCGAGCGTGCTGACGCTCGCCGGCGAGCCGTGCACCCAGTCCAGCGCGAAGACCTGGTCGAACGTCGCCGGGTCGACGCCGCTGACCGCCGGGCTGCCCTTGCCGGCCACCTTCGCCTTCGAGAAGGTCGCGCCGGACACGGTCGTCACATCCGGCACCGCCGCGAGCGTGCCGCGCACGGACGTGGGCACCGCCTGGTTGTTGCTGCTGGAGACGACGAGCTGGCCTCTGAGGCCGGCGTCGACGGCGTTCGCGATCGAGGCCTTCAGGCCGGCGGCGAAGATCGTCATGAAGCCGACGAGCGCGACGCCGATCATCAGCGCGGCCGACGTCGAGGCGGTGCGGCGCGGGTTGCGCGAGGCGTTCTCGCGCGCAAGCCGGCCGCTCACGCCGCGCAGCCGCTCGAGCGGCGCGCCGACCGCGTACGCGAGCGGGCGCACGATGTGCGAGGCGAGCAGCCCGACGCCGATGAAGACGACCGCGGCGCCGGCGCCGACCAGCCCGGCGGCGCTGCCGCCGCTCGCCGAGCCGAACAGGCCGAGGCACAGGATCACGACGCCGAGCAGCGCGACCGCCGCGGCCAGCGGCGTGCGCCAGCGCGCGGCGCGTCCGGCCGGCAGCGTCGCCGACTCCTGCAAGGCGGCGATCGGCGGCACGCGCGTCGCGCGCAGCGCCGGCGCGAACGCCGACGCGACCGTGATGACCGTGCCAAGCAGCAGCGAGACGACGATCGTGCGCGTCTCCAGCACGATCCCGCTGGAGGGCAGGTCGGCGCCGAACAGCGAGAACAGCCCCTTGAGCCCCGGCGCGATCCCGAAGCCGGCGAGCAGGCCGACGACGGACGCGAGGAAGCCGATCGCGAGCGCCTCGCCGACGACCGCGCGCAGCACCTGGCGGCCGCTCGCGCCGATCATCCGCAGCAGCGCCAGCTCGCGCGTGCGCTGCGCGACCGTGATCGAGAACGTGTTCGCGATCAGGAACGCGCCGACGAACAGCGCGATCCCGGCGAAGACGAACAGGAACGTGCGCAGGAACGAGAGGTTGTCCTTGATGTCCTGCGCGTCGGAGGCCGCCTGCTGCTGACCGGTGCGCACTGTCGCGACGCTGCGCGGCAGCACGGCGCGGATCGCGCTCGCCAGCTGGGTCGGCGTCGTGCCTCTGTCGGCCGCGACCGAGATCGTCGTGAACTGATCGTGCAGGTCGAGCAGCCGCTCCGCGGTCGGGCGCGTGACGATCGCGATCGCCGCGCCGCCGAGCGAGCTGGCGCTGCCGAACTTCGCGATGCCGGACAGCCGGAAGGTCTGCTGCGGACCCTGGCCGGACAGCTTCAGCGTGTCGCCGACCTTGTAGCCGGCCTTGTCCGCGCTGAACTTGTCGAGCGTGACCTCGTCGGGCGCGCTCGGCGGCGCGCCGGCGACCCACACGAACGGGTCGAAGCGTCTCGGCGAGACGTCGAAGATGAACATCGGCGCGCCGGTCGTGATCAGCGGCTTGTCGTGCTTGTCGTAGATCTGGCCGAGGCCCTGGACCGAGCCGGACGCGAACGCGACGCCGGGCACGCGCCGGATCCGCGCGAGCACGGAGCCGTTCAGCGGGCTCGGGGCGGTCGAGGCGCCGTTGTTGGAGGTGCCGAACACTCTCGCCGGCGTGACGACGACGTCGACGCCTCTGTTGGCCGTCTGGAAGACCTCGTCGAAGGCGCTGTTGATCGTGTCGGTCAGCAGGTAGGTGCCGGAGACGAGCGCGATCCCGAGCACGACGGAGAAGGCGGTCAGCGCGGTGCGCAGCTTGCGCGTGGCGATTCCGCGCAGCGAGAGCGCGAGCATCCTCAGCTCACCGTGCGCATGAGGTCGTGGACCTCGTCGACCGAGTTGGCCGAGCCGTCGCGCACGATCTTGCCGTCGGCGAGCACGACGATGCGGTCCGCGATCGCGGCGGCGTTCGCGTCGTGCGTGACCATCACGACCGTCTGGCCCAGCTCGTCGACCGAGCGGCGCAGCAGCGCCAGCACCTCGGCGCTCGAGGTCGAGTCGAGGTTGCCGGTCGGCTCGTCGGCGAACACGACCGCCGGCTTGGAGATCAGCGCGCGCGCCACGGCGACGCGCTGCTGCTGGCCGCCGGACAGCTCCGAGGGCCGGTGCGAGAGGCGGTCGCCCAGCCCGACCGTCGCGACGAGCTGGTCGCGCCATGCCGGGTCCACGTCGCGGCCGGCGATCTTCAGCGGCAGCTCGATGTTCTCCTGCGCGTTGAGGACCGGCAGCAGGTTGAACGACTGGAAGATGAAGCCGACCTTGTCGCGGCGCAGCTCGGTAAGGCGCTTGTCGTCGAGCCCGCCCAGCTCGACGCCGTCGATCGCGACCGTCCCCGAGGTCGGCCGGTCGAGGCCGGCGAGCACGTGCATGAGCGTCGACTTGCCGGAGCCCGACGGGCCCATGATCGCCGTGAAGGCGCCCTTCGGCAGCTCCAGCGTGACGCCGTCGAGCGCCTCGACGGCCGCTTCGCCCTCGCCGAAGCGGCGATGCAGGTCGACGGCGGTGACGATCGGGCTGGCGGTCACGGGGGAGTCCTTTCGCTCTCTGCGCGGCCGCCCGTCCTGCGCCTCGGGCGGCGACTAGGTTGCGCCGGCGGCCGCTGCGATCGCCGCGTAGGCCGCGGCCGGATCCTCGGCGCCGAAGACGGCGGAGCCGGCGACCAGCAGCGTAGCGCCCTGCTCGGCGCATGGTCCAGCCGTGGCGGGATCGACGCCGCCGTCGACCTCGACGGCCGCCTCGTCCGGAAGGAGCGCCCGCAGCGCGGCGAGCTTGCCGAGCGAGGCGGCGATGAAGGGCTGGCCGCCCCAGCCGGGGTTGACCGACATGCAGAGCGCGAGGTCGAGCAGCTCGACGACCTCGCGCAGCGCCTCCGGCGGCGTCGCCGGGTTGATCGCCGCGCCGGCCGCACAGCCGGCCTCCTTGATCGCCTGCAGCGCGTAATGCAGGTGCGGCGTCGCCTCCGCGTGCACGGTGATCGAGTCGGCGCCCGCACGGGCGAAGTCGGCGACGTGGCGCTCGGGACGCTCGATCATCAGGTGGACGTCGAGCATCCCGCCGACGGCGTGGACCTGATCCGCGAGCGCAGAGACGATCAGCGGGCCGATCGTGATCGGCGGGACGAAGTGGCCGTCCATCACGTCCACGTGGATCACGCGCGCGCCCGCGTCCGTCACCGCCGCGACCCGCGCGCCCAGACGCGCGAAGTCGGCCGACAGGATCGACGGCGCGACGCGACGCTCGCGCAGCAGCTCGACGGCTCGATCCCGGGCGGTCATGGCGCGGCGAAGTGTGGCGGATGCCGCGGCGTCAGACCTGCGTGAGCATCGAGGCTCTGCAGTGGTTGCAGGTGAGGATCGCAGTGCTCGACATCCGCACGATCGTGGAGTGCTCGCCGCAGTTGGGGCAGACGGACGACAGCTCGTAGCGGCGCAGGCAGTAGACGCAGCGGTAGCGGCCCGGCATCGTCGTCGGGCGCAGCCACGGCTCGTGGCAGCCGGGGCACTCCGGACCCAGGTCGACCTGCCGGTCGCTCATCACCCCGCCGCTCTCTGCATCCGAGCGTGATATCAGACGGCGCGGCTCAGCCGGGCCAAGAAGAAGCCGTCGGTGCCGTCGCGGTGCGCCAGCAGCAGGTGCTGGCGCTCCAGCGCGAACGCGTCGTGCTCGGCGAGGAAGCGCTCGATCGCCCGCTCGTTCTCCTCCGGCGAGATCGTGCAGGTGGCGTAGACGAGCGTCCCGCCGGGCCTGAGCGCAGCCGCGCCCGCGGCGAGGACCCGCCCCTGCAGCGCGGCCAGCTCGGCGATCGCCTCGGGCCGTGCGCGCCAGCGCAGGTCCGGCCGGCCCTGGAGCGTGCCGAGCCCGGAGCACGGCGGGTCGACGAGCACCGCGTCGAACCGGTCGTCCCCGCGCGGGCGCGCCGCGTCGGCGGTCTCGACGCGCACGATCCCGGCGCGCAGCCGCTCGCACGTCGCACGCAGCGCGGCGGCGCGTCTGGCGTTGCGCTCGACCGCGACGACCTCCCCCTCGCCGGCCATGAGAGCGGCGAGATGCGTCGCCTTGCCGCCCGGCGCGGCGCACAGGTCGAGCACGCGCATGCCCGGTGTCGGCGCCAGCAGCCGCGCCGCGCTCATCGCCGCGCGCGACTGCGCGGCGAGCGCGCCCGTCGCCCACAGCGGGTCGCCGCTCGGGTCGAACGCGCCCTCGGCGACGAGCGCCTCGGGCAGCTCGCCGGCCGGCGTGGCGGGCGCCGCGTGCGTGATGACGCCGCGCGCCGCCAGCTCGGACGCGACCGCCGTCGGCTCGGCGACCAGCGCGTTGACGCGCAGCGCGCTCTCGGCCGGCTCGTTGACGGTCGCGAGCAGCGCGCGGGCCTGCTCGGCGCCGAGCGCCTCCCACCACAGCTCCGCGATCCAGTCGGGCACCGAGTGGCGCAGCGCCGCCTCGCGCGGCGTGGCGACCCCGAGCGCGGCGAGCAGCGCCGGACCCTCGCGCCCGACGCGCCGCAGCACCGCGTTGACGAGCTTGAAGCCCGGCCCGCCGGCCGCCTTCGCCAGCTCGACGCTCTGGTCGACGGCGGCGTGCGCCGCGACGCCGTCGAGGAACAGCAGCTGCAGGACGCCGAGCCGCAGCGCGTCGCGCACCGGCGCGTCGAGCCGCTGCACCGGCCGCCCGCTGCACGCGGCGATCACGTGGTCGAGCGTCCGACGGCGCTGCACCGCGCCGTAGGCCAGCCGCGTCGCGAACGCGCGCTCGCGCGCGTCGAGCCCGGCACGCGTCGCCTCGGCCGCGAGCGCACGGTCGGCGTAGGCGCCGTCCGCCTCGACGCGCCGCAGCACGGCCGCCGCGACGCGGCGCGCCGGGGAGAGCGCGGATGACGTCCGGGTTGGCACGCGGACATCGTCGCACCGCCAGTGTGCCCTCCGTCACGTGGCGGCGGCAGGGCGCGGGAGTAGGATCGCCGGCGTGCACGCCGTGCTCGCAGCCGCGTTCGCACCCCTCCAGCAGCAGTACCTGTTGGAGGCGCGGCAGATGCAGGCGCTGTCGTTCGCCGTGCACATCCCGCTCGTCTGCTTCGGCGTCGCCTTCCCGGCGCTCGTCGTGTTCGTCGAGTGGCTCGCGCTGCGCGGCGGCGACCCGCTGCACCGCACGCTCGCGCGGCGCTGGTCGCGGATCATGGTCGCGCTGTTCGCCGTCGGCGTCGTGACGGGGACGATCCTGTCGTTCGAGCTGGGCCTGCTGTGGCCGGCGTTCATGGCGCAGTTCGGCTCGGTCTTCGGGCTCGCGTTCGCGCTCGAGGGCTTCTCGTTCTTCGTCGAGGCGATCTTCATCGGCGTCTACGTCTACGGCTGGAGCCGCCTCTCGCCGCGCGCCCACCTGCTGTGCGGCCTGCCGATCGTGCTGACCGGGCTGACCGGCTCGGCGATGGTGATCGCGGTCAACGGCTGGATGAACCACCCGACCGGGTTCACGCTCGACGCGAGCGGCCAGGTGACCGACGTCCACCCGTGGAGCGCGCTGTTCGGCAACAGCTTCTTCTGGCACGAGCTTGTGCACATGTACTTCGCCGCCTACATCGTCGTCGGCTTCGTCGTCGCCGGCGCCTACGCGTGGGGCAAGCTGCGCCGCGGCGCCTGGGGGCGCTACGAGCGCACCGCGCTCGCGATCCCGCTGACGATCGCGGCGCTCGCCGCGCCCGCGCAGCTGCTCGTCGGAGACTGGGCGGCGCGCGAGGTCGCGAGCAGACAGCCGATCAAGCTGGCGGCGTTCGAGGGGTTGCAGCAGACGACCGCCGGCGCCTCCGAGCACATCGGCGGCATCTACCACGCGAGCACGGGCCAGGTCACCGGTGGCATCGCGATCCCCGACCTGCTCTCGCTGCTGGCCTTCCACGACCCGCACGCGACCGTGCAGGGGCTGGACTCGGTCCCGCCCGACGACCGGCCCCCGGCGATCAACGTCATCCGCTTCGCGTTCCAGGGGATGGTCGGGATCGGCACGCTGCTGGCGACGGTCGGCGTGCTCGTGCTGTTCGTGCGCTGGCGGCGACGGCGGCTGCCGCAGTCGGTCTGGCTCTACCGTGCGCTGGTCGCGTGCGGGCCACTCTCGCTCGTGGCGCTCTTGTGCGGCTGGGTCGTGACGGAGGTCGGGCGCCAGCCGTTCGTCGTCTACGGGGTGATGCGCACCTCCCAGGCGGTCACCGGCGCGGGCGGGATCCCCGTCGGCTACGCGACCCTGGCGCTCGTGTACCTGGGCCTGGTCGGCGCGGTGTGGTGGATCCTGCGGCGGCTGGCGCGGATGCCGCTCGGCGGCGGCCTGGATCCGCAGCCCGGCGAGCCGGAGGCGCAGCACGCGTGAGCCTCGCCTCCGTCCCGCTGCTGCTCGCGCTCGTCGGCCTCGCGCTCTACGTCGTGCTCGGCGGGGCGGACTTCGGCGCGGGAACGTGGCAGCTCCTCTCCGGACGCAGCGCGCGCGGCGAGGCGGTCCGCGAGCACGCGCACGAGGCGATGGCGCCCGTGTGGGAGGCGAACCACGTGTGGCTCATCTTCGTGCTCGTCGTGATCTGGACCTGCTACCCGGTCGCGTTCGGCTCGATCGCCTCGACGCTCGCGGTGCCGCTGTTCCTCGCCGCGATCGGGATCATCTTCCGTGGGACCGCGTACGCGCTGCGCGCCGGCTCCTCGGGGCTGCGGGAGCAGGCGGCGCTCGACACGACCTTCGGCGTCGCCTCGGTGCTGACGCCGTTCGCGCTCGGGACGGTCGTCGGGGCGATCGCCGCCGGGCGCGTGCCGGTCGGCAACGCCGCCGGCGGCTTGTGGGCGAGCTGGACGGGCGCGCTGCCGCTGATGATCGGCGTGCTCGCCGTCGCGCTCGGCGCCTACCTCGCCGCCGTGTACCTGGCGGCCGACGCGGTGCGGCGCGGAGCGGCGGAGCTGGAGCGCGCGTTCCGCGCGCGGGCCTTGGCCGCGGGCGTGGTCGCCGGCGGGCTGGCGGTCGCCGGGCTGGTCGTCGTCCACGCGGACGCGCACGCGCTCTACGAGGGCCTCGTCGGCGACGGACTGCCGGCGCTGATCGCCTCGGGGCTCGCCGGCGTGGCGACGCTCGCGCTCGTGTGGACGCGCCGCTACGAGGCCGCGCGCTACTCCGCGGCGCTGGCGGTCGCCGCGGTGGTGGCCGGCTGGGCGCTCGCGCAGCAGCCGGTGCTGCTGCCGGGGTTGACGGTGAGCGCGGCCGCGGCGGGCCACGACACCTTGGTCGCCGTCGTCGTCTCGGTGGCTGCCGGCGCGTTGGTGCTCGCGCCGTCGTTGGCGCTCCTGTTCACGCTCACGCTGCGCGGGCGCTTGGGCTACGAGGAGGCCGGGACCCAGCCCCCGCCCGCTCCCGCCGGCGCGGTCAGCGCCCTCGCCGCCTCCCGCCCCGGCCTCCTGGCGCGCATCTCCGTCGCCTGCCTCGTCGTGACCCTCGGCTTCCTCACCGTCGCCGACGCCGGCTGGGCCCACGCCGTCGGCGTCGCCGCCCTGCTCGCCTGCGTCCTCACCGGCTTCCGCGCGGCGCTGCCGATCGAGCCGGCGGACTGAGCTGTGTCCTTTAGAGCCGGGATCTCGGCGCTAAAGGACACAGCTCACATGCTGTGCCCGCGCAGGTAGTCGGCGGCGGGCATCGGCTTCTTGCCGGGCGACTGGACCGACAGCAGCTCCAGGGCGCTGCCGTCCGCGCAGGACAGCAGCAGCCTCCCCCCCTCGTTGCCCAGCCAGCCCGGCTCGTGCGCGACCGCCGCCGCGGGCCGGGCGCCCCAGACGCCGAGGTACTCCGATCCGCCGGGCAGCGCCAGGCGAGCGCCGACGTGCGGGCTGAGCGCGCGCACGACCCGCTCCAACTCGGCGGCCGGGCGCGCCGGATCGAGCACCCGATCCTCCGCGGAGATCTTCTCCGCATAGGTCACGCCCTCCTCGGGCTGCTCCACGCACGCCGGCCGCTCGTCCAACGCCCGCACGAGCAGCTCTCCGCCGAGCGCGGCCAGCCGCGCCGAGAGCGTCCCGTAGGTGTCCTCCGGAAGGATCGACTCGCGCTCGACCAGGCACACCGGCCCGCTGTCCAAGCCCGCGGTGACCTGCATGATCGCGACGCCGGTCTCGGCGTCGCCGGCCATGATCGCCCGCTCGATCGGCGCCGCGCCGCGCCAGCGCGGCAGCAGCGACGGGTGGACGTTGAGCATGGGGTGGGCGGCCAGCAGCTCGGCGCGGATCAGCGCGCCGAACGCGCAGACCACGACGACCTCCGGTGCGACCGCGGCGATCTGGGCGCGAGCGCCCTCCTCGTTGACGTCCTCGGGCTGCGCCACGGGCAGCCCGAGCGCCTGAGCGGCATGCCACACCGGCGGCGCGACGAGCCTGCGCCCCCGCCCCGCCGGCCGGTCTGGCCGGGTGACGACGAGCGCCGGGCGGTGCGGCGAGCCCGCCAGGCGCTCCAGCACCGCGGCGGCGAACTCCGAGGTGCCCAGATAGACCGTCGTCACGCGGCCTGCTCGGCCGCCTCGCGCAGCGCACGCAGCGCCGCCTTGCGCTCCTCGCGCGAGGTGCGGTCGAGGATCAGCACGCCGTCGAGGTGGTCGATCTCGTGCTGGAGCACGCGCGCCTCAAGGCCGGAGGCCTCAATCGTGATCGGCTCGCCGTGCTCGTCCTGCGCACGCACGCGCACGAACAGCGGCCGCTCGACCTCGACGTTCACGCCCGGGAGCGAGAGGCAGCCCTCCTCGGCGCTCTCCAGCTCCTCGTCGGCCCACTCGATCACGGGGTTCACGACGGCGTTGACGGGCGAGTCCGGCTCGACGCGGTAGACGAGCACGCGCTGGAGCTTGCCGATCTGCGTCGCCGCGAGCCCGATCCCGAGCGCGTCCTCCATGATCCGCCCCATCGTCTCGATCTGCGTGCGCAGCTCGTCGTCGAAGCGGTCGATCTCGCGCGCTCTGCTCTTGAGCACCGGGTCGCCCCACTGGCGCACGAAGCGCAGCGCCGCCTGGCGGCGGGCGGCGACCTCGGGGTCGACGCGCTCCTCCTGCTCCTCGTCGGCGATCGTGGACTCGTCGGCCATGCGCTGAAGAGTAGTCGAGCGCTACTGCGGATCGACGTCCGCGCTGAGCTGGACGCGGCGACCGAGCGCCGTTCTCGCGACGGCGTCGACCGCGGCGGCGACGGAGGCGATCGCCGCGCGGCGGCGCGGCGCCTTCACGACGAGCTGGCTGCGCTCGCGCCCGCGCAGGCGGAACAGCGGCGCCGGCCCGAGCACGACCGCGTCCGGCGCCGAGATGCGCTCGCGCACGGCCTGCGCCGCGGCCGCCGCGTCGTCCGCAGCCTCCGCCGAGCAGGTGAGGCGGATCAGCGACGCGAACGGCGGATAGGTCAGCGTCCGGCGGCGCTCCAGCTCGCCGGCGAGGAAGCCGTCGGCGTCGTGCCGAGCGGCGGCGACGATCGACGGCGCCGCGGGCGAGAGCGTCTGCACGAGCACGCGCCCGCTGCCCTCCCCCCCACGTCCGGCGCGACCGGCGAGCTGCGCGACGAGCGCGAACGTGCGCTCCTCGGCGCGGAAGTCGGGAAACCGCAGCGTCTGGTCGGCGTCGAGCACGACGCCGAGCGTGACGTCGGGGAAGTCGTGGCCCTTGGCGACCATCTGCGTGCCGACGAGCACCCCGGCGCGCGCGCGGTCGAAGCGCTCCAGCGTCCGCGCCACGGCGCCCTTGCCGCCACGGGCGGTGTCGGCGTCGAGCCGCAGGATCGGGAACTCCGGGTCCCCGAGCGCCTCCAGCAGCTCCGTCTCGATCCGCTCGGTGCCGGCCCCGTGGCGCGCCACGGACGCCGAGCCGCAGGCAGTGCAGGTCGTGGGGATCCGCTCGCGGTGGCCGCAGTGGTGGCAGGCGAGCGCGCCGTCGCGCTGATGCAGGACCAGCGCGACGTCGCACTGCGGGCAGCTCCACACGTGCCCGCAGTGACGGCAGGAGAGGAAGTTCGACCAGCCGCGGCGGTTGACGAGCACGATCGCCTTGCGCTGCGCGCGGCGCACGTCGCCGAGCGCCTCGCGCGTGGTCGGGTGCAGCGGATGGCGCGCGTCGCGCATGTCGAGCACCTCGACCGGCGGCAGCGGACGGCCGTCGACGCGCTGCGACAGGCGCAGCCGCGCGAGCGCGTGGACGCTCTCCGGGCGGGGCGTGGCGCTCCCGTTGAGCAGCACCGCGCCGGCCTGCCGCGCGCGCCAGGCGGCGACGCGACGCGCGTCGTAGCGCGGGTCGCCCTCGTGCTTGTAGGCGGGCTCGTGCTCCTCGTCGACGATCACCAGGCCGAGGTCGGCGAGCGGCGCGAACACGGCCGAGCGCGGGCCGACGGCGATCCGCGCCTCCCCGCCCCGCAGGCGCAGCCACTCGTCGTAGCGCTCGCCCTGCCCGAGCTGCGAGTGCAGCACGGCGACGGTGTCGCCGAAGCGCGCCTGGAAGCGCGCGACCGTCTGCGGCGCGAGCGCGATCTCGGGCACGAGCACGAGCACCGATCTCCCGGCGGCGAGCGCGGCCTGCGCCGCCTGCAGGTAGACCTCCGTCTTGCCCGAGCCGGTGACGCCGTGCAGTAGGAAGCGGCCGGCCTCGCCGGCGACCAGCGCTGCCAGGACCGGCTCCAGCGCCGCGCGCTGCTCAGCGGTGAGCGCGGGCGCGGTCGGCGCACGCGCGCCGACCGACTGCACGAGCGGGCGGCGTCGCTGCGCGCGCGGCTCGAGCACCAGCAGGCCGCGGTCGGCCAGCCGTCTGAGGCCGCCATGGTCGGCGCCGGTCGCGGTCGCCGGCAGCGGACCGCCGGCGGCGAGGCGCTCCAGCACGACGCGCTGGCGCTCGGTCAGGCGCGCGCCGTCCGCCAGCGCCGCCCGTCCCTCCCGGCTGATCTCGGCGGTCAGCAGCTCGCGCACGCGCACGCGCGGCGCGACTCCCCGCCCGGCCCCGGGAGGCAGCACGAGCTGGAGCGCTCGCGAGAAGGTCGAGCAGTACTCCGCCGCGATCCAGCGCGCCAGCTCGACCAGCTCCGCCGGCAGCGCCGGCTCGACGCGCGCGCGCGGCTCGGCGAGCCGCTCGTCCGGGACCTCCGACGAGGTCGCGCGTTCGACGACGACGCCGAGCAGCTCCCGCCCCGCGAACGGGACCGCGAGCAGCGTCCCGACGTCCGCGTCGGCGAGCGCCGGCGGCAGGCGATAGTCGAACGGCCCGCGCAGGGCGCGGGTCGTCGTGAGCGGCTCGACGCGGGCGATCGGCGGCATGGCGCGCTCCACAGTAGATGGCGGCCGGTCGTGACGTAGGCTGCGCCTCATGACGCTCGAGCTGCACTCAGGCGAGCACGTCATCTTCGACGGGCACCCGTCGTGGCGGGGGACGCTGAGCTTCTACGTCAAGGGCGTGCTGCTGGCCGTGATCCCGCCGCTGATCGCGCTGGTCGCCGGCGTCAGCGCCGCCGGCGCGGTCGCGATCTTCGCCGCCGCCGTCGCGCTGGTGGTCCTCGTCGGCCTGCTGTGGCGGTTGACGACCACGTACACGATCACGAACCAGCGCCTGACGATCCGCCGCGGGCTGCTCTCGCGCCACCTGCAGCAGACGCGCGTCGAGCGCGTGCAGAACGTCAACGTCGACCAGTCGCTCGTCGACCGCCTCGTGCGCGTCGGCCAGGTCGACTTCGACACCGCCGGCAGCGACGACGCCGACTTCGCGTTCCGCGGCGTCGCCAATCCCGCCGCGGTCGTGCGCGCCGTCGACGAGGCGCACCGCGAGCGCGAGGCCGCGGCGCGCCAAGCCGGCGTCGAGGACCTGCCCGGCGGCGTCTAGGAGACCGACGCGGCGCCGAGGCCGGCGGCGGCGCGCAGCGCGTCCGCCTTGTCGGTCTTCTCCCACGTGAAGTCGTGGTCCTCGCGGCCGAAGTGGCCGTAGGCAGCCGTCTTCTGGTAGATCGGCCGGTGGAGGTCGAGGTACTCGCGGAAGGCGCCCGGGCGCAGGTCGAAGTGCTCGCGCACGAGCGCCTCGATCTGCCCGCGGCCGATCTTCTCCGTGCCGAACGTCTCGACCATGATCGAGACCGGCGAGGCGACGCCGATCGCGTAGGCGACCTGCACCTCGGCGCGCTCGGCGAGGCCGGCCGCGACGACGTTCTTGGCGACGTAGCGCGCCGCGTAGGCGGCCGAGCGGTCGACCTTCGACGGGTCCTTGCCGGAGAACGCGCCGCCGCCGTGGCGCGCCATGCCGCCGTAGGTGTCGACGATGATCTTGCGCCCGGTCAGGCCGCAGTCGCCCATCGGGCCGCCGATCACGAAGCGGCCGGTCGGGTTGACGAGGAA
>Ga0207664_10001424_pt1 | contig 15744 bp, 10 predicted proteins | sample LARL83metaG_FD_184349 | JGI IMG/M metagenome (GOLD analysis project Ga0207664, IMG submission 184349) | Corn, switchgrass and miscanthus rhizosphere microbial communities from Kellogg Biological Station, Michigan, USA - LAR L8-3 metaG... | ecosystem: Host-associated > Plants > Roots >... | reverse complement strand
GACGAATCGTTCTTCGATCACCGCCCGCCGCTGCCGCGCGCCAATGTCCTGCCGCAGATCAAGGATCCGGTGTTGGCGTACGGCTTTCCGACCGGCGGCACGACTCTCTCGATCACGCGTGGCATCGTCTCACGCATCGAGTTCGTCCCCTATGGCATCTCGACATCCGGGCTGCGCATCCAGATCGATGCCGCCATCAATCCCGGCAACAGCGGCGGCCCTGCCATTTCGGACAACCGCATGATCGGGCTCGCCTTCAGCCACCTCGCGAACTCGGAGAACATCAGCTACATCATCCCGAATGAGGAGATCGAGCTGTTCCTCAAGGGTATCGCCGGCAGCCACTACGATGGCAAGCCTGGCATGTATGACGATCTGCAGACGCTCGAGAATCCGGCACTGCGCGGCTTCCTGAAACTCGAGCCCTCGGTGCGCGGCATGATCGTGCACCGCCCGGACGACAGCAGCCCCGGCTATCCACTCAAGCAGTGGGACGTCGTTACGCATATCGGCACCGAGCCGATCGACGATGAAGGCATGGTCGCGCTGCGCAACAACCTGCGCGTCGGTTTCGCCTATCTCATTCAGCACATCGCACGCGACGGCGCCGTGCCGCTCACCATAGTGCGCGCCGGCAAGACTCAGCAGATCCAGATGCCGGTGCCTGCGCACCGGCCCCTGCTCATCGATTCACTGCAGGGACAGTATCCGTCCTACTTCATACTCGGACCGATCGTATTCGAGCGTGCCTCCATCGAGTCACTGCAGTTGATCCGTGCGCACGGCGGAGCGGCGTTCGGCAATCCGCTGGTCGCGAGGTTTGGAGACCGCCCCGACGCCGAGCGCCAGGAGCTCGTGATCCTGCCCGCACCGCTCTTCCCGCACGCGCTCTCCAAGGGCTACTCGGATCCGACCGGCTGTGTAGTGAAGTCCGTGAACGGCACCGCGGTGCGCAGCCTCACACACCTGGTCGCACTGCTGCGCGACCTGAAGGATGACTATCTCACGCTCGACTTCGACAACCGCGCGAGTGAGGCCATGGTGTTTCCGCGTGCGCAGCTGGTAGCCTCCACCGAGGCGATACTCACCGACAACGGAGTGCGTGCCCAGGGCTCCCCGGACATGATGAAGATCTGGGAGCAGAAGTAACGCGCAGGGACCGCTTTCAGCGCTACCTGGGCGCGGCGAGCCGGTCCTGCAGACGCTGCTTCACCGCGGGCCACTCAGCGGCCACGATCGAATAGCGCGCCGAGTCGCGCGGGGCGGGTTCGACGGCCAGACGATGTGCGCGCAGGACTCCTTCGAATTGTGCCCCGATGCGCTCGAGCGCGGCCCGTGAGCGCTCGTTGCGCACGTCGGTGTGGAAACAGACGCGGTGCATGCGCCAGGCCTCGAAAGCCTGCGCGAGCATGAGCAGCTTCGACTCGGTATTCACCGCGGTACGAGCGGCGGAGGCCGACAGCCAGGTGTAGCCGATCTCGCAAGCATCGAAGCCGGCGCGCCGCGCCAGCGGGTGGCCTGCGGGCCAGCCCCAGCTCTCGAGCAGGAAGAAGCGCGTCGAGCCGACGACCGCATCGTCCTCGACACGCACGGTGGCGAAGGGCAGCGCCGTGCCTGCCTCGCGCGCAGCGAGCGCGCTGTCGACGTACTGCGCCATCTCCACGACCCCCTGCGGAACCGCGCTCCAACGGTAGAGTGTGGGGTCCTCGCGCGCCGCGGCCACCAGCCCGGGGACGTGCGTGTGCGCCAGCGGCTCGAGGCGGACGTGCCGACCAGCGAGGATGGTCGGCGCGATGACCATCGTAGTATCAGTCATGATGAGCTGCTGCCGGGCCTTTCAGCCATCTTCCGAGACATAAAAGACGGGCCAGCGATCCGCGCCGGCCCGTGCTACTTCTAACGGTGCGCGCGATGAGCAGTCGCGCGCTCCCGACCGCCATCAGCCGGCGGCACTCTCCGACTCCTCACCGACGCTCGACTCCTCGGTGTCCGGAAGGCCGCCGCCGACATCCATGAAGCTGCGGCGGTCGGTGCCCTCCATCTTCCTGCGTCGCGAGGCATGGGCGGCGAACCCGGTGCCCGCCGGGATGAGCCGGCCGACGATGACGTTTTCCTTCAGTCCGCGCAGATCGTCCTTGAGTCCGCGCACCGCGGCCTCGGTGAGCACGCGGGTCGTCTCCTGGAACGAGGCGGCTGAGATGAACGACTCGGTGGCGAGGGACGCCTTGGTGATGCCGAGCAGCACCGGCTGCAGGCGGGCGGCTTTCTTGCCGTCGGTCTGCGCCCGATCGTTGATGTCGAGCGCCCGCGAGCGATCGAGCTGCTCGCCACGCAGCAGCGTCGTCTCGCCGACTTCCTGCACCTCGGTCTTGCGCAGCATCTGGCGGATGATCACCTCAATGTGCTTGTCGTTGATCTTCACACCCTGCAGGCGATAAACGTCCTGGATCTCGCGCACCAGGTAGTTGGCGAGCGCCTCGACGCCCTGAAGTCTGAGGATGTCGTGCGGGTTCGGCTCGCCATCCGCGATCACCTCGCCCCGCTCCACCGTCTCGCCCTCGAACACGTTCAGCTGCCGCCACTTCGGGATGAGCTCCTCGTATTTCTCGCCATCGTCGGGGGTGATGATCAGTCGCCGCTTGCCCTTGGTCTCCTTGCCGAAGCTCACCGTGCCCGAGCGCTCCGCGAGAATCGCCGGATCCTTGGGCTTGCGCGCCTCGAAGAGGTCCGCGACACGCGGCAGACCGCCGGTGATGTCGCGCGTCTTGGAGGATTCCTGCGGGATGCGCGCGATGACATCGCCGACCGACACCCGCGCCCCGTCCTCGAGCGAAACCAGAGCGCCCGGGGGCAAGTTGTACACCGCCGGGATCTCGGTGTGGGCGAAGGTCACTTCCTTGCCCTTGCCGCTCACCAGCTTCATCGTGGCACGCAGGTCTTTGCCGCCGCGCTGCTTGGTGTCGAGTACCACCGTGCTCGAGAGCCCGGTGACCTCGTCCACCTGCGAGGTGACGGTCAGACCATCGACGAAGTCCTGGAACTTGACGAAGCCCGCGACCTCGGTGACGACCGGGTGAGTATGCGGATCCCAGGTGGCCACCACCTGGCCGGCACCCACCGTGGCGCCTTCCTTGACGCTGATCATGGCGCCGTAGGGGATCTTGTAGCGCTCGCGCTCGCGGCCGAAATCATCGACCACGCCAATCTCGCCCGAACGCGACACCGCCACCAGATGCCCCTTCTCGTGCTGCACGGTCTTCACGTGATGGAAGCGGATCACACCCTTGTTGCGCACCTCGACACTGGAGGCCGCGGCTGCCCGGGAGGCGGCGCCGCCGATGTGGAAGGTGCGCATGGTGAGCTGAGTGCCCGGCTCGCCGATCGACTGCGCGGCGATGACGCCTACGGCCTCGCCGATGGAGATCGGCCGGCCGCGCGCCAGATCGCGTCCATAGCAATGCGAGCACACTCCGTAGCGCGTCTCGCAGGTGATCGGCGAGCGCACCTTGATCTGGTCGACACCCTCGGTCTCGAGCAGGCGCACCAGCTTCTCCTCGAGCAACGTTCCGTTGGTGATGAGCACGTCCTGGCTGCCGGGCTTGAAGATGTCCTCGGCCAGCACGCGGCCGAGCACGCGCTCGCCGAGCGCCTCGACCACATCGCCGCCCTCGACCAGCGGAGTCATGGTGAGCCCGTTGGAGGTGCCGCAGTCGGTCTCGGTTACCACCAGATCCTGCGCCACATCGACCAGGCGGCGCGTGAGATAGCCCGAGTTCGCCGTCTTCAGCGCCGTATCGGCGAGACCCTTGCGGGCACCGTGCGTGGAGATGAAGTACTGCAGGACGTTCAGGCCTTCACGGAAATTGGCGGTGATCGGCGTCTCGATGATGGAGCCGTCGGGCTTCGCCATGAGGCCGCGCATGCCGGCCAGCTGGCGGATCTGCGCCGCCGAGCCGCGCGCACCGGAGTCGGCCATCATGAAGATCGAGTTGAACGACTTCTGCTTGTGCTGCACGCCTTTCAGGTCGGTGGCCTCTTCCGAGCCGAGCTTCTCCATCATGGCCTTGGCCACCTGATCGTTGGCACGCGACCAGATGTCCACCACCTTGTTGTAGCGCTCGCCGTTGGTGACCAGGCCCGAGGCGTACTGGTCCTGGATCTCCTTCACCTCGTTGTCGGCCGAGGTGACGATGCGGGTCTTCTGCTCCGGAATCACGATGTCGTCGATGCCGAAGGAGACCCCCGCACGCGTGGCGTAGTGGAAGCCGGTGTACATCAGCTGGTCGGCGAACACCACGGTCTCCTTCAGACCGAGCGCGCGATAGCACGCGTTGATGGTTGCCGAGATCGCCTTCTTGGTCATGTCCTGATTGATGAGATCGAACGGCAGACCCCTGGGCAGGATCTCGAACAGCAGCGCACGGCCGACCGTCGTCTCGACGTTGCGGGTGCGCTCGGTCAGCGTCCCGCCCTCGCCGCGCACGTACTCGCGCAGCCGCACCCGGCAGCGTGCCTGCAGCTCGACGCCGCGGCTCTCGTAGGCGCGGTGCACCTCGTGCACATCGGCGAACACCATGCCTTCGCCGCGCGCGCCGATGCGCTCGCGCGTCATGTAGTAAAGACCCAGCACCACGTCCTGTGAGGGCACGATGATCGGGTCCCCGTTCGCCGGGGACAGGATGTTGTTCGAGGACATCATCAGCGCCCGCGCTTCGAGCTGCGCTTCCAGCGACAGCGGCACGTGCACCGCCATCTGGTCGCCGTCGAAGTCGGCGTTGAAGGCGGTGCACACCAGCGGATGCAGCTGAATGGCCTTGCCTTCGACCAGCAGCGGCTCGAACGCCTGTATCCCCAAGCGATGCAGCGTCGGAGCGCGATTGAGCAGCACCGGGTGCTCGCGGATCACCTCCTCGAGGATGTCCCACACCTCCGGTCCTTCGCGCTCGACCAGGCGCTTGGCGGCCTTGATGGTGGACGCCTCACCGCGCAATTGCAGCTTCTGGAAGATGAAGGGCTTGAAGAGCTCGAGCGCCATCTTCTTCGGCAGCCCGCACTGATGCAGGCGCAGCTGCGGACCGACCACGATCACCGAGCGGCCGGAGTAGTCGACGCGTTTGCCGAGCAGGTTCTGGCGGAAGCGCCCCTGCTTGCCCTTGATCATGTCGGCGAGCGACTTCAGCGGCCGCTTGTTGGTCCCGGTGATGGCACGCCCGCGCCGGCCGTTGTCGAGCAGCGCATCCACCGCCTCCTGCAGCATGCGCTTCTCGTTGCGCACGATGATGTCGGGCGCATTGAGCTCGAGCAGACGGCGCAGGCGGTTGTTGCGGTTGATGACGCGACGATAGAGGTCGTTGAGGTCGCTGGTGGCGAAACGCCCGCCATCGAGCGGCACGAGCGGGCGCAGATCCGGCGGCAGCACCGGCAGCACGGTCATGACCATCCACTCGGGCTTGTTGCCCGACTCGACGAACGACTCGATGAGCTTCAGCCGCTTGGAGAGGCGCTTGAGCTTGGTCTCGGAGGAGGTGCCGGCCATCTCCTCGCGCACCTTGGCGATCTCGGCATTGAGATCGATGGTGCGCATCAGCTCGTATACGGCTTCCGCGCCCATGCGGGCATCGAACTCATCGCCGTGCTCCTCGATGGCCTCGAGGTACATCTCGTCGGTGAGCAGCTGGCCGCGCTGCATCGGCGTCATGCCCGGATCGATGACCACGAAGGCCTCGAAATAGAGCACGCGCTCGATCTCGCGCAGCGTCATGTCCAGCATCAGGCCGATGCGCGAAGGGAGCGACTTCAGGAACCAGATGTGCGCGGTCGGGCTGGCGAGCTCGATGTGGCCCATGCGCTCGCGGCGCACCTTGGACTGTGTCACCTCGACACCGCACTTCTCGCACACCACGCCGCGGTGCTTGAGGCGCTTGTACTTACCGCACAGACACTCGTAGTCCTTCACCGGCCCGAAGATCTTGGCGCAGAACAGGCCGTCGCGCTCGGGCTTGAAGGTGCGGTAGTTGATGGTCTCCGGCTTCTTGACCTCGCCGTACGACCAGGCACGGATCATCTCCGGCGACGCCAATCCGATCTTGATCGAATCGAAGTGCTCGACCGGGGCGTGCTGCTTGAACAGTTTAAGTAAATCTTTCATGTCTTAATCCTGCTCCAGTTCCATGTTGATGCCGAGCGAGCGGATCTCCTTCACCAGGACGTTGAAGGACTCCGGCATGCCCGCATCCATCTGGTGGTTGCCGTCGACGATGTTCTTGTACATCTTGGTGCGGCCGTTCACGTCGTCCGACTTGACAGTGAGCATCTCCTGCAGAGTGTACGCGGCCCCGTAAGCCTCCAGCGCCCACACTTCCATCTCGCCGAAGCGCTGGCCTCCGAACTGCGCCTTGCCACCGAGCGGCTGCTGGGTGACGAGCGAGTAGGGACCGGTCGAGCGCGCGTGCATCTTGTCATCGACCAGATGGTTGAGCTTCAGCATGTACATGTAGCCGACCGTCACCTGCCGCTCGAAGCGCTCGCCGGTGCGGCCGTCGTACAGGTAGGTCTGACCGTTCAGCGGCAGGTCGGCGAGCTTCAGCATGCGCTTGATCTCCTGCTCGCTCGCGCCATCGAACACCGGCGTCGCCATCGGCACGCCGCTGGAGAGGTTGCGCGCGAGCTGCGTGAGATCGACGTCGTTCAGGCTGTCGATCTCCTCGCGCTGACCGCCGGTCGCGTTGTAGATCTGCCCGACGAAGGCGCGCAGGTCGGCGGCCGCCGCCTGCTGCTCGAGCATGCGGCCGATCTTGAGGCCGACGCCCTTGGCCGCCCAGCCGAGGTGCGTCTCCAGCACCTGACCGACGTTCATGCGCGAGGGCACGCCGAGGGGATTCAGCACCACGTCCACCGGGGTGCCGTCCTCGAGATAGGGCATGTCCTCCACCGGTACGATGGTCGAGATCACGCCCTTGTTGCCGTGACGTCCCGCCATCTTGTCGCCCGGCTGTACGCGGCGCTTCACGGCGAGGTAGACCTTGACCATCTTCAGCACACCGGGGGCGAGATCATCGCCGGCGGTGATTTTTGCTTTCTTATCGTCCAGGCGCTTCTCGAAGGCCTTGCGCTGCAGCTTGAGTCTTTCGGCAGCCTGCTCGAGCTGCGAGTTCGCCTCCTCGTCCTCGAGACGGATCTCGAACCACTCCTCGCGCGGCACTTCATCGAGATACTCGCCCGCGATGGGCGTGCCCGCCTTGAGCTTCTTCGGGCCGCCGGCAGCGGACTGGCCGGTCAGCATGCCGCGCACGCGCTGGAACAGGTCATCCTCCAGGATGCGCTGCTGATCGGCGAAGTCCTTGCGTACCCGCTCGATCTCGGCCTTCTCGATGGCGAGCGCGCGCGAGTCCTTGTCCACGCCGTCGCGCGTGAACACGCGCACGTCGATCACGGTGCCATCCATGCCGGGCGGCACGCGCAGCCCCGTGTCCTTCACATCGGACGCCTTCTCGCCGAAGATCGCGCGCAGCAACTTCTCCTCGGGAGTGAGCTGCGTTTCGCCCTTGGGAGTCACCTTGCCGACCAGGATGTCGCCAGCCTTCACTTCCGCGCCGATGAAGGCGATACCCGCCTCATCGAGCTTGGCGAGGGCTGCGTCGCCGACGTTGGGGATGTCGGCGGTGATCTCCTCCGGTCCGAGCTTGGTGTCGCGCGCCACGCAGGTGAGCTCTTCGATGTGGATGGTGGTGAAGCGATCCTCCTGCACCACGCGCTCGGAGATGAGGATCGAATCCTCGAAGTTGTAGCCGTTCCAGGGCATGAATGCGACCAGCAGGTTCTGCCCGAGCGCGAGCTCGCCGAGGTGCGTCGAGGGCCCATCCGCCAGCACATCGCCGCGCGCGATGACATCACCGGCATTCACCAGCGGGCGCTGGTTGATGCAGGTGTTCTGATTCGAGCGCGTGTACTTGGTGAGGTTGTAGATGTCGACCCCGGGCTCGCCCGCGGTAGTCTCTTCATCGTTCACCCGCACCACGATGCGCGAAGCGTCGACCGAGTCCACAGCGCCGCCGCGCTTGGCGATGACGGTGACGCCCGAGTCGATCGCGACCGGGCGCTCCATGCCGGTACCGACCAGCGGAGTCTCCGAGCGCAGCGTCGGCACCGCCTGCCGCTGCATGTTCGAGCCCATGAGCGCACGGTTGGCATCGTCGTGCTCGAGGAACGGGATGAGTGAGGCCGCCACCGACACGATCTGCTTCGGCGACACATCCATGTAGTTGATGCGCTCGCGCGGCATGAGCGTGAACTCGTTCTGGAAGCGGCAGGACACCAGCTGATCGGTGAGCGCGCCGTCGGGTCCGAGCACCGCGTTGGCCTGGGCGATGGCGAACTCGCCCTCCTCGATCGCCGAGAGGTAATCGATCTTGTCGGTCACATGACCGTTCTCGACACGCCGGTACGGCGTCTCGAGGAAGCCGTAGTTGTTGGTGCGTGCGTAGACCGAGAGCGAATTGATCAGGCCGATGTTCGGGCCTTCCGGAGTCTCGATCGGGCACACACGGCCGTAGTGGGTCGGGTGCACGTCGCGCACCTCGAAGCCCGCCCGCTCGCGGGTGAGCCCGCCCGGGCCTAGCGCGGAAACGCGCCGCTTGTGAGTGACCTCGGAGAGCGGATTGTTCTGGTCCATGAACTGCGAGAGCTGCGAGGAGCCGAAAAACTCCTTCACCGCCGCCGCCACCGGCTTGGCGTTGATCATCTCCTGCGGCATGAACGGCTCGGTCTCGGCGATGGTGAGCCGTTCCTTGACGGCGCGCTCGACGCGCACCAGGCCCACGCGGAACGCGTTCTCGGCCATCTCGCCGACGCTGCGCACGCGGCGGTTGCCGAGATGATCGATGTCGTCCACCTGGCCGTTGCCGTTGCGGATGTCGATCAGCACTTTCAGCACGTCGATGATGTCCGACATCTCGCCGTACTGCGCCACCAGGCGCTTCGACAGCTCATCGGCACGGGAGCTGGCGTACTTGTGGTCGTAGAGAATGCCGGGCCCGAGGATGTCCTTGCGGCCGACACGGCGGTTGAACTTCATCCGCCCCACTCCGGAGAGGTCGTAGCGCTCCGGATTGAAGAACAGGTTGCCGAACAGGTTCTCGGCCGCATCCTTGGTCGGCGGCTCGCCCGGCCGCATCATGCGGTAGATCTCCACCAGCGCCTCGAGGCGCGTCTTGGTGGGATCGATACGCAGGGTGTCGGAAATGTAAGGTCCACGATCGAGGTCGTTGACATACAGCGTATTGACCTGCCCGATGCCGGCCTCGATCAGCTTCTCGACCGACGCCGCCGTTAGCACCTCGTTGGCCTTGGCGAGGATCTCGCCGGTCTCGGTGTTGACCACATCGTGCGCCAGGATCTTGCCGTACACATACTCGCGCGGTACCCGCAGCCGCGTCACCTTGGCGTCTTCCAGCTGGCGCACGTGACGCGCGGTGATGCGGCGGCCTTCCTCGACGATCACAGACTCGCCGATGCGGATCTCGAAGGTCGCGGTCTCGCCGCGCAGACGCTGCGGCACCAGCTGCAGCGCCACTTCCTCGCGGCCGATGTAGAAGGTGTTGGTGTCGAAGAAGGTCGCCAGGATCTCGGCTTCGTTCATGCCGAGCGCGCGCAGGATGATCGTGACCGGCAGCTTGCGCCGGCGGTCGATGCGCGCGAACACGCAATCCTTCGGGTCGAACTCGAAATCGAGCCAGGAGCCGCGGTAGGGAATGATGCGTGCCGAGAACAGCAGCTTGCCCGAGGAGTGCGTCTTGCCACGGTCATGGTCGAAGAACACACCGGGTGAGCGGTGCAGCTGCGACACGATGACGCGCTCGGTGCCGTTGATGACGAAGGTGCCGTTGTCGGTCATGAGCGGCAGCTCGCCGAGGTAAACCTCCTGCTCGCGCACGTCCTTGACCGGCTTCTTGGCGCCGGCAGCCTCCTTGTCGAGCACCACCAGGCGCACCTTGACCCGCAACGGCGCGGCGTAGGTGAGTCCGCGCAGCTGACACTCCTTGACGTCGAATACCGGCTCACCGAGCCGGTAGCTCACGTACTCGAGCGAGGCGTTGCCGCTGTAGCTGGAGATCGGGAACACGCTGCGGAAAGCGGCGTGCAGTCCGATCGGATCGCGGCTGTCCTCGGGCTTGTCGACCTGGAGAAACTTGCGATACGAGTCGAGCTGGATGGCGAGCAGGTAGGGCGTATCGAGAATGCTCGCCTGCTTGCCGAAGTTCTTGCGGATGCGCTTCTTCTCGGTGAAGGAATAAGCCATCGAGTGGTCACCTCAGATCGTCGAATCGTTCGAACACACAAAAACACCCCGCCGCCCGTCCGCCGCGCACCGCCATTCCGTAGCGGGGCGCAAGCGGCCGGTGGAGGGTTTGGCGCATGGAGCCGTTACTTGATCTCCACTTTCGCGCCCGCGTCCTCGAGCTTTTTCTTCATTGCGTCGGAATCTGCCTTGGACACGGCCTCCTTCACGGTCGAGGGCGCGCCCTCGACCAGATCTTTCGCTTCCTTGAGGCCGAGACCGGTGATCTCGCGGATCACCTTGATGACGGTCACCTTCTTGTCCGCCGGGTACTCCTTGAGAGTCACGGTGAACTCGGTCTTCTCCTCCGCCGCAGGCGCGGCGGCAGCGCCCGCGGGCGCCGCAGCCACCGCCACCGGGGCGGCAGCGGTGACACCGAACTTCTTCTCCATGTCGGAAACCAGTTCCATCACCTCGAGAAGCGTCATCTTGGAAATTGCATCGAGGATTTCGTCTTTGCTGACAGCCATGTGAGTCTCCAAAAAGTTTGTGATCGAACCGTCAGGCGCCCGCAGCCTGCTTCTGCTCACGCACCGCGGCGAGGGTGCGCGCCAACTGCGATGCCGGCGCTGCGAGCGTGCCGACGAGCTTCTGGATCGGTGCCTTGAGCACGCCCAGCAGCATCGACAACGCCTGCTCGCGAGTCGGCAGGCTCGCGATCTTGTCGAGCTCCGCCGCGGGCAGCACCTGCCCGCCGAGAGACACGAGCGTCGCCACGAGCTTCTCGTTGCCCTTCGCGAAGTCCTTCACCACGCGCGCAGCCGCGCCTGGATCGTCCTTCGAGAAAGCGAGCATCAGCGGCCCTTTGAGCTTCGGTCCCACAGATTCGAACGTCGTCCCGGCGAGCGCCTTGCGCGCCAGCGTGTTCTTCACCACACGCATGTACACGCCTTGGCGCCGCGCCCGGGCACGCAGCTCGGTCATCTGGGAGACCGTGAGGCCACGGTACTCGGCGGCGACGACCGACTGGGCATGCGCTGCCACTTCGGCCACCTCCGCCACGAGCGCCTTCTTGTCTTCCAGGTTGAGTGCCATTCATCTCTCCTCTTAACGTGGACGGTAACCTCCACGCCTCGAGGATCTCCTCGATGCGCATAGCGGTTCACCATCTGCGCAGGCCACTCATTAAGAGGGCCGCGGCTCGGCACCAGGCCTCGCCTTCCCTCGCCTGCGGTCTTCGATGATGACCGGAGTCATCAGCCCTCCGGCCTTTCCCCGCGCCGCAGCGCGGGGCTCACGCGGTTCGCGCAAAGCGCGGACCGCGTGCATCAAACCAAAACTAGATCGTCGCCTGATCCACGAGCACGCCCGGCCCCATGGTCGAGGACAGCGTCACCCGTTTCAGATACACGCCCTTCGCCGTGGCGGGCTTCGCCTTGTGCAGGTCCGCGATCAGCGTGTGAAGGTTCTCCTTCAGCGCGTTCGCCTCGAAATTCGCCCTGCCGATCGTGCAATGCACGATGCCGGCCTTGTCGACCCGATAGGTCACCTGACCGGCCTTGGCATTCTTCACCGCCGTCGCGACATCCGGGGTCACGGTGCCGACTTTCGGGTTCGGCATCAGTCCACGGGGACCGAGGATCTGGCCGAGCTGCCCGACCACGCGCATGGCGTCCGGGCTCGCGATGACACGATCGAAGTTGATCTCGCCCGCCTTTACCTTCGCAGCGAGGTCCTCCAATCCCACGATGTCGGCACCGGCCGCCTTGGCCGCCTCCTGGTTCTTACCGGAGGTGAACACGGCAACGCGCACCGTCTTGCCGGTACCGTGCGGCATCACCGTCGAGCCGCGCACCTGCTGGTCGGACTTGCTCGCATCGATACCGAGATTCACGGCCGCATCGATGCTTTCGGCGAATTTCGCGGTCGCAAACTCCTTCACCAGCTTGATGGCCTCATCGACCGGGTACGACTTGCCCGGAGCCAGCTTGGCCTTCCAGGCCTTGATACGCTTGGCAATGGCCATATCACACCCCTTCCACATCGACGCCCATGCTGCGGGCACTGCCCGCGATGGTGCGCACCGCGGCGTCGAGGTCCGCGGCGGTGAGGTCGGGCTGCTTGAGCTTGGCGATCTCTTCCAGCTGCTTGCGCGAGATCTTGCCAACCTTCGCGGTATTGGGGGTGCCGCTGCCTTTTTCAATGCCGATCGCCTTGCGGATGAGGACCGCCGCCGGCGGGGTCTTCATCACGAAGGTGAAGCTGCGGTCCGAATACACGGTGATCACCACCGGAATCGGCAGGCCTTTCTCCACCTTCTGGGTCTGCGCATTGAACTGCTTGCAGAACTCCATGATGTTCACGCCCTGCTGCCCGAGCGCCGGCCCGATCGGCGGCGACGGGTTGGCAGAACCCGCCGGCACCTGCAGCCTGATGTAGCCCTGTACTTTCTTGGCCATTGATTACCTGACCTCCAGGTTCCAGCGCCTTGCGGCTCCCTGCTAAGGATGTCGGTTGCAAACACGCGGCCTGCGCCGCGACCTTGTCATCTATGGGCCAGAATCGCCTGCGGCGATTCCGGCGGACATCACTCCGTCGGCCGCCGGCAAAAAGCGTGGTTTTTGCCGGCTGCGCCTGAATTCATCACGCCTTCTCGACCTGCGAGAAATCCAGCTCCACGGGTGTCGAGCGCCCGAGGATCTGCACCGCCACCTGCAGGCGGTTCTTCTCGTAGTTGACGCTCTCCACCACGCCGTTGAAGTCGTTGAAGGGCCCATCGACCACGCGCACCACCTCGCCGGGCTCGAACAGCACCTTCGGCCGCGGCTTGTCGACGCCTTCCTCTACGCGACGCAGGATCTGATTCGCCTCGCGGTCGCTGATGGCTGCGGGTCTCTCCGGAGTCCCGCCGATGAACCCGAGTACCTTCGGCACATCGCGCACCAGGTGCCAGGTTTCCTCGTCCATCTCCATCTGCACCAGCACGTAGCCGGGGTAGAACTTGCGCTCGCTCTTGCGTTTCTGGCCATCGCGCATCTCGACGACCTCTTCCGTCGGCACCAGGATCTCGCCGAAGCGCTCGGCCAGGCCGGCACGCTGGATACGCTCCTTGAGCGACTCGGCTACGCGATGCTCGAAATTCGAGTAGGCGTGCACGACGTACCACTTCAACGCCACGTTCATCCTCCCGTCCCGGTGAGCGCCTTCGTGGCCCACGCGAGCACGAGGTCCAGCACCCAGAAGAAAATTCCCGCAACGATCACGAAGCCGAACACGACGAGTGTCGTCTGCAGTGTCTCCTGGCGCGTCGGCCAGACGATCTTGCGCAGCTCGATGCGCGCGAGATCGAGGAAGCGGCGAAACTCACTGCCGTAGCGCGAGAAAGCCACCACCACGGCCGCCAGTAGCAGGCTGCCGACCACCGGCAGCCAGCGTATCCAGACGGCCTGATTCGCGAGCACGTAATAAGCGGCCACGCCGCCCATCACGATCACGATCGCGGCGGCGAGTTTCAGCTTGTCCGCCGTGCCGGCGTCCTGCGCTTTGATGTCCTCAGTCATAACGATCCGATGGCAGGCCAGGAGGGAATCGAACCCCCAACCTGCGGTTTTGGAGACCGCCGCTCTGCCAATTGAGCTACTGGCCTACGTTTATTGGCCAAAATCGCCGCAGGCGATTTTGGCGGATCCAACTCAGCACTCCGGATCTGCGGCGGGCAAAAGGCGTGGCTTTTGCCCGCTTGGCAAGCCGTAGAGGCTGCAGCCACCCGTTCCAACACCCCTTACTTCAGGATCTTGGCGACCACGCCGGCGCCAACGGTCTTGCCACCCTCACGGATCGCAAACCTCAATCCCTCTTCCATCGCTATCGGACTGATCAGATCGATCGTCATCTTGATGTTGTCCCCAGGCATCACCATCTCGACCCCAGCAGGCAACTCGATCGTCCCCGTCACATCCGTGGTGCGAAAGTAAAACTGCGGCCGATACCCCTTGAAGAACGGCGTGTGCCGCCCGCCCTCCTCCTTGGTCAGCACGTACACCTCGCACTCAAAATGCGTGTGCGGCGTGATCGATCCGGGCTTCGCCAATACCTGCCCACGCTCGACCTCCTCGCGCTTCGTGCCACGCAACAGCACCCCAACGTTGTCCCCTGCCTGCCCCTCATCGAGGAGCTTGCGAAACATCTCCACCCCCGTGCACACCGTCTTCGTCGTGGGACGTAAGCCGACGATCTCCACCTCATCGTTCACCTTGATGATCCCGCGCTCAATGCGCCCGGTCACCACAGTGCCTCGACCCGAGATCGAAAACACATCCTCCACCGGCATCAAAAACGGCTTCTCCACCTCGCGCTTCGGTATCGGGATGTACTTGTCCATCTCCTCCACCAGCTTCACCACCGAGGGCACCCCAATCTCGCTCTTGTCCCCCTCGAGCGCCTTCAGCGCCGAACCTATGATGATCGGCGTCTGGTCGCCCGGGAACTTGTACGTCGTCAAAAGCTCCCGCACCTCCATCTCCACCAGCTCCAGCAGCTCCTTGTCATCCACCATGTCGGCCTTGTTCATGAACACCACCATGTAGGGCACCCCTACCTGGCGGGCCAGCAGAATGTGCTCGCGCGTCTGCGGCATCGGCCCATCCGCCGCCGATACCACCAGAATCGCCCCATCCATCTGCGCAGCTCCCGTGATCATGTTCTTCACGTAGTCCGCGTGCCCCGGACAGTCCACGTGCGCGTAATGCCGGTTCTTGCTCTGATACTCCACGTGCGCCGTCGAAATCGTGATCCCACGCGCCTTCTCCTCCGGCGCCTTGTCGATCTGGTCGTACGCCACGAACGTCCCGCCGTAGGTCTCGGCCATCACCTTCGTCAGCGCCGCCGTCAACGTCGTCTTGCCGTGGTCCACATGACCAATCGTCCCAACATTCACGTGCGGCTTGCTGCGCTCAAATTTCTCTTTGGACATGGAAGTTTCCTCGAAAGGGCGCCGCGCATCGCGGGGCGCCGAAAACCCGACAAACCAACTTTCAACTCAACACCGGCTGCCTGGGCGGCTGGAGCCCAGGACCGGGATTGAACCGGTGACCTCGTCCTTACCAAGGACGTGCTCTACCAACTGAGCTACCTGGGCCGACCTCGGCCGCCAACATCGCGAGTTAACGTGGAGCGGGTAGTGGGAATCGAACCCACGTCATCAGCTTGGAAGGCTGAGGTTCTACCATTGAACTACACCCGCGCTGATGGCGTCCTCTGCCGGCCCCGCTCCGGCTCGCCTTCCGCCCTCGGGTGGTGGAGGGGGAAGGATTCGAACCTTCGAAGGCGTAAGCCGGCAGATTTACAGTCTGCTCCCGTTGGCCGCTTGGGTACCCCTCCGCAAAACGAGCCGCGTATTGTGATTTTGCCCCGGCGGGGTGTCAATGCGTTCCTGGCCCGTTATTTGCTTGCCGAGGCAAGCCCAGGGG
>Ga0207664_10001422_pt1 | contig 15751 bp, 13 predicted proteins | sample LARL83metaG_FD_184349 | JGI IMG/M metagenome (GOLD analysis project Ga0207664, IMG submission 184349) | Corn, switchgrass and miscanthus rhizosphere microbial communities from Kellogg Biological Station, Michigan, USA - LAR L8-3 metaG... | ecosystem: Host-associated > Plants > Roots >... | reverse complement strand
GCGGCGGCGTCCTGATCCTCCCCCGGCTTCCTTTCCCGCTGGCCGATGACGAACAGCGCTTCCTTTCACCCCGCTGGTCCGACGGCAGGGCGAAAAACATAAGCTTCGATGGCGGCAAACTCAAAGGCGCGCGCGGCTCGCCCGAGGAACTCGCGGCGCTTGGCCGCATGGTTGCCCGATTCGCCACCGAGGCCTCGGCCCTGGTGACGACGCTGTTTCCACGTTATGCGCCTTACGTCCGCCGCGCGCGCACCAGCTTCCGGCCGCAGCCCGCCGTGGGCCGTGCGATGTCGTGGCGCAAGGACGATTCCCGCCTCCACGTCGACGCCTTTCCGTCGCGGCCCAACCATGGCGACCGGATTCTGCGCGTGTTCTGCAATGTGAGTCCGAGCGAGGATCGCGTCTGGCGCGTCGGCGAGACCTTCGAAGCGGTGGCGCGCAGATTTCTGCCGCGCATTCGCCGGCAGATTCCCGGCGAAGCGCGGTGGCTGTCGGCGCTGCGCGTCACCAAGGGCCTGCGCAGTCCCTACGACCACCTGATGCTGGGCCTGCACGATCGCGCCAAGGCCGATCTCGACTACCAGGCGAATTGCGCGCAGCAGGTCGTGCGCTTCGCGCCGGGCACGACGTGGCTGTGCTTTTCCGACCAGGTGATGCATGCGGCGGTGTCGGGCCAGTACATGCTCGAGCAGACGATCGATCTTCCACTGGCCGCGCTGTATGAGCGCGAGCGATCGCCGTTGGCGATCCTGGAACGGCTCAGCGGGCGCGAGCTCGCCGCCGCCCGCTGAAGCGCATCGCCTCGTGCGCCGCATCTTCGGGCGGCGCAGCTACAGACGCGAAGCCGGTGCGCTGCCATTCGGCCCTACAATAGCAGCCGTGCCCCGGTTGACCAGGCGCCGCCATCGTGACGGCGCAGCCGGTCCGCCGCCGGAACCCTTCGAATGAATCCACCGCAAAACGACACGCTGCTGCGCGCGCTCAGGCGCGAGCCGACCGACTACACGCCGATCTGGCTGATGCGGCAGGCGGGCCGCTACCTTCCCGAGTACAACGCGACGCGCGCGCGCGCCGGCAGCTTCCTGTCGCTTTGCACCAGTCCCGACCTGGCCACCGAGGTGACGCTGCAGCCGCTCGCGCGCTTTGCGCTTGATGCGGCGATTCTTTTTTCCGACATCCTCACTGTGCCGGATGCGATGGGCCTCGGGTTGCATTTCGTCGACGGCGAGGGTCCGCGTTTCGCACGGCCGCTGGTCGATGAGCAAGCGGTGGCGAATCTCGCCGTCCCCGATCCGGAGCGCCTGCGCTACGTGTTCGATGCCGTGGCCTCGATCAAGCGCGCGCTGGCCGGCAAGCTGCCGCTGCTCGGCTTCGCCGGCAGCCCGTTCACGCTGGCGTGCTACATGATCGAAGGCGGCGGGAGCGCGGACTTTGCGCGGGTGCGCCGAATGCTTTATGCGCGCCCCGATCTCCTGCATCGCATCCTGTCGGTCAATGCCGAAGCGGTCGCCGCCTACCTGGCGCAACAAGTCGCGCATGGCGCCGACGCGCTGATGGTGTTCGACACCTGGGGCGGACTGCTCACCACCGATTCGTATTCGATTTTTTCGCTGGCGTACATCAAGACGGTGCTCGAACGCGTGCGCCAGGCGACCGGCGTCGCCACGCCCACGATCGTGTTTACCAAGGGCGGCGGGCAGTGGCTCGAAAGCATCGCCGACACCGGTTGCTCGGCGCTCGGCATCGATTGGACGACCGATCTAGCGGCGGCTCGGGCGCGAGTCGGCGCGCGCGTCGCGCTGCAGGGCAATCTCGATCCGCTGGCGCTGCTCGCCTCGCCCGACGTCGTCCGCGCCCAGGCGGCGGCCGTCCTCGACGCGGCCGGCGACTCGCCGGGCTTCATTTTCAACCTCGGCCACGGCATCGTGCCCGCGACGCCGCCGGATAACGTGGCGGCCCTGGTGGAATTCGTGCACGAGGCTTCGCGCACGCGGTTTTCCCGCGCGGCAGAGGCGGTAAAAAGCGCGGCAACCCGCGCCAGCGCTGGATCTGCACGACGTTGACGATGGTCCCGATCCGGCGTTCGATCGCCTGGACTTATGCACAATATCGCCGGAGCGCGCCGCCGGCCGCGCGCCTTAGCGGCGGCCGTGCGATGTTGCGCTTTAATGCTTTGAATTGACGATTCTTTTACCGATCTATGCCGGTGCCCCTGCCGGTGTATGCGAAGGCGCGGCCAGCCGCAAATCGACCCCTCGGCAAGTTACTCACAGAATTGTCCACATGCGCGATGGAAGCCGGCGACTAGTGAAAAAATAACGACTTGGCGCGCATTCTTGCATGCATTACTTATGATTCAGAAGCCTACAACTTGTGACGGTGCGAGCGAGCGGCGCAACGAGGCAAGGGACGTGGAGTAAGCCCTGGCGATTGTTCGCGTCGCGTTGCCGGTCGCAGCGCATCGCTTGTTCGACTATTGGCTTCCCGCGGGCCTGGCCGTGGATCGCGGCAGCGTTCTCGTCGTCAAGCTTGGCACACGGTCGCTGGCCGGCGTCGTGGTCGAGATCAGCGACACTGCCGAGATCGCTCCCGATCGCGTGATTCCGATAGACCGAGTCGTTTCCGGCATTCCGCCGCTGCCCGGCGACCTGCTCGAGCTCGCGTCCTTCATCGCCGCCTACTACCAGCAACCGATTGGCCTGTGCCTGGCGCAGATGGTGCCGCCGCTGATTGCGGCAGCTGCGACGCGTGCGCCGCTCGCCGCTCGCTATCGAATGACCGAGGCTGGCCGCGCCGCATCCGTCGGCGCGCGAGGCCGGGGCCTGACGATGCGCACATTGCTAGGATCCGAGCAGGGCGCGTCCACCGCCGAGGTCCGCGCCTTGGGTGACCACTGCTGGCGCTTGTTCGGCGCGTGGCGTCGGGACAGCTGGATCGAGCCCGTAGCGGCGAAGGCGAGCGCGTCGCCAGAGGCGCTCTCGCTCAATCCGGACCAGCGTGCCGCATTGGTTGCCGCGATGCCGGCGCATGGTGGCTTTCAGGCGTCGCTGCTGCAGGGAGTGACCGGCAGCGGCAAGACCGCCGTCTATCTCGAGACTGCGCGCAAGGTCATCGCGGCAGGACGCCAGGCGCTGCTGCTGGTTCCGGAGATCGGGTTGACGCCACAGCTCGAGCAGCGGATTGCCGACGCACTTCCCGGCGCACGGATCGCGATGCTGCATAGCCGCCTCGGCTCGTCGGAGCGCCGCCGCCAGTGGCTGGCGGCGGCGAGCGGCGAAGCGCAGCTGATCGTCGGAACGCGGCTCGCCGTGTTCGCGCCGGCACCGGATCTGGGCCTCATCGTCGTCGACGAAGAACACGACGCATCGTTCAAGCAGCACGAAGGCGTGCGTTATCACGCCCGCGATGTCGCGATCTATCGCGCCCGCCGGCGCGATGTGCCCGTGATCCTCGGCAGTGCGACGCCGTCGCTGGAAACGTACGCGCAGGCGATGCGCGGGCGCTATCGCTGGCTCAAGCTGCCGCTGCGCGCCACCGCGCACGCAGCATTGCCGCCGGTGCGATTGGTGCCGACCCGAGGCGAGGACGCGATCGAGGGCATCGGGCCGGTGCTGCGTCAGGCGATCAGCGATCGGCTCGCGCGCGGCGAGCAATCGCTGCTCTTCATCAATCGCCGCGGCTACGCGCCGGCGCTGCTTTGCCCCGGCTGCGGATGGAAAGCACCGTGCCCGCGCTGCGCGGCGAGGCTCGTCGTGCACCGCCAAACCGCGGGCTTGCGCTGTCACCATTGCGGTCACGCGGAAGCGCTGCCGCATTCCTGCCCGAACTGCGGCAATCAGGACCTGCTGCCGCAAGGATCGGGCACGCAGCGCCTCGAGCTCGCGCTCGGCGGCTTGTATCCGACGGCGAGGATACTGCGCATCGATCGCGACAGCACCCAGGGCAAACGGACATTCGCGACGATGCGCGAGGCGGTCGATGCGGGCGAAGTCGACATCCTGGTCGGCACGCAAATGCTGGCCAAGGGACACGACTTCGCGCGCCTGACGCTGGTCGGCGTCCTCGGCGCCGACAATGCGCTGTACAGCGGTGAATTTCGGGCGACCGAGCGCCTGTTCGCGTTGCTCGAGCAGGTCGCCGGACGAGCCGGCCGCCGCGATCTGCCCGGCGAAGTGCTCGTGCAGACCGATTTTCCGCAGCACCCGCTGTATGTCGCGCTTGCCGCCCACGATTTCGACCGGTTCGCAGCGAGCTTGCTCGCCGAGCGCGAAGCGCTTGCGCTGCCTCCGTTCGCGCATCTGGCGCTGCTGCTGGCCGAGGCGCGAGCGCCGGAACCGCTGCAGACATTTCTCGCCGCCGCGTCGGAGCAGGGACGGCAGCTCGCGGCCGCCGGGGCAAACGCTTGTGAAGTCTATGCCCCGGTTCCGGCGGCGCTGCCGCGCCGGGCGGGACTGGAGCGCGCGCAGGTCCTGGTGCAAAGCCGCGATCGCAGCGCGCTGCAGGCGTTCCTGCCGCAATGGCGCGAAGCCCTCGAGCGACTTGCCGAAAGGAGAGTGCGATGGACGGTCGACGTCGATCCGCTCGGATTTGGCTGAAGCGCGCCCTCGAGGCCGCGGCTGTCCGAGCGCTATAATTCGCAGTTTGCTCTCTTAAGCAACGCGGTCTTGACTCAACTCAAAACGGAACTGTCGGCGATGCTCGCCGAGGGCATTGCCCGAGTCGCGCCGGGTGCGGCGCCGCCGGCGATCGTGCTCGAGCGGCCGAAGCAGGCCAAGCACGGCGATTATTCGACCAACGCGGCGCTGCAGCTCGCCAAGGCGCTGAAACGCAATCCGCGCGATCTGGCGGTCGATCTCGTCGCGGCACTGCCTCGATCCCCGCTGCTCGAGCGCGCCGAAGTCGCCGGCGCGGGATTCGTCAACCTGTTCGTCTCCGACGCCGCGCGGCAATCGGTCGTAGCGCGCATTCTGGACGAAGGCGACCGCTACGGCAGCTCGACGCGGGGAGGGGGTGAAAAGGTGATCGTCGAGTTCGTCTCGGCCAATCCCACCGGGCCGCTGCATGTCGGGCACGGCCGCGGTGCCGCGGTCGGCGACGCGATCGCACGGCTGCTCGCCGCGCAGGGCTTTGCCGTCCATCGCGAGTTCTATTACAACGATGCCGGTGCGCAGATCATGAATCTGGCGCTGTCGGTGCAGGCGCGGATCAGGGAAGCGCAGGGCCTTCCCGCCAGTTTTCCCGACGACGGCTACCAGGGCGAATACATCCGGGAGATCGCGCGCGACTATGCCGCCGCGCATGCGGGCGACCGCGCCGCCGACGACCTCGACGCGATCCGCCGTTTCGCGGTGGCGATATTGCGGCGCGAACAGGACGCGGATCTCGCCGCATTCGGCATCCGCTTCGACCATTACTATCTGGAATCGTCGCTCTACGACGACGGGCTCGCCGACAGCACCGTGCAGGCGCTGGTCGCGGCGGGAAAGACCTACGAGCACGAAGGCGCGCTCTGGCTGAAGACCACCGAATACGGCGACGACAAGGACCGGGTGATGAGGAAGTCGGACGGAAGCTACACCTATTTCGTTCCCGACATCGCCTACCACGTCACCAAGTGGCAGCGCGGCTACACGCGCGCGATAACCGAGCTGGGCGCCGATCATGGCGGCTCGCTGTCGCGGGTGCGCGCCGGGCTGCAGGCGCTGGGCGTCGGCATCCCGAGCGGCTATCCGGACTATGTATTGCACCAGATGGTGTTGGTGATGCGCGGCGGCGAGGAAATCAAGCTCAGCAAGCGCGCCGGCAGCGGCGTCACGCTGCGCGAGCTGATCGACGAAGTGGGCCGCGACGCCGTGCGTTTTTTCTTCCTGCTGCGCAAGTCCGACTCGCAATTGACCTTCGATATCGATCTTGCGCGCTCGCAGAGCGAGGAAAACCCCGTTTACTACGTGCAGTACGCGCACGCCCGCGTCTGCAGCGTGCTCGACAAGGCGGGGATCGCGGTCGCGGCCGCACCGCAGGCGCTTCGCGCTGCGGACCTGTCCCCGCTGCGTAGTCCCTATGAGCAGGCGCTATTGAATCGGCTGGCGGATTTTCCGGACGAGCTTTCGGCCGCGGCGCGCGAGCTGGCACCGCATCTGGTGACCTTCTATCTGAAGGAATTGGCGGCTGAATTTCACAGCTACTATAATGCTGAACAGTTCCTTGTCGACGATGTCGTACTGCGCGAAGCGCGCCTGGCGCTGGTCGTCGCCGCAGGACAGGTGATACGTAACGGGCTCGCGTTGCTGGGCGTCAGCGCGCCGGTAGCGATGCGCAAGGAAGCACCGGACCAACAAGACACGAATCGATGAATTTCGCACAGACCAGAAAATCACGCGGCTCCCGGCCGGGGCGATCGATGCGCGGCGGCGTCGTGCTCGGTATTTTCCTCGGCCTGATTCTCGGGCTGGCGATCGCCGCAGCGGTCGCGTTCTACCTCGCGCGCTCGGGACTCTCGTCGCCTCTCCCGGGCGCAAGCAAGGATGCCTCACGCACCGGCAAGACCGACATCCCGGCGGGCACGGCCGCGCCGGAAAAGCCGCGCTTCGACTTTTACAAAATCCTTCCCGGCGCGGAGGAGCCCCGGATAGGCGCCGAGCGCAAGACGGCGGACAAGGCGATCGAGCGACCCGCCGACAAGTCTGTGCCGGACACCGTCGCCAAGGCGGCGCCGGCGGCCGCGCCCAAGCCGGCCGATCGCATGTGGCTGCAGGCCGGCGCCTTCGCCAGCCAGTCGGACGCCGAGAGTCTGAAGGCACGTCTGGCGCTTGCCGGCTGGGAAGCCGCCGTCCAGCCGGCGGCTTTGCCGGACCAAGGGACGCGCTATCGCGTGCGCGTGGGTCCGTTCGACAATACCGACGAGGTCAATCGCGTCAAAGCCGAGCTCGCCAAGAGCGGATTCGATGCCGCGGTGATCAAGAATCCATGAGCGCTGGCCGGCCGAGCGCGGTTGAACTTCCTCGCCGGCGGCCAGCCCAATAGCCGCTTTCCGATCATTTTCAGCAGGAGTAGCGATGAGTCGCTTCGCGCAGTCCCTTGTCGGCTTTCTGGCCGTCTTGTCGTTCGCGACCGCAGGCGCGGCCGAACTCGTCGAAGGGAAGAACTACGCCCGGCTGAAGGTGCCGCAGCCGGTCGAATCGGGCAAGAAGATCGAGGTCATCGAATTCTTCTCCTACGGCTGCCCGCATTGCAGCGATCTCGAGCCGTATCTGGATAACTGGTTCAAGACGATGCCTGCAGACGTACAGTTCCGCCGCGTTCCGGTGATGTTCCAGGAGCGCTGGAAGGCGCTGGCGAAGATCTATTACACGCTGGACGCGCTCGGTGAGGAAACGCGGCTATCCCCCGAGGTGTTCAAGGCGATCCACGCCAATGGCCAGCCGCTCTGGGACGACAAGGCGTTTTTGGACTGGGCCGCCAGCAAGGGACTCGATCGCGCCAAGGTGGCCAGCGTATACACGTCGTTCGGCATCGACAGCAAGATGAAGCGCGCGATCGCACAGGCGCAGACGTACAACATTCAATCGGTGCCGACGGTGGTCGTCGACGGCAAGTTCATCACGGCGTCCGATCGCATCGGCGGCCACGCCGAGGTGCCCGCCGCGCTCGACTTCCTGATCGCCAAAGCTCGCGCCGAGCGAGCGAAGAGCTAGCGTCGCAGCGGCGGGGGCCGCGCGCACGTGAACGTCTTCGTCACGGGCGCAAGCAGCGGCATAGGCGCTGCGCTGGTCGAGTATTACGCGGGCAAGGGCGCTGTCCTCGGCCTTTACGCGCGGCGGGCGATGGCGCCGCCGAGTCTTGCCGCGAAACTCGATGCACGGCGCCATGCCTGGTACGCCGGCGACGTACGCGACGCGGCGGCGCTGCGTGCCGCGGCCGATGATTTTATCGCGCGGTTCGGCCTGCCCGACATCGTCATCGCCAATGCCGGCATTTCGGTCGGCACCTTGACCCAGCATGCGGCCGATATCGCGTCATTCCGCGCGGTGATCGAGACCAATGTGCTCGGCATCGTGCATACGTTCCAGCCGTTTGTCGCCGCCATGATCGCGGCTCGCCGCGGTACGCTGGTCGGCATTGCGAGCGTGGCAGGCTTTCGCGGCTTGCCCGGAGCAGGAGCCTATTCGGCATCGAAAGCGGCAGCGATCAACTATCTCGAAAGCCTGCGCGTCGAGCTCTTCGGCAGCGGCGTCGATGTCGTCACGATCTGTCCCGGCTTTATCGCCACACCGATGACAGCGAACAATCCATATCGCATGCCGTTCCGGCTGGCGGCGGACAAGGCCGCGCGTTTGATCGCCCGCGCGATCGCCCGCCGCCGTCGCTTTTACGTGCTTCCCTGGCAGATGGCATGGCTGGGCCGCGCGCTGCGCGCGCTGCCGCGCCCGGTCTTCGACAGGGTTCTGGCAAAGAGGCCGCGCAAGCCGCGCGCGCCGGCTTAAAGCCGATGCCGGACGAAAGTGCGCGGCGCGACGCCGTCGGTGTCGTGCATCCGGTAGCCGGTGCCGATGCCCGCATCGTCAGCCTGGTGCCTAGCCTGACCGAGCTGCTGTTCGCGCTCGGTCTGGGGCGCCAAGTCGTCGGCCGGACCGGATTTTGCATCCATCCGCGCGACGAAGTGCGAGGCGTACCCAAGGTCGGCGGCACCAAGGACGTTGCTCTCGACAAGGTCCTTGCCCTCAAGCCGACGCATCTTATCGTCAACATCGACGAAAATCGTCGTGAGACTTTCGACGTTCTGGCCGCGGCAGTCGCGCACGTGATCGTCACTCACCCGCTGGCGCCGGACGACAATCTGCGGCTGTACCGGATGTTCGGAGCGATCTTCGGGCGGCGAGAGCAGGCCGAAGCCTTGGCTGCGCGGTTCGTCGCCGCAAGGGATGCGTTGCGCGACGCCGTCAGCGCGGTTCCGGAGCAAAAGGTGCTTTATCTGATATGGCGCAAGCCGTGGTACACGATCGCGCGCTCGACTTATGTGTCGACGATGCTCGCGCTGGCGCGCTGGCGGACGGTGCCTGCGATTTCCGAGCCGCGCTATCCGACGCTTGCCGACGATGCACCGGCGTGGCGCGAGGCCGATCGCATCCTGCTCTCGACCGAGCCCTACGCATTCAAGCCGAAGGACGCAAGCGCGCTCGCCGCGACGCTCGCCGGCCGCGGCTGTCCGGTGCCGGTCACGTTGGTCGACGGCGAAATGACCTCGTGGTACGGGGCTCGCGCGATTGCCGGATTGAATTACCTCGCGCGGCTGCGCCGGGACCTGCCGGCAGCGTGAAAAAAGGCCGCATCGTGCGGCCTTTTTTTCGTGCGCGGCGATCGCTCAAAGTGGCAGGCGCACTCCTACGGTGACTGCCTGGTAATTGCCGTCGTTCTTGGCAGCCGTCGCGTTGATGCTGGCGAAACCCACCAGCCGGTTGCCGAGATCTGTGCTGGCGCCGATCCCAAACAGCGCGTAGCTGTCGTCGGGACGAAGCGCTGGAAGTCCGAAGCCGATGCCGCCGGTCGACACGAGTCCCGCGCGCACGGTTCGCTCGCCGTGGTCGTATTCCTTTTCCCAGGTCACCCGCGCGAACGGCCGCAGGGACCCGAAGGTGCCGCTCGCCTGCCAGCCCAGACTGGAAGCCAGCGACTCGCGTTGCTGCTGGCCGAATGACATCGCCGTGCTGCTCGTGCCTTCTTCCGACCAGGCATAGACCTTGTTCTGCTGATAGGTGAGTCGCGCGAACGGTCCGTGCAGCCAGTTCGACGCGGTGTTGAACCAGTAGCCGCCGAGGACCCTGGCCGTGACGCTGGTTCCGTGCGTATCGCCGGTCTCGGTGCGAGTGCCGCCGCCGAGCGCGAACGTACGATGGATGTTCCGGAAATCCAGATCGCCGGCGCCGAGGCTCGCGCCGGCATACCACGGTCCCTGCCCGTAACCGACGTAGGCGGTGAGCGATGCCTCGTTCAGCTTGAAGCCACCGCCGTTGCCGCCGAACGAGGCCTTGTCGTCCGAGTAGCCGAACGCGATGCCGGCGAGCATGTGCTCGGACAATTTCATGTCACCGCCGAGGGTGACGGTATTCAGGTGATCGCTGCCGCCGCCGAAGTCCGCGCCGTGGTCGTAGTTGCCATAGTCGTACACGGCGTAAGCGTCGAACTTGTTCTGCGTACGCGGCGCGCTCAGCGCCGACCACATGCGGTCGTCGATCGCCCGGAAATTCGCCTGCTCGGCCTGAAGGGGCGCTTCCGCGAGCAGGCCGATTTTTTGCGGTGCCTCGATCACCGAAGCCGCGTAATCGGCGATCACCTGGTGGCCGGCCGTCGTCGGATGCACGCTGTCGGCAAACACATACGTCTTTGCAGCGTTCGGATCGACCAGCGTCGAAGACGTGCAGAGCAGCGACGGCACCGTACACGCCGGCGAGCTAGCGTTGGTGAAACCGTAAGCCGCCGGGTTGGCGACGACTTCATTCAGCAGTGAAAAGATGTTCAGTCGGATCACGTCGACGTGAAGCGCATCGAGCCCGGTGCTAAGCGTGCTGTTGAAGAAGCTCGACAGCGCACTGATCGATGGTCCCTGCCCGGACCCGCGTCCGAACGGCGTGTTGCCGACGTCGGGAAGGTTGAACACCATGATATAGCGTGCGCCCGCGGCGTTCAGGATGCCGACCTGCTGGACGAGCTGCACCGCCGCGGTGGCGAGGTTGGCCTGGAGTTGGGTGGGCGTGATCGCGCCGGTTTGCGCCAGTCCGAGCTGGACGAACAAGTCGTTGGCGCCGGCCCACACCGAATACAGCGCGTGCGGATCGACCGCTCCCTTGGCCAGGAACTGTTGCACCTGCACGGATACAGGCGTCGCGGTTCCGGTCGGCGGCGAGGCGGGAAATCCAGGGAGCTGCGTCACGCGGGCGCCGCCCTCGGCATAGTCGTTGCCTCCTTGGTTGGCGGGAGTCGCCGTCGAGCCGTACCGCTGCGCGAGCACCTCGGCCCAGATCGGACCCGGGTTCGTGGTGAACTTGCCGGTACCGGGCGGGAGCACGGGCTTGAAGGAACCTGCGTCGCTCAGGCTGTCGCCGAAGAAGAAGAACTGGCCGAATTGCGCAGCGGCCGGCCCGCTGGCGAGGCACAGTCCGCTCGCAAACGCCGCCGCCCAAAACGATTTCGTCACCGTCCGCATCGACAAATCTCCTCCGTTGGTTCGTCGCACTACTCTAACAAGGGCATCTTAATCCAATTGGGCGCGTTCCCGCGCTTGCGCTCGTTGCCGCTCGGCGCGACAAAAAGCCCGGGCGCGACATCGCCCGGACCGGACAGCCGAGCGCGATGTCCTACTTGGCGAGCAGCGCGAGCCGGCCGTCGACGATCTTGATCCGATCGCCTTCGCGAAACGGGGGGTTCGATCCCTGCGTGAACGAGCGCCTCGTGCCGTTGTCGAGTTGCACATTGATCACATAGTAGGACTTTTTCTTCGCATTTTTCTCCACTTCGTTGCCGGCGTACGCGCCGACGCCAACGCCGGCGATCGTGGCCGCGGTATTGCCGCGACCCGATCCGAGCTGGTGGCCGAGCACGCCGCCGACGACGCCGCCGACCACGGCGCCGGCACCGGTGCCTTCACCCTTGCGCTCGACGTAACGAACCGAGGTCACTACGCCGCAACTGGCGCACACCGCCGGGGCATTGGCCGGCGCCTGCCCCGCGACGCCGGCGCTAAGGACCGATGCGAACAGTGTCGCTGAAATCAGTAAGACGCGTTTCATCGAAAGCCTCCTGCGGATGGGTGTTCACTAGGCAAACGGCCGGCACCGTGCTCAAGGCGGGCGCGAGCGCTGCCGCGCAATTCTAAGGCGCGTCGGCTCGCAATCGTGCATAGCTTCCCGGCGCGGGCTCGATGATTTTCAGGCGGCCTTTTGCGCCGCCCTTTCCCGGTACGCGCGCGGCGACCTGCGGCCCGAGCTGCGGCTTGAGCCAGGTCAGCCAGTCGTTCCACCACGAGCCTTCGTGCTGCTTCGCGCCGGCCAGCCATTCATCCGGCGTCGCCGCGAGCTTGTCGTTGGTCCAATAGCCGTATTTGTTGGCGGACGGCGGGTTGATCATGCCGGCGATGTGCCCGGACCCCGACAAGACGAAGCGCGACTTGCCGCCGAGGAGCTTGGCGCCGGCATAGGTCGTTTTCCAGGGCGCGATGTGATCCGCGATCGCCGAGACGAAATAGGCAGGCTGCGTGATTTTGGACACATCGATCGGCACGTCGGCGAGGCTGATGCCGGCCGGGTCCTTCAGCGCATTGCGCAAGTACATGTTGCGCAGATAGAAACTGTGCATCTTCGCCGGCATGCGCGTCGAGTCGCAGTTCCAGTGCAGCAGGTCGAATGGGAACGGATCGCGGCCGAGCAGGTAGTTGTTGATGACGAACGACCAGATCAGGTCGTTGCTGCGCAGCATATTGAACGAGTTGGCCATCTCCGATCCCTCGAGATAGCCGCGCTCGTTCATTTTCTTTTCCAGCGCCTGCACCTGGCTCTCGTCGATGAACACCTCGAGCTCGCCCGCGCCGGTGAAATCGACCAGCGACGTCATGAAGCCCGCGCTGACGATGCGCCGGTCCTTTTTCGCCGTCATGTAAGCCAGCGTCGCGGTCAGCAGCGTTCCGCCGAGGCAGTAGCCGAGCGCATTGATCTCGCGCTCGCCGGTCGCCTGCTCAATCGCGCCGAGCGCCGCGAGCGGACCTTCCTGCATGTAGTCGACGAAATCCTTGCCGGCGAGCTTCTTGTCGGGGTTGACCCAGGAGATCACGAAGACGGTGAGCCCGTGCTCGACGCACCACTTGACCAGCGAGTTCTTCTCGCGCAGATCGAGGATGTAATACTTGTTGATCCACGGCGGTATGATCAGCAGCGGCCGCTTGTAGACCTTGGCCGTCGCCGGCTCGTACTGGATCAGCTGCATCAGCTCGTTCTGGTAGACGACCTTCCCCGGCGTCGTGGCGATGTTTACGCCGAGCTCGAACGCCTTGCTGTCGGTCATCGATATCCTGAGCTGGCCGTTGCCGCGCTCGATGTCGTCGAGGAGGTTGTTCAAGCCCTTGACCAGGTTCTGGCCGCCGCTTGCGACGGTTTCGCGGAACACTTCGGGATTGGTCAGCGCGAAGTTGGACGGCGCCAGCGCATCGATGTACTGGCGGGTGAAGAAATCGACTTTTTTCTGCGTGTGCTCGTCGAGGCCCTCGACGCTCGCGACGGCATTGTGCAGCCAGCGGGCCGCGATCAGATACGACTGCTTGACGTAGTCGAACAGGAAATGTTCCTGCCAGTCCTCGTGGCGGAAGCGCCGGTCGCCTTTCGCCGGCTCGGCGACCGGAGCCGACGTCTGCCCCAGCAGCTTGAGCATCGACGATTGCCAGAGCGCCGAATAATCCCACCACAGATTCATCTGCGTCTCGGCCATGCGATACGGGTTGGCCAGCATCTTCGCCGCCATTTCCATGAACGCTTTGGTCAGCCCGAATTCGTCGCTGGCGAGCGAGGGGCCCGACTTCGACTGGCGAGCGAGGTAGTCCCCGAGCAGCTTTGCGCTCTTGTCGGCCGCGCTAGCGAGCGAATCCGCCAGCGCCACCGGGTCGTAGCCCTGCTTAGTCAAACCCGCGGTATCGGTCGCGCTCATCAACACCCTTTCGAAATGACTTTATTGTATTCCGGCGGCGCGGACGAAGCGGATCGTTCCGTCGTCACCGACCGAGCGATCCAGACGGCCGTGATGCCACAGATGATTCAGATGGGCGATTGCCTCGCCCATCGCAAAAAAGCGTTGCTGCAAATCGAGGTCGCGGCGGAACAGCACCGGCACGATCTCCGCCGCGGTCTTGGGCGTCGTTGCGGCGGCTTCGATCTCGGCCAGCCGCGCCGCATGATGCTCGCGCAGCTGAGCAACGCGAGCGCCGGCGCCGACGAAAGGCAGGCCGTGCGATGGCAGGATCAGCGTCTCCGCCGGAAGCTCGGCAAACGCCGTCAGCGAATCCAAGAACCGGCGCAACGGGTCGCCTTCGGGCTCGACCGGCCAGACGCTGACGTTGGTGCTGATGCGCGGCAGCAACATGTCGCCTGAAATGCAGACGCCGAGCTCCTTGCAGTAGAGCGAGGCGTGCTCGGGCGAGTGGCCGGAGCCGGGAATGACGCGCCAGGTGTTCGCACCGATGCGGATTTCGTCGTGCGCGGCCAGCCGCTGAAAACTGGACGGAATTTCCGGCACGCCGCGCCGGTACGGATTGCCGCGCGCGTCGAGCGCCGCCAGGTGCTGCGCCGACAAGCCGTGGGCGCGCAGCATTTCGCGCATCGGCGCCGCGCCATAACCGCTGTGCTCGCCCGCGATCGCGTGGGCGGTCAGATATTCGGCCTGCGGCATCATCACCGGGCAGGAAAAGCGCCCCGCCAGCCAGGCCGCGTTGCCCAGATGATCGGGATGATAGTGGGTGGCGATGACGCGGCAGAGCGGCCTGCCGGCCAGCGAGCCGGTGAAGTGCGCCTGCCAGAGCGCTCGCGTCGCCGCGTTGCCGTAACCGCAATCGACCTGGGTCCACGCCATGCCGTCGGCGAGCAGCCACAAGTTGATATGGTCGAGCGCGAACGGCAAAGGCATGCGCAGCCAGTGCATGCCGGGCGCGACTTCGCGCGAGGTCCCGGGGGCGGGCGGATCGGCGTGCGGATAATGGAGGATCGGCGGCAGCGGGGCGTTCATGTCGACCGGCACGGGGCGGCGATAGCGGCGCACCGGCCGTTTTGTGCAACGCAGCATCGTGTGCGAATCGCTGCTGGCTGTCAAGCTTGCACACCGTCCTGCGACCAGCCGGGCGAACGCCTTGTGGTATCTTGGTTTTCCGCTTTCGCACGCGATGCTCCGCTTCGCCGCAATGCCCTCGCATCCGGATCCGGCTACGTTCACGATCTCCGAGCTCGCGCAGGAATTCGCGCTGACGACGCGCACGATCCGCTTCTACGAGGACGAGGGCCTGCTGGCGCCGCGCCGCGCTGGCCAGGCGCGCATCTACGGGGAGCGCGAGCGGGTGCGGATCAAGCTGATCCTGCGCGGCAAGCGCCTGGGCCTGTCGCTGACCGAGATCCGCGAGCTCCTCGATCTATACGATGTCAGCAGGAGCGAGCGCCCGCAGCTGATCAAGTTCCTCGAAGTGCTGGCCGCGCGCCGCGCAATGCTCAAGCAGCAGCAGGAAGACATCGCGGTTGTTCTGCAGGAGATCGAGGCCCTGGAGCGACAATGCCGCAAGCGCCTCCGCCGGGGACCGAACGGCGGCGCGCCCTGATGCCGCCGGTGCCGGCCGCGATTGACGTTTACGTAAACGTCATATAGAGTCGAACGCTTCCGTCTTTGAGCGCATCCCGGCGCGCGACGATGACCGCACCACACGCAGGCTCGAATGCGAACACCGCGCACGTCCCGCCGGACCCCGACTACGCCGCGCGTGTGCGGGCGAGCTTCGACCGGCAGAAAGCGATGCACCTGATCGGCGCCCGCATGACCGGCATCGCCCCTGGTGCATGTACGATCGAGCTGCCGTGCCGGGACGATCTGACGCAGCAGCATGGATACGTCCACGCCGGCATCGTCGGCATGATCGTCGACTCGGCCGGAGGCTATGCCGGATTTACGCTGTTCCCCGCGGACGCGAGCGTTTTGACGGTCGAGTACAAGCTTAACCTCATAGCACCCGCGGCGG
>Ga0207664_10001421_pt1 | contig 15752 bp, 13 predicted proteins | sample LARL83metaG_FD_184349 | JGI IMG/M metagenome (GOLD analysis project Ga0207664, IMG submission 184349) | Corn, switchgrass and miscanthus rhizosphere microbial communities from Kellogg Biological Station, Michigan, USA - LAR L8-3 metaG... | ecosystem: Host-associated > Plants > Roots >... | reverse complement strand
GGATTTCCTTTACCTCAACATTCCAATGTTCAGCGTGGCGTACTCGATCGTTCACCGGCGAGCGTCCGAAGGCCATGTGGCGGGCGACCCAGGCGCGGCGACGGAACCCGTAATCAAGCGCTGGATTTACAACAAGCGAGTGATCGATGCGATGGCCGCTGCGTTTGGTGTACGAACTCTACTCGTATGGCAGCCGGTGCCCTTCTACAATTACGATTTGCGCTATCACATTTTTTGCCAGGCGCGGGTGGACTGCAAAAACGACGCCGGTGCGGCTCTTTACAGCCGGATGAAAACGGTGGGCGCTGACGGCCAACTTGGCGATGATTATCTATGGCTGGCAGACCTGCAGGCCGGACGTATGGAAAATCTGTATATAGACAGCGTTCATTACAATCCGCCCTTCAGCCGCGAGATTGCCCAGTCGCTGGCTGCGAGAATACATCAAAATTGAGTGCCGAGCGGAGCAGTTCGTTGGTACTACGGTTTACTTTTCGTAATCAAGGTTGTGCTGTCCGGCAAAACGGTTGAGCCATGTACATCGCGCGGCTCTGAAGGACGCGTCTTATGGTCGACTTGTAACAATGTCGTTCGGTGGACACATCGCTGGAAAAACACAGGCACCAAGAGCCGAATGATCTTCAGGCGGTAAAACCCCATTCCAAGTAGAGACTTTATCGCCCCCCAAATTTTCCCCTGTCGTAACAATGGCAGGGTCCATCCCTTAAGGACCCCCCGTGCGGCCACGGTTTCCATTTTCATCGGAAACAGAACGAGCGATAGAAAGACGATCCAACGGACAATTACATATCCAAAGATCTTTGGACATGGATAGTTCCAGTCCACGAGGTTTTGGTAAAAAAACGCGAACAGAAGTGCTCGATCCTTCGGTGGAATATACCGCAGGTTTCGCTGCGCCTGTTCCGGGCGGCGGCCCGACCAAGCTTGTCCGTCACGCTTGACGACATATGGAATTCCGTTGAACGTGCTGTCGAGTAATGTTGCCTGATAAGAGAGGCCAAGCCAATCGGAAAGATCGCGTAGAGTTTGGCCGGTTTCACGTTGCAGATCTTCGAAGCGTACTGTCCGTGTTCGGGATTCCATTCCGGAGTGAGGTCGATCTTTATCAGTCAGATAAAAGATCGCCCAGTAGGGGGTCAGCGTATAAGTTCGTGGAAAGTCTTTGGTTACCGTACCAAGAAAGTAATGAAAATTTGCGTCGCATGAAGAGAGCGGATCACGAATGGTGTGGATGAATTTGGCCTGCGGAAAATCCTCAACGAAACGCCTTGCCACTTCATCATTGCGCGCGTGTTGCGCGTAAACTATTAATGGATGCGAGCTTGCCGGCCGCCTGCCAAGCGCCAGAGTGTACGCGATATGCACGAATAGAAAGAAGGCGCGGCGTGACTGGAGGAACTCGGGTGTCCATTTACGGTAGCACTCGATAATCGCTTGTACCGCCGCATAATACCGCGCAGACGAGATCGCGAAGTTGCCCTCGAAAAACCGGGGGTTGTTCGGCTCGAAAGCCGCGTAGGCAAGTAATTTATCACTCCAAGGCAGCGACTGGTAGCGCTCAAAAAACGAGTACAGTTTCTCGCCGCCAAGCTCTGGAAGGATGAGAACGTCTTCATGTCCGTCGAGATAACTGGAGAGAAGCACCGAACCGCTTCTGCCCCAACTCAAAATGGCCGCGACTCGATCCATCCCCAGAACATCGTAGTGGCGAAGCTCCTCGATTTTCTCCGCAATGACGGGCCCTAAGTCCTGAGACTGTTCCGCGCGAAATAAAGCATTGGCGCGCAGCATGATTTCTTCCGCGTTGAAAGTCGGCTTGGCCGGCCTTAGTCGTTCATTTAGAAGCGGAATGCGCACGGAGTGTTATTTCTCCAGGGCTCCATCAAGACTCCGCGCTGCCCAAGCGCGGGTCAGATAGGTGGTCTTGATTTCCGCGAGACCGGCGGTCTTGTGTTCCACGAAGCGTAGAAACTTATCGAACAGATCCGAGCCCAGCTGTACGCGCAAATCGTTGACCGATCGCCAGGCGCCCAAGTATTGCTCGACAGTTTGGGTGGCTGTATGCCGCGCTTCAAGATAGACCACGTCGTCGAAGCCCGGTTTGGCCCACAACATGTCGGTCAGCCTGTCGGTTAGGCCGGAACGTCCCGATGAAACACGCTTCACTGCCGGGTTCAGCCGCGTGATTTCCTGTTCGATCTCGACCAGGAGCGGATTAAGCTCGATCATGCGCGGGTTCCACAGGGCCACGAAACGTCCGCCGGGCCGCAATATTCGTTGGAACTCGGCGCAGGCCTTGTCGAAGTCGGTCCAATGAAACGACGAGGCCATTGAAGCCAGATCGTAAGCGCGGGCGGGTAGACCGGTCTCTTCGGCGGTGCCCGGGCGCCAAACGATTTTATGTTCTTGTGGCGACGCTTTGCCATACCGCCGCATCTCATCGCTCGGCTCTATTGCGGTGACGGAACCGAGGCCGTGCGCGGCCAGCATCCTGGTCCAAATGCCGGTTCCGGCGCCGATATCCACTGCATCCACTTCCGAAGCCGGTCGCCTAATCAGCGAAAGGACTGCGGGAACGATGCTGGGAGCATAGCCGGGACGATACTGGGAATAGTCACCCGCCAGGCTGTCGAAATTGCCGTGCTTGATCAAGGATTCAGTCATTTGTTTAATTCTCGAGGCAAAGCTCGCCCTCGCGGATCATTTTCTCGTAGAGCTCCAAGTCGCTCGAGCTGTCAATCTCACCCCATTGCCCGGCAATACCAACGGTTTTGATAGGGAAGCCCGAATCAAGTAAGGCGCGGAGAAGTGTGGTCATGTCCATGCTGTCGCGAGCCTTTGCATCAACGGCGGCAAGCACTGCCTCAACGGCGCGCCACGCCTCGGGCGTAAATTTGAGCAGCCCCATATACTGCCCCTCGATATCATCGATTTTCGTTGTGCGTCGTCCGATCTCGATCAGGTTCCCGGTTGCATCGGTACGAAACGTCTCTGCGTCACTCAGCGGGTCGTCAAACCGCCGGGTCCACAAGCTTCGCCAACTGCGATCATAGGCTACCACCAGATCACCGGCTGAGGCGGCCAGGTCCCGCACGACATCGCATCCAAAAAAAATATCGGCATAGCTGACGACCGTAGCGTCGGATCGTAGCCAAGTTGCCGCCGATGCGAGTGACATAACCATATTCGTTTCGGCCCAACGGGGGTTTTCGAAATTGGTAGCGTCCTCGATGTTTATCATATTGCCGAGATAACCGCGTACGATTCCGATGCTGGAAATGCCACCGCCGTGCAGCGCGGTAATTTGACGCCGGATGAGCGGCTTGCGGGCCAGTTCGACCAGGCACTTCGGCCGATCCCCGACCAGAGCGCCCATACGGCTACCGCGTCCGGCGGCTAGAATGACTGCACGCATGGCTCAGGCTTGGGAACGGAATCGAAAAACCTTGAAACCAGGGCAATGTCATCCGCGGCAAATGGGTCCAGACGTTCGGGATGCCACATCACGCCAATCATACGGCCACCCGTGTGTCTGACAGCCTTGATAACTCCATCTTCGGCGATTGCCCAAGCCATGAGTGGCGGGTAAACCTCCATCGCACCGAAATTATGATAGCTATTAACTTCCACGCTCTTGCCATTGATCGAAATGCGCTGCCGGGGAGTCACGTGGCCGTGGACCTTTTCGAGCCGCGCGCCAAAGCGGTGTTGAATCATCTGCATTCCCCGGCAAACACCCAGAACGGGCAAGTCCCGACGCTCGGCCAGATCCAGTAGCGCAGTCTCGGTTTCGTCCCGATCCGGAGCATCGCCGCCATAGGCCATCAAATCGTTCCCCCCGGTAAGAACGATGCCGCTAACTATCTCGCATATCGTCAATGCGGCGTCCACGGAATTGGGTATGGGAATTGGAATCACTCCGCAGCCGAGCAGGAACTTTACCCACACCTGATCGAGGCAGTCGCGACGTGTGCCGTGCGGCGGGTCTACCACGACCCGTTGGGTGACGCCAACGGCCTTCATGCTATGACCTGAACTTGCTGATTGCCGCAGTCGAGGCAAATCTTTCCGGCCTTTTTCCATTGCTGGAATAATGTTTCACCCGCTCCGATCACGGCCGGCATGGCCAGCTCGCTGGCACGGATCGCCATGTGAGAATTAACGCCGCCAAATTGCGTGATGAACCCCGCGATCCCGCGGCTGAAGATCCAGTCGAACCCGGGATCGGCGCTCGGAACAAATAAAATCGTGTCCTTGATCTTTTCCGGTGAATCCTCGATAGTACTGACACGCGCGGTTACGCACTGCTTGGTTATGAAATTAGGATGGATAGACGGCAGGTGGAATGCGAAGGCATCGTCCGGAGAAGAAATCAGAGGCGGCAGCACGATTCGGCGCGTAAGCTGGTGCCGGCGTTTTCCTTCCGCGATACTCGCTTTGAGCCGCGCGCCCACATTGCCGCTCTCGGCATAGAGCGATCGAACGTCGGCGATGTCGAGGAAAGAACAATCCTCGGGCGTAAGTCCGTGTTCAGCTCCGATCTGCTTGATCAACGACAAGGCATCGCTCAGGCTTCGGGTAAAAACGAACTTGGCGTATTCGCGCCCTTCGATTCCACCCTTGATAAAGTCGATGAGACTGAGAATATCGTGCTCTATGCCGTGTTCTTTCAATAAACGCTCGATCAAACGCAATTGCTTTACGGACAATACAAAGCTCGATGGGGTGGGATGCTGTTGGCGGCGAGCAGACCAATCGAAGTACAGATCCGGCGCCTCGTCGTAACGCGGCGAGAGAATATCATAGGTTCCCGGACGAAGATGTCCGTACCGGCTCAGGAATTCGTCCTTGCTAAGGCGGAGGTAATCCCGGCCGATCTGGGAGCCGACCGTTTCAAGATCCGACATGAACGCCGCGTGCCCGGAACTGTCTAAGACCCCCGTCGCTACCATCGAACTCAGAAACTGCGTGGCAATAAAGCCCGCTCGCGCCAATCCGGCAAACGGAAGAGTTCCGTAGCGCTTGCAGTCTTCCAGCAGCCAGTAAACGCGTGAAATCTTGTCGATAGAAGCGTCCCGGATCTTCGGAAGACGCTCAACCAGTTGATCGACCCTTTCGCGATCATGACGCCACAATCCATTTTCGTTGTTTATGATCTTGTTGGTCAGGTTGCGAAGCAAGCCGGTAATCTCGGCAATGTCGTGCGGTGAAAAGTCGCTTTTCGTAAGCGCCAAAAGCCGTTCCGGAAGATCCAGCGTGTAGCATGAAAAAATGATCTCGAATTCGACCTTGTCGTGCAGAGTAGGCTGCGCCAACAACCGCTCAACGTAGTAGTTGACCAGCCGCTCGGCCAAATCGGGCTTCATGTCGCGGGGTATGAATGAATTGAAACTCACGCGGACATCTATGTACGGCAGCCCGTGAAAGCTCATGAGCAGAGGAAAGCTCCGCAGATTCTTGTACCCGTAATTATCCCGCTGATAAGCCCAGATCGAATCAGTGATCAGTTCTCGATAAAGCGAGAAAGCCAAAGGCCGTGGCTTCAATCCAATTATTTCGGCGGGGTTCCAGTCGGGCATCACCCCAAACACCGATCGATTGCCATGCAGGTAGGGATGCGGCTTGGTTAAGAGCGCCACTTTCTGCGCTATCTCGGTAGTGCCTTTAGTAATCGCTTCGGCATCCGTCAATGGTTGGGTATGCGCGAGCGTCCGCACTTGCAGAAGATACAGAGCGCCCTGCTTGTCTACTGCGAATTCCACGTCAATCCCATCGCAGTCCAAGAGAGACTCAAGTTCCCGTAATAGATCCACAATCGGCGTGAGGTGGCCGGGAATTCCCTCCTCGCGCGATTTCAGACAGATAAAGGTCTTGAGCTTTTCAGCGGTTCCTGACGTGACAAGATCGGAGCGGCCGGAGTGATCGTCATAATTGATGACGTAGTAGGGCCCGCCACCATGTTGTTCACGGGTAACGGCCACGCCGGCCATCGACACTTCATGCAACATCGGCTGCACGAAAACCTGATCGTCCGGGCAATCGTTGCCCGCGTATGAGGCTATAACACGTTCAACCGCGTCCGAGATGGCTGCGGCGCCTTGAACGCCCGCTACTGATGTGAATTTTCCAGCCTTCGATTCGGAACTTGAATCCTCGCCCTTGGCGCTGCTGCGGACGATTAGCGATTCGGATCCATAGGGGGTCTCGAAGATGCCCTTCAGTACACCTTGATGATCGCCGCGCCATTCGCCAACCGTAAAGCGGATTTGAGGCAGGATTGCCGCATTACGCAAAACCGGAGCGAGCCGCTCGAGCGTCTCAGCCTTCGTGCCAAATTCGACACTCTTCCGATTCACCGACGCACGCCGGCGCTCCAGCTCGGAAACCCGGTTCAGAATCAGCCGTACTGCCTCCTGGGGGTGCAGCGAGGTGTCGTTGTCCAGGATCAGGTCTGGTGCCTCTGGGATCTCAGCCGGAATATCGAGCCCGACAATATTTGCGGGCCGCGGGTCGCCGCCAGCCAGGTATATTCCCTTGGTATCGCGACGCTTGAGTTCCTCCAACGGGACCCGAACGAAAATCTCGTTGTACCGGGGAATATTTTCGCGATTCCAACGTTGCACGTCGTGGAATAGAGAAATCGTAGAGCAAACGATATCGAATCCTTGCTCCGCCAACATACGGCAGAGCATGCCGTTCCGCTTCGCCGCCGATCGCCGGTTCTCGGCACTATAGCCCAAATCATTCGAAACGGCCGTGCGAAGCGTGTCTCCGTCGAGAAAAATTACTTCGCAGCCGGAAGCACGCAGGTGCGATGACAATGCGCGGCCGATACTGGTCTTTCCCGCAGCAGATAGCCCCGTTATCCAGAATACGCGGCCCGGTGCAACTCGAGTGCTAAGGTTTGTCGAGGCGTGTTCGCCACACCTGATCTTAAGTTCCATGGGCTAGCGTTCAGGATAAAATGAAGATTATGTTACATTTTACAATGTCTGGCGAGGGCGCGAAATGTTACATTAGTACCACTAGTACCAGCTGGGCTGGGCTCCGGACCGGGCTACTGCCTTTGTTGGATGTAACTAGTCAAGCGTAAACGCATTCTCGTAGCGCAGCTCCAACCCGGCCGGCTGCTCCTCTTTTCGCAGGAAGCAGTTGCCGATAGCCAGAGCTTCGATCTTGGTTCCCATAAAACACCGGAACGCGTCCTCGGGCGTGCATACGATGGGCTCGCCGCGCACATTGAAGCTGGTGTTGACGATCACTGGGCAGCCCGTCAGCTCCTTGAAGCGGGTGAGCAGCGCGTGGTATCGCGGATTGGTTTCCCGATGCACGGTTTGAATCCGAGCCGAGTAGTCGACATGCGTTACCGCTGGAATATCGCTGCGCGGCACGTTGAGCTTCTCGATTCCGAATAGTTTCTCCTGCTCCGCCGTCATCGGCTTTCGCCGGCGCTTCACCACGTCCGCAACCAGTAGCATATAAGGACTGTCGGAATCGAGCTCGAACCAGTCCGCCACATCCTCGCGCAAGACGGCCGGGGCGAATGGACGGAACGATTCCCGGTATTTCACCTTCAGATTCAGCAGCGACTGCATGCTGGGAGATCGCGCATCACCCAGAATGGACCTTGCACCCAAAGCGCGCGGGCCAAATTCCATGCGCCCTTGAAACCATCCCAGGGCCTTCTCTTCCACTAAAGAATTCGCACACGCATCCACCAGCTCTTCATCTGTCAGAGACGTGAACTTCGCTCCGATCGCCGTTAAACGGGCTTCAATTTCCTGCTGCGAAAACTCGGGACCCAGATAGGAGCCCTTCATGTTGTCGCAGCATTTGCGGGCCGTGCGCGGCTGTCCTTGAAAAAGGTGATATGCGGCCAGCGCCGCCCCGAGCGAGCCTCCCGCGTCCCCGGCCGCCGGCTGCACCCAGATTCGCTCGAAATGGCCGTCGCGAAGTATCTTGCCGTTGGCGACGCAGTTGAGGGCCACCCCCCCGGCCAGGCACAGGTTTTTCATCCCCGTCTCGGCGCCCAGTGAGCGCGCCATGCGCATCACCGCCTCTTCCAGCGCTGCCTGGACCGAGGCTGCCAGATCCATATGCCGCTGCGTGAGCAGTTCCTCCGGTTTGCGCGCCGGCCCTTCAAACAGGCTGTCGAACTTGCCGTTGGTCATGGTCAAACCGGTGCAGTAGTTGAAATACTCCAGGTTCAAGCGGAACGATCCGTCCGGTTTGAGATCGAGCAAATGATCGAAGATTTTTTGCGTGTAGCGAGGTTGCCCGTAGGGCGCCAGCCCCATCACTTTGTACTCGCCGGAATTGACCTTGAACCCGGTGTAGTAGGTGAAGGCCGAGTACAACAGCCCGAGCGAATGCGGGAAGTAGATTTCCTTGATGATCTCCAGGTTGTGGCCTCGGCCCAGGGCAACCGAAGTGGTGGCCCATTCCCCGACGCCATCCATGGTGAGAACCAAAGCCTCTTCAAACGGGGAAGGGAAGAAGGCACTGGCCGCGTGACTCTGGTGGTGTTCGGTGAAAAGCAGCTTCTTCTCCCAATCGAACTGGGTGCCAAACCGCTCCAGATCCTTGTGGAGCAGACTCTTTTGGAACAGCTTTTCTCTGATCCACAGGGGAATCGCCATTTGGAACGAACGCAGGCCCCGGGGCGCGAAGGCTACGTAGGTTTCCAGCAGCCGCTCGAACTTCAAGAACGGTTTGTCATAGAAGACCACGTAGTCGACATCATCCAGCGACACGCCATCCTGTTTCAGGCAATATTCAACGGCGTTGGTAGGGAATCCGGAGTCGTGCTTCTTCCGCGTGAACCGTTCCTCTTGAGCGGCAGCGATGATTTCGCCATCACGCACTAGCGTCGCGGCGCTATCGTGATAGAACGCAGAGATACCCAGGATTCGCATGCCTGCTCAGAATTAGAAGAGAGTGTAGATGAAGGGAGCTACGGCACTGCCTTGCGCCAACAACAACAGCCCTCCAACAATGAGAAGCATCATCAGAATCGGGAGCAGCCAGAATTTTTTTCGAACTCGCAGAAAAGCCCAGAATTCTTTCACGAAAGACAACATTGGTTCACATCCTTTTTCACAACCGGGTTAAAACTGATTCGCCATGGTTTGTGGCGACGGTCCAGGTGGACGCCGCTCGATCCAATAACTGCCGGCAGTGGCATCCAACGACAGCCGCAGCGAGTCTTTACCCAGCAGGCGGAAGATAAGCCCGGTTGGTATGACTACCACAAAAAAAAGCAGTCCCATCACGATCGGATTCACGATCCGGCCCAAAAGCAATCCCAACTTGATCCACCCTTGATTCAAAGGATGTAGATAGGTGGGGCGCGCGATCGCAACAGCCAGAAACAGGCCGGCTAAAACCAGCGCCCAGGGTCGCACCGGGCGGTGTTTCCACAGGGGCGCCAAGCCGGCCAACGCAAAGAAGACGGAGAACACGAATCCGAATGCCCGATCGGACGAGCCGCGCACAGCATGCTTGCGAGTCAACTCCTCGTGGGTATTCATTTTCGAGCTATTAATATTAGCGTAAACCAGCGTGGGCCGACCCGTCTACCCGACCCCAGTACTAGAACTTCTGAGAAGTACTATAGATTCTTCCCGGGCTCGTCGGATTTCAGAATCTTTAGCACTGAGAGTATTGTGTTCCAACTGCGCGTTGTCGCCGGCACCCCAAAAATCCTGTCGATCTGGCCGAGACAGCCAATCGTCTTCATGCGGCGGCGATACACCCCATACACGAGACGATTCCTCGATCCCATGATTCGCACCAGCCACTCCCCACCTTCGGGAAGAGCAATCGGAAGAGAAACTCTGGGGCGTCCAGCCTCCGACAGGATGCTCACAAATTGAACAACATCCGCGGGCGGTGGCTCACTTCCAAACGGATTGTCCATCTCTAGTCGAATCAGATCACTGCCGTCGCAGAAAGCGATTGTTGCTTCAAACGGCAGCTTCCGGCGCAATTCGGCCAGGAACTTGGCGCGCAACCCAGGTTTGCGAATGACCAGCGTGCCTGCGGTGCCCACGTTCACCGCATCGTAGGTGCCCAGTTCTTTAGCGAGCACGCTCGGGCGAAAAGCCCGGTGTCCTCCAACATTGATACCCCGGAAGAAAACGATCAGAGCCATGCTGCCCATTGTTGCAGCACCGAAGTATCGAGGAGAATTGGTGGCCACCACCTGAATTGCATCGATTACCACGTTAGCCACTTGTAGAGGCGTCATGCCTGCCTCCATTGCTGCCCTGAATGTGGCCAGACCGGCTTGCATTTCCGAGTCATCGCGACCGGTTCGTTGCGCAGTTCAGCTGGTCTGTGACGCTCGAACGACGTATTGATGATATGGCACCCACTCTCAAAGGTTCCAGGTTGCCTCTCATGCCGCCACCATCGTGAACATCTTGGCTAACGCGCGGGTGTGGCGGTTGCGCTTCAAATATAGTCAGGAGCCGCAAAGCCCCTTGCTAATGCGCGGCTTCGAAACATCGGAACACTGCCTGCGCTCGTTCAACTCGTTTCGCGACGCTACGCAGCAGTTCGCCGACGTTAACGCAGCCACAGCTGCCGGTTACCAACGGGGCGTTCGTGGACTGGAAAACAAAGTGACCTGCGAAGGCAAATAGAGCGGGGCGCGATGTCCGCTCAAGCATCGGCGCGGCAAACGAGACCGAAACAACATGACCGGTGCTAAACAAGGATGGATCCGCCTGGCTCAACACAAAAAAGGAAACTCAGACTCGTCTTCGGCATTTTGCTAGTGGAAACGTTAGACCACAAGGGAGGAGTAATCTCGTACAATGCGTTTCTTGGGAACCTCTGACACAGACCTGAACAGAGTTTCCGATCGAATCGGGGATGCCCTGAACTCCGCATATAGCACTCAGGATATCGGAATGGTATCCGGGACCTCACCAGGTCGACGAGTTCGAATTCAGCCCGAAAGAGTCTGCTAAAGGGGCGCTACTTCGCGCCAAGAATGGACACGATGGCGTAGTTGCCCTCATGACAAGCGTATTCGTAGAGCGGTCCGGGCACGGAGCTAAACGCCAATTCAATGGACCAGGGCTTCGTCCACGTGGAGGGATCGTCCATGGTGGCCCGATATTCAATGGTCTTCTCGCTTACACGCGTGAAGCGCTCGGTGACCTTCAGATTCATTGAGGAACCCCGGTAGTGTGTCTGGTCGTTGAAGTTCGTCGTTTCGACAACCAGTGTGTCGCCTTCCCAGTGTCCAATGGAGTCGCCGAACCACTGGCGGACATTCGAGGGCTGGTGTTTCGCGTTCATGTGGACAATGCGCGCGTCGTGAACCATTTCCACCTCGATCAGAATCGAATCGGCGGATTGCACGATCTCCATGTTGTTGTTGTAGAGGGCGGGCACCAGAGGTACGGAGGGAGTGTTGCCGACGAGACAGCGGGTGTCGTTAGAAAGGCTCTTGTAGTCGCCGGGGATATAGCTGCGGCGCCGCGGTCGATCGCGTGCTTCCGGGACGAGCGGAGGAACGTGGCCGTCAGGCGGATCGACAACCATCGAAGTCCGTTTCTGACCGCCGATGCGCGCCAGTTCAGATCCATTGTCGTAGAAGAGGACGTTGTAGGCGCCGCCCTCGATTGAGACCGGACGGCCGCCGTCAATTTTCGACCCCTCCTCCCAGCGCTGCTTCTCTCTGGCTTCCCACTTGCGGGCTTCGTCATCGGAGATGGTCGCTCTTCCGGCAAAGACGTCGGGACGCTCGAAGGGTGTGCGAGTGGCGTTCGACCAGATGCCCGAGAGATCCGGATGCCCGTCTGCGGCTCGGGGGATTACGCCCGCTTTGGGAGCTGGCGCGGGAGCAGGGGCGCTCTGCGCCGAAACGGACGCGACCGTCAAAAAGAAAACAACGCCGGATTTAATCAGGCTGCGGAGTTTCATGGTCAATCCTCAGCTAGCGATTATATAGCGACGCGACGTGCTTTAGCCGCCGGCGTACTGTGGTCCCCCCTCCGACAGAACGTTGAAAGCGTTACTTCGAGGCGATGGTGGGGTTCACCCAGCCGTTCTTCATCACGCCATGCGACGGACGGAAGCTGAGATACTCCACATGATCGGGAATATCGGCCCAGCCATGTATTACGCCCGGCGGAACGATCAGCACGTCACCGACCTTCAACTCTACTTTGCGTGAGCCAACCGCCAAGCCGCCGCAGCCCGGACCGTTCGGTCCGCCGTCGGCGTTGGCCGTGCTGTGCCGGCCATTGACGACATGGCCATCAATGAACGCCGTGCCGCCTCCGGAGACGATGTAATAGCCTTCGGTCTGATTATCATGCGTAATGGCGCCCGGAATTGCATCCGCCGGCGGATTTGCCATTTGTTCTCCACACGGGATGTTTTGGGCCGCTGCTTTGCCCGCCCCGGCGGCTGGCGGGGGCGGCGGGTTCCGAGTGGATGCGCGATGAATGATGCCCAACTCCATGCTCCAGCCGTCGCCGATATCGACAACCTTGGCATTCTCGTCACGGACCCGCTGAGATTGTTCCGTGGTGCTGATCTTGTCGATCTCAGCCTTGGTGATGACGGTAGCGGTCGTCGGGTTTCCCGGCCTGGGCTGGGCGTAGACCGCCACAGGAATCAGAACCGCCGCCGTAACCAAAACTTTCAGTGCAGTGTTTTTCATAGTGTTCCTCCTGAACCTAAGAACCTAGGTAGATCGGATGACTAAGAGATTTGCCCATAAAATGTCTATCCGACTGGACCATGCGATTATCCGTCCTTCGCAGTCGCTTGTCAAAGGAGGTGGTCCCGCAGCGCGGTTCCGCATAAGTTACGCGTCACTCGTACGATCGTCGGCGGCGCCTTGGACTCCGAACTCGGTACGTGTTGGGGACGATCCACCTGGGGCGCTCGGCGGAACGAGCTTGCTGGTTCGAAACGGGGGATGGGGAGCCGGCGAAACGAATCTGCCGCCGGTGCGATAATCCAGTTATGCGCTCGAAGCTGAATCGCCTTTTATGCGTTCTCGTGCTCACGCTCCCGGCATTCGCACAGCTCGACTCCGCCCAATTGCGGGGCAAATTCGGCGCACCGCTCAGCCGGGAAACCTTCCGTGTCCCGCTAGGGTTCGATCTCGTGGTCGACTACGGATCGGGCAATCAAGTATGTAAGCTGCAAGTCCCCGCTTTAGTGCCGACGCACACTACTAAAGTCCAGAATACCGATGATATGAAGCGAAAGATGCGTGCCTTTCTCGCGGAGCTGGTGCCAGATTCGACGCGGGGCAGGGAACTGCAACGGTTCATGTCTCAGTTTGGGGCGTTTGCTGTAGGATTTGACGAGTACGAGTACGTGACATTCGTCCAAACCTACAGCGGATCCAACGACACGATCACCGTCACGTTCAAGAACGCCGGTTGCCGAGAGACTGAGCACACCATCAGATAAACGAGATAATTGGGAGAGTGGACATGGATCGCGGCCCGTTACGCAAAAGACCCCTTTCGGGACTACCCTCACCTCTGGTCGGTTGACGCGCGACTCGGAGAAAGCTGGCCACAGCGTCAAAGGCACACTTCGACGATCAATCCTGGTAAACGCTGTTTACGAAAAACACGCGGGTCGAGCTCACTGGCTCCGGCAATGTCAATTTAGGATACTTGCGGATCTGCCGCCCATTGAGTACCGGTCCGGTTTCCTGGACGATAACAGCCCTTACCACCAGGAGATTACGCGTCATCGAGAAAGCGTATTTCGACGAGTCACCGCAAGCCGGCTCGCGTTTTACCGATCCCTTGCCGCTATTACAGCCAATATTCCCAATGCTTGGTCGCCACCACATACCCGCACAGACAGGCGTTAGTCACCGCGTGCACCAGGATGCAATCGCCCAGACTTCGGGTTCGCACCATCCACCAGTTGTAAATCACCCCGGTGATTAATCCCACATCCCAGTAGGGTCCGTGTTCAGATGCAAAGAGAATCGCAGTGATCCAGAAGGCCATGGGTGCGTAGGCGCCCAGCTTGATTTGCTCGAATTTGGGAGAGATCAGCCAGCGCATCAGCCACGCGCGCCAAAACAGCTCTTCGATAATCGGCACCAGCACCACCGCCCGGATTATTCGCGGCCACAGGACCACCGGCGCCAAGAGAGTCTGCTCCGGTACTGGTGCGCCGATCCGGCCGATAATCGCATTCTGGAAAAGCCAATGCTGCCGATAACCTGGGAACAAAATATCCGGTCCAACCCAAATGACGAAGACCGCCACTCCCAGGATCACCGACTCCAGGCGCTGCCGGCTGCGAAGGTCGATGACGCGCCGCGAAAACACGTACAGTATCGCCGACAGAACCACGATGCGAACCGGATAATCGATGCTAGGAGCGATCGAAAAATAGTTTCCGATCGCAAGGAATACCATGAAGCTGGCAAACGGCAGAACATAGGGAAGGCTTGGCCAGCGCTTTTCAAGTGTGGCGATCAATTCGATTGTCCTGGAAACCGGTCCTAGCCAACCTTAGCCAGAAGTTCCTTGATCTTGCCCTGCTCCCGGTCGGTCGGTTTGTTTCGCAGGGCGCTCTGGAGCTCTTTCTTGGCTTCCGGACGGTCGCCTTTCTGGTAAAGAGCCAGCGCGAGATGCAGATGGAACGTGGGATTTTCGGGCTTCTTGCTTACCAGGTCGCGGAGCATCCGCACGCTGTCGTCGGTAAGATTCTTGCGAATGTAGATCAGCGCCAGTGTGTCGATGACGTTGGGATCGTTGGGACGCTTTTGCTGGGCTCGCTGCGCATAGGCCAAAGCTTGATCTAGATCCACGCCATCGTCGGCCTTGAGGTATGCCAGATTGTTCAATGCTTCCACGTTATCCGGCTGCAGTTTGATTACTTCCTCGTATGTTTTTCGCGCCTCTTCGTCCCGTCCTGCCCGATTGTACAGAAGAGCGAGCTCCAACACCGGAAGGTAATTCGTAGGGTCGAGCTCTTTGGCTTTCTTGAAAGCCTCGATGCCGCCGCTGACGTCGTTGGCGTTCTCCCTGGATTCGCCCAGTCGAACATAGAGGTCGGCAACCTTGGGATTCTTGTCAATCAGCATCTGGTATTGAGCGGTGCTCTCCGCATATTTGCCGGCGCGAAAATAAATCTTCGCCAGCGACAACCTGTAATCACTCCGATCGGGCGCTTGTTTGAGTTGAGTCTGGGCTGCCTCGATGGCTTGATCCCACTGGCCCTGCGCCACCTTGCTTTCCATCACGCCCGGCAGACCTCGCGCATCGCCGGCTTGAATCAAAGCCTGAAAAGCCGCTTCCGCCTGCTTATAGTTTTTCTCGATATATTCCAGCTGGCCCAACTGGAACACGACGTCGTTCGACTTCGGATACATCTTCAGCGTGGTGATGACTTCTTCTCGAGCCTTCTGAGTCTCTCCCATGCGCATCAGACCGTTGGACCGCATCAGGTGGGCCGGCAGATTGGTGGGATCGGACTTTATGACTTCTTCGGCAGTCTGCACCGCTGGGGCATTCTCCCCGCGCGCCATTTGCAGCTCAGCCAGCGCCAACTTGGCTGGTATATACCGAGGCTCGAGTCTGATGGCCTCCTGGAAGTGTATGCGGGCCTGGTCCAGATTCTGGCTGTCGCTACTCGCCATGTATGCCCGGCCGAGATTGAAGTGCAAGGTTGCGTTCTTGGGTGTTTTGGAAACTAGCGGCTGCAGTTCACTGATGACGGTCTTG
>Ga0207664_10001420_pt1 | contig 15767 bp, 18 predicted proteins | sample LARL83metaG_FD_184349 | JGI IMG/M metagenome (GOLD analysis project Ga0207664, IMG submission 184349) | Corn, switchgrass and miscanthus rhizosphere microbial communities from Kellogg Biological Station, Michigan, USA - LAR L8-3 metaG... | ecosystem: Host-associated > Plants > Roots >... | reverse complement strand
AGGCGCCGACGCAGCCCATCAGGAAGGCGGCGCGGAACTGCGCCTCGCAGCCGGCGTCGTCGGAGATGTCGCCGAACGGGCCGTAGAAGGGCAGGATCCCGGTCGCCGTGCAGGCGTCGACCATGCGGGCGATCGAGTAGTGCCAGAGGTCCTGCTGGTAGCTCGCGCGCGGCGCCTCCGGGTCGTCCGCGCTCGGGTCCTCGATCACGCGGTAGCCGGGGTGGCCGCCGCCGACGCGCGTGGTCTTCATGCGGCGCGAGGCGGCGAGGTCGGCCGGGCCGAAGCTCATGCCCTGCATGCGCGGCGAGGCGGCGGCGATCTCCTCGAGGTTCGCGACGCCGAGCGCCGTCTCGAGGATCGCGTGCACGAGGATCGGCTTCCGGACGCCGAATCTGCCCTCGAGCTGGGCGAGCAGGCGGTCGACGTAGTGGATGTCCCAGGCGCCCTCGACCTTCGGGACCATGATCACGTCGAGCTTGTCGCCGATCTCGCCGACGAGCCGCAGCAGGTCGTCGAGCACCCACGGCGAGTCGAGGCTGTTGACGCGCGTCCAGAGCTGGGTGTCGCCGAAGTCGACGCTCCGGCCGACCTGGACGAGGCCCTCGCGGGCGGCCTCCTTGCGATCGACGGGGACGGCGTCCTCGAGGTTGCCGAGCAGGATGTCCGCCTGCTTGGCCATGTCGGGCACCTTCGCCGCCATCTTCTCGTTGGAGGCGTCGAAGAAGTGGATCATCCGCGAGGGCTTGAACGGGATGTCCAGGATCGGGTCGGGCGCGCCGACCGCGAGCGGCTTCGCGAAGTCTCGTGGGTTGCGCACTGGGTCTCTCGGTTTCGGTGGGCAGATGGGCGGAGAGTCGCGCAAATCGTATTGACCCGCGAGTCAACGCGACGCACGCTCGTGGCGAAGCCGGCACACTTCGCGATCATCCCTACGCATTTCGACCCACCAGGACGGTCCTGAGAACATGAGCGACACGATCAACGGCGTCGAGACCGATCAGGCGGCCCGCGAGGCCTCCGGCGCACACACCTACGGCCGCTATCTCGAGGAGTTCGAGGTCGGCGCCGTCTACAAGCACTGGCCGGCGAAGACGGTCACCGAGTCCGACGACCACCTCTTCTGCCTGTTGACGATGAACCACCACCCGCTGCACATCAACGACGTCTACGCCGCCCAGTCCCAGCAGGGCAGGAACGTCGTCGTCGGCCCGCTCGTCTACTCGCTCGCGCTCGGCATGTCGGTCTCCGACGTCTCCGGCAAGGCGATCGCGAACCTCGCGACCGAGGAGCTCTCGCACCCGAACCCGGTCTTCCACGGCGACACGCTCTTCTGCGAGACCGAGGTGCTCGACGTCAAGCCGTCCTCCTCCAAGCCCGACCGCGGCGTCGTCAAGGTCCACACGCGGGTCCTGAACCAGGACGGCGTGCTGGTGGCGGAGTTCAAGCGGCTGGTGCTGGTTCCGCGCAAGAACCCCGGCGCATAGCGGCCCGCGGGGCGTCATTTGCAAAACCCGCCTTGCTGGGTAAGACGGGCGAGTCTGCGCTTCCGCTCCACGCTGCGGAAGCGCGGTTCCGCTGAGAATGGAACAATTCCGCGGATGTCCCGCGACCGCCACGAGGGAGATCACGTGAGCATCACCGACACCGCCCCGCCCACGAGCCACGCGAAGCTGCGCGCCTGGGTCGAGGAGATCGCCGCACTGACCCAGCCCGACCGCGTCCACTGGTGCGACGGCTCGGCCGAGGAGTACGACCGCCTCTGCCAGACGCTCGTCGACGCCGGCACGTTCGAGCGCCTCTCGGACGCCAAGCGTCCGAACTCCTACCTCGCGCTGTCGGACCCGACCGACGTCGCGCGCGTCGAGGACCGCACCTTCATCTGCTCGCAGCGCGAGGAGGACGCCGGTCCGACGAACAACTGGTGCGACCCCGCCGAGATGCGCGAGACGCTCAACGGGCTGTTCGACGGCTGCATGCGCGGGCGCACGATGTACGTGGTCCCGTTCAGCATGGGCCCGCTCGGCTCCGACATCGCGCACATCGGCGTCGAGCTGACCGACTCCGCCTACGTCGCGGTCTCGATGCGGATCATGACCCGCATGGGCGCCGGCGCGCTGGAGGTGCTCGGGGAAGACGGTCACTTCGTGCCGTGCGTGCACAGCGTCGGTGCCCCGCTGGAGGCGGGGCAGGACGACGTCTCGTGGCCCTGCAGCGAGACGAAGTACATCGTCCACTTCCCCGAGGCGCGCGAGATCTGGTCCTACGGGTCCGGCTACGGCGGCAACGCGCTGCTCGGCAAGAAGTGCTTCGCGCTGCGGATCGCCTCGGTGATGGCGCGCGACGAGGGCTGGATGGCGGAGCACATGCTGATCCTCAAGCTCACCAACCCCGAGGGCGTCGTGAAGTACGTGACGGGCGCGTTCCCCTCAGCCTGCGGCAAGACGAACCTCGCGATGCTGATTCCGACGCTGCCGGGCTGGAAGGTCGAGACGATCGGCGACGACATCGCCTGGATGAGATTCGGCGGCGACGGCAGGCTCTACGCCGTCAACCCCGAGGCCGGCTTCTTCGGCGTGGCGCCGAACACGAGCGAAAAGACCAACCCGAACGCGCTCGCGACCGCACGCGCGAACGCGATCTTCACCAACGTCGCCAGAACCGACGACGGCGACATCTGGTGGGAGGGCATGACGGACGAGCAGCCCGCGCACGCGATCGACTGGCACGGCAACGACTGGACGCCGGAGTCGGGCACGCCCGCCGCGCACCCGAACGCGCGCTTCACGGTCCCGGCCGCGCAGGACCCGGCGATCGCGCCGGAGTGGGAGGACCCCGCCGGCGTTCCGATCGACGCCTTCCTGCTCGGCGGGCGCCGCTCGACCGTCGTGCCGCTCGTGCACGAGGCGTTCGACTGGGAGCACGGCACGTTCCTCGGCGCCACGATGGCCTCCGAGACGACCGCCGCCGCCGCCGGCGCCGTCGGCAACCTGCGCCGCGACCCGTTCGCGCAGCTCCCGTTCGCCGGCTACCACATGGGCGACTACATCGCCCACTGGCTGAAGATCGGCCGCACCGAGGGCGCGGTTCTGCCGAAGATCTTCTACGTCAACTGGTTCCGCAAGGACGCCAACGGCAAGTGGCTGTGGCCGGGCTTCGGCGAGAACTCGCGCGTGCTGGCATGGATCTTCGGCCGCTGCGACGGGACCGCCGAGGCGGTCGAGACGCCGATCGGCCTGCTGCCCGCCGAGGGCGCGCTGCCGCTCGAGGGCCTCGACGTCTCGGCCGAGGACATGGCCGAGCTGCTGCGCGTCGGCGTCGAGGAGTGGAAGGCGGAGCTGCCGTCGCTGCGCGAGCACCTGGCGATCTTCGGCGACAGACTGCCGGCCGAGATGACCGCCCAGCTCGACGCGCTCTCGGCGCGGCTGGACGCGGCCTCGTAGCGCGCGCGCGGCTCGTCCCGCTCGACATCCTCGTTCGCTTCGCTCACAGGGGATGCCGTGCGGGACGAGCCGTGCGCGGCTGATTCAGCCGCTGTCGGGCGCGGCCGCTCCCGGGCTCGCCGGTGCGCGGCGCTCGCGTCGCCTCTGCGATCACGGCGCCGGAAGGTAGTGCGAACGCTTCGCAGTCCGCAAGCGCGAACCGTCGCATCCCGTGTCCCGCGCTGGCTGTTCGTCTATTGCAAGTGCCAGCGGCCGCGGCGGTCGCGCTTGGAGCACGTGTAGCCGTAGCGCTCGTAGTCGCGCTCGTAGCGCCGGGCGCAGTACTGCCCGCGCGCGATGCACTTGCGCTTGCCGCCGATCTTCGCGTGGACGCAGGCAGCCTGAGCGATCGGAGTCGCCGGCGCGTGCGCGGCTGCGACTGGAACCGCTGCCGGGGATCCGACGGCGAGCGCCGCTGCGACCAAGGCTCCGAGCAGACGACGGTGCGGCATCCGCCGGAATCTAGTTCACCGGGTCTCGCTCGGCAACCGAGAGCGCCAACTACTGCGGGTCGAGCAGCCGCAGGGTCTCGATGTCGGCTCGGTCCTGGGCGCTGCCACGGGCCTGCTTCATCGCGATGAGCTGGTCGGGGGACGTGGCCAGCACGACGATCCCGTCCAAGTCGTAACGCTCGGCCCCGCCGGCGAGCGTCGCATAGTCAGCACGCCGAACAGACGCTCGAGGTTCGCGGGCTCAGGGTTCGGCACGATGTCGAGATCCTCCGTCGTGCGGATGCCTCCGTGCAGGCCGAGCGCGATCCCGCCGATCACGACGTGCTCCACGCCCGCGTCGCTGAACGTCGCCAGCAGCGCGCGCAGGTCGGGAAGGCTCATGGCAGGCGGCGGGCTGTGCGCAGCATGTCCGCCTGTCGGCACAGCGCGGCCAGCTTGTCGAGGCGCTGGGCCGGGGTGAGCGCACGGTCTCGGCGCAGACGAGCGATCCGGACGGCATCCGTCTGGCCGGTGGCCGGCCGGTTGGGGGGATTCGACGTCGGTGTGCGGCGCTCCATGCGTCAGATCTTGGCAGCGGCTGCCGACCGAATCCAGCCGCGCCGCGTCGAGCGGCGCTCGCCGCGGGAGCGTCGGGCCTGCGAGGATCCGCGCCGTGATCCGGCCCGCCGACCCCGAGCGCGACGCCGCCGCGTGCGCGGCGATCTACGCGCCGCACGTGCTCGACGGGCCGGCATCGTTCGAGGAGGTCGCGCCGGACGCGGGGGAGATGGCGGCGCGGATGCGGGCCGTCCAGGCGACGCACCAGTGGCTCGTCGCGGAGCGCGACGCGCGCGTCGTCGGCTACGCGTACGCCTCGCGGCACCGCGAGCGCGCGGCGTATCGCTGGTCGTGCGACGTCGCCGTGTACGTCGACGCGACCGCCCACCGCCGCGGCGTCGGGCGCGCGCTCTACCAGGCGCTGCTGGCGCTGCTGGCCGAGCAGGGCTTCCACATGGCCATCGCCGGCATCGCCCTGCCGAACGCGGCGAGCGTCGGGCTCCACGAGGCGCTCGGCTTCGAGCCGATCGGCGTCTACCGCGAGATCGGCTTCAAGCACGGCGCCTGGCGCGACGTCGGCTGGTGGCAGCTCCGCCTCGGAAGCGGCGCGACGCCGCCGGCCGAGCCGCTGCCGCCCGCTCAGTGAACGTCGTCGGCGCTCGAGGCCGGCGGTCGCGACTCCTCCGCGAGCGAGGTGATCGCGAGCGCGCCGCGGGCGGCGGTCTCGAGCACGTCGGTCGCCTCCTCCGAGGAGCGGGCGTAGAGCTCGACGAGCAGGTGCACGACGATCTGGTCCTCGTCGTGCTTGTGGAAGCGCACGTGCGTGAAGAACTCGCGCGTGCCGTGGTCGCCGAAGGCGGCGTAGGAGAGCGCGTCGCCCGCCTCCGGGCCGGAGCACGTCTCGACGTCGTCGGCCTCGACGGTCACCGTGCACGAGGCGACCCACGGCGTGCCGGCGACCATCCGCTCCCAGCGGTCCTCGATCGGCTCGACGCGGCCGTTGTGGAAGCCGAGATGCGGCTGGTCGTGCATGCAGTCGAGGCACTGCACGACCGCCTCCTGCAGCTCGTCGACGACCTCGGCGCGCTCGCCCGTCGAAGGGTCGATTCGGTGGATCCCCTCGTAGTGGACCTGCACCTCGAGGTTCTGCGACCAGCAGCGGTAGCAGCGCAGCCAGCTGCGGACGGTCTCCTGGTCGGTCGAGCCCTCCATCGCACTGATTCTATGCTCCGGGCCACGATGGACGAGACGCGGGACCCGATCGGCGTCGTGCTCGCCGGCGGCGCAGGCCGCCGGATCGGTGGCGCGAAGGCGGTCGTCGAGCTGCACGGCACGCCGCTCGTGCGCTACCCGCTCGCCGCTCTGCAGGCGGTGCTGGCGGAGGTCGTGGTGGTCGCCAAGCACGGCACCGCGCTGCCGCCGCTGCCGGCGGTGCCGATCTGGATCGAGCCGGCGGAGCCGCGCCATCCGCTCGCCGGGATCGTGCATGCGCTCGAGGGGTCCGGCGCGGCGGCGCGGATCGAGGGGATCGCGCGCGAGATCCTCGTCAGCGCCGGGGATCTGCCGTTCCTGACGCCCTCGCTCGTCGAGCGGCTCGCCCACGAGGACGCGCGTGGCGCGCCCGCGGTCGTGCCGCGCGCCGACGGGCGCCTGCAGCCGCTGCTGGCGCGCTACGGGCCGGCGGCATACGCGCCGCTGGCGGCGGCGCTCGCGCGCGATCCGCTGCCGTCGCTGACGGCCGCTGTCGCCGCGCTGGAGCCGCGGATCGTGGAGGTCGAGGACGCGACGCCGTTCTTCAACGTCAACGCGCCCGAGGACCTGCTGACCGCGACCGCGCTGCTCGACCGCGGCGGCCCCGGGTGGCCCGCATGAGCAGGACGGGCCGCCGGACCGCGTAGCCTGCCGGGAAGAACCGGGCGCGCGAGCGCGTCCTTCAGCGTTGCGATGCTCCGTCCGCCGAACCCCACCGCGCTCCTCGCGCTCGTCTGCGCCGCAGTCGCGATCCCCGCGGCCGGGTGCGGCGGGGCCGCGGACGGCGGCGGGGCATCGTCGCCCGACGCCTCGCCGCCGCCTGCGCCGCCCGCCGTCGCGGCGGCGGAGCGTCCGACGGCCGCCGAGTTCCCGGCCGCGCGCGGCCGCAGCCTCTCGCAGCTCGCGGCCGCGCTCGGCGGCGGCCCGCAGGTCGCGCTGGCGACGACCGACTACACGCCGGGGCGCGACCGCGTCGCGTTCGGCGTCGTCGATCGCAGCGGCGCGTTCGTCTACGGCGAGACGGCCGTCTACCTCGCGCGCGACGAGCGCTCGCCGGCGAGCGGTCCGTATCCCGCGCCGGCCGACTCGCTGCTCGTGCGCCCCGCCTTCCGCAGCCGGACGAGCGCGGGCGACACGGTCCAGGCCGTCTACCACGCCGAGGTCCCGTTCCCGCGCGCGGGGAGCTGGCTGCTGCTCGTCGTCACGCGGTCGGGCGGGAGACTGCTCGGGGGTGCGGCGACGGTCGCGGTCGCGAGCAGATCGCCGGTGCCGGCGGTCGGCGCGCTCGCGCCGCGCGTGCACACGCCGACGCTCGCCTCGGTCGACGGTCAGGTCGCGAAGATCGACACGCGCGTCCCGCCGGACAGCATGCACGACGTCGACCTCGCCGACGTGCTGGGGAAGAGACCCGTCGCGCTGCTGTTCGCGACGCCGGCCTTGTGCAGATCGCGCGTGTGCGGGCCGGTGACCGACGAGGCGGCGCAGCTGCAGAGCGCTTACGGCGACCGGGTCGCGTTCATCCACAACGAGGTCTACGTCGACAACGACCCGTCGAAGGGCCTGCGCCCGCAGCTGCGCGCCTACGGCCTCACGAGCGAGCCGTGGCTGTTCGCGATCGACCGCCGCGGGCGGGTCGCCGCGCGGCTGGAGGGCGCGTTCGGGATCGACGAGTTCCGCGCGGCGCTCGAGGCGGCGCTGCGCGGTTAGCGCTCGATTGCGCTCTTGAGCCGCGCCAGCCGCTCGTCCCAGGCGGCCGCCGTCGCGTCGATCCAGTCGCTCGCCGGACGCAGCGCGCCGGGGCGCAGGCGATAGCGCACCTCGCGCCCCGACCCGCTCCCACCCGCCCGCTCGATCAGCCCTGCCTCGCCGAGCGCGGCGAGGTGCTTGGCGATCGCCTGGCGCGTGATCGGGAGCGCGGCGGACAGCGCCGGCACGCTCGTCGAGCCCTCGTGCACGAGCGTCTCGACGACGTGACGGCGCGTCGGGTCGGCGAGCGCCGCGAAGACGGGGCCGATCGGGTCTGCGCTCATGCGTATGCGAGCGCGAAGCGCGCGGCGAGCGCCGGCAGCGGGAACGACGGGTCGGACTCGACCACGACGACGCGCGCGCCGGCCGGCGCGGCGACCACGAGCAGCTCCACGCGCGTCGCGGGCTGCTCCTCCGTCCACCACCACCAGACGAGCCGGTGCGGCGGCTCCTGCGACTCGACGCGAATCGTGCGCTCGGGGTCGTCCTCGAGCCACGCCTCGCGACCCTCGTCGGTGGCGAGCGCCTCCCACACGTCCTCGGGGCTGGCCTCGATCTCGATCTCACGGCACGTGTCCATGACGGGCTCCTTTGACAACCAAGTGGTTGCTATTGTCTCGTGACAACCAGACAGTTGTCGAAAGGATACCGCCATGCCACTCGTCCCGATGGTCGTCGAGCAGAGCCCGCGCGGCGAGCGCTCGTTCGACATCTACAGCCGGCTGCTGAACGAGCGGATCGTCTTCCTCGGCCAGGCGGTGGACGACGACGTCGCGAACCTGATCGTGGCCCAGCTCCTGCACCTGGAGTCGGAGGACCCCGAGAAGGACATCTCGCTCTACGTCAACTCGCCGGGCGGCTCCGTCTACGCCGGCCTCGCGATCTACGACACGATGCAGTTCGTCAAGCCCGACGTGCGCACGATCTGCTTCGGCGTGGCGATGTCGATGGGCTCGCTGCTGCTGATGGGCGGCGCGCCGGGCAAGCGGATGGCGCTGCCCAACGCGCGCATCCTGATCCACCAGCCGAGCGGCGGCTTCCAGGGGCAGGCGAGCGACATCGAGATCCACGCCAGAGAGACGCTCGAGCTGCGCCGCCACATCGACGAGCTGTACGCGCTGCACACCGGCCAGGACGTCGAGCAGGTCCACGACGACATGGACCGCGACCGCTACTTCACCGCCGAGCAGGCGGTCGACTACGGCCTGGTCGACCGCGTGATCGCCTCGCACGAGCTGCCGGCGCGGGCGGCGGCGGGGTTCAGCCGGCCGCGGCCGTGAGCGTCGCGTCGAAGTCGGTGCCGGAGATCGGGCCGACGCACGGCGAGGCGGTGCCGGCCGTGCGGTAGCGCTCGACGCCGGCGCGCACGGCCTCGGCGTCGCCGACGGCGGCGAGCGTGTCGAGGAAGCGCTCGGAGATCGCCCGCTGCATCGCCTCGCCGTCACCGCCGCCCGCGGCCGCGTCGAACGCCGCGATCTCCTCGCCGAAGCCCGAGCGCTCGAGCATCGCGCGGTAGAACGGCAGGCCGAAGTAGGGCAGCAGCTCGCGCCGCAGCGACGCGTGCGCGGTGGCCGAATCCTCGACGGCGGCAGCCGGCACCGCGGCGACGACGTCGAAGCCCTCCAGCGGCTTGCCGGCGCGCTCGCGGCCCTCGCGCACGGCGGGGATCACGACGTCGCGGATGTAGGGGGGCGTGCAGAGCCACAGGATCACGCCGTCGGCGACCTCGCCGGCGAGCCGCAGCATCCCCGGGGAGAGGCCGGCGACGTAGAGCGGCAGCTCGGGGCGCGGGTCGAGGCCGGCGAGCTGGAAGCCGGTGCGCCACTTCTCGCCGGCCGGGGGCGCCTCGCCGCGCAGGATCGCGCGCACGATCGCGACGTACTCGCGCATCTCCGCCACCGGTCTGTCGATCGTCTGGCCGTGCCACCCCTCGACGACGGGGCGGTGGGAGACGCCGAGGCCGAGGTTCAGGCGCCCGCCGGAGAGGTCGTCGATCGTCGCGGCCGTCTGCGCCATCGTCGCCGGCGTGCGCGTGTAGATCGGCACGACGCCGGTGCCGACGCGGATCCGCTCGGTCCGCATCGCATAGGCGGTCACGACGGTGAGCGCGTCGCGCCCCGCGATGTGCGTCACGTACGCGGCCTCGTAGCCGAGCTCCTCCGCGCGCGCCACGCGCGCGAGCGCGCTCTCGAGCGAGCGGCCGGTGGAGACGAAGCAGCCCAGCGCCATAGCGCGTGACCCTAGCGGCCCGATCGTTCGCGACGCGCAACTTCCCGGAGCAAGCCGCGTTTCGTCGGCATGCTGACGCGCGTGCTCTTGCTCCTGCTGGTCGCATCGCTGGCGATCCTCACGTCCGAGGCCGACGCCGCGCCAGACACCGCGGTGCTCGCAGCCGACGCGACGGGTCCGGCCGTGACCGACGGCGTGCACCTGATCGCCTTCGTGCCCCGGGTCGGAAGCGTCCGCGTCATGGACACGCAGGCCGGCACGAGCTTCGACGCCGACGTTCGCGGCGGGTGCGCCCAGCCGCCGTCGCAGCCGATCGCCGCCGGGGGTGGGCAGGTGCTCATCGCGTGCGGCGTGCCGATGGGGCTGAGCTCGCCGGAGCCGCGGCTGCTCGACGTCGAGACGCGAGCGCTGCACGAGCCCGCCGGTGCGCGTGCAGTGCTCGAGGACGCCGCCGACGATGCCTTCGGCAACGTCGGCATCGCATTCGAGGACGTCGGCGTCGCCGGCCTCTCGTACTTCCACGCCGCGTACCACGGGGACTACGTCGGCCTGCTCGACTGGCACACGGGTGACCGCATCGGCGAGGGCCGCGCCGACCAGGCGATCGATCTCGACCGCACCGGGCTGTACGCGCCGCTTTGCAACCCGCTGCGCCGCGTGGCGACGAACGACGAGACCGACGGCCCGGCGTTCTATCCGTACGCCTACGAGGCGCCGTACGGGCTCGCGTCGCGCGGCCAACTCGACGTGCGTTCGGGCTCGCCGACGCTCACGCTTCAGCGCTGCGGCGGCAGACGACAGCTCGTCCTGGACACCGGGGACCCACAAGACGCGCAACTGCGCGCCGGGGTGGCGACGTGGACGTCTGCCTACGCACCGCATGCCTATCTGACCGCCTGCGGTGTGGAGCTCGTCTGGCGGGGCGCCCGGTTCGTGAACGCTGCCCACACGCGCGAGGACATCGTCGTCAGCCGTGCCGATCGAAGCCCCGGCCCATGGCGCATCGAGCTGCTCGACATCTCCGACCTCTGCCGGAGGACGCATGCGGCCTGGACGCTGACGGCCTCGGCCGGCCACGGCTCCGTTCGTGCGCAGGCGCAGGCGGCGACGCTCTCGTTGCCGAGCCTGGACGGCGCCGTCGCGACGTTCCGGCCGCTCGTCGCGCCTGCGACGCCACGTCTGGCCCCCACAAGGGAGGGAATCATCCGCCTGCGCCCGGACGGCGCTGCTCGTGCGCTCTCCTGGCGGCTCGGCACCGGCGTCTGGCACAGGTCGCGAGCGCACGGCGACGCGTGGCGCATCGCCGTCGGACGGCTGAGCGGCCCGCGGACGCTGACCGTCCACGTGCGCTTCCGGCAGGGCGGTGCCGCGCGCTTCGCCGTGCGCCTCTGACCGCGTCGAGCCGGTTCAGCTCGCGAACAGCTCGCGCGCCCGCTCGATCACCAGCTCCGGCCGCTCCTCGGGCAGGAAGTGGCCCGTGTCGTCGACCCACTCGATCGTCATGTTGGGCGCGTAGCGCTCGTGGACGCCGGTCGCCTGCGCGCCTCTGAGGATCGGGTCGCGGCGGCCCCACAGCAGCCGCGTCGGCGTGCTCAGCGTCCGCGCCTTGAAGACGCCGGCGACGAACGGGCGCAGCTCGTGCAGCAGGAACGTGCGGTAGTACATGGACGTCGCGTGCGCGTGGTCGGGCTCGCGCAGCACGTCGACGAACGCGGCCAGCTCGTCGTCGCCGTAGCGGCCGTGCGAGCGGGCGCCTCTCAGCACGCGGCGCGTGAACTCGCCCTGGCGCATCAGCCACGCGCCGAGGCCCGGCGTCGCGAGCGCGACCTGATACCAGAGGTTCGCGAGCTGTCTCAGTCTCGGCCGCTCGGCCGGCGGCCACAGGTGGGGGATCGAGCAGCCGACGTAGTGCCCGACGCGCTCGGGCGCGGCCAGGCAGATCAGGAAGCCGGTCAGCCCGCCCCAGTCGTGGCCGACGAGGTCGAAGCGCTCGACGCCCAGCTCGCTCAGCAGCGCGAGCACGTCGTCGGCCAGCTGCTGCTTCAGGTAGCCCGATTTCGGCGCGTCGCTCCAGCCGAGCCCGCGCAGGTCCGGCGCGATCACGCGCCGGTCGCGCGCGAGCGCCGGGATCACGTCGCGCCACATGAACCAGTGCTGCGGCCAGCCGTGCAGCAGCACGACCGGCAGCGTCTCGGCGTCCGCCGGGCCCGCCTCGGCGACGTGAAACCGCAGCCCGCGCGCGTGGACGTCGCGATGCGAGACGCCTTCGAGCTGCGGCAGCGGGACGGCGGTCATGCGTCGCACCCTACTGGCTGGACGGCCAATCGGCGCTGGCCGCCGAGCGCTGCTCTAGGTTGCGGCGCAACGCGCGGCTCGCGGGAGCCGGCGACGGGGCGAGGAGAGGTCCATGAGCGCCGCGCCGGCGAGGGCGACGCGCACGACCGTCGCCTCAGGCGCGCTTGAGCAGGATGCCCATCAGCACGGCCGCGAACGCGATCGTGCCGAACGTCAGGGCGGTGCCGAGGTTCGCGGCCCCGAGCAGCCCCGCGAGCGCGCTGACGAGCGCGAACGTCGCGGCGAGGATCAGCGCGTCGGCGAGCGCGGCGGGCATCGCGCGCATCATGCCAGGCCCGCGTGCGCGGCCAGCGCGCGCTCGAGCGCCGGCACGTCGAGGCCCGGATCCTGCTGCTCCAACCAGCGCTCCGCCGCACGCCGGCCGCCGAGCGCCCGCAATCCGCGCGCGCCGTGCTCGGCGGTGAAGTCGGCGAGCGCGTGCAGCCGCCGCGCGCGCAGGCGCCGCGCCCCGACGTCGCTCCCGGAGCGGTGCACGTCGATCGCGTCGAGCAGCCTGTCGATCCCCTGCGGCGGCGCGAGCGAGCTGACCGCCACGACCTGCGTCTCGCGCGCGCCGAGCGAGCGCAGCGCCGCGTGCAGGTCGCGCCGCGCGCTGACCGCGACCTGGCCGAGGTCCGCCTTCGTCACCACGAGCACGTCGGGGATCTCCATGATCCCCGACTTCAGGAACTGCAGCACGTCGCCCGAGCCCGGCTGCACGACCACAGCGACCGTGTCGGCCACCTCCGCGACCTCCGTCTCCGACTGGCCGACGCCGACCGTCTCGATCATGACCACGTCGAACGCCGCCGCGAGCGCATGCGCGGCTGCGCGCGTGGCGGGCGCGAGGCCCCCGAGCCGGTCGCCGGCCGCCATCGAGCGGATGAAGATCGCCGCGTCCGACGGGTCGTACTCGATGCGCGCGCGGTCGCCGAGCAGCGCGCCGCCGGAGCGCTTCGACGACGGATCGACGGCGAGCACAGCCACCGACCGCCCGCGAGAGCGCCAGCCCGCGACGAGCTGCGACAGCAGCGTCGACTTGCCCGCACCGGGTGGCCCCGTGACGCCGACGATGTGCCCCGACGCCTCGCCGCCCAACGCGCCCGGCGCGACGGCCGCCAGCAACGCCCCGATCTCCGCCTGCGCCGCCGGCGCCCGCGACTCCACAAGGTTCAGTACCGCCGGCGCGGCCGACAGGTCGCCCTCGCGCAGCCGTGTGCCGAGGTCCGCGCCGTTCACAGCTCGTCGTCCAGACCGAGAGCGACGAGCGTCGCCGCGTCGACCTCCATCATCCGCTCCGGCTCGAGCGCACCCAGATGCTTGACGAGCGCGCCGTCCGGCAGGGTGAACAGCTCGTGGGCGAGCACGCAGCTGTCGAGCGGAAGCTCCTCGACCTCTCCGGCGTCGAGCGCCACGACCGTCTCGATCGTCCGTGTGCGCTGCGTGCTCATGATGCGCGCGACGATGGGCTGCAGCTTGAGCGTGACGAGTCGCGAGGAGACGATCACCACGGGCTTGCGCCCGACATGCGGGATGTCGGCCGTCCACACGGCACCACGCCGGTACATCTCATCCTTCTTCGGCGATGCTCTTCCCGTACAGCTCGAGCGCGCCACGTCGCCACGCGTCGCCTTCGACGTCTGCGCGCTTGAACGCGGCGAAGGCCTCCATGTCCTCCTGCTCGCGGTTCACGCGCTCGATCGCGCTCACGAACGCTTCGGTGATCGCTCGCGTGAAAAGGCCGTCGGTGATGTCACCGCTGAGTCTCCGCAGTCGCCGCAGAAGGGCCAGCTCGAACTCGTTGCCGAAATGGGCGGAGAGCTCGCTGTCGCGCGTGATCGCGCGGAACCCCTCCTGTGCGCGACGAAGCCGTTCGCTCAGATCGCTGGGTGCGCGGAAGCTGTACGTCTTGGCAGCCACGACCATACGGACAGGTTAGGCGCCCGCCAGGCCGTTGTCTACAACATGTAGATGTGATGCCTACGCGGTCGCGGCGATGCCGTTGCGCTCGGCCACCAACGCCACGACGTCCCGCATGATCCGCGTGATGTCGAAGTCCTTCGGCGTGTAGACGGCGGCGACGCCGGCCTCCTTCAGCGGCGCCTCGTCGGCGACGGGGATGATCCCGCCGACGATCACCGGCACGTCGCCGACGCCGGCGTCGCGCAGCGCCGCGATCACCGACGGGATCAGCTCGCGATGGGACCCGGAGAGGATCGAGAGGCCGACGACGTGGACGCCCTCCTGCAGCGCCGAGGCGGCGATCTGCTGCGGCGTCAGGCGGATCCCCTCGTAGACGACCTCCATGCCCGCGTCGCGCGCGGCGACGGCGATCTGCTCGGCGCCGTTGGAGTGGCCGTCGAGGCCGGGCTTGCCGACGAGGATCTTCAGCCGGCGGCCGAGCGCCTCCGAGACCCGCTCGACCTCGTCGCGGATCTCCTCCAGCGAGTCGCTGCCGATCGAAGCCGACTCGCCGACGCCGGTGGGGCCGCGGTAGGAGCCGAAGACCTCCCGGAGCGCGGCGGCCCACTCGCCCGTCGTGACGCCCGCCCGAGCGGCGGCGATTGTCGCCTCCATGACGTTCTCGTCGCTCTGCGCGACGCGCGCCAGCTCCGCCAGGGCGGCGTCGACGGCGGCCTGATCCCGTCCCGCGCGCCACGCGGCCAGCGCCTCCTTCTGGTGCTCCTCGACCGCGGGGTCGACGACGAGGATGCCGCCGTCGCCGTCCGCCGTGAGGGGAGAGGGCTCCGTCTCGGTGTAGACGTTCTGCCCGACGACCTTCTGCTCGCCCGACTCGATGCGGCGGATCCGCTCGCGGTGCGACTCGACCAGCGCGGCCTTCATGTAGGGGACCGCGTCGACCGCCCCGCCGTGCTCGGCGACGATCGCCATCTCCGCGCGGGCGCCGGAGAGCAGCTCGTCGACGAGCCCGTCCATCACGACCGAGCCCTCGAAGATGTCGGGGTACTCGAGCAGGTCCGTCTCGTAGGCGAGCACCTGCTGGAGGCGCAGCGCCCACTGCTGGTCCCACGGGCGCGGGAGGCCGAGGGCCTCGTTCCAGGCGGGGAGCTGGATGGCCCGCGCGCGCGCGTCGCGGCCGAGCGTGACCGCCAGCGCCTCCAGCACGATCCGCTGGACGTTGTTCTCCGGCTGCGCCTCGGTCAGGCCGAGCGAGTTGACCTGCACGCCGTAGCGGAAGCGGCGCTGCTTGGGGTCCGCGACGCCGTAGCGCTCGCGGCCCAGCTCGTCCCACAGGATCCCCATCGCGCGCAGCTTCGCGTGCTCCTCGACGAAGCGCACGCCGGCGTTGACGAAGAACGAGATGCGCGAGAACACGCGACCCATCTGCTCGGCCGGCACGCGCGCTCTGACCGCGTCGAGCACCGCGATGGCCGTGGACATCGCGTAGGCGATCTCCTGGACGGGCGTCGCGCCCGCCTCCTGCAGGTGGTAGGAGCAGACGTTGATCGGGTTCCACTTCGGCACGCGCTCGACCGTGTAGGCGACCATGTCGGCGATCAGCCGCATCGAGGGGCCGGGCGGGAAGGCGTAGGTGCCGCGGCTGAGGTACTCCTTGATGATGTCGTTCTGCGTCGTGCCCTGGAGCTGGTCGGGTCTGACGCCCTGCTCCTCGGCGGTGACGATGTAGAGCGCGAGCAGCCACGCGGCCGTCGCGTTGATCGTCATCGACGTGTTCATGCGGTCGAGCGGGATGTCGTGCAGCAGCGCTCTCATGTCG
>Ga0207664_10001418_pt1 | contig 15770 bp, 18 predicted proteins | sample LARL83metaG_FD_184349 | JGI IMG/M metagenome (GOLD analysis project Ga0207664, IMG submission 184349) | Corn, switchgrass and miscanthus rhizosphere microbial communities from Kellogg Biological Station, Michigan, USA - LAR L8-3 metaG... | ecosystem: Host-associated > Plants > Roots >... | reverse complement strand
CTCTATGGAACGCCGCTCAGAAACAGATGGTCTTGACCGGCTGGATGCACGGCTACATGCGGATGTACTGGGCCAAGAAGGTCCTGGAATGGAGTCCGTCGGTTGCTAGCGCTTACCAACGCGCCCTCTGGCTCAATGACCGTTATGAACTCGATGGCCGCGACCCCAACGGCTACGCGGGCATTGCTTGGGCTATCGTAGGCAAGCACGATCGCCTTTGGTTCGAACGTCCAGTGTTTGGACAGGTGCGGTATATGTCGCTCGGCAGCACCGGACGGAAGTTCGACTCTAAGAGTTACATTGCGCAGATCGGCAAGCTGGAGCGGACACATGTCTAGGGACTGGATCGCGCTCCTGATATTCATCGGGATTTGTTTCGCGGTGGCTGCGGGAGGGTCGGTATTCACGGCAAGCTCGGTGAAAACATGGTATCCCAGTCTGCTCAAGCCCGCGGGCACCCCGCCGCCGTGGGTCTTCGGTCCAGTCTGGTCAACTCTTTACCTGCTGATGGCGGCGGCTGCCTGGCTAGTGTGGCGGCAGCGAATTCACGAAGATGTGTGGCTGGCATTGGCCCTGTTCATGGTGCAATTGATCCTCAATGGACTTTGGTCTATTGTCTTCTTCGGTCTGCGAAGGCCCGGAGCGGCCCTGGTGGAAATCATCGTCCTGTTGGCCGCCATCACCATGACCGCCATAAGATTCGCGGAACTCTCACGCCTGGCGTTTTGGCTGATGACACCCTACGGCGTCTGGGTCCTATATGCCTCCTACCTGAACTTCGGAATCTGGCGCCTGAATAAAGGCACAGCATGAAGGTGCTGGTTACTGGTGCGTCCGGCTACATCGGCCGGCAACTGGCGGAAAAACTCTCGGCAGCGGGTCACGACGTCACCTGTATGGTCCGTAATGCCGCGCGGGCCCCCCAACTTCACCGCCCGAAAATCAAGTTCGTCGAGGCGGATGCCTTGCAAGCCGAGACACTTTCGCCGGCGCTAAACGGAATCGATGTAGCCTACTACCTCATTCACTCGATGTCGGGGCGAGTTGAAGGCTTTGAATTACGTGACCGGCAGGCCGCGCACAACTTCGCCATAGCAGCAAAGCAGTGCGGGGTGCGGCATGTGATCTACCTCGGTGGACTGGCAGCGGCTGGAGGCACAGTCTCGGCGCATCTCAAGAGCCGGCACGAAACGGGCGCGGTGTTGCGAGAATTTGGGCCGCCTCTCGTCGAACTGCGGGCCAGCATCATCGTTGGCAATGGCAGTACGTCTTTCGAAATCATTCGCTGCCTGACAGAACGGCTGCCGGTCATGATCTGCCCCCGTTGGGTGGTGACAAGAACTCAGCCGATAGCGGTTAGCGACATACTCGAATACCTCGAAGCTGCGCTTGACCTGCGCGAGGCGGTGGAAGAACCCATCGAGGTCGGCGGTTCGACAATCGAGACCTATCGCAGCATGATGCTTGCGTATGCGCAGCATCGCGGGCTCCGCCGATTGTTGATACGCGTTCCGGTGCTGACCCCGCGGTTGTCGTCCTATTGGCTGGACTTCGTTACACCGGTGCCGCCAGCCGTGTCTCGCCCGCTCATCGAGGGTCTCCGAAGCGAATCCATTTGCACCAATGCGCTGGCCATCAGACTGTTTCCTTCGATCCGTCCAATTTCGTACGCCGCCGCCGTCCAAAGGGCACTGGAGAGGCCCGCACCTTCGATGCCGCTGCCGAGCATGGGCGGAGCGTCGCACCGGACCTTTCGCGCCGAGGGAATCATCTGCGACGTAAGGGAAACCATCGTCAACGCTCCGCCCGAACGCGTGTTTGAGTTGATCGGGAACGTTGGAGGGAAGAACGGGTGGTTCTACGCGAACTTTCTGTGGTCTGTACGCGGTTGGATCGATCGCCTCATCGGCGGCGTAGGCATGAAACGTGGCCGGCCACGAGCGTCCGGTATCGAAGCCGGCGATGTCATCGACTTCTGGCAGGTCGAACGCGCCGACGCAGCGAGCGCTGTGCTGCTCCGGGCAGAAATGAAGCTGCCCGGCGAAGCATGGCTGCAATTCAACCTTACACCCCAGCACCATGACCGCACGCTACTGCGGTGCTGCGCATGGTTCCAGCCGCGCGGTTTGGCCGGAGAGATCTATTGGTGTGGGTTGTACCCAGTTCACGCCCTAATTTTTTCCGGCATGCTTAGGGCGATCAGGAACCACGCGGAACAGAGCTCATACGCAGGTGGCGCGGCCGCTTCGTAGAACGAATTCTCAACCAGAATGGGGCCGTCGACGCGAAAGTATAGATGCGAGCCAACCTAAATTATCTTGCCTTCAGGCCTCTGGTTTAGCGGACACTTGACAATCCCGCACGTGGGTCAATTAGCCGCAAGACTTTTTAGGGGTAAGATTCTGGGCATCTTTGTGGGTCAGATTCCTTCGCGGACGAGTGGTCGGCCATCCAGAAAATGGCGTGTCCGCGATAACTGTGAGTCATCCCGCGTGAGGCTCATGTCCGCGCCAGTTGGAGTGTTTACTCCGCCGGGCGTGCCACGGGTGGCTACTGAGTGCCTGGACGGAACTACTCGTACCGCAGCGCGACCGTCGGGTCAACACGCATGGTTCGGCGTGCGGGAATGTAGCACGCGGCCAGCGCGACAAGCGTCAACAATGCTGACACAACGACGTACGTTGCCGGATCTGTACCGCTGATTACCAACAGATTGCTGACCAGCTTGGCAGCAGCTAGCGCGCCCGCGATTCCGATGAGGAGTCCAACAGCAACGATTACGGTTCCCTGGCGAAGCATCATCGCCAGTATGTTCCTCGGCTGAGCCCCGAGCGCCATGCGGATACCGATCTCCTGCGTGCGCTGTGTCGCGGAGTAGGAAATCACGCCGTAGACGCCGACCACGGAAAGCACTAGTCCAAGCAGGCCGAGCACAGCGGCCAGACCAGCACCGATCTGGAAGAACATGAGACCGTTGAGCGTGTAGAGGCTCTGGCGCATGGTCTTCACGTCGAAGAATGGCAGGTCGGGAGCGACCGACTGAATTGTGCGTTCGACTGCGGGAATCATGCTGGCCGGCTCCGTCGCCGTCCGCACTTGCAACACTTGAAAGGTGCTCGTTTCTGCGTGCTGCGCGAAAGGAATGTAAAAAAATGGATTGATGTCGCCAGTGACACTGCTGAAGCGCGAATTTCTGGTCACCCCTACGACTTGTAGCCAGTGGCTGGGATCACTGTTCATGCGAAAACGGCGGCCGATCGGTTCCTGATTGGGCCAGTATTTCTTGACGAAGGCTTCGTTCACAATTGCCACATACAGGGACTCCTCATCGTCGCTGTCTGTGAACGCGCGGCCGCGTATCAGCGCAATGCGCATGGTTTCAAAATACACCGGCGAAATCACGGAGTAGAGCGCACCGGCGCCGGCCTGGCCCGGCGGCGGCTGATAGCCGTCAATCGTCAATCCATCGCCGTTGTTGTAGTAGCTCATCGGAACCGAACTGGCAGTGCTGGCCGATACAATTCCCGGCAGCGTGCGCACGCGTTCAAGCAGGGTCTTGTAAAACTCGCGCACCTGCGGTGGCTTGTAGCCGATCTCAATGGGATCCATCGCGACGTTGAGCACGTGGTTTGGATCAAAACCAAGATTGGTGCGTTGCGCGGCGTTCAGGCTACGCATAAACAGGCCGGCAATGATCAGCAGCATCAGCGATCCACCGACTTGCACGACGACCAGCGTGCTGCGCAAGCGCTGCCCGCCACCGATCACGCTGCGTCCACTCTTGTGTAGCACTTCTGCCACCTGCCCGGACGACACTCGAAGGGCAGGCAGGATGCCGACAATTAATCCGGTCAGCAGGGCCGCGCCAAAGGCATAAGCGAAGACGCGCCAGTCAAAACCGAAGTCAAAACGCACTGGTAGGTCGGTATGCACATTGAGGGTGCTGAGGGTATAGCTTCCCCAACGCCCGAGCAGGATTCCAGTGACACCGCCGGCTAACGCAAGCAGGATGCTTTCGGTGAGCAGTTGGCGAATCAGGCGCCCGCGGGGTGCACCCAGCGCCGTGCGAATTGCCATTTCCCGCTCACGGACGGAAGCACGCACAAGCAGAATATTGGCCACGTTCAGGCAGGCTAGCAGCAGCACCATCCCAGACAAAGACAGAAACAGGCCCGAGACGATCATGATGGTGTTGTCGCCGCTGGGCTGCGGACGCGCACGCAGTTCCGGAAAAACCTGCAGCTCGAAATCCTTCTCAACGGCAGGATTCTGCTGCGCCATTCGTTGCCCAATCACGCTGAGCGCAGCCTGTGCCCGCTCTAAACTCGCGCCCGGTCGCAGACGGCCAAATACCACCACGTTGCGGAGCGCGCGATTCTGCATGAAGTTCGCAGGCGTGCCCTCAATCACGTTCATGCCCAGCGGCAGATAGGCCTGTGCTTCGACGACGGGATATAAACCGTGGAAGCCTTTGGGCGCGACCCCAACAATCGTGAAGGGATGCCCATCGACAGAAACCTTCTGCCCGACGATCCCGGTATCGCCACCAAATCGCGCCTGCCAGTATTCGTAGCCGAGCACTATGACGGGATCGCCACCGGCCGTAGCGCCCTCGGTTGGTAGAATCAGCCTACCGGCCGCGGGCTGCAGCCCCAAGCCCGTGAAGTAATTGCCAGTCACATAGACGGTCATAAGGCGGTCAGCTTTGCCGTTCACGCTGAGACCGTCCATGGAAAATTGGTAGCCGAAGACGTCGGAAAACACCGTCCGGCTTTGTTCACGGATGTCGCGATACTCCGGCACGGAAAACTGATTCTGTAGGTTGCCGTGACGCTGTTGATAGGCGAGTACAGTAAGCTGAGCAGGATCCTTCACCGGCAGCGGCCGCAGGAGTATCCAGTCCACCATACTGAAAATAGCTGTGTTTACCCCGATGCCGAGCGCCAACGTGACTGCTGCGACGATGGCGAATACTGGATTTTTCAGCAGCATCCGCCAACCAAAACGAACATCTTGCAGGAAAGTTTCCAAAGCAGCACCCCCTGAAGAGCGACGGGGCCGTTGAGAGATGATACGAAGGAGTCGTCCCTTTAGTTCGCTTCATTTTTGGCTGGGTGTCAATGCGGGGCAGGTTGCCGAGTTGCCGAGAGTCGTTCCCGGGCGGAATTTCGGCAAAGGTCACCGGGGGACGAATAGTCAGACGCCGTTCCAGAGGCTTGCCGCGGCTTGACAGTGCCAGCTGTGTTGTTGGATGAGGATGCTGCCGTAGATGTCGGGAAGTCTCAGCTTCCAGATTGATCCAGATTGATGGGCACTCTGTAACCTCCGGGATAGCAGGCGCGATGATCTTTTCGCGACTCGCTGCGCGGAGATCTTTTCCGTTAGTGTCCCTTGGCGGCCGGGGTCTTCTCTACCTCTTTCGCCGCTTGCATAACGGTCTTTTTCATGCGGTTCTCGCCGGCCCAATAGAGGCTGATTTCGTGACCATCGGGATCGTTCAGGTACGCGTGCCGCCAGCCCCACGGCATCATACGCGGCATTTGCGTTATGTAAAAGTGCTTCGCCTGCAAGCTGCGGCAAAACTCATCGAGTTCCCGAATCTCAAAGTACAAACGTACGCCCTCGCTGGCGAGCGAGGTTCCGGATCCAGCCATGTGCAAAGCGACTGTGCCGTCACCCCCAGGGGCGCGCAGCCTCGCGTAGACAGGTTTACCTTCGTGGCGGAACTCGTCTACCATCTTGAATCCCAGAAGATCACGATAAAACTCTAGTGCGCGTTGTACATCTTTGACGTACACCATGGCATGATTAAAGCTGAGCTTGTCGCCGACTTCTGGAGGCTGAGGTGTAGATGCTTTCTTGGCTCTCTGAACATTCATCTTCCTCTTCGCCGTGGCTCTCTTCTTTTTCGCGATACTTCTCTTCTTCGCAAATTTTCCTGCTGCTGCTTTCGTCATGAGTGAACCCTGTTCCTTGCATTTTACGCGCCATTCGTCGGATGGACGAGTGCCTTACACGCTGCTGAAAGACCAAATCCTGAGCTCTCGGCAACTGAGACCCTGACACATCGTTTTCGATGACTTCTGGTTTGCCCGTCACTTTTGAAGTGAAGAATCTTGGTGGCAGAGTCGACTATCATTTGTCGATGCACCGACTGCAGTCAATTTGGCGGACCGAAGGGGGTTCTGGGTGAGTAGTCAGCAACCCGGAAACTGGTAATAAAAGCGATGCTCAATCGCACTAGATAAGCCTCGTTCACCTCCAGACTTTACTTCTCGACGAGACCAGCTATGGTTCGCCTAGCGGATGCGGCTGTCGCGAGATTTTTACCTACTCGCCGAATGCGTTCCGTAGATTCGACTCGGAGGGAACCATGCCACGAAGCAAGAAAGCAACACTGAAACCAAGTCCGCTGAAATCAAAAAGAACAGGACCGCGAAAGCAGTTTCAGAAAAGAGCACATCGGCAGGAAAGAGCCGCGCCGAAGGCATCCGTCTTTTCGCGCTGGCGGGTCGGCCCAGCAAGGAGGATTTTGTGAAGGTCTATGGTCCGGCTGGACCTAAGATGACTTGGGAGCAGCGAGCCAAAGCAGGCGTACCAGCCGAAAAATTCCAAGCGGATTGGCTTCAGCGATGCGGCAGGCGAGGTAAAGGGCCTGCCGCTTTCCTCTTTTGTTACACCACCATTGGAGCGCGAGCTTGACAGAGGTTTTCACTATTTCGCCTTTTCCGAGTCGCGAGGCGTGCGACTTTTGTTCCGAGCGCCCCACGACCCAGATATACCCCTGCATTCATAGTCCCCCGATTTGGGACCTCGGTCTTCCAACACGAGAGCATCGGAGGTTGGGCGGCGTGCAGCAAATGCTCCGAATTAATTGATGCCGGGCACTGGGCGGAACTCACGGACCGTGCCTTCAACAACTTCCTGAAGCAACACTGCGTACCCCGCTTACGCGCATTTCGACGTGCGCGAGCAGTTCCGCGAAATACATCGATAATCTTGTCAAGGAGAGCTAACAATGCAGATTCGCAATAACTGGGGAGAACTGATTGCTGAGATCAACAGCGGCATCACCGATAAGGGTGAACGCGTTATCACGAACACGATCTTCCATAACAGCCGTGTTGTCATGCAGAACATCAGCGTGCGTGACAACGAAGGCAAGGTGCGTACCACCACTGTGATCGGCTCCAAGATTTTGCCCTAGGCCGCACCGTAACACGAAAGGGCAATTTTAGACTCTTTGCTGCAGGGCGCGTGGGTCGGCGCCAATGAGGTGCACAGGCGTGGTTCCCAACAGCAGCACGATTGCCGTGAGGCGGTCCGGAATATGAACCTTCGTCCCGCCCGGCAAGGCACGCGCCATAGCGACCAGGTCGTCAGTGCTGAAGTTCTTAAAGGCGGTGAGATTCAGCAGGGCAGCTTGCAACTCGTTCTTGACTTGAGGCGACCATTTCTCATACCTGCAACCTACGCAGGATCTGAAGCGAGGAGCTAAGGAACACGCATGCAGATTGGTGAGCCGCTATGTAATCGGGAATTTTCAATCAGTGATAGGTTCCTGCTCCTGTCCAGGCTGTGGCGCGACAACTGGTTCCGGCTCACGTGCTGGCTGATTCACCGGAACCTCAAGCGGCTAGACGATCACGGTTCGTATCTCGCCCGTTGTCGGCTATCGGGTTTGGCGCTGGAATGAAACGGGACTGAAATCCTTGAATGGCGAGCCGTGGACTCGGGATTTGCCCCTTCAGGCGCGGTGCCGCGTTGCACCCGCTGCTCGCCATATGGCGGAAGCTGCCAACGACGTCCCGCATCGGACTTGCACATGCGGTATTTATGCGGCGAAGAATAGTGAGCACCTGCGGCAAATCGGCTACGCAGAGGGCGGCATCTGCGGCGAAGTCTATCTTTGGGGTACGGTCGTAGAGCATAAACTTGGATGGCGTTCCCAATTCGCGTACCCGAAAAGTCTAGGTTTGCCGCTTTCTCTCTTACCCTTCACGCTGGCAGAGTTGAACGCCCGTTTGCTCGCGCTGATCGCGTTCGGCATCGACATCTTCGTGCTTCACAATAAAGAAAGTATGCGCCTTTGGAAGCACGGCTCCGGGTACGATTTGGATGGATTGTCATCAACTTGCGGGGAGAGCACTACCTACGACAGCAAGAAGAGCGAAAGCTAAAGAACGGTGACTGCGTGGCATTGCTCGGGCGGGGAATCGCTGTTGTCAAGCAAGCTGATGAAAAAGACGCGGGCTTGGTTCTCGGGAATGGTGAACTGTTGAGGGTTGCGCGCAAGGACATCGTCCTGAACCAGCAGAACAGGCGATGGGAATTCGAAGCCAACGCTTAAAGGTGTAAGAGCTAAGATTTGACCTTTCACACCGTGCTTTCGGAAGGGGCACTACCTACCGCCAGCCGGAACCGTTGGCAAGAGTTTTGAGCGTCATGACCTGATCAACAGTTACTTCCGAATTGCCCTAGATTCCAGTCTGGCCCATCCAAGCTCCGTCTGAACTTAGGTGCGAATTTTCGTCCCACCTACATGCTCCCTGCGTCGGTTTCCTGGTGGAATGGTGACAACCATTTGCCGCCTTTCTTCTGCCAGATCGACGTGGCGAAAACCTTTCCGCCTTGTTTTTTGCCGTCGCAAGTCGCGTCCTGCGCCCCCGTGTAGGTCATGACGACAGTATCTTTGTCGAGCCACATATAGGAAAAATCGGATAACGAGAAGCTGTTGACCACACATCTCTCGTCCGTAATACTTTTCACAATCTGCTCCTTGCCCTTGAATACCCCGCCATCGGCGATGCTTGTGGAGTCGTTCGTGAACCACGCTACCGCCTGCTTTGCATCATGGTCTTTCCACGCTTGCCAGCCTGCTTTTTCATTACTCTCAAGTGTCTTCTCTATGGTCGCATTCGTTTGCGAGAACAACGGGACTGCGGATAACAGCAGAGCGAAACCAAGTGCCGTTAAAGCGATTCGACGCATACTCCTCCTCTGATCTGTAGGACTTAAGTTTTGAACAGCCATCCCCCGAGGTCTGCTCACAATCAGTATGTTGAGACTTGGCAATGAGCGTCTGTTCAAAATTGCACAAATCTCGATTATTACGCTCAGAACCCGTCAATGAAATGGCTTCACTACCTTCAGACCCGCATCGTTGCGTAGTGATCACTATCGCACAGTTTCCACGACGTCTGAAGGCTAAGGTTTATAAGCGGTCAAATCGTTGCCGCTCTACGGAGGACATAACACATTGACGACAAGAATCGCTATTGCTATCGGCCTGCTCTCTTTCCTGGCTTTCTGCCTCAACCTTAACGCCCAGGCAGGGGGCGATGTCGCCCACCAGATCAAGCAACTGCAGCAGGAGTCCAGAGATGCACAGATGAAAAACGACGCCTCATGGGCTGAGCAGCATCTGGCCGACGGATTCGTCGCGGGAAACAGCTGGGGCGATTGGGAAACCAAAGAGGACTTCATCAAGGATTTGCAGAACAAGACAAACAAGTGGAAAAGCGGCAACATCAGCGACGTGAAGGTGGCGACCTTCGGCCCGAACGCCGCCGTGTCGCATTACACGTTCACCTACGATGCCGAACTCCAGGGCAAGCACCGGGCGCGAACCGTTATTTGCAGCGATACCTGGGTCAATGATTCCGGCACATGGAAAACCGCGTCGACCCACTGCTCGCTGGTAAAGGGTCTATAACGGCGACAGCCACAACCCAAAGGCTGGCCGCGAGGTCGGCCTTTTTTCGTTCGTGGTCGCTAAACACAGATCTCCCAATCGAGGTCGGTCTCTTGGTGTCGCCCGAAAAAAGGGGCAGCCGGACAGCATGGGATGCCTGCGTCTGATACACAGAAACTCCCCCCAGGGTGCCCGCAAGATCGAGTTCAGCTTAGGTCTCCTCTGCGACCCGGACCACTTGCTACGAGCGATGCGCTGAAAACTTTCTTGGGATGCTCTACCTCGGCTGCTGCTTGATTCTGTTGAGGCATTTATGAAATGGCTTATAACCAAGACTCTGTCAGCATTGTCTGCGTCTCCAGCAACCGGAGCTTCTTCTCCTCCCCTGTCAGTAGCCAGTCGACCGATTTGCCAAACTCGCGGCTGATGGCGAGCAGTACAGCTCCGCCAGGCTCCTTTGCGGGCTCAAAGGAGGAAAGGCTCGTATATCGAAGCTCACCCGTGGAGGAGATTGGTCAGATCGCAGGGATTCGCAACGGGCGGCTCCGCCAGGAACCAGAGGCAGTGCAGGTTCTTCGTCTCACCGAGAAACAGATGGCAAAATGGAAGGAAAAAGGCGAAGGTGATAAGTCGCCCCCTCTGCTGACCAGTGAAGTTGCTTATAGTCCCGCAATAGCCCCCAATCAAACCGACACAGCCAAAGCCCGAGTGGGTCGGGCCATCAGCCGCGAGTTCGGCAAGTCGGTCGACTGGCTACTGACAGGGGAGGAGAAGAAATCATCAGACCGGCTCCCTCCGCAAGCGCCGGGCACATCGAGACGGGCTGCGAAACCACGTCCTGGCGTGAGTTAAAACGGCGACGCTCGAGCAAAACTGTAGTGCTGCTCCAAATGCGCTGCCGGAACCTACTCGGCCGGATTGCTGGCGTGAGCCAAAGCCGGCCTGCACTTTCGGTCATCAGCCGCGAGTTCGGCAGGATGGTTGACTGGCTACGGACACGGGAAGGAAAAGAACTAGTCGGGAATGACACTCACCGGGTGGCGCCAAAGTGCGTCGCACGTTTGGGCCCGGCGCAGAGAAGTCGGTAGAGCCGGGCCCGGCCTATCAACTTGACATAGCCATCTCAGATAGCTATGATAGTGCTATGAAAGTCAGTGTGGCCGACGCAAAGAACCGGCTTCCCGAACTGATCAAGGCGGCCGAGGATGGCGAATCCATCACCATCTGCCGTCGCGGTAAGCCGGTGGTCGATCTGGTCCGCACCGCCAAGCCAAGGGCCGAGCTACCAAAGTTCGGCACCTTAAAAGACAAGGTGGTGATCCGGGACGCCGGTTGGTGGAAGCCGATGACGGAGGCAGAGGTGGACCGCTTCCTTGAGGAACGTCGCTAGATGCGGTTTCTGCTCGACACGGTTACGTTTCTGTGGGCCGTCGGTTCTCCCGAGCGTATCTCTCGGAAGGCAATGTCTGCTCTCACCAACGCACGCGCTGCACGAGAGGTCAGCGTAATTTCGCTCTCGGAAATAGCGATCAAACAGGCGCGGGAGAAACTCGTATTTCATCAATCAGACGTGGTCCGCGGGATCGCGGACTTGCAACTGAGCGTATTGCCCTACACCGCGGATCATGCCTACAATTTGTTCGGTCTGCCCCTTTATCATGCGGATCCTTTTGACCGGCAGATCATTGTGCAGGCTCTGACGGAAAACATTCCTGTGATCACTCCCGATGAAACCTTCAGCCTTTACACGGGCCTGAAGATACTTTGGTGATTGGGGAACAGCGACCTTTGAGCTCACTGCCTGACCTCGGCGACTCAGGCCCCGGACTGGCATCAACCGCCAGTTCGGCAAGTCGGTTGACTGGCTACTGACAGGGGAGGAGAAGAATGAGCCGGAAATCGGCCCGTTTTTGGAGCGCACGGCGAGGACAGCTGTCCAAAATCGAAAAGGGACAGATCGCTCCTACGCTGGAGGTGCTTAGCCGTGCCCCTGAGTGTCTCCCTGGAGGGGCCGCTCAACGGAAGCTCGGAAAATTGAAAACTGCAAAAACAAAGCCAAGAAGTTCTTTGTTTTCATGGCAGCCTATCAAGAGCGGCGTGAGAGGCTACGAGACGAGCCGAGCTTGGGAATACGCGCTTCTGCCGGCAGCTTCCCTGATGTTCACAATTTGCTATTGTGTGTACATCGTCGTATAGTTGGCAGCTAGAGGATACGCCAATGTCCGGCAAGACGAGATCGCACAAACACTTTCGCTTGGATCCGGTCAAGATCAAGCGCGCTCAAAGGGCGCTACAGGTCCGCACCGAAACCGAGGCCATCGAGCGGGCGTTAGACTTGGTGATTTCGGAACACGAAAGGAACCGTTTGACGGCGGAAGCCAATGACCGGTTCGTGACCAGCGGAATGGACATCAAAGATGTCTACGGTACCCTGGAACCGTAGATGCAACGGCTGCTCTTTGACACCTCGATTTACATTACGGCCCTGCGCAGAGGAGATGACGCAGCAGTGTCTTTGCGGCGAGTTGGGGGAGGTGCACCGCTATGGCTGAGTTCCGTCGTGCTCGAGGAGTTGTACGCGGGTGCGGATCCAAGGAGTCGCCGTGTGATAGAGCGCCTCGAGCATGATTTTGATCGCGCCCAGAGGATCGTGGTTCCCAACCTGACGGATTGGACCCACGCGGGGAAAGTGTTGGCGCTTTTGGCTGCCAAATACGATTACGAGCCAATAGGGAAGGGACGGCTGACCAATGATGCACTCATTGCCATGAGCGCAGCCCGGGTGGGTATAACCGTGGTGACGGTCAATGTGCGCGATTTCGCCAGGCTTGCCGAATTTCGCTCCTTCAGTTGGCGAGTAGAGAGTGGGCCTTTCGTGTCATGAAATCGCTGCCTGGGGCGCGCTTTTGGTGAGAGCGATGAGCAGCGGCGAATTTGCTTTGAGTGGCCGGGAGATGCGCCCGGCCCATCGAATGTGGAGATCGTCGATTACCATTCGGGGAAACATGATGGCAGCACCTGCTATTCATCCCGGCGAACATTTGGGGGAAGAGTTAAAGGAATTGGACATGAGTGCGGCGGAGCTGGCGCGGCGACTCGGCGTTCCGATCAATCGGGTCACCGAGATATTGAACGGCAGGCGTGCCATCACGGGCGATAACGCTCTACGACTCGCACACTTTTTCGGCACAAGCGCCGAATTCTGGCTCAACCTGCAGAATCTCTATGACCTGCGCATCGTGCAGAAGAAGGCGGGCAAAACCATCCGCCGGTTGCCGACCCTAAAGGAGGTGGAACGAGCCCGCGCGTAAAAGGACAGGGTAGCGACGCAACCGACCGAGGCGCGGACAGTGACTGCTCCGCCATCCCGACGCCGCGGCTCTCAACCGCACCCTCAAATACCAGGCGTTGAACGACCGCCGCCTGCAGCATGCCCTGACCCAGCTCAAGCGGCTGCAGCGGCAGCGCCGGAGTGACTACGTATCCCCTCCCGCAAACATTTCGGTCGACGGTGTTCCAGTGAGCCGGAAACGGTGCAACGGGTTGGCCCGTCCGTCAGTGGAAAATTACCTATTTCACGAATGGGCTTGCCCGGGGTGGCGGATGTGATCGTTCACGAAGTTGGCGATTCGTGATCGCCTCAATCAGGAGCTCACCGGCCTAAGCGTCTGCACTCTCAATGCGCTGCCTTGTTCAGCGCGTAGGAGCTCAAGACTCTCATGTAATTCGCGCGTTCGAATGCTGAAGGATTGGGGACAGCCCGTCTGGACATACTACCCTGCATCTGGCGAATCGAGTCGTACTCATGATCTTGCATCCAACGCGTCACATCTGTCAGTACTGCACGAATATGGTCGATTCCGTTCTCCAGGAGCGCCGAGGTCATCATCGTAACGCGAGCCCCCACCATCATGCCTTTGAGAAGGTCCCCGGCCGTATGGACGCCGCCGGTGATGGCCAGATCGGCACGAACACTACCGTAGACGATCGCGACCCAGTTCAGGCGCAGAAGTAACTCATACGAACGGCTCAGCACCAGCTGCGGTACGACCTCCAGTTGTTCCAGGTCAATATCGGGCTGGTAGAAGCGGTTGAACAGCACCAGCCCATCCGCACCGGCATCATCCAATTGCCGCATCATGCTGGGAATGGAACTGAAGAAATGCGTCACCTTGATAGCCAGAGGAATGTGCACGGATGCCTTCACCTGCTTCACCAGATCGATGTACATCTCCTCGACCTGCGAACCGGGGACAGTGGCATCCGTCGCTAGGTAGTAGGTGTTCAGTTCGATCGCGTCCGCTCCCGCTTCCTCCATCATCTTGGCGTAGCGCGTCCAACCTCCCATCGAGCTGCCATTCAGGCTGGCGATTACAGGAATGCGTACGCTCTTCTTCACGCGAGCGAGAAGTTCGAGGTAGGAGTCAGGCCCATGATTGTAGTTCTCTAGGTCGGGCAGGTAGTGTAGTGATTCAGCAAAACTCTCGGTTGCGTTTTCCAGCCAGCGATTCAATTCCTCGCTCTCGACGTTGATCTGCTCCTCGAACAGTGAGTGCATCACCACGGCAGCCGCACCGGCGTCTTCCATGCGGCGGATGTTGTCGAGTTCACGTTGAAGCGGCGATGACGACACCACCACAGGGTTCTTCAGCTGCAATCCCAGATAACTCGTGGACAGGTCGATCATTGCTGACCCTCCTTTGCCGCAAGCGCAGCCACCGTCACAGCTTTGTCGACGGGAAGCGAAGCTAGCTTTTCATAGAGCTCCCAGCGAGTACGGACATCCTCCTCCGCCAACTCAAGGAGCCGCTTTGCGGCCTCTGCATCTGCATGGTTGAGGATGTTGAAGCGAGTTTCGTTAAGCATGTACTTCTGCAATGGCAGGCTGGGTGGACGTGAATCCAGCTGCAATGGATTCTTGCGCTGCTTTACCAGTTCGGGGTTGTAGCGAAACAAAGGCCAGTAGCCGGTCTGGACCGCGAGCTTCTGCTGGTCCATTCCATACATCAGGTCGTACCCGTGGGCCACGCAGTGGCTGAAGGCGATGATTAGCGAAGGCCCATCATAGGCTTCGGCTTCCTCGAAAGCCTTCACCGTCTGCATGTCGCTGCCGCCCATAGCTACTCGAGCGACATAGACGTTTCCGTAGTTGATAGCCATCAATCCCAAGTCCTTCTTCGCGGTCTCCTTGCCTCCGAAAGCGAACCTCGCAACCGCCCCCCGGGGTGTGGCTTTGGAACGCTGACCGCCGGTATTCGAGTAGACCTCGGTGTCCAGCACCAAAACGTTGACGTTGTGCCCGGACGCTAATACGTGGTCCAGACCGCCATAGCCGATGTCATACGCCCAGCCATCTCCTCCAATGATCCACACGCTTTTTCGGATTAGCGCATCCGCCACGGCCCGGAGATCGCGTGCTTCCACACCATCCGTGTTCTTGAGCTTGTTTTTCAGTAACCGTACGCGCTCGCGCTGCTCCTGGATCCCGGCATTGCTGGATTGGTTGGCCGTGAGCAGGGCTTGCACCAACTCACCGCCGACACGTTCAGCAGCTCGCCGCAGCAGGTCACGAGCGTACTCCTCCTGCTTTTCCAAGGCGAGCCGGATTCCCAGCCCGAACTCCGCGTTGTCCTCGAACAGCGAGTTGGACCATGCGGGGCCATAACCTTTAGCGTCCACCGTGAAAGGGGTGGTGGGCAGATTGCCACCATAGATGGACGAACAGCCCGTGGCGTTGGCGACCACGACATGATCGCCGAAGAGCTGTGTCACCAACTTGATGTACGGAGTCTCACCACACCCAGAACAAGCGCCTGAAAACTCGAACAGCGGTTGGAGCAATTGCACGTCTTTTACTTGACTGACTTTGAGTTGCTCGCGATTAGCTTCCGGGAGGGAGAGAAAGAAATCCCAGTTTTCACGTTCTGGCGTTCGCAACGGGGCCTGAGCTTCCATGTTGATGGCTTTATGCTTGACCTCCGCCTTGCTCTTGGCCGGGCATACCTGTACGCATAGGCTGCAGCCGGTGCAGTCTTCCGGCGCCACTTGCAGCGTGTAGCGCAGGGTATCGAACTCC